>Ga0160468_100413_pt1 | contig 18288 bp, 20 predicted proteins | sample HID1972K_E11MG_FD_108234 | JGI IMG/M metagenome (GOLD analysis project Ga0160468, IMG submission 108234) | Enriched pill bug-associated microbial communities from UW Madison campus, WI, USA - HID1972K_E11 MG | ecosystem: Host-associated > Arthropoda: Insects > Digestive system > Unclassified ... | reverse complement strand
CTCATGCCCGCCCCTTACTCAGAGTTGCATCCCACGTCGTACCGTTGTCGAACGTGGTAATGGCAAGCAGATCAACTTCCCCTGATCCTGTCGAAACAGAAGGGGCGCCGCCTTCCCAGCGGAAAGAGGCAGGCCATGTCACAGTGCGTGCGGTGCTGTCTTGCGTGATCCGGAACATGAGGCTCGCGCCTTTGCCGGACCCAGGAAGATTTGAAAATGTGATGCTCGTGACGTTGGCCGTCAGGGCCAGCGTGAAATAGTCACCGAGGGAACAATCGATGTTGACGACCCCCGTCGAGATAGAAAGTGCGGTGACGGTGGAGCGATCTGTCCCGCCCCCACCAGAGGAGCCACCACCCAAGAAGTCACGGTAATCCGTGTAGCTGGACACAGAGGCTGAACCAGTGACGATCTGATAGAGACGACAGTAGTCCGTCTGGTTGTTCCAATTGGTGGTGGTGGTCGCCGAACTCACTGCGCCGGTACTTCGAGAGGCGACCACATAGTTTGTTGTGCTTCCAGTCAGGGCAACTGTGCCATTCGCAATCGTGTTTCCGAATGCGATGCCGCCGTAATACCCCCAGGTCAAACCGGACGTGGCGGAAGCGCGGCGACCGTACATCCCTGCCGGACTGGTCGCAATGAAGTTGTCGTTGATGTCTGGAATTGCACCGGTGCCAGCGGATATGGTGGTGAGTGCGGTCATGTGTTCCCCAAAAGAAAGATCTCTTAAAGTTGGCTATGTGTGTTGTGGCGCTAGATGCTCTGTTCCAGCGGATGCCCTCGCCCTACGGTCCCGCTAATTTGATAGACGCGAACATGTACGGTCGTTTGGTTGCTGCCGAAGTCCGCAATCTGCTGCGCAGAGGTGTAGGTGACCGTTCTCGTGAGACTGGAGAGTGTGCGAACAACGGTGGTAAACGCATTGCTCGCGAAGATGTCAACTTGATACTCCTCAGCTTCCTCGCCGAGAGGCACATTCCCCATCCACCATTGATCGGATAGGCGAGTTCTGCGACGCCATCCCAGAGTAATGTCATTGGTACTGAAGGACTTTCGGAGCGTTGTCGGGCTCAACGGCCTGAGTCCCTCTCCCAAGAATGTCTGTGACTGGCTCTGCGCAGAATCGAAACGTCTGGTATTGGTCACGGGGCGATAGATCTTGTTCAGCCCAATGCTGCCTACATCAAACACAGGACGAAGCACCCCGCCTCCAGACAAGAGGACAAACCTATCTCCCCCAATGTGTTGTGATGCAGCCCACTCCGTGCCTTGAAGTCCCCTCAACAGCCCGGACAGTGAGAATCTTCCCGGTGCAGTTTCGCTGGCTCTCTGAAATTGGATGATTTCCCAACGACCGTGGGCGCCAATGGCTGCAACATTCTGCGAGCCGTTAAGGATTGCATCCCTGCTAACTGTGGAAAGCTCACCATGCCCAATATCCACGTTGAGGATGTTGTGCTCGTCTACATTCCCGAGCGTGTAATTCGCCAAGGTCGATGTACACATCCCCTGAACGGCCTCACTCAAGACGGACCCACGAGACTGGAGATCGTTCTCATCATCCCCTGCAAACAACTCGCCCCCCGGCCAACCCGGCCCCATTCCCGCCATCGCTGCATACACACCGGCGTTGTTGTCTGCGTCGCGGAGGATGGCGGAATCAACGACCGTGAGAACGGCCGGTGGAGCAAGCGGGGCCATCTGCTGGCCGGTGTATCCGTTCGAGCCCGGAATGGTCTGGGTTGTCAACTCCGCGTCAGCCGGAAAGCACTCGCACTCGATCAGAGCACCCGTATCTGTGACCTTGGACAGCATCCACGCGCTGGTCGTACCTCTTGGATACTCAATGGTCCTCACATCTCCGGCACTCATGTTTGCGTATTTGCGCGAAACCTTGAATGCCCGCGTTTGCCGGCCGATCCAGCGCTCATAAAGAATGCGGTGAGCAATCGTGGCCGCCCGGTCCGGCGTCATCGCCAGATCAAGTGTCACCTGCTCGTCAAGTTCTGAGTCGGCAACGATCCTGCGTGCTGTCTCCGTGCTCGTCTGGTAGTCGAAGGTCGGATTGACGTAGCTCACAGTCACCGAACGAGGACACTCGTCTTCCTGCGTCCTAGTCAGGGGGAATGGGTCGCCGGGGTCCTGCCCATCTTCGAAGGCGCCTAAATCGTCATATTCGATCAATCCCGAACTGGTCTTGTCGCCACGATGGAAGAACCGAATCAGTCCATCTTCTTCAACCATGCCGAGACCCGAATATGTCAGCAGCGGTGCGATATTTGACCGCGGACTCGCAGGAGTCTTGTTGAAGGTATACCCCCAGATTTCGTCATCAATGGTCGATACGTCCACCTGAAGTGGATCCAGACCAGATCTGGATGTCTGATTCTCAATAATCTCTCTAATACTGGCCATCCCGGGGGAGAGGCCTCCAAGGATGATTGCGACCCGCCTTACGTCAACTACTGAGTTCCACAGAGTATCAGTAATTACTCGCCGACCAGACGATAGCGTTGCACTTGGCGTAGTCGTGAAACCGGAGAGGAAAGGAAGTGTCGCGTCCAGATGAATGGAAACGGAAACACCGTCAACCCGACACGTATAGAGATACGAGTTGACGAAATTCAGGTTGGCGAGCGCTCTCAAAGAGCCATCCTCAAGCGCTACGAAGTGGACGCCGGACAGCCAGGCGGCTGGCACGCTGGCCTGTGCGATAAGCGTGAGATCGTCTCGATTCCTCGCGTGAAGGGTGGCGCCCATCCAGAACCAGACGACTGTTGGACTGACAATTATTTGTCGAATCACCTCATCGGATTCCATGCTTGCAATTGGAAACGGGCGCTCAAAGTGAAACAGCGCCGCTCTTCGGATCCCCGGGGATCCTGATAGTGGGTTGGACATCACCAATCTGTCGCCATGCTTGCTCCATAGCATCTGGGCGCCCGCAACATAGAAATCAGGGTAGTAGGTAATGAATCCTCCACTCTTCATGTAAAGGATATTTTTTCCACTATCAACTCCTGTCTGTGCATCTACGCCCCGTACGAGGATCGCGTCAATGTCGGCAATTCCCGGGCCTGACACATGCTGGAACGACCAATCCATGACGAAGCTATTCACCGGCGTCAGAAAGCCGAAGTCAAGCGCATAAACATCAACCCTTCGGCGCGGGTATGCGCCTCCCGTGACGGGGCGCTCCGTGAAGAGAGTTACCGGGTCGTTGGAGATACGGCTGATTTTGTGGATGAACGTGCCGGACGCTTGCGGCGTGAACCATGAGCCCTCTTTGATTTCGACGCTTTCCTCAGCGTCCATGCACACTTCAAACGCGAGTTGGGGTATCCGTCCACCCGGACATTCCAGCGCGATGAGGAAGACACCCATGATTCCGCGATAGGCAGGAACATTGCCGATGCCCTCGTAGAACTCCATGATTCCGTGAGGAAGCTGGCTCTCGTTGCCGTCGTAGAACTGGAGTGTCGTGAACGGGTTCTCTTCCGTCGCAAGGGCTTGTCCGACGCTCAGCCCACTGGATGCGTCATAGACCAGTTTTCCATCAACCAGCACCTTGCGAATGGACGCCGTCGTTCCCGGCGGGGGTGACTTTCCGAGTGAGATGTAGCCGTGGATGTACTGCCGATAGGTGGTGTGCTCGGCACCCCCACCTTTCCCTGCGCTCTGCGTCTGGCCCAATTCGATGATGTCCGTCGCCCAGATCCACGTGGCGGGCGGCATGCTGGTTCCCCACGTCTCCGGAATCCCAGCCCCATACTGGCTGACGGAAACCTTGAGGTCATCGATCCGGCCCGATTCGGTCTTTCGGGTGGGCTCAAGCAGCGACCCAGCGAGCCCCCCAAGAGCAACACCCAGCCCGATATAGCCGATGCCACCAGTGAAGAAGCCGATGACACCGCCAATGACCTGGCCGATTCCCGTCGATCCGCTCATAGCTTCTCAGGGAACTGAAAGCAGCCCACGATCCTTGCGCCGACCATCTTGAGCCAGTCGTCATCTAGACGGTTTTCGCCCACCATCCGGGGATGCATGGCTTGGGCATGGATCAGGGACAAGCCCCCATAGGGGTAGTCGCCGATGATCCCGATGTGCCTGTTCGACCCATAAGCGAGGACGACCAGATCGCCCGGCTGCAATTGGTCCCGACGAATCTCGATGAGGTGCTCTCGGCACAGCCTCAACATCCGCTCGTCGGTCGCCTGACGCTCGTAGTCTGTGATGTCCCAGTCGATGTAGCCCAGTTCGTTGGCTACCTTGATGACAAGACCAGCACAGTCCATCTTGTCGTCACCGCGCGCCTGGTGCGACCACCGTGCGCCGATGTACTTCCGGGCCGAGGAAACGATCTCTTCGCGTTGGGTCATTTGCTGTTGCTCCCCAGTCCGAGGATGCGGTTGTTGCCGGGGAACTGGCTCGGCGGGAATCCGCGGAAGTTCAGGATGTTGTTGAACTTGTCCACGCAATCCGAGACGCCAGAGGGATTGCGCGCCCCCCTCTCGTGACGCTTCCTGCATCCGGGAATGGCGGAATAGCTCATGCCAACTTCAGGATTGAAGGGGAAAGGGAGGGCCAGGACGAATCGGCCCGACTGGAAGCTGTAGACCTCCATCTCGGTTCCGGTCATAGGGCCTGACTCGATCCGCATAACACCAGCCCCGAACCAGTCGTTGGGCTCCGTGTTGGCCGAGTCGGTCATGTCGCGCCGGTTCACCACCTCCGTAAATGTCCCGAAGTGACGCATGGACTCGACGTCCACCTTGCATTCGGAATCCCCGAGCGTGGCTTGGCAGTGAGGTCCGTAGACGCGCCCGATGGTCTGCTGGAGGGCTTGCGCCAAGCCTCGAATCTCGCCCGTGTAGGTGATCCTTCCAGTGGACAGATTGCCCAGCGTACCGGTCTGCAAGGTCATGCGTCCCTGCGAGAGATCGGACCAGTTCACTTCAAATAGGGTGGCTTGTGCCTTGTCCCATATCCCAGCCTCGATCTCCGCCTCACTGATGCCGAAGTCGGTCAGGAATCCGGCCACGTCGCTGTTCTGCACCGCGCCATCCGCCGTCTGCGAAATGGCCGAAGGCGTGATGCCATCGACAGGGGAATACACCTCGTCGTTGATCGTCAGAGGGGTGTCGGTCGAAGTGCGACAGAACACAACCCCGCCCTTGGTTTCCAGCCGCAGGCACCACCCAAACGTGGTCGTGCCGGCTGCGCGAGCGGCAGCCATCGCAACGGACTGGGATTTCACTCGCGGTCCTCGGTGAGAATGATGGAGGTCGCCTGCACCAGATAGTCTTGACCGCGATTCAGGATCTGCCCCGGCAGTCGGTCCACGCCATAGCGGACGGGGACACGGAACCCGCCAGACCATGAAAGCTCGGCAGGAGCAACCCGCACAGCAAGCGTGCCGCCCGAAGCCGTCAGGCCCGTGGTGGCGACGCTCACCGATAGGACTGCTCCGGATACTGCCGTGACCTGCAAAGGAATGCCGTTGAGCCGCGAGGCTGCAGTTCCAGCCACGCCACTGACAAACACGTATCCACCGATGCTGACGTTGGGCGACAGTGCAGACGAGAGCGTGAACTGATGTGTTGAGCCGACCGAGTGGGACGAAATTGTTCTGGTCTGATCGGCTCCGATGACCATGAGCCCGGTCGATGTGTCGATCTGATACTGACCTGCACCCGAGCCCGGCGTCATGGCCCCACCGTTACGAAGCGGCACCGGCCCAACGGGTCGAGTGATCTTCCGGTAGTAAGGATTGACGGCTCCGTACCTCTTACCCAACTGGAAGACGCCCGGCGAGACGTACAGTGCCACCCCCCGCTCAGGTCCGACCGCGCTGTCCATCGGGTCCTGAAAGGGGAACGTGTTCGCCCTGCCCCGAACTTCGTTAAAGTGCTCTACGACCATCTGATAGTCCGACAGGAGACGGACCGCCGTAGACACGTCGTAGCTATGCTTGCACTGCGACCACACCTGATTCGCGTGAGTCCACCCGCCTTGGTTCTCTGCCAGGGTCGTCTTCCATTCAGGAGTCGATATCGCACCGAAGGCCAGGCACTCGGGGAACGGGACGTTGATGAACATCAGAGATTTCTCCGACCCTGCTCAAGTTTGCGCGCAGCCTCTGCCGCAATCTGCGCCCCTGTCGCCCGGCTCGTCTGCTGAGGGACGGTCACGTAGAAGTTGTTCACCCCCCCGCCCATGCTGCCGTTGGGTATGACATTGCCTCCCTGCGTCCCGGTCATCAGGAACTGAGCCCCGTTGGCCGCCTCGAACATCTCTGGTCCGCGCTCGTTCACCCGATAGAGGGTGTTGGGCAGGACTGGTCCGCCGTTTGCCCGCGCGCCTCCGAACAGGCCCGAGATCAAACCGCCCAGGTCGAACCCACCCGACCCGCTCCCGCTCAGGCCTGAACTGCTGAACAGGCGCTTGAACGTGTCCTGCACCGCCAGTCGGGCAAGTTCTTTCAGGATGCTGTTAGCCAGGTCTCGGAACGCTTCCTTGGCCGATTTCGTGCCGTCCAGAATGCTTCCGAAGGCGTCCGCGAACGAGTCAGCGAACAGGGTGTTGATCTTGTCCGCGAGAGGGTCGAGCGATGCGCCGAGTTGCTTGACGGCGAGGTTCATGCGCTCGGCTGCCAGAAGCATGTTCGGGTCTTGGTTCAAGATGGCTATGACTCGGTACTGCTCAGCAATGCCTTTCAATTGCTCATAGGTATCCCTACGGGCCTTGCCAAGAGCTAGCAGACCTTCGATCTCTCCTTTGGTCCCCATCTGGCGATCAAGCGCAATCCGATCCTCCTGCACCGATAGAAATCCCTGTGCGAGCGCGTAGTCAGATTGGAGTTTGTTTAGGTCTGCCTGAGCGACAGTCAACTGCCTGATACGGGACAGTTGTTCCTGTCCGGCGATGTTGCCCATCACCTCAAGCGTCCTTCTGAGGCCCTCGTTCTGTAGGTCAAAGCGAATGGCCGCTGCAGCCCCCAGATTCCCTTGCAGTTCCAGAAGTTGAGCGTTCAGTTCTTTCAAGGTGTTCTGATACGCACGGTCTGCGAGATCACGCTTGATGCCAGCCTCAATGGCCGCCGATCCAGCATCACGTTGGAGCTTTTCCTGCTTATCCAGAAGATCATTGATCCGGCCTTCAGCCTCCGCCCGGTCCGTCGCCTTCGCGGCACTCGCTTGATAGGCCCTCAACGCCTTGATCTGCGCGTCGTAGGCCTTGATCTGGTTCTGCGTCGCCTCATCAAGGACATTCTGCTGCTGGGTGAAATAGTCGCTGATAGACAGCAGACCCTGCTGGTTGTACAGATCGAGGAACTTGTTCCGTTCGCGCAGAAGATCTTGCTGGTCGGAAATATAACGCTCAAGAACCCTGAGTTCGTTGTCCAACAAACGCTTAGTGGGATCGTCCTTTGCACCTCCTGCAGATGGCGGCGCGGTGGCGTTCAGGACGGGTCTACCGGGACGATTGGCTGCTGAGCGAGCCATCAGCCGGCGCGTCTCATCGTCCATATAGTCGGATCGGCCGATGCGCATCACTCGCGCCTGGAAAGCATCAAGTTCCCGGCGCGCCAGAGCTGCGTCCTCCTTCATCATGTCGCTTATGGCAGTGAACCCTTTCACGTCGAGACGAGCCAAGGCGCCTAACTGAGCGGCCACGCCCCCGATCTCTTGCCCCACCATCTTAAAGACGAATACGATTTCAGAGCCAACGACGAGCAATGTCTGGAGGACAACGACAGCAGCTTTGACGGCGATGCTTACGGCAGCCGTGGTCACCTCCACAATGGCCTCGTTCTTGGCAATGTCCGAGAGGATTCCCAATACCTGATTCATCGTCGGGATGTACTGGGCTGTTTGTTGCTGTGTGAAGGCTTGAAACTCGGCCCTCAGGCGCGCCTGCGCATCCGTGTATTCCTTGGCGGCCTTGATCTGGCCCCCCGTCAGTCCGACTTGCCGCTCTCCCTCTGCAGCCAGATCCTTTAGAAAGGGAATTAACGCCGCCCCCGACTTTCCGAAGAGCGACACAGCCACGGCTGTCTTTCCAGCACCGTCTTCAAACCGATCAAATGCCTTGGCAACGGATTCGATCTGCTCGACTGGCGATAGGCGCTTGAACTCGTTGAAGGACAGTCCGATGTCCTTCAGGGCGACGCCTACTGCTTTCGATTCATCGTCGGTCTTCGCCAAAGAGGTGGTCAGTTTGATAGAGGCTTCAGCGACAGAATCCATCGCCACGCCTGACAGCACTGTCGCTTTCTGCAGCGTCGCCACTTGTTCAGCCGTGTCACCGACCTTGTCGGCCAGCGTCTGGAAGTTCGCAATCGATTCCGCCTGACGGTTCATCGCCGTGAGCGCCGCAGCTCCCGCCGAGGCCAGGAGCGCAAACCCGGCAGTGACCGCAGTGAACGCGCCCTCGAATGCCTTCTCAATAGCAGCCGCACGCTTCTTCGCCTCACGCTCAGCTTTGTCAAGCCCCTGCTCGAAACCCCCAATGCGGGCAACGAGATCGAGCGTGAGGGTGCCCAATGAACGGCTAGCCATGATGTTTCACCTCCCTCACACCCATGAGCTTGGCCAACTCGCCCACATCTCCCACGACGTCATCTTCGTAGTAGCGCAGAAAGTCTTCAAACTCGGCTTTTCCGCCCATCGCCTTATGAACTTGGAAGGACAACCTTGCCATCAGATATTCCATGCGCATTCCCCCATTGAACGTTCCACGCTTTCTGCGATAGGCGTCCCATGAGAGAAACTCGTCATAGGTCATCCGTCTCTTGAGTTCGCTGACCGTCCCGCCGACGACCATGGCTATTTCTATCCACAGCTCGTCAGCGGGAGTCAGTTTTTTGGATCGCCACCACCCGTACCGTTGACCTCGTTGATGACGCCGATCAGAACGGTCGCGAGCCCGGGATCGAGCTGGAACGCCTGCTCATAGGAAAGCTGCTGTTTTCCGTTCTCCCCCAATCGGATCGATTGCGAGATGTAGGCCGCGGACTTGCTGCGATCCCCATCGTCGTTCCAGATCTTTTCGATCGTTCCGAATGAATGCTTCTTGACGAAGACGTCGAACTGCAGCTCGACGTCCTCACCGGCCTCGTTCTTCTTGTTCCAAATGGCGGATCGCTTGACAGGAGTTTCAGGGACGAGACCGCCATTGGCGATGAGGTCTTCGAGATTCATGGTTTAGGCCTTCGGAATGAGAACTGGGAAATCAGACACCTGGACGGACACGTTGGACGTGACCACGGCGTTGAGGGCGAAATCGAACGGCAGATCGGAGACATACCCGTTGAACACGATCCAGGTCCGGGTTGCCGGAGCGACGAGACCGCTCGAATCCGCTGTAGGAACTGGGCCAAGACCAGGGCCACGCGGCGGGTCGTAGTCACCCCACCCGAGCGCCCAATCCACCTTCGTGCCCTCGCGGTACAGTTCGTGCAGACGAACATGCGAAGCGTCATCAGGCGCAAAATTGACGGTGAAGGTGGCCACGCCGGGGGTCGGCATGCCAGCCTCGTAGGTGCGTCCTTCGGAATTGAGGCAAGTGGTCTCGATCTGGTCACGAGTGGCGGTCAGCCCGGTAATGGACGTGACGCACCCGACCTCGACAACCTCACCGGTGTCAGGATCAAGAAAGTAGAGATCGGTGAACTGAGTTTTGACGGCCACGCTGGGCTCCTTTCGACAGAAAAAAGCCGCCTCGGTGGGCGGCGGGATTTCTGCGAAGCGGATGGAGGCGTTGCGGGTGCGCGGCCTGCCAGCGAGGCAGTGGGAACGGAATTACTGTTTCGCCAGCCACCGCTCCCAGGCTGAAAGACAGCCCTTGAGCAAGCGGATGAGCGTTTCGTGAAGTTCGCGAGTTGCGGCGTTCATATTCTAGGGACCAGCCAATCGGCCTGGAAGGTCACGACGTAGTTTTGGGTTTCCGGATCGCGAGAGTCGCCAATCCATGACGTCACGTATGCGGCCCCCTCAATAGCATGGCTGATCGCATCAGCAACGGTTCGCGCCACTGATGCGCCCTGGGTGGGACTGGCATAGACATCTATCTGCGTCGTGAAACTGTCAATGTCCGGCCGCTGCCCCAAATAGTTCTCGGGCACCCCGAACACCTGCCGCCACACCGCATAGGGCATCTGCACATCCTGAGGTGCAAGGCCCCACGCATAAAAGCGCAGCGGACCGTTGCCTGCTCTCAGCAGCGCCTGCACGGCCGGAACATTCACTGCGGGGAAGATGGGCGGATACATCAGCGGACCTTTGCGGCTTTCTTCAACGCACGGTCAATTGCAATGCTGTACTGACGGATGAACATATCAGTAGCCGCCTGGGCGTTCTGCTGCAACGCGCGCTGCATGAATGGCTGCGCCCTTGACCGTTCCGTACCGAACTCCACGTAGGCCCAGTACCGGGTATCGCCACCAGGCCCTACAGGCTGCGATCCCTTTGGCGCCTTCTTGGTGATCCTTGCGCCACCGAGGACGCCGACCCGAAATGACAAGTCGCCGGTCCTCTTGAAGGTCTTCGACCCCCAGCGTTCAGTAATGTTCTTGTAGATCGCCGAAGCCGTCTCGGGATCATCAATGCCCTGAGCATTACTCTTGGCTGCGTCCCTCACTACTTGGGCCGCTTTGCGCAGAGCGAATCGGCCGCCCTTGTACTTGACGTCATACTTGACAGACTCCAGCCTCGCGACCAGTTCGTCAACACCAGTCATGCGAACTTGAGTCGCCATCACTTCACCACTTGGTACGCCGGCGACTTCCCGGCCCACCCGCACTGCCGCGCAGCCGGTCCCCAGCACTCGCGGATCAGTGCGAGCCAGACTTCTTTCGGACGGCGACTGATGTGCAGTTCCCTGCCGTTATAGATGCTCGGCAACTCGCTCACCGTGACGGTGCAGGTCTTGCGCGCCACGCGAAGCATCTCCCGCAGCGCCGGGCGGATGTCTTCCTCGATCAGGTGCTCCAGCACGTCCAAGCAGGTCACGTTGTCGAAACTTCCATCCTCAAACGGCATGGCATGAGCCTGGGCGAACTGCACACGCTCATTGAGCAGATACGGCACAACTTCCGTTCCCGTCGATACAAGGCCCTTGGCGTCGGCCATCCGCAGCGTCTCGCCGCGACCAGTGCCGATGTCCAGCAGAGTCTCGCCCTTGCCGAATCCGGCCAGAAGCTCGTCAGCAAACTGCATCCGCCGCCCGCCCATCTTGTACGAAGGGGACTGGTAGGCATCGACGTATGCCTGAATCTCGCCGTCTCGTGTGTTGGTCATAAAAGGTCCGTACTCCTTGGCATCGTCGCCAATCCATTTGCGAAGCAGCGATCCATCCTCGTCGCTGATGTTCCCGAAGTTGGGGTGGTGCCCGCTGTCAATTCCGCCGCGACCGGGCATGCACTTGAGGCCGGTGACATAGGCACCTTCAAACAGATGCCCCTTGAACACCTTCCACAGATGCACGTCGATCAGCTTGGGGGCGGATTGGCATAGGGTCCGCAGCTTCTTTGTCGCATTCCCACGCATGCCCGTGGCACACAGGCTGGCCTGTGTCGGATGGATCATCTCCATCGCGCGGCGGGTCTTTAGGTTGTACTTCCGGCACAGGCCCTGCCCTGCCATCTCGTGCGCCTTCAGCACCTCAGCCATCCGCTTCAGATAGCCGGGTGCGTAGTGCTCGTCGTCCTCAATGACGAGCAGCGGTAGCTCATCACTGATCCGCTCCAGTCCCGCCCGCATATTGCGAGCCTGAGTGTTCTGGCCGGGCTGCCAATGCGGCTCCACGCGGACGACTTCGATCTGCCAGCGTGGGAGGCGAGGAATCCTCTGAGCCACCGGCCCATCGTCCACGATCACCCACTTCACCGCGCCCCGGTACGTCTGCCGCTGCATCCACTTGATGCAAAGCTCCCATGCTTCCGGCCGGGCTCCCGTCGCTGTCAGCAGCTGGATCACAGGACGTCTCGCAGTTCGGCCCGGTCGAAGCACGTCAGCGTCGTCTGGCGCGAGCAGTTCCACACCTGAACGCCCATCTCCCGGAAATCCTTCGCTGCCTGCTCGTACCACTTCGCCCAGCGATGGAATCCGGGCTTCTGGTTCTGCAGAGCCCCGGGGTGTCGTCCGTGCCATCTCGGCTTGTCGCCGTCCCATCCCTGGTCATATCCCAGCATCACGATCTTCTTCGCGCCGAGGTACAGCGCCAGATTCAGAGCTGCACCACCGCTGTTCATTCCCCAGGCGATGCCGCCCTCTCGGACCAGGCCGGGAGCCGTCTTGTCGAATGGCAGCGAGCGCACGTACAGATGACGCCAGGTCGGATGCCCGCACCAGAACGTCGATTCCGTGGATTCCCTCAGCTCGTCCAGGTGCGCCTCGTACCAGTCGTGATCGTTGCTGTAGACCAGGTCGGCCCATCGCGCGAGGCGGAAGGTCGTGTTGACAACGATCACCTTCGCCTTGCCGCGCACGTAGTCGGCGTCCTCTTTGCACATGCTTGGCCCGGAAGCCATCACCACCCACGTATCAGACATCCAGCACCACCGCTCCATACAGTCCCGGACGATGGCGCCACTTGTCGGCACGGTGGCGTCCGTCCAGCATGCCCCAATGTTTCCGGTCGAAGCGCACGAACACCAGCGGCAGATCCTCGATCCGAGGCTCGCTCCTGACGATGTTCTGGCCCTTCACGATCTGCCGCTCCACCTTCGGATGGATACGGGCAGAGAGTTTCATCGCCTTCCCGACTTCCTCGTGCGTCAGCACCTTGTAGGTGATCTCTGCATCGAATATGTTCCGTGTCTCGACCCCGTATCCCGCCGCATACCGGTCCACGCTCGCCTGCACCCGGTCCAGTGTCTCGGCCAGCAGGTACAGCACGCCATCCCAGGTCGGACGTGGCATATGCCCCAGATCAGCGCGCAAGCTCTTCCTCCAGCACACCCATTCGATAGCACCGAAGTGCGGAGTTAGGCGAGCAGTTCACGATCTCAACGCCCTTCGGTCGATACCGCGCGAACTGCTCCTTGAACACTTCCAGCCTCTTGGCCGGCGTGGACTTCAGTTCCGCAGGATGACGGCCGAAGAAGTGGTCGCCCGGCGAGTGAAGATCGACTCCGCACAGCAGCACCTTCGTTGCGCCCAGGCTGACCGCCACCATCGCAGCCAGCAACCCGCTGTTCGTCCCGCTCGGCGCCTTGAACCGCTCCACGCCTTTGATCTGGTGGAAGTCGGGCATCACGCCATAGCGCGGGCCTGCGAAGTCCAGAGTCTCGCCGTGAAAGTCCCACCAGGCACGGTCAGCGCTCACCAACACATCAGCCCAAGGCGCCAGGCGGATGCTGTCGCTCACCGCCGCCACCTTGCAGCGCCCACGAACCGCATCGGCCACCGCCTGAGACATGCTCGGGCCGGTGGCGAGAACTGCCCAGGTCGTCACTGGCCTTCGCCCACCCCACGGCTGCATGGAAGGGTCAGATATTCGCGTCCACTTTGTCGATCAGCCTGCACCCCATGAATGTTGTAGTAGACAGGTGGTCGATCCTTCGTCAAATGCACAACGCGCATGCTCGCATCAACTACAAGCCCATCGGCCCGGATCACAATGCGCGTGCTTGTCTGAGACTGAGTTGCAGCGGACTGAATGAATTCCCTAACGCTGTAGTCCTCAATTGAGGCCCACACCTCGGCGACCTCGACCCACTGCTGCGACACCTCGCCGGTCTGCTGGTCCTGAATCACTTCTCCCTGCGAGTCGCGCAGGTAGTCGTACTTCTCGATGCTGACGCGGTGGATCAGGAGGCCAGCATTGATTGGCATATCAGATCGCCAACGATTTGCGCAGCGTGACCAGTTGAGCAGTCGCCCCAGCGCACAAGGCATGCCCGTGACCCCAATGAGAAGGCACCGCAGCCGCGCCTTCTCCATCCGGGAATCGAAACTGAGAAGCACACTCCAGAAGCACGGCCCTGCGCACCCTCGGCTTAACGAGCCAATCGCCATTGCTATCCACCGCAGGCACCGGATCACCATTGCTGTCTAGCGCACCTGACGGCACGTATGCTCGCCAAGGCTTCCCAAGCCAGCCCAGAACGGCGTCACTTGCATCCTCGGCGATTCTTGAAAGCCGGGCATCAAGCGCATCCGTGTCTACGGCGCAATGATCCTTAACCTCTTGAAGCGTTACCAGCATGCTCAGTCCTTGAGCTTGATGGGTGCGGGCGGCACGGCATCCTGGCCCTTGGCCCCCCGCTCGCCGTCGCGGCCCTTACGCGCGGCTAGGAACCAGTCGGGCGACGAGACCTCGGGCTTGGCGGCGGTCGCTTTGGTTGCGATCCACATGCAGCCGTCGTGCGTCCATGCCTCGTTGGCCGCCGCCTTAACGCCTTCGCGCCAGTAGCCCTTGCCATGAATGCCACCCGCGGGGTAGCGCAACTCCTTGACGCGGCCGGCACAGGTAGCCTTCACGCAGATTTCATGCGTGTCGCTCAGATACTCCAGCTCAAAGGCATCAAGGCCCAGGCCATCAGCGCCATCCTTTCCATCCACACCATCGCGCCCGTCCTTTCCGACGATCACGCCGAGGTTCTTCATGCGGCCATCGGTGAAGGTCGCCACCAGGGCGCCGTCACGGTCGGTCAGGAGGTCAGCGATGCCGGCGCCGTCCGCGCCTTTCTCGCCCGCTTGCCCATCCTTGCCGTCCGCGCCGTCGCGGCCGTCCTTCGGCACAGGCAGGGCCTTGATTGCGGCATCCAACTTCTGCGCCGCCTCGTCCTGCATGCCCTTCACCGCATCGGCGAGCATGGGCCGCACATCCTCCAGCGTGACGCTCTTGCCGTCTTTCGGCTGCCGCAGATCGCCCAGCGCCTTGCAGATGGAGTCGCGCGCGGCCTCGGCCAAGCGCAGCGGCTCGGAAATGGCTTCGTTTGCATCCTTGCGTAGTTGCTTGACGGCTTCATCCATCATTGGCTGCAGATCGCCCACGGTGACGCTCGCGCCGTCCTTGCCGTTGGCACCATCCTTGCCTGCTGCGGGAGCGGGGAGCGCCTTCACAGCTTCGTCGATCATGGCTTTGACCGCGGCCATGTCGCAGTCCTTGCCGTCGCGCCCAGGATCGCCCTTCTCCGGCTGGGCTTCGACCCACGCGCTTACCTCACTCTGGAGTTGCGCGGCCATGTCCACAAGGTCTTTCTCAAGCGTCGCGATCTTGGCGTTCAGCGGCTCAACCGCCTTACGGATAGCCTCGCCCATGGCTTGGCCGAACATTTCAGGGTCAAACGACATGGGCTGGCTCCAGTGCTTTCTTCATTGCGGCGATGGCTTTCTGTGTCGCCACGAAGGTGCGCATTTCGGCAGCACTCTTATCCGCGTCTTGAGGCGTCAGGTCTTCCGCGTTCTCCAGCATGTCAGTGATCTGATCTTCCGTGACAAGTGGGAACGCAACACGAATGAGGGCGGCAGCGGTTGCCGGGTCCAAGTTTCCTGCCGCGACTGCAAAGATGATCCCTTGCAATGCCGTGACCTGCGCGCCGTTCAGCGCCTCTTGCTGGATGTTCCCGGACTGCACTTCCGGATCTATCTTGTCCAGCTGATGCGACTCACTTGATCTGCGCATCGCTGGGTCCCATTCGGCCCGATTTGCGAGCATCCCTAGTGGGTAGTCTTGGTTCTGTCCCCAAAGCGTGTCACCGCCAGCCGTGGGCGGCCGATTGAATCGGCGGCGCCCCTCGTCGGGCGTGTCGATCATCCCGCCGACCAGCTTTGTGGCGATCTCGGCCTTCTTCGACTCGTCCATCCGAAGCAGAGGTTCCGTGTCCAGCTCCACACCCAGCGGGCGCTTGATGGCCAAGCCATCGTCCAGCAGGTCTTCCATGTGTTGGATGTGTGTCTGCAGGGCATCGTTCGCGTACATCAGGTTGATGCCGTCAACGCCCAGCCCGGCCGGAATCGTGCCGATGCCCACCTTGAACGGCGGGATGCCGAAGGGCTGGCAAATCTGCTCGTCCCCGTAGCGCATCTGCTCCACCATCTGAGCATCGATGCTCTTCATGGCGAAGGGCGTGAACTTCATGTCCGCGCCGATGATGGCCACCTTGCCGGACTTGCCTTCAGAGAACTCCTTGTTCCAGTACTCCTGCACCGCCTTGGCATCTTCCTCGTTCATGCCGGCCGGGGCCGTCAGCAGGCCGCCAGGCTGGGCGTTGTTCGCAAAGAACTCCGTCGCCGAGCGCATGATCTTCATGTTCTTAAGCGCGGGCCAGTGAGCGGCGGCCAGGGGCGGCACACCGATCAGCGGGTGGTGGATCGTCATGCAGCGGTCGTGGATGATCTCGCTGGCCGGAACGATCAGATTGTCTGCGGGGTAGTCGGGCGGCAGCGTGTTGATCTTGTCGGTCTGCAGTTGGTAAAAGACCGCGCCGGAGTCGGACACCATGGGCAGCACCCGCTCAGGATCGAGGACGTACAACTCCCTGACATTGCCCGCGCCTTCGCTGCCGCGGTTGTCTCGCCGCTTGAGGATGTACGCATTGCCATGGATCAGCTTCGTCAGAAGCCAGTATTCACGGAACTGAGCAGGCGTCTGGAAGCCGTTGGGCTTGTTCAGAACCGGATCGTATGCGTTGTTCGTGACCTGAGTCCATACGCCGTTGCTGTCCCGAGCGCGCAGGGAAAATGGCAGCTTCCCGATGTCCGACGAGATGCGCATGATGCATGCGTACAGCGTCGGGTAGGTCAGCAGGTCGCCGCGAGCTTCTTCCACATTTTTTTGCCACGCGCCTGTGAACGGCTCCAAGATTCGCATCCATCCACGGCGCACATGGTTCACGGCCTCAAGGGCTTTCTCGCGCGTGATCGAAAGCCCGAACACTTTCACTCGGCGGCCTCGCGCAGCGCTGCACGCACCTTGTCAGCGCCTGCTTTGTGGTGGACCTTGACGCCTCGCTCGCGAGCCAGCGCATGCAACTGATCGGCGCCCATTGCGTCGATGTCGATTCCGGAGTCGGGTGCTGGAGCAGCTGCCAGGGGGGCGCCGGGCTCCACGCACAGCACCGCCCCCGGATCCGATGCCACATCGCGCGGATCACGGCCCTCGCCTGTATGCGGATTGTTCAGCACGGCGCCAACGGGCTGCGCTGCCTCCATGTGACGCGTCAGGTACGTGCCTCGTCCGACTTTCTGCAGGATGTCGGCATACCGCTGAGCCATGACCTGCTCTCGGCCGCCTTTGTGGATGAATGTGACTTTGGACATGGGTTCTCCTGTCGTCTTGCAGAAGGGGCCTCCCTTCGGAAGCCCCTTGAACCAGAGGACTGGTTATGCGCCCCAGTTGACGCCGGACAGGTAGGCAACCGCTTGCGGGCGGCGCTTCTGCCAGCGGACGTAGCGCTCTGCACGGATGGCCAGCTGGTTCGTCTGGAACATCGACACCAGCTGCGCAGCGGTCGGCGTGGCCGTGGCTGCGGCGTCATCCAGGAAGATGGTCGCCTCGCGCGAGATGTCGATATTCACTTGGCCGTCGTCGGCGAGGTAGATCTCGCTAGCGAATGCCAGGATGAACAGCGAGCCATCCGAGTCGGCCGGCACGTAGTTCGAGATGATGACGGGCACGCCGTCAATCGAACCCGAGCCGTTCACGCGCACATCCGGGAACTCGCGCGCGCCCAGCGGGTTGCGCATCAGGGACAGCGCGCGGGCCGTCTTGGAGTCGGTGATGTAGACCGCCGTGCCGGTGGGCAGATTGGTCGCATCGGCCGTCGCCCACAGTGCGGCGATGTCGGCGCGCACACCGTCGGCATCGGAGCCCGAAGACGGGATGGGCGTGACGCCGTTCGTTACCGAGGCCGGCGATTCGCCAGCGCCCGTGCCTGCGGCCTTCGCGGGGTCCACGAAGTCCACGTCCATGCGCTCGATCACGGCTTCCGACAGGTCGTCGCGGGTCAGCTGCACGATGGCCGGGTCGCTGAAGCGCTCCAGCTCTTCGGTCACCACGGAGATCGCGGCGATCTTGGCCCACTTCAGCTCGGCCGCAGCGTAGCCGGCGGCCGTCACGGGCTTGCGGTAGCCCTCACCCACCCACTGGGCAGTGCCGGCCGAGGTCTTGCCAGGAATGCGCACGTTGAACGGCACGCGGCGCAGGCCTGGGATGGCGCCAACGCCGAACTGGCCGACGATGGTGCGAGGGCGCAGGAACTCCAGGAATTCGCTGGTGAGGTTCTGGTAGTCCACCAGCGCACCAGCCCAAGTCGGGCTGGTGGTGTTGCCAGCG
>Ga0160468_100404_pt1 | contig 18457 bp, 13 predicted proteins | sample HID1972K_E11MG_FD_108234 | JGI IMG/M metagenome (GOLD analysis project Ga0160468, IMG submission 108234) | Enriched pill bug-associated microbial communities from UW Madison campus, WI, USA - HID1972K_E11 MG | ecosystem: Host-associated > Arthropoda: Insects > Digestive system > Unclassified ... | reverse complement strand
CCTGCAGGCGCATGCCCACCAGCGTCAGCGACAGCGCATAACCGCTGCCGGAACCGTGACGCGCATGGCTCAACGCATGGCGCGTCAGCGCATCCACGCCGTCACGATCAGGCAGCAGACCGAGGAAAGCGCGCTCGGCACTGTCCAGGTCGGGGGCTTCCAGCACCACCAGGGGGTTGCTGGAAGACAAGAGCGGGGCGGGCGCGGGGCTGGCCGGGGGGAGGGGGCGGTCCATGGCGTCGTCGGCTCGATACATAAGCAGAGTCGCTACAGTGCGCCGGCAACATTGTCGGAACATTGCGCCCGGCCTGCCGGGCTTATCATCAATGCTCTGTTCTGCCGACCCTGGTTTTCCATGCGCATCCTGCTGGTTGAAGACGATCCCGACCTGTCCCGTGCCCTGCAGTCCGGCCTGGAACGGCAGGGCGTGGTCGCCGATGTGGTGGACACGCTGGCAGCCGCGGCATCAGCACTACGCGAGCCGGTCCATCAGCTGTTGCTGCTGGACCGCCAGTTGCCCGATGGTGACGGCGCGGCATTCGTGGCCACCGCGCGTACCCTGCGTCCCAACCTGCCGGTGATCATGCTCACGGCCAAGGGCAGCCTCAGCGACAAGGTGGAAGGGCTGGACGTGGGGGCCGACGATTACCTGGTCAAGCCGGTGGCCATCGAAGAATTGATGGCGCGCATCCGTGCGGTCTCACGCCGGCCCAGCGAAATGCACACGCCGCTGCTGCGGCTCGGTCGCCTGCAGTTCGATTTCGAATCACTGCAGGCGCAGGTTGGCGACCAGCTCCTGCCCTTGCCGCGCCGCCAGTTGCTGGTACTGCAGGCGCTGGCATTGCGACAGGGGCGAACGGTCGCCCGCAGTGCGCTGGAAGAGGCGGTGTACGGCTTCGACGACGAGATCCAGTCCAATGCGCTGGACGCGCATATCTCCAAGCTGCGCAAGGCGCTGCAGCAGGCCGGCGCCGGCGTGGAGATCCACGTCATCCGCGGCGTGGGCTACCTGCTGGCGGAGGCATGAGCATGAAGGCCCACTTCCGGTCGATATCCCTTGGCCTGGCCTGGCGCGTGTGCCTTGCGCAGGTGTTCACCGTGCTCATCGCGGTGCTGGCATTGATCCTGAGCTGGGGCGACCAGGAATCGGTGGCGATGGACATGTTCGCCGCCGATGACGTGGTCGCGGCGCTGCATGGCGACGGTCCCGGCATCGTGCTGGACCGTACGCGCTGGGACGCCGTCAACAGGACGGCGGGCGGCAATCTGTGGTTCGTGGCTGTCGACGAACGTGGCAACCGGCTGTCCGAAGGTGCCGTGCCGGATGTGCATCACGAACTGTTGTCCCGTCTTGAACAGGTCGGGCACAGCGAGCTGGGGTCGGTTACACCACCCTACCTGGATGCGGCGCGGGTGATGGTCAAGAGCGGTGATGGACGACGCCTGACCGTCCTGGTGGGAGGGTACCCGAAGAGTGGCCTGTGGGACGGCGTGCTGATGGTGCTGCGGCTGATCGGGCCGTGGTTTTTCCTGCCGCTGATCGTGGTGACCCTGCTGGTCATGCCGACCGTGATCCATCGCTTCATGCGTGGTGTGCGCGAGCTGGCGCAGCAGGCCAGGCAGCTGGATATCGGCCAGCCCGGCGCGCGCCTTGACACCCAGCTGGTCAGCAGTGAAATCGCACCCCTGGTGGCTGCCTTCAACGATGCCATCGGCAAGGTGCAGCAGGGGTATGCGGCGCGCGACAAATTCCTGGCCGATGCGGCGCACGAACTGCGCGTGCCCATCGCGGTGGTGCAGGCGCGGCTTTCGCAGCTTCCGCAGGGGGCGTTGAAGGCGCAGCTGCTCAACGACGTGGCACGGCTGGGCAATGTCGCCGAACACCTGCTCGACCTGCAGCGCCTGGACCGCAGCGTGGACAAGCTGCAGCCGCTGGATCTGGCGGCCCTTGCGCGTACCGCCGCCGCCGAATTGGCACCGCTGGTGATCGGTGCCGGTTACCAGTTCGAAGTAGATGCGCCATCGCATCCGGTGTGGATCGCCGGCGACGGCATCGCGCTGGGGCGGGTGATGGCCAACCTGGTCCACAACGCCATCGTGCATGGCGGCGGCCGTGGCACCATCACCGTCAGGCTGGATGCGGACGGAACGCTGGAGGTGGCCGACCAGGGCGCAGGCGTGCCCGCCGATGACCGCGAGGCGATCTTCGAACCGTTCCACCGCCTGCGCGCGGCGGGCAGTGGCGCGGGGCTCGGGCTGCATCTGGTGAAGGAAATCGTCCAGCACCACGGTGGCAGCGTCAGTGTTGGCGACGCCGGCGGCGGAGGCGCCAGCTTCCGCATCAGCTTCCACCGGCAGCCGCGATGACAGTACCCGCCTGACTCCGCGCAGGGTGGATGTCCGATAGCAGGCAGATCTGGTGCGCCGCATGCTGCGGCCATGGGGGAACAGGCCTGCGATCATCCCGTCGTGTCGCCCGGCCTGTTGGGCAAGGCCAGCGCCGCCGCGCTGGTGGCCGGTGCGACGGCATGCTGCCAGCTGCCTGCACTGCCGCCGGTCGTTGCGGCCTGGCCGGGCCTTCTGATGGGGCTGGTCCTGTGGATGTGCCGCTGGCGTGGGCGCTGGCTGGGCATGCTGCTGATCGGCATTGCATGGGCCACGCTGCACGGGCAGTGGGCGCTGCAGGATCAATTTTCCCCACTTGCGCCGGCGCTGGACAGCGTGGTGCGCGGCCGCGTGATCGACCTGCCCGACCACCAGCCGCGCTATACGCGCTTCCTGCTGCAGGTGGACGACGCCCCGGCGATGCCGGCGCACCTGCGGGGCCGTCGCGTGCAGGTGTACTGGAGCGCGCCGTTCGCGCGTGGGAATGTCCGGGCTGCGGCGGTCGCAGCCGCTGCGGCCGGTTCAGCCGATTCCATGCCCGCGCGCCAGCGGGTCGCGGCAGGATCGCGCTGGCAGCTGCCGCTGCGGATGCGTGCGCCGCGCAGCCGTATCAATCCCGGTGGCTTCGACGGCGAGCGGCATGCCCTGATGCTGGGGATCGCGGCCGGCGGGCAGGTCCGCGACGGGGCCGCGGCGATCGAACTGGAATCCGCCAGAGGGCTGCCGGCATGGCGCGAGGCCATGGCGGCGCGCATCGAAGCGGAGGTCACGGGAACGACCTCGCGTTTTGTGCGTGCACTGGCGCTAGGTGATACCCGGGGACTCCAGGATCGCGACTGGGAACAGCTGCGCGCGCTGGGCCTGACCCATCTGATCGCGATTTCCGGGTTTCACGTGGGATTGGTGGCCGGTGGCTTCGCGCTGTTGGCGGGACTGGCCTGGCGCAGTTGCAGCCTGTTGCCGAGGATGATGCCGCGCCCGATCGCCGCAGCACTTGCGGCTGCGGCCGGCGCCGCCGGTTACGCGCTGGTGGCCGGCCTGGCGCTGCCGACGGTGCGTACGGCGCTGATGATCGTGGTGGTGGCGCTGGCCCGCGCCAGCCGGCGCCGCCTGCCGTGGGGCCAGTCGCTGGCGCTGGCCGCGCTTGCCACCGTGCTGGTAGCGCCGCTGTCGGTGTTGTCCGCCGGTTTCTGGCTCAGCTTCGGCGGCGTGCTGTGGCTGTTGTGGTGCCTGCCCGGTGGCGGCCTCCCGGAGACGGGCACGCGCGGTGTGCTGAAGCCATTCCTGGCGGCGCAGGGTGTAGCCAGCGTGGCCCTGCTGCCGCTGGGCGTGAGCCTGTTCGGGCAGGCATCGAGGATCGGCCCGCTGGTCAACCTGGTGGCTGTGCCATGGTGGTCGCTGGTGGTGGTGCCGCTGGCATTGTCCGGCACGGCACTGGAAGCGCTGCATCCCGGGCTGGGCCGATGGGCCTGGCGTCTGGCCGGCTGGACGTTCGACGTGAGCTGGCGATGGATGCGGCCGCTCGCCGACTGGGGCGGAGCGGTCTGGTGGCTGCCGGAAGCGCCGCGCTGGGCGTTGCCGGTGGCGCTGCTGGGCGTCTTCTGGGGCCTGCTGCCGCGCGGGCGTGGCGGCCCGCTGGCGGTGCCGCTGTTGTGCCTGCCTCTGCTGTGGCCAGCCCGTCAGCTGCCCGGGCCGGGCGAGGTGGAGCTGCTGGTGATGGACGTGGGGCAGGGCACCGCGGTGCTGGTACGCACGGCCCGCCATCTGCTGCTGTACGACCTCGGGCCGCCGGGAGCCGGCACCGACAGCGGCGAGCGCGTAGTGCTTCCGGCATTGCGTGCATTGGGCACGGGCCCGCCGCAGCAGGTGATCCTGAGCCATGGCGATTCTGACCATGCCGGTGGCTTGCCCGGCCTGCGGCGCGCGTTGCCGGAGGTACCGGTAAGTGCGCCGTCCGGCGCCGGCATCGAAGGCGCCAGTGCCTGCCATGCCGGGCAACAGTGGCGCTGGGACGGGGTTGATTTCCGTGTCCTTCATCCACCGCGCGGGCATGCCGCACGCGGCAACGAGGGCAGCTGCGTGCTGCGTATCGATACGCCCCAGGGCGGCATCCTGCTGGCCGGGGACATCGGCCGGCAGGCCGAAGCCGAGCTGCTGCGCTCCGCGCGCGGGCAACTGGCCGCGCAGGTGGTGCTGGTGCCCCACCATGGCAGTGCCGGATCGTCCACGCCGGCATGGGTAGCAGCAGTAGCGCCCCGGCTGGCGCTGGTATCGGCCGGTCATCGCAACCGCTTCCGCCATCCGCGCCCGGAGGTCGTGGCGCGCTGGCGCGACATCGGCGCTGAAGTGCTCAATACGGCTGAATCCGGGGCGCTGCGGGTGTGGCTGGGCGGGCAGGGACTGCAGGTGCGCGAACAGCGTATCCATGCCGCCCGCTGGTGGGACGCTGCGGGACGGGCGCGGGCGGCTGCTATCCTATCGGCGGACAATCATGCGGCCGATGGGCCGGAGGGGTGAAACGTGTGGGAACTGGTCAAGGCCGGTGGCTGGCCGATGCTGCCGCTGCTGCTGCTGGGCGTACTGGCTTTGGCGATCATCCTGGAGCGTTTCTGGTCCCTGCGCCGCAACGAGGTGCTGCCGCCTGGACTGGGGCAGGAAGTGCGCAGCTGGGCGGCGCGCGGCAAGCTGGACCCGGCGCACGTGCAGGCGCTGCGCGCCAATTCGCCGCTGGGTGCGTTGCTGGCCGCCGCGCTGGAGGCGCGCAACCGCCCGCGCGAACAGGTCCGTGAGCGCATCGAAGACGCCGGTCGCCATCTGGTGCACCGCATGGAGCGGTTCCTCAACGCACTGGGTACGATCGCTTCGGCCGGCCCGCTGCTGGGCCTGCTGGGCACGGTGGTCGGCATGATCCAGATGTTCCTGGGCATCCTCGACCATGGCGTGGGTGATGTGAACCAGCTGGCCGGCGGTATCGGCAAGGCACTGGTATGCACGGCTACCGGCATGATCGTGGCGATTCCGGCGCTGATGTTCCACCGTTACTTCAAGGGACGCATCAACGGCTACGTGATCGAGATGGAGCAGGAGGCTTCGGCCCTGCTGGATGCGCTTGATGGCCGTCCCGGCGTGATGAACGCGGCACCCCGCGCGTCCGCACCTGCTGCCACCGCCCGCCCGGCCACGGTCAAGGGCTGACGGATGCGTATCCGCAACGAACGTGCCGGCGATGAGCCGCACATCGACCTCGTGCCGCTCATCGATGTCATCCTGGTGCTGATCATCTTCTTCGTGGTCACCACCACGTTCGACGCACGGTCCACGCTGCAGATCCAGCTGCCGCACGCCAGCCAGCAGGCCACGGCCGAACCGCCGCGCGCGCTGAGCATCCTGGTGAACGCCGAAGGCCGTTACTTCGTCAACGACCAGGAAGTGCTGCGTACCGATGTCGAATCGGTGAAGCAGACCGTCGCCGCGGTGGCCGGCGAAGACCGCGAGCAGACCGTGCTGCTGCGTGCCGACGCACGTACTCCGTACCAGGCTGTGGTCACTGCCCAGGATGCGCTGGGCCAGCTCGGTTTCCGCCGCATCGCCATCGCCACCGCTCCCGAGGTGCGTCAATGAGTTCCCAACACGCGCCCGTCTGGCCGATCTACAAGCGCCTGCTGGGCTATACGAAGGCTTATTGGGTGTTCATGGTCGCCGCCGTGGTGGCGATGGTGGTCGAGGCCCTGGCCGGCTATCACTTCACCAAGTTGATGGATCCGCTGGTCAACCGTGGCTTCGTGAACCCCGAGCCGCGCATGGCGGTGATCCTTCCGCTGACCATCCTGGGTCTCTTCGTGGCACGCAGCATGGCGACCTTCGTCAGTGATTACACCCTGGCGCGCACCGGCCGCAGTGTGGTGCGCGACCTGCGCGAGCAGGTGCTGGAGAAGTATCTGCACCTGCCATCGGGCCATTTCGACACCGAATCCACCCCGGTGATGGTCAGCCGCCTGAACTTCGATACCGAACAGGTTACCCAGGCCAGCGCGGATGCGTTGAAGACAATGGTGGCCGATACGCTGACCATTGTTGGAATGCTGGCCGTAATGCTGCAGATGAGCGTCAAGGTCACGCTGGCGATGCTGGTCGTGGTGCCACTCATCGGCCTGATCGTGTCCTACGTCGGCAAGCGCTACCGGCGCATCAGCCGCGGCATCCAGGACGGCATGGGCACCATGGCGGCCACGGCCGAGCAGTCGCTGGCGGCGCAGCAGGAAGTCAAGGTGCACGGCACCCAGGAGCAGGAGATCGGCCGCTACGCAAGGTTGGCCAACCGCATGCTGGGGCTGAACATGAAGGTGGAGACGACGCGCGCCGCAGCGTCCAGCACCGTGCAGTTCCTCGCTGCGCTGGCGCTGGCGGTGATCGTATGGGTGTCCACACGCGAAGCGCTGGCGGGCCGGCTCAACGCAGGGCAGTTCATGGGCCTGATGATCTCGATGATGGCGATCATCCCGTCGCTGCGCCGGCTGACCAGCGTGCAGTCATCGATTTCCCGTGGCGTGGCGGCGGCCGAGCGCCTGTTCTCGATCCTGGACATGCCGGTCGAGCGCGATCAGGGCACGCACCGTATCGAGCGCACGCGCGGCGAACTGGCGTTCGAGCATGTGATGCTGCGCTACCGCGAGGATGCCGGTACCGCCCTGGACGACATCAGTTTCGTGGCCCGCCCGGGCACCGTGACCGCCGTGGTGGGTCGGTCTGGCAGCGGCAAGACCAGCCTGATCCGGCTGGTGCCGCGCTTCTACGAACCCAGCGGTGGGCGCATCACCCTGGATGGCGTGGCGCTGGATGACTATCCGCTCGCAGACCTGCGCCGCCAGGTGGCCATGGTGGGCCAGAAGGTGATGCTGTTCGACGACACCATCGGCGCGAATATCGCCTATGGCATGGATGCCAGCCAGGCGCAGATACGTGCCGCAGCCGAGGCCGCCAATGCCTGGGAATTCATCGAGCGCCTGCCGCAGCAGCTGGACACGCCGGTGGGCGAAAATGGCGCGCTGCTGTCTGGCGGCCAGCGCCAGCGCCTGGCGATCGCCCGCGCGATCCTGCGCGATGCGCCGATCCTGATCCTGGATGAGGCCACCGCCGCGCTGGACAACGAATCCGAACGCCTGGTGCAGGATGCGCTGCAGCGGCTGATGCCCGAGCGCACCACGCTGGTGATCGCGCACCGACTGTCCACCATCGAACATGCCGACCAGGTGCTGGTGATGGACCAGGGACGGATCGTCGAGCGTGGCACGCACGCCGAACTGCTGGCGATGGGTGGGCTGTACGAGCGCCTGTACAACATGCAGTTCCGCGAAAGGCAGGCCTGATGTCCAGCAAGGGTACGCAGACCCCGGCCTACTGGTATGACGGTTCGCCCGTGCCGTTGGGCATGCGCCTGCTCAGTCCGCTGTATGGACTGGCCAGTGGCCTGCGCCGGCGGCTGTACCGGCGCGGCTGGCTCAGGCAGCGGCAGTTGCCGGTACCGGTGATCGTGGTGGGCAACATCACCGCCGGCGGCACCGGCAAGACGCCGCTGACCATCGCCCTGGTGCAGCGGCTGCAGGCCGCCGGCTGGAAACCGGGCGTGGCCAGTCGCGGCTACGGACGCGAACAGGCCGATACCGCACGGTGGGTGCAGGCCGACACGCCGGCCGCGCTGGGCGGTGATGAGCCGGTGCTTATCGCCTGGAAGGCCGGCGTTCCGGTGCGCGTGGATGCCGACCGCGTGGCCGCTGGCAAGGCACTCATCGAAGCCGGCTGCGATGTGATCGTCTGCGACGACGGCCTGCAGCATTACCGGCTGGCACGTGATATCGAGATCGAAGTGATCGACGCGCAGCGACGTTACGGCAACGGCCTGCTGTTGCCGGCCGGACCGCTGCGCGAGCCGGTGGCGCGCGCGACCGGGTGCGATTTCCGCGTGGTCAACCTGGGCGCGACGCCACCGGGGGCGGCGGTGGATCCGTGCGGTTTCGGCCAATGGTCGATGACCCTGAAGATCGACAGCGCGCAGCCGCTGGCCGGCGGGCGCCTGCGTTCGTTGGCCATGTTTGCTGGCCAGCGCGTGCATGCGGTCGCCGGCATCGCCCATCCCCAGCGTTTCTTCGACATGCTGCGCGCTGCACGTATCGGCGTGGTTCCGCATGCGTTCGGCGACCATCACGCCTACCAGCCGCAGGACCTGAGCTTCGGCAGCGAACTGCCGGTGCTGATGACCGAAAAGGATGCAGTGAAGTGCCGCGCGTTCGCCAACGACTGGCATTTTGCCGTGCCGTTGCAGGCCGAGCTTCCCGCCGCCTTCTGGGTGGCGTTGACCGACCGGCTGGAAAAGCTGCGCGCTGGATGATCCATCCCGCTTCCTGGACCTTGATCGAGAGAGCCTCCGCATGACCGGATTCGTTGTTGCCATTCCCGCCCGCTTCGCTGCATCCCGGTTGCCGGGCAAGCCGCTGCGGCCGCTGGGCGGCGAACCGCTGGTGCTGCATGTGGCGCGTCGTGCGCTTCAGGCCGGCGCCCGCGAGGTGTGGGTGGCGACGGACGATGCGCGCATCGCCGAAGCGCTGGACGGGCTGGGTGGGGTGCGTGTGGCGATGACCGACCCGGCGCATTCGTCCGGCACCGACCGCCTGGCCGAATGCGCGCGCATCGCTGGCTGGAGCGACGATACGGTGGTGGTGAACCTGCAGGGCGACGAACCCTTCGCGCCGGCCGAAGGCATCCGTGCGGTGGCCGAGGCACTGGTGGACGGCCAGGCACCGATGTCGACCCTGGCCACGCCGGTGGAGGATGCTGCAACGCTGTTCGATCCCAACGTGGTCAAGCTGGTGCGCAATGCGCGCAACGAGGCGATGTACTTCAGCCGCGCCCCGATCGCCTGGCACCGCGACGGTTTCGCGCGCAGCCGCGAGGACTTGCCCGAGGGCGCGCAGTGGCTGCGTCACATCGGCATCTACGGCTATCGCGCGAGCTTCCTGCAGCAGTTCGCGGCGATGCCGCCAGGCACCCTGGAGCGCATGGAATCGCTGGAGCAGCTGCGTGTGCTGGAGGCGGGTTTCCCGATCAGCGTGGCGCTGTCGCCAGCGCCGTTCCCTCCCGGCATCGATACCCCGGAAGACCTGCGGCGCGCCGAAGCCATGCTGGCCGCCAGCCAGGCCCGGTAGTGCCGGCCGCTGGCCGGCACCCGGTGTTTTCCGCCCACCGCCTGCCATGCCGGCACAACGCTTGCATGACCTCGACTCCGGCATAATCAAGGCATGAACGCCCAGCCCGTCCAGGACCTTCCCGAGTTCGCCACCTGGCTCAATGCCAGTCCATCCACCCTTGCCGAACTGCGTGGGCAACCCGTTGCGCTCGCGTTCGTCAACGCCGCCTCGGTGTGGTGCGCGCAGCGCCTTGCGGAGCTGGCCAACTGGCAGTCGCGCCATCCCGGCCGCCTGCAGGTACTGGTATTACAGGTGCCGCGCTTCGATTTCGAGCGCGAAGAAGCGGCTGCGTTGAAGCTGCTGCGCCGCCAGGGACTCAATTCCCCGGCGCTGCTGGATGCCGACTGGGATGGCTGGCGGCGCTTCGGCATCAGCGCATGGCCGACCGTTGTGCTGCTGGATGCGTACGGGCGCGAAAGCGGTCACCGCCTGGTTGGCCTGGGGCAGCCAGGCGAACTGGAGCGCAGCCTTACCGCGCTGTGTGGAACCCTGCCCGCACCGGTCAGCCAACCGCCGCGCGAGCTGCATCCGGAACCGCGGATGCCGCTGTCCTTCCCGACCGGCCTGGCCGTAAGCGGCGAGCGGCTGTACATCGCCGATACCGGCCATCACCGGGTGCTGGAATGCACGCATGGCGGCCGCATCCTGCGCCAGTTCGGCCAGGGTACCGCCGACCTGATGGATGGCGGCCCGCTGGAGGCGGCCTTCAACCGCCCGCAGGCGCTGGTGCTGGAGCGCGAGTGCCTGTATGTGGCCGACACCGGCAACCATGCCCTGCGCCGTATCAACCTTGCCGCCGGACAGGTCGATACGTTGTGCGGCAATGGCCGCCCGGGCGAGCCGAGCGAGGGCGCGGTGCCCGATGCACGCGGCGTGCAGCTCAACCATCCCACGGGACTGGCGCTGGCCGATAATGAAATGCACATCGCCATGGCCGGCGACAACCGCATCTGGAGTTATCACCTCGGCAACCGCCACCTGCAGCGGCGCGCGGGCAGCGGCGCGATCGACGAACGCGACGGTAGTGGCCAGCTGGCGGCGTTCGCGCAGCCGACCGCGCTGGCGGTGATCCAGCAGGTGCTGTACGTGGCCGATGCGCTGGGATCTTCGGTACGCAGCCTGCAGCTGCGCGGCGATCTGGTGCAGACGCTGGTGGGGCAGGGGATGTGGAACCATGGTGGCGAGGATGGACCGCGCAGCCGCGCCAGCCTGCAGTTCCCGCAGGCGATCGCGCTGAGCCCCGATGCACCGCTGCTGTGGATCGCCGACACCGGCAATGGTTGCCTGCGCATGCTGCGGCTGGGGGGCGGCGAACTGTCCACCCAGCCGTTGCCGCGTCGCCTGCAGGGACCAGCGGGCCTGGCCGCCGGTGCCGGCGCGGTATGGATCGCCGAAACCGATGCGCATGCCGTGCTGCGTTTCGATCCGGCCAGCGGCGTGCTCAGCGAGGTGCCGATCAGCGAATGAACGATGTACCCGCATTCGATGGCAAGGCCTTCGCTGCGCGCTTGAGTACCGCTCCCGGCGTGTACCGCATGTATGCCGCCGACGACACCCTGCTGTATGTCGGCAAGGCCCGCGCGCTGCGCAACCGCGTGGGCAGCTACTTCAACGGCAGCCCCAAGAACGCGCGCATCATGTCGATGCTTTCGCAGATCGCGCGCATGGACGTGACCGTTACCCGTTCCGAAGGCGAAGCGCTGCTGCTGGAAAACCAGCTGATCAAATCGCTGTCGCCGCGTTACAACGTGTCCCTGCGTGACGACAAGACCTATCCGCATGTGCTGCTGACGCGCGAACAATGGCCGCGCATCGCCCTGCATCGGGGACCGCGCGCCATCCCGGGGCGCTATTTCGGACCCTATCCCGGTGTCACCGCGGTACGCGAAACGCTGAACCTGATGCACAAGCTGTTCAAGCTGCGCAACTGCGAGGACAGCGTGTTCCGCAACCGTTCGCGGCCCTGCCTGCAGTACCAGATCGGCCGCTGCAGCGCGCCCTGCGTGGACCTGGTCCCGGCCGATGAGTATGCCGAAGCGACGCGTCGTGCGGCGATGTTCCTGGAAGGCAAGAGCGACGAGCTGACCCGCGAGCTGGGCACGCAGATGCAGGCGGCCAGCGAGGCGCTGGAATTCGAGCAGGCCGCGCGGCTGCGCGACCTGGTGGCATCGCTGCGCAGCATGCAGACCCGCCAGTATGTGGACGGGCGCGCGGCGGACCTGGATGTGCTGGCCGTGGCAACCCGGGGGGCGCAGGCCTGCGTGCTGTTGCTTGCCTTCCGCGATGGCCGCAACCTGGGTACGCGGCCGTTCTTTCCGCGCACCAATGGCGAAGAGAGTCCGGAGGAAGTGCTGGGGGCATTCGTATCGCAGTACTACGTCGAATTCGAGCCGCCGCGCGAGATCCTGCTGGACCGGGAGATTCCCGATGCCTCGCTGCTGGAGGTGGCCTTGTCGGCCTCGGCCGAACGCAGGGTACAGCTGAAGTGGAACGTGCGCGGCGAACGCGCGGGCTACCTGGAGCTGGCCAGCCGCAATGCCCAGCTCACCCTGGCCAGTGAACTGAACAGTCGTGATTCCCAGCACGCGCGCAGCGAAGCCGTGCGCGAACTGCTCGGCCTGGCCGAGCCGGTCAAGCGGGTGGAATGCTTCGACATCAGCCATACCATGGGCGAGGCGACGGTGGCTTCGTGCGTGGTGTTCGATGCTGCAGGCCCGGTTAAAGCGCAGTACCGGCGCTTCAACATCAGCGGCATCGAACCCGGCGATGATTACGCCGCCATGCGCCAGGCCATCGATCGCCGGTTCCGGCGCGCGGTGGAAGAGCAGGGCGTGTTGCCCGAGGTGCTGCTGATCGACGGTGGGGCCGGCCAGCTGGCGCAGGCCCAGGCCGCGCTGGCGGACCTGGGCGTGGAAGGTGTGCTGCTGGTCGGCGTTGCCAAGGGCGTGGAGCGCCGCGCCGGCCATGAGGCGCTGGTGCTGCCGGACGGGCGCGAACTGCGTCCGGGCGCGGCGTCACCGGCGTTGCAGTTCATCCAGCAGGTGCGCGATGAGGCGCATCGCTTCGCCATCACCGGACATCGCGGACGCCGGCAGAAGGCCCGCATGACCAGCAAGCTGGAGGATATTCCGGGCATCGGCCCGCGACGGCGCGCGAACCTGCTGCGGCATTTCGGTGGCCTGATCGGCCTCAAGGCCGCCGGTGAAGCGGAAATCGCCAGGGTCGATGGGATCAACGATGCCCTTGCCGCGCGTATCTACGCTAACCTTCATGGACTGCCCGAGCCGGATACGGCAGGCGAGTAGAGAAAATCGATGACGCTGACTGTTCCCACCTGGCTGACCCTGCTGCGGATCCTGATGATTCCGGTGTTGGTGCTGGTGTTCTATCTGCCCTATACGTGGACGAATTTCGCGTCTGCGGCGCTGTTCGGCCTTGCCGCCATCACCGACTGGCTGGATGGCTGGATCGCGCGGCGCTACCAGCTGGAGTCCGCCTTCGGCGCCTTCCTGGATCCGGTCGCCGACAAGTTGATGGTTGCGGTGGCGCTGTTCCTGATCGTGCAGGGCCATCCCACGCCGTGGATGGCGTTCTGGGCGGCGGTCATCGTGGGACGTGAAATCGCCGTATCGGCGCTGCGTGAATGGATGGCCGAACTGGGCCAGCGGGCGAAGGTGCGGGTGGCCATGATCGGCAAGGTCAAGACCACCGCGCAGATGGTCGCGCTGTTGTGCCTGCTGTACTCGGTGGCGCCCAGCACGCCGATCAGCAGCATCTGGATGGGCCCGCCGATCTTCCGCATCGGTGACTGGACGCTGGCGATCGCGGCCCTGCTGACGCTGTGGTCGGGTCTGCAGTACCTGCATGCGGCATGGCCGAGCCTGCGCGACGACGAGCGTGCCGCGCGCGAACGTTCGCGCCTGAAGAAGGGCGGCTGAGCAGGTTGACAGCCTTGTGAAGACAGGTAAAATGCCGCCTCCCAAGCGGGAATAGCTCAGTTGGTAGAGCGCAACCTTGCCAAGGTTGAGGTCGCGAGTTCGAGTCTCGTTTCCCGCTCCAGGTTGATGTCCATGGAAGTCCACCGGCTTGCATGGAATGCAGAGAAAAGGAGCTTCGGCTCCTTTTTTCGTTTCCGTGGCATCCATGCGCATGCGCCTTTCCATGAACAGAGGAGGAGGGCGCGATGCCCCGGCCTGCGGGCACCGTGGGCGTGGACATTGGCGCTTGACACCCGCCGCAGCCGCTGTAGAATGCCGCCTCCCAAGCGGGAATAGCTCAGTTGGTAGAGCGCAACCTTGCCAAGGTTGAGGTCGCGAGTTCGAGTCTCGTTTCCCGCTCCAGGTTCGATGAAGGAGAGACCGCAAGGTCTCTTTTTTTGTTCTTCGAGTCGCCCTCATTAAGCACAGTACCGTGACTCGGGATATCCAGAGTGCCACGCTGTGGGCATGAACAGGCCCAAACGCCAAGCCGCTTGACTCACCAGTGAATACAGTCGTGTGAACGGGACTACTGTTCGGATGGTCAAGCAGCTCGTCGAGCTCAAAGGGAGAGCGGCGAGATACCGACATCTCTATGGAAGCTTGGCCGTGGAGGCAGCGGCGCTCGAGATGAATCTCGGCAAGACCCGTAGTCGTGCCCGCTCCCTAGCACTTCCCGTCAATAGCGCCTATCAGGCTGCCGCCGGCTTGCCTGCCTTGCCGTCAACGTGCTGCAGCTGATGAACGATGTATCCGACACACCCTTGGATCCAACCGATCGCGGCGGTCTCGTCTTGGAGCAGGTTCCCAGGACCGAGAGGTTTTGCGCTGTGCCAGTCAGCGGCCATCGCATAGTGGAAATGGTCGAAAGCTGCGGTCAACCCAGGCCCTGCATTGGCTTGCGCCTCGTCCATTCCGCTGGATAAGAATGTCGTGAAGTCGGCTGACGACTCTACTACCGCCTCGAAGTCCTTCTTGAGTTCGTTGTTCTCCGGCGCCAGGACGTGCCAATGAGGTTGCCCATGACCTGACGCGTCCACATCCGTGTGCATCATCCACTCCGCGCGTAGCAGCATTCTTTTTTGGCCTGCGGCTTCGCCTTGCAACAGTCCGATCGAGATATGGTGGACGCGCCACTTGGTACCTATCGCGTTCAGATCAATTGCGATATGTAGCCAGCGATTGCCCGTGCCTAACGGAAGGACAGGCCTGTTGAAGTTCCGAATCTCGGCGTAGACCTGAGGCTGGGTGTAGAAGTAGAGCGACATTTGCCCAGTGCGAACCATCTCCGTGGCTGCGATGTAGTCGAGCGTTAATACCTTCCGAATGGCACTGGCCGCTTTCTTTCCGAACTCCTTCGGATTTGATGAACTCAGGAGACATTGCGGCGCAACAGGGCCACTTTTCTGCCGCTTCCCTTCGGCTTTTTTAGGCATCAGATCAACCCCGCGGCTGCAGTCCATAGGCTTGCATAAAAGCCTTTTTCCAAAGGTCGCTTTCGGGCAGCTGCCCTTCGCCGAGCAGGATTCCAATGCCAATCAGTGTGTCGGTCAACGGGCTATTCTCCTGCAACCTAGGCAGGGGCAGATGGTCTACGTAGCGCTGCGAAAGATTCCACTGCCCACCAGCGACGTTGTTTGAGACGCCTGCAAGCAAGATGTCCATCTGGGGGTGATTGAGCAGTGCGACGTAGGCGAGCTCCAGCCCCATAGCTTCACCTCTTGCCGCCCAGCCGTATCCTTGGATGGCTACATATCTTCCGTCAGGGTCCCAGGCGAATGAGCCGGGGCCGCCGAAGTAGGTGGTGACAATCTTCGGACCGACTGCATCGAGCTTCTCGCGTGGAAGCGAGAGCACCCACCAAGACTCCTCCTTGATACGTGAGCGTTTCAGCAAGGCGGGCTTGCGCGGAAGCAATCGATTCGCGAAGAAGGTCGGTACCTTCTCGCGAAGCTCCTCTTCTGAACCGATTTCCAGATTCTTGCCGTAAGGATAGAACACCCAAGTCTCGTCATTGAGTGCACCGCCAACGATTGAGCTGTTGATAACTGCGGGTCTGAAGAACTTTCGTTCCCGTGCAGGCAGTGCTTTGACATAGGCGTGGCTCACCAAGAACGCGTTGTTGAATCCGGTGATAGCGCCTTGCGAGACATCAAAGAGTGACTCAACCTTGGACACACCTGAGATCTGCTGCATGAATCGATAGGCGGCATAGGAGCGCGGAGCCCAGCTTCCATCTCCACGGCCGATCACTTCATCGGCGTAGACACTGAAATCGCCGTCGTCGTGCACGTAACCGGCGACAGCATCGGGTGTGATCGAACGTAGTCGACGAAGCGCCTTAGGAGATGAGTTGGCTTTATGGTTCGACCAGACCGCAATGGCTGGGCGACCCAGCTCCGACTTGGCACCTACATACAAGCCAGCGTCCACGACTGCGTCAGCAAAGACGGAATGGCTACCCAGTCGGGCTATCAGATGCGGTTGCACGTCATCTGCGATCGAACTGCGCAGCCCCTTGTACGATGTGCCGTCCAGAATCGAGGCGGGCAGCACCGCGCCGATCACCGCGCCGGTCGGCATAGCGGCCACGGCTTCGTGGATGAAAACGCTTGCAAAGTCCGGACGTTGGGCCGCCAGCGGTCCAAGCTTCTCCCGCACGTGGTTCCGCTGTGTCTCGCTCATGTCCTGCCAAGAAATGAACGGTGGATTCATTAGCGTCAGCTGCGCACCGGTTCGCCAGTCGGCAACCGACAGTGCATCGACTTCCCTAAGCTCAACCTCGATATCAAGATCGGTCTGGCTGCGCTCCCAATCCAGGACGAATTGCGCCATGGCGAGCGCGGCTGGGGAGACGTCCCAGCCGATCAACTTCACACGATGACGGTGGCCACCCATTTGTAGCTGCCGAAGTGCCTCACGCAGGAATTCGGCCGATCCGCATGCCGGGTCGAGCACTGTGACATCTTCATAGATCCGGGGCAGCGCTTTGAGGGACTCTTCTACGACCGTACGCACCAGCGGGCTGGGCGTGAAAAACGCACCCTGCACCGAGTCCTTGCCCACGCGCTTAGCTTCGGACGAGCCGAAGAAAGAGAGCTGAGGATCCAGTTCAACAAGATAGTGGGCCTCTTGGAAAAGCCGGCCTGATGCGTGCCTGAGAACAAGGGGGATGATCGGACGTAACGAATCCTGCCCTCGTACTCGCAGCATGTCCTCTTGAAGGGTATCTCTTTGTGTCGCGGACAGCGCGTCGATCAACAGCTTTGCATAAGGCAGCTTGTCCCAATCGATCTTGGTGATTGCACTATGTTCGCCGGTGTCTGCCCCAGCGAGAAGATAGAGAAACGCTTGGAGCGCTTCCGGTCCACTGACCTCTGGACCAACGAGCGTGCGAACCTGCCGGTAGATCGCCATGAAGTGCCCTACGACAGAGCTTGCCTTCGACGGCTGTCGCTCTTCTAGGTAGGCCTGGAACTTGACGATGTTTTCGGAGATCGTGCTGTGCTTATAGCGCTCGGGGGAGGGCTGATCCCAGCGCCAAACGAGGATCTCATCCTGTTCGACCTTGACGTAATGACCAACGTCGGACGACCACGCCCAATCCCGCTCCGCACCATGAAATGCAGTATTCGTGTCTTCGTTGGCGAGATCCAGACAGAAGTTACCCTTACCCCCGTTGAGAAGCACATGACGACGTTCGCCCGCCTGTTTGCCGAACAGCGGCACAGGCATAAGCCCCAACTGGTTTCGCCAAGTATCTAGATTGTCGAGAGCCTGTGCTTGACTCATCGCGATGCTCCTTTCGCGATCCCCACGGGGGGGAATGTGATTTCAGGTTGCAATGTTTGGACTTCTTCAGCTGCTAGGCGCTGTCGTAGTTGTTGGATCAGTGGGCCGAGCGGTACTACGACACGCGCCTTTTTTGATCCGTCCGAATCCGCGGCTGTTCGCCCCAGTGTAATGACCTCGCCATCGAAGATCAGGCTACCGAGTTCCAGTTCGAACCACGGCCGAGCCGAACACGTCACAAAGAAGTCTTCGGAATGCGCTTTCAGCATTCCGACGTTCATTCCCAGCTCTCGAAATGCGGCAACCACCTTCAACGTCAAAAGGTCGCCCGGTGTGAAACACGGCGCATATCCCCGGCGTCCCTTGAGCTGAGGAAGCAGCTCACGCCAGTAGCGGAGCGTGTCCTCACTGATATCCAGTGCTTCCCTAAGTTGAGCAGGTGTGTATCTCATGGGCGAGACTGTACACCAATCCAGATCGGGGTTGACCACTAACTAGACGGGTGCGAAACGATTAGCTAGCGATGCCTCGCTAACCAGAAGATGATGGTGCCGGAATTTGGCTTGCGGCACTTATTTGGCGGGGCTCTCGACTTACGTCTCGACGTTCAAGCGTGGTGTACGCGGCGTTTGTGATCGATGTGCGCGCGCGTCGGATCGTGGGCTGGAAGGCGTCGAAGTCGAGGCTGGCAGCTTGCTTTTCGTGGACGAGCATCCGTGCACTAAGCTTGACAGGATGCCGGTTAGGACACGGCTCCATAAGGGCGTCTCGAACCGCGATTGCTCCATCCTGTGGACAGCTAGGTGGTGCATGAATGCGGTTGACGGGATGAAGGAATTCCGACACAATACCGCTTCTCCGGCGCAGGTCGGGGAGCAGGCCCGGGGGACGCTGCCGCAAGGCGCGAAGACCGGTCCATGGAGCCCAGGCTCCTGCCCATGAGGGCTGTTGCACACTGCGGGAATAGCTCAGTTGGTAGAGCGCAACCTTGCCAAGGTTGAGGTCGCGAGTTCGAGTCTCGTTTCCCGCTCCAGTTTCAAGCGGACCCCTGCGTGGGCCCGG
>Ga0160468_100377_pt1 | contig 19580 bp, 12 predicted proteins | sample HID1972K_E11MG_FD_108234 | JGI IMG/M metagenome (GOLD analysis project Ga0160468, IMG submission 108234) | Enriched pill bug-associated microbial communities from UW Madison campus, WI, USA - HID1972K_E11 MG | ecosystem: Host-associated > Arthropoda: Insects > Digestive system > Unclassified ... | reverse complement strand
GGTGCAGCCGGACCTGACCGTACCGGGACATCCGGAAATCTTCGTGGCCGGTGACCTGGCCGCGCTGGTGCAGGCCGATGGCCGTCCGGTGCCGGGCGTGGCGCCTGCGGCGAAACAGATGGGGAAGCATGTGGCCGATACGATCCGTGCCCGCCTGCACGGCAAACCGGAACCGGGCGCGTTCACCTATGCCGACTACGGCAACCTGGCCACCATCGGCCGCATGGCGGCCATCGTGCATCTTGGACGGCTGCAGCTGTCCGGCGTGCTGGCCTGGTGGTTCTGGCTGGCCGCGCACGTGTTCTTCCTCATCGGCTTCCGCAACCGCATGGTGGTGCTGCTGAACTGGGCGGTGGCGTACTGGAGCTACCAGCGCAGCGCACGGATCATCTTCGGTGACGTGAAACCGCCCCGATAGCTGCCCCGAAGCCCTGGCAGGGCCGACCCATGATCCGCTGCGTCACCCACCCTGCGTGCAGGTCAGTCGCCCCTGGGCCGGTTCTACCCGGTCCGGTGCACGGGCCGGTTACGTAAGCCATCAACCGTCGGTCATCCAGGCTAGCTTGCGGGCGCGGGGTTGCCGCTTGAGCTGCCATTCGGCGCGGGAGGCTTCGGCCCGGCCGGCGTACTCGCGCACCGCCAGTATCCGCAGTGGCGGCCGCGCACGCGTATAGCGCGCCCCCTTGCCTGCCTGATGGGCGGCAAACCTGGCCTGCACGTCCGGGCTGATACCGGCGTAGAAGCTGCCATCGCAGCATTCGATCAGGTACAGGAACCACGGAACGGAGGGTCGGGTCATGGGTGGATTATCGCTTGTTGCAGTGCAGCGGTTACACTGGCGGCTGGATGCAGGAGAGAGGCGCCACCGAGGCGCCCGCCGAAGGCGCAGGCTCCCATGATCGCTCAGGCCGGCAGGGTTCGACCCCGCCAACCATGCATCCATTTCGCCGAGCTGGAGAGAGGTCGCCGGGCCGCATGCCGGAGATCCGCCGAAGGGGCACGCGGCCACCGCCGCTGAACTCTCAGGCAAAAGGACAGCGGGAGCGGCACCGGTCATCGCCCTGGCGTCGACGCAGCTGCGTCCGCGCGCCAACGGCATGGCCGGCCCCACCGCGCCTGGAGTCTGCCCATGTTGTTGTCCGTCATCTATCTCATCGCCATCTCCGCTGAAGCCATGACCGGTGCGCTCGCCGCTGGCCGCCGCCGCATGGATCTGTTCGGCGTGGTCATGATCGCCTGTGTCACCGCGCTCGGTGGCGGCTCGTTGCGCGACATCATCCTCGGCCACTATCCGCTGGCATGGGTGCAGCATCCGGAATTCCTGGGTTTCACCGTCTGTGCGGCGCTGATCGCCACCTGGGTAGCGCGCTGGATGCATCATTTCCGGCGTACGTTCCTGGTGCTGGACGGGCTGGGGCTGATCGCCTTCACGCTGATCGGTTGTGCCATCGCGCGCGATGGCGGACACGCTACGCCGATCGTGCTGATCGCCGGCATGCTGACCGGTGCGTTTGGCGGCGTGCTGCGCGACATCCTCTGCAACGAAGTACCGCTGATCTTCCAGAAGGAACTGTACGCGATCATCTCGCTGCTCACCGGCGCCGTGTACCTGTTGCTGCTGCGCTGGGGCGTGGCCGACAACACCGCCATCCTGTGCTGCCTCGGCGGCGGCTTCGCGCTGCGGCTGCTGGCGATCCACTTCCGCTGGGAAATGCCCAAGTTCGTCTACCACGACGAGGTTCACTGACAGGCGCAGCAGGCGTGGCGCGGGGCGGGGCGGTTTCGACGCCTCCCCGGCGATGTACCTGAGCGCTGCGCATGCGCACAACGCCAGGTGCATCGCCGGTGCGGACGCGGTGGCTGCCAACTCCGCCAGCCACCTTCCGATGACGGCGCACCCCCGCAGGCGCGACCGTCATCCACACACGTGCCACCTTTCAGGCGGCTTCCACCTCGACCTCCACCGCCGCACCGGCCAGTGCGCCACGACGTGCGCGCACGGCATCGGCAAGGCGCTGCAATACCTGTCCGGTGGTGGCCCAATCGATGCAGCCGTCGGTGATGCTCTGTCCGCGTACCAGCGGCCGGCCGGCGACCAGTTCCTGGCGTCCGCCGACAAGGTTGCTTTCGATCATCACACCGACGATGCGTTGCTCGCCTGCTTCCAGCTGAACGGCGATGTCCTCGATCACCTTCGGCTGGTTCTCCGGGTTCTTCAGGCTGTTGGCATGGCTGGCATCGACCATCAGGCGGGCCGGCAGCGCTGATTTCTCCAGCACCTGGCAGGCATCGTCGATGCTCGCCGCATCGTAGTTCGGCTGCTTTCCGCCGCGCAGGATGATGTGGCAGTCCGGATTGCCAGCCGTAGCGACGATCGCGCTGTCGCCCTGCTTGGTGACCGACAGGAAATGATGCGGATTGGAGGCTGCGCCTACCGCGTCGGCGGCGATCTTGATATTGCCATCGGTACCGTTCTTGAACCCCACCGGGCATGAAAGCCCCGATGCCAGTTCGCGGTGCACCTGGCTTTCGGTGGTACGCGCACCGATCGCGCCCCATGCCACAAGATCGGCCAGATACTGCGGCGAAATGGTGTCCAGGAACTCGCAGCCCGCCGGCAATCCCAGCTTGTTGATGTCGCGCAGCAGGCCACGCGCAATGCGCAGGCCCTTGTTGATGTTGAAGCTCCCATCCAGGTCCGGATCGTTGATCAGGCCCTTCCAGCCCACGGTGGTGCGCGGCTTCTCGAAATACACGCGCATGACGATCTCCAGCTCTCCGCCCAGTGCATCGCGCAGCGGCTTGAGTTTCTGCGCGTATTCGATGGCGGCGGCCGGATCGTGGATGGAACACGGGCCCACCACGACTGCAAGGCGGTCATCGTGGCCATGCAGGATGGCGTGCAGTGCATCGCGCGATGCGCTGACGGTGTCCGATGCGTCGTCGTCGCAGGGCAGCATCGCCAGCAGCTGGGCCGGCGGTGTCAGTGGTTCGAGGCGGCGGATGCGAAGGTCGTCGGTATGGGGGGCCATGGGGGTCTCCGGGATATGTGGGGGCCCCAGCGTGGCGGCAAATAAAAAAGCCGCCAGGGTCGCTGGCGGCTTTCGGGAATGCGTCTGAAAACTTCTTCAGGGTGAGCGCAGTCCTTCCTCCGCCAGTGGCTTCGGAAAGTAATACCAGAAGTAAAAGCTGGCGCGGGCTGCGTTCATGGCAGGCATTGTCAGCACATATCCAGGCCAGTGCAACAGTTTCAATCGCAACAGCGACGGCCGTTGCCCATGCGCTCACCGGCAGGCCCGGGAAACACTCCATGCTGCGTGGACGTTCATGGCAACAGCGGCGTCATCGGCTCGGGATGGATCGGCACCCGCAGTATGGCGCCGCTGGTCGGCACCACTTCCCGGAACAGCGAGTCGAAATCATATCTGTCTCCCAGCGTGATGCCATCCAGTCCCAGCCGGTTCACGCGATAGGGCGTGAGATAGGACACCACCGCGCGGCCACGCGCATCGGTGCGGGTGGCGAGCTGGCCGTCGATGCTGGAATCCGGGAACCCCGGCGCATCGAGGATGCCGACCGTCTCCCCCAGCGACTGTCCCATCACCAGCCCATCCGCCCAGGCGATGATGCTGCCTTCAAGGCTGGCGTCGGCGCGTCGTCTGCCGCGCCCCTGGGTGTAGCCCAGGCCCCAGCGGCCTGCATCGGACTGGTAGGTGAACCGTGCGCTGCTTTCATCCGCTGCGGGATCCCCATGGACGGTCTTCTGGTTCAGCGCATAGTTCAATCGATAATCGCGCAGCGCCGAGCCGGACACACGGTTGTTCCATGTCATGCCGCCGTCTTCATCGCGCTCCGCGCTTGCCCCATATCGCAGGGTGGTGCCGCTGGATGCACCCAGCGGAATGGAGAGACTGACCTGCGCCGACGTGGTGCCGGATGATCCGATGCGATTGTGGGTGGCCTGCATATCCAGGTCGAAATGGCTGCCGTACCAGGTCATGCCGAGCTGCGCCGACATGCGCATTGGCGTATCCCCTGCATAGCGATGCCGGGAGAGGGTGGCATACAGGCTGCCGGTATCGCCGACATTCTGCTTGAACTCCATGCGTACCTGCGTGCGTGGGCTGATTTCCCGTACCCATTCCGCAGCTTCGTCCTCGCCGACCAGATCGCTCCAGAACGCAAACTGCTGGTCGCGCGCCATGAGGGTTTCCAGGCTGCGGTAATGTCCGCCACCGTAACGCCGCACATCCAGGCTGATGCCGGTACCGGCGGCCGCGATGGATTTGGCGTAGCGCAGGCGCGATTGTCGCCCTCCGGCGTCGGCGATGTTCTCCCTGACGCGCGAGCGCACCACGTCGAAGGATACTGCGCCCCATTTGTCCAGGTCCCATCCCATGCCCGCCGATGTGCCCTGGTAGGCGGCAGTCGACAACAGGCCTCCATACACGCTGAGCTTGTGAGGCAATCCATAGCCGGCCGTGGCCTGCAGGAATGCATCGCGGGGATAGTCGTTGCCGTACACCGGACGATACCTTCCCGCGTTGAAGGCGTATTTCCATACCTTGCCATGCGTCAACAGCGGCATGGCGGTATAGGGCACTACCGATACGTGCTCGGTTCCGTCGGCCTCGCGCACGGTAACGCTGATGTCGCCCGACGATGAGGGCGGGCGTACGTCGAACAGGATGAACGGTCCCGGTGCGACGGTGGTGTGGTAGAACAGCACGCCGCGCTGGCGGATAAGGACCTCCGCATTGCTGCTGGCGATACCGCGGACGACCGGCGTGAACGCTTCCAGGTAATCCGGTAGCAGGCTGTCTTCCGATGACATGCTGGCGCCGGTGAACGGGATGCTGTCGAACAGCAGGCTGTCGGTATGGCCTTCGCCAAGCAGTACCCTGCTGCGCCAGCGGCCGATGTCACGCGTCAGGTAGGTGGTGTCGCGTGTCCAGCGCGGATCATGCCCGCCATCGACGTCCCGGGTGCCGTCGCGACTGTAATTGAACGTGGAACGCGCCCGCCATGGGCCCACATTGATACCTGGGTTGAACGTGGCGTACACCGCGTTCTGCCGTTGGCTGGATCCGTCCGTGTCGGCGGTCGTGCGCGATGCATTGACCTGGTAATCCAGCCGGAAGGCGGTGATGCCATCGTCATGCCGGGAAAACGGCACGTCGCCACGTGCCCGGCTCATGATGTCGTTGTCCACCCGGATCGTCAGCTGGTGGCGCTGCGCATCGTAGCGACGGCGCACCAGTGGCGTATCGTCCTCGTCGTCCTCATCATCCGGTCCCGGCTCATTACCGGGCACCGCGGGCGTGGCGACTACCGGCATGCCGTCGGGCGCGGCCGCCATGCGAGGCGCAGGACGGTCCGGCGCGACGCAGCGCGTGTGCGTGGCGACATCCGAATCGGGTTGGAACGGCGCCATGGGCGCCACGCCCCATTCCAGCCAGTGCGACACCAGCGCACAGGGCTGCCCATCATCACGGATGCGCAGCCACGAATATCCTTTCCAGTGACCATTGATCATCACGCCGATGCGAACCGGTGCCGCGGTCATTCCGGGGAATTCACCCTGCAGTGGATTGCCCACATCCTCCTCTACGGGCGATGCCAACGAGGAAGCCGACGCAAGCAGCCACACGCCATGCGCGAAGAAGATCAACAGCCTGCGCACGACGACACTCCAATGGAATCAGATGGCAGCACGACAAACGCAGAAGAAGGGGCCAGGCCCCTTCTTCTGTTCAACTCACGGCAATCCTGGAATCAGCCCTTCAGCGCTGCCAGATCGGCCTGCGCCTGACGCAGGTCTTCCATCTTCTCGCGCAGCTTGAACTGCTTCTCGCTGAGCTTGTCCTGGGCCTTGCTGATCTTCTTCGGATCGCGCTTGGCCTGGGCTTCGCGCAGCTTCTGCTCGGCTTCGCGGACGTCTTCCTGGGTCTTGCGGACGTCTTCCTGGGCCTTGCGCACCTTGCTTTCAGCCTTGGAAGCCTGGCCAGCATCGGTGCAGTTGGCCTTGGCCTGGGCCAGGGCGGTCTGCAGGCCGGCGATCTGGTGGGTGTTGCCATACTGCTTGGCCACTTCGATCTGCGCCTGGATGGCACTGATCTTGGCGGAGCAGCTTTCCGTGCCCGCAAAGGCGTTGGAGGCGGCCAGCAGGGCGAACGGGATGACGGCCGACAGGAAAATCTTCTTCATGATGAGTATCTCGGTGAGTGGGCTTGCATGCGGCAACCAGTGCCGACGACGGTTACTTTGCCAATGCCGCCCGGTGCCCACCATCGAATGGATTCTAGAATCCAGCATCGCTGGCTTCGTCCCCTCCGGAGCATCATGACGTTGCCCGCCAGCTGAGCAGGCGCCCGGCAAGCCGCTGGTACTGCTCGTCGATGATCTCGCCATCGGCCTGTGCCCCGCGCCGGGCCTGCAGTTCCAGTACCAGGCAGCACTGGTCGATATCGGCATCGGGCCTGGTGCAGGCCACCGCACCACGCAGCCGGTGCGCCATGTCGGCCACCTGTGGCCAGCGACCTGCCAGCACCGCTTCATGCAGCTGCTGCAGATCATCGCGCAGCGTTTCGATCAGGCCGCAGGAACCAGCAGCCGCAGGCGGCGGAGTGTCGCTCCCAGGGCGGGCCAGCACGCGACCACGGAACCAGGGTGCCAGCACGGTGCTGAGCTGGAAAATGCTCAGCGGCTTGACCAGCACATCGTCCATGCCGGCTGCCAGGCACGCCTCGCGCGCCTCCGGCAGTGCGTTGGCGGTGTAGCCGATCAATGGCCTGCGCGAGCCCTCGGCCTGTCTTTCCTCACGACGGATGCATTCAGCCAGCGCCATGCCGGACATTCCCGGCATGCTGCAGTCGGTCAGCACCAGATCGATCGTTCCGGCACTGCGCAGGCATTCAAGCGCTGCCTCGCCACTGGCAGCCTGCACCACCTGGTAGCCGAGCCATTCCAGTTGATCGGTGACCACGCGCAGGTTGATCGGATGATCGTCCACCACCAGCACACGCAGGGGTTCTGCGGCAAACAGCAGGCCCTCGCCTGCAGGATCAGGCGGCCGCATGGGCTCGCAAGGCATGCTCAGGCGCGCGACGGTGCCTTCCCCCACCACGCTCTCCAGTGCCACCGTACCGCCCATCAATGCAGCCAGCCGGCGTACGATGCTCAACCCCAGACCGGTGCCGAGCGACGCCGCAGGCGAATCTCCCTGCCGGAAGGGATCGAAGATCGTTGCCAGGTCCTCCGGCGCGATGCCACTACCACTGTCGCGGATGCTGACGCACAGATTTCCGTCCACCCGGGTGGCGGACAGCACGATGTCACCGTGGCTGGTGAACTTCACCGCGTTGGACAGCAGGTTGCCCAGTACCTGGCGCATGCGCAGCGGATCGCATCGTATCCATTCGGGCACGTCGGTGGCCACGGTGTGCTGGAGCTCTACGCCCTTGCCATGCGCCGCATGACGGAACAAGGTGACCGTATCGGCGATGAGCGTGCGCAATGCCACCGCGCGCGGTGCCAGCTGCAGCTCGCCGGCCTCGATCTTGTGCAGGTCCAGCAGGTTGCCGACCAGGTCGAGAAGTCCCTTGGCCGACGCCTCGGCCAGCACCAGCGACCCGGCGTCCAGCACACCGGCCTGGCCTCGACGATTCGCCATTTCAAGCAGGCCGATCACCGCGTTCATCGGCGTGCGGATCTCGTGGCTCATTTCCGCCAGGAAGGTGGATTTTTCGATACTGGCGCGCTCAGCGGCTTCCTTTGCGGCGCGCCACTGCCTTTCAGCCTGCCGCCGACGGCGTATCTGATACTGCAGCAGGCTGTTCCACAACAGCACCAGCGCCAGTCCGCCGGCCACCCAGGGCAACCACCGGAACACCGAATTGCGCAGGCTCTGCCACGTGCTGGTTGGATAGTTGATGTTCGCAAGCCAGCGCGACGCGACGTTGGCACGCTCCGCCGGCGACATGCCTTCCAGCGCTCGGTTGAGGATGCCCAGCAACTCCGGCGCCTGCCGGTCCACGCCGAAACGGGCCATTTCCGGCGTATCGAATGCCGTACCGGCAATCCGGAGCTGATCGAAATAACGTTCGATGGCATAGCTGGCTGACGCCATGCTCTGCAGCGAGGCGTCTGCGCCGCTGCGCGCCACCAGATCCATCGCATCGGTAACCGTATTGACGGTTACCAGGTGGATATCCGGATACCGCTCCTGTATCCAGCCGGTCATGCCATGCCCGCGCACCAGCGCAAGGCGCTTTCCCTGCAGGCTCTGCAGGCCGTCGATGCCGGTGGCGCCGCTGCGCGCGACCAGTACCCAGACCATCGGCGCCACATCCACGGTGAAGCTGAGAAATCTCTCCCGCTCGGGCGTGGGCATCAGCATTGCCACCATGTCGGCGCGGCCGGCATGCACGTCGCGCTCCAGCGCCGCGACGGTGCTTCCCGGCACCACTTCAAACCGCAAGCCGGTACGGCGCGCGATCATCTTCAGCAGGTCGGCGTACACGCCCGCGAACTCGCCCGCCGAATCGATGAAGGTATACGGCGCATTGGCGGTATCCACCGCCACGCGCACCACCGGGTGAGTGCTGAGCCAGGCGCGCTCGGCATTGGTCAGGACCAGCCGGCCGGCCGCATCCATGTCCTGGGCGGCGCCGGCCGCCCAGTTGCGCACGATGCTGATGCGCATCCATGAGCGTATCGCGTCCAGCCCGGCATCGAGGACGCGTTTTACCTGCGGCTGATCCGCCGGGGTCAGGAACTGGAACCGCGTGCCGGCCTGCTCCACGCGGGCCACGCGCAGATTGAGGAACCACCCTTGTTCGATCGCATAGGTTGCCGATACAAGGTCACCCACGTAATAGTCCGCGTGCCCCAGCGAAACGGCCTCCAGCGCCTTGAAAAACGACGGTGCCGACGATATCGGCATCGCCTGCGGACTGCGCCTCAGCAATGTCCAGGCATCGGCCTGCGTGGCTTCCACCACGCCGCGTCCCTGCAACATGCCATCGTCCGTCAATGCCGGGCCGGCACGCCGCACGATCGCCAGCGGCGCACGCAGGTACGGCACGGAGGTTTCAAGATCCTTCTCGTCGCGTGGCTCAGCATACATGCTGACCGCCGTCACCTGGTGCGCGCGCAACGCGGCAAGCGCCGCATCACGATCGGCAAACCAGCGCGCCCGTACCGGCACATCCAGCGCGTTGCCGAGCAGGGTCAGGTGATCGGCCGCCACGCCCTCCACCACCCCCGCATCCGGCCGGAACTGGATGGGCGCGAAATCCTCGCCCCATAATCCGATCACCAGCTCGTCCTGCGCCTGCAACCACGCGGCATCCTCTTCGGAGAGCGTGGTGGCGAATGTCGTGGGAGCGACCTGGCTGCGCAGGGACAGCAGCGTGCCGGCCGAAACCTGCCGGCACCACGGCATCATGAGGGGGAACAGCAGGAGGGCGAGCAGGTACCGTCTAGACGATGCCCGCTTCATACGCGTAGCGGATCAGTTCGGCATTGCTGGTGATACCCAGTTTGTCCATTGCATTCTTCTTGTGCGTGGCAACCGTCGTCTTGGCGCGGCCGAGATTGGCAGCGATGTCGTCCAGTGTCTGGCCCTGTGCAAACAGCCGGACCACTTCCAGCTCGCGCTGGCTGAGCGCCTGCAATGCACGGCCTGGCTGGTTCACCTGGCGGCTCAAGGCTTCGCGGACACTGGGCGACCGGTACGGCAGTCCAACACCGCTTTCGACCGCGCGTATGGCCAGCAGCACCTCCTGGATCTCGTCGTTCTTGCTGACGATCCCGTCCACGCCCAATTCGAGCAACCTGGCGAAAATGGCCGGGTTATGCAGCATGGTGAATACCACCAGGCGACAGTGCGGAAACTGGCGCAGCACGCGTTCCACCATGGCCAGGCCGTCGCCGCCATGCGTGGCCTGCGTCATCGAATAATCGGTGACCACCACATCGCATGCCTGCGTGCGCAGGGTTTCGATGAGCTGTTCACTGGTTCGCACAGTAAAGGCGACCTGCAGACCGCCTTCCATCAGACAGGTCTGTAATGCGTTCATTATGACGGGATGGTCATCGGCCAATCCGATCCGGCGCATGGCACTCTCCCAACGTCGCGCGGCAAGAAAAACCCGGAGCATTCCGGGCCGGCGATTCTATGGGCCTGAAGCTGTATGGCAACGACAGTAGCCGAGCTGCTGCCGCAACCGCGAGCTGATCCGTAGGAACTTTCGTGCTGCATGTGCCACGGTACCGACGCCTGCACGCTCTTGCCATCGGCGTCAGAGTCGGCCCCCTGCAGCAGAATGGCTGTCAGTCCGACGGCAACCCACCATTTTGGCAGTCGCCAGCATTGTCCCGGCTATGGATGAACCTGCGCCTCCTCATGTACCCGACAACCGGAAGCGACATCCATCGAACAGCGCATCGCTGACAAAGTCCATGCCCATAACGTGTTGGGCGTGAGCCAACAGCAGATCGCCTCGTTCGAGATCGGGCGCAGGCGCGTGCCCGTGTCGCTGCTGACCGCCTGGGCAGCCGGGTTGGCTGTCGCCGTCGAAGAACTGATAGGCCCACCGGGACGGCGCCCTGCGGGCAAACGCGGGCCGGCACCAAAGCTGCAACAGCAGTCGGAGCGGATCGGACAGCTGCCAAAGGCCAAGCAGAAGATGGCGAGCGAGGTATTGGACTCGCTATTGGCACCGCTCAACGATAGCTCATGCCGCAACCGCCATTCGCCCAAGCCTTTTTTATCGGTGATCCGCTTTCAGGAAGCGAGTCAAGCGAATCGCAACGAGGCATATGTCTCTGGCATAAGTACATACTGATCTTTATAAGCCACGCCCAAAAAAGATCCCGACAACATTACGCAGACTATAAATCAAGCTGCAAGCACTTTTACTTATCAACGCCGCCTCTCTTCTGCTCGCCATCTCGACCAAGAACGTCTTGCATCTCAATTACTACTTCACCAAATTGCTGCCGCCGACGCGGCGCATCAAATCCAAGATCGTTTGCCTTGAAAGGGCCGTGAATCTCCCCTATTGGAAGGCTCATCGTACCTTCTCCGTGCCCCAATTCAAACCGACCCACCAGCGCCACCCATTTATATGAAAATTTGTCGAAAATTCGCTTCTGCTCGTCCAAAGGCCCTCTAATCCTTACGAATGCCTCATCATTCACTCCCGCCTCATAAAATTCTTTGCTCGCGTAAATTACGAATAAATTCATATTCACAGCAAGATAACCTTCCAACCTTACGAAAACGCCGTTGTAGTCTTTCTTATTAGCGGCAAGGCTGCTAAAACTTGCTCGACAGGGGTTCTCGATTGTAAAGCCACAACCCTCGGGGCTAAACGCCACTGAACGTTGATTGCCATAGCAACCAGCCAACGCAACAATTACAGCCAGCAAAAAAAACAACCCTGCGATCCATATTCATTTCACGATCTCCGAATAACCATTTTCTTTCAGCCTATAAAGGCCCGTTGGATCCCACACGTAGTTGGTTGATTGACTAGCCTTGTAGACCTGAGTGTCACCAAATGAAAATGGGGAGTAGTTCGTTGACCGCCTCAAGCATCTTTGCTGCCAGGCCGTGCATCTCCAGCAGCCGACGGAAGTTGAGGATTGTGGTCTCATCCGGAATCGCATCCAGACCGTTGAGCCGGGCAAACAGCCGCATTGAGGCGATCTCGTGCAGCGCTTCTTCCATGCCCGGGTCGCTCAGCGCGTACCACTGCTGCAATAGGTGGATGCGCAGCATCGTCTCCATCGCATACGGCGGCCGACCCACACGGCCCGAGCGCGGGTAATGAGGCTCGATTAGGGACAACAGCGCGCCTTCCACGGCACGACCTGTTCCATCTCGGCCAGGAAAATCTCGCGACGAGTCTGCTTGCGCTTGCCCAAGCCCTCGGCATCACCAAAGGTCAGCTGCATGGATGGCTCCTCAACATGAGTTGTCATTGTCGCTCATGCTGCCGGCCAGCGGCCGGCACTACCAGCGCGATTGTTCAGAGCACTTAGCAAGTGGATCTATCTGGTCAGTTCCGTGAGCGACTCACTGCAACTGCAGCACGGAACTACAGAGGCAACCGCATCTCCACTTCTGTACTGAAACCGTATTTGATGCAGGCGACCTGGGTCCGAGCCCTGCTTTACCTGAAATCGGAAGTTCCTCAACGCCGTTTGCATAGCCATGTGCAATCCGTAGTTTCTACTGCCTTCCTTCACACTGAGATTGTATGGGGCACCGTCTTTATCAACTTGGAATTCCCAAACAAAGCACCCAGAAGCAGGCCAGTCTCCTACAGGCCCTCTTGGCGCCCTTACCTGATCACTATGAGATATTTCATAACTGCCCCCCTGGCATATCATCGCTGCAATCAAGAAGATAAAAATTGATCCATTCATATCTAAGGCTCAACGATTATTGGGCCAGGAACTGTTATCCCGGAATAGTGTGTCCGCAGAGGGAGCCCTATCGCTGACCGATAGGGATTCTCCAAATGTCTAACTGCATTAAATTCTCCCGGATCACTCCCATCATGAACTCCATAGCCAAGTGCCGAAGCCGCAAGCGGAGTGTGACCAATCTCATGCGCCAGCAGAACACCCAGCGTCGCCCCCGCCAACTCTTGCGGATAGTGTGAGTTTGCCAAAAATCTGCCCACGTCAAGACTGTAGCTCACATAGTTACCGCCTTGATCTGGAGCGAATCCTCCCGAGTAGGTTGGATCAAATTGCGCATCTGAAAGAATTTGCACCATGTTGATTTTTTGGCCAGTCCCAACGGAATGCCGGCCGATTACACCACCCACTCGTGTTCCAAGGAACCTTCGCAGTTCCGATCGGGTTTTACTTGGGACACCTGTTCTTTGCCCACCGTCATGACTCGAAGTGGACGCATGTGTAAAGACCTTATCGACACTTCTCGCGTCCAAGCTTCTCGTAGATGAAGCTTGTGTTGTGAACTCACCTGTGCTCGCACATGTCCCATCGCCATTCTGGATTCTCGATCCTGTGCATCGACCATCGGGATCATAGAAGCGATATGGGTTGCTATTTGCATACCGATAGCGATTGAACATCGCAACAGGGCTGCTGTATGCCGTCATCGGATCAACACTGAGGAACACACCGAGCTGCGAATCATAATACCGCTGCTGCATATAGCTCAGCCCCGTACCCGCATCGCTCACATGCCCAGCATATCCAGGGCCGTCCTTCACTGCCCCACCGACCACCCCGCCGTAGGGTTCGTACACCGTACGGCTGATGACCTTCCCGGATGCATCGGTCTCCGCCACCGGCGAGCCCAACGCGTTGGTATGGATGTAGGTCACGGTCTGTCCCTGCGCCATGGTCGGTGAAAACAACACCGCAGCCACCAGCACGCTGTGCAACCACGCCAGAACTCTGCCCGAATGAAATTTGACTGTCATGTCAATTCGCCGGTGCCGACCAGGCCGAGCAGGCCTGCGTGTTGCATGCACGTACCTTGTATTGGCCACCGCAGCGGGTGTCCGTTTCCCACGATATGGTGTTGGTGCGGTAGGTCATGCCCGTCCGATCTTCCAGAACATCGTAATAGGTGGCCCCTGAGGAGCCGCCCCACATGACCTGGCACTGTGTTGAGGTACGGATCGTGATGCGTACGCCCGTGGGCACCGGCGGAGCGCTGGAGATCACGATCTGGCCAACCGCCGAGCTCCCACTGCAACCAGCGGGATTACAGGCTCTGGCGCGATAGGACCAGGTACCCCCTGCTCCCTTGGATGTGCTGAAGGAGCGCTCCCGGCTCACCAATCCCCAGTTCGCGCCATCGCTGCTTTCGTCCAGCTCATAGCCTGTAGCGTTTGCTGCTTCATTGGTCGATACGGTGTAGCCAACACCTACGCCGGCTGTTCCCGGCACGCTGATGCCCGGTGCCGCCGGCGGCCCGATTACCCGAACGCCTGCAATGGCGGACCATGGCCCGCAGCCGGCTGCGTTGCAGCCACGTACCTGGTAATCCCATTGCGCCGGCCCGCGGCCGGCACGTGAAGCGCTGGTTGCGGCTCCTTCGTAAACCTGTGCGAACGCTGCACCGTTGGCCCGCTCCGTCAACTGGTAGCGGGTCGCAGCGGCTACCGCTCCCCATGACATCGATACCGTTGAACTGTAGCTGGTCCCGCCCAGGCTGATACTGGCAGTGGTCGTTGGTGGCAACGTCACCTGTGTGCTGGCCACCGCACTGACAGCACCGCAGCCGGCTTCATTGCATGCCGAAGCGCGGTAGCCGTAGCGCCCAGCCGCGCGACCGGACAATGCAATGCTGGTGGTGGACGTACGCGTCAGCTCCGTCCAGGTACCACTGTTCACCTGCTGCTCCAGCCGGTAAGTAGTGGCTTGCGGAACCGTCGAGATCGATACGGCGTAGCTGCCGTTATAGCTGGTCACCGGCACTGTCAGCGTGGGCTTGCCCGGAGGCAGCAGGACCACCACCGTCGCTTCGGCCGAATAGGCGCCGCATCCCTGCGGATTGCAGGCCTTTGCCCTGTAGCGATAGCTGCCGCTGGCCTTCCCAGTGACCGACAGGCTGCGCTGGGAGCCGCTGTAGCGTTGCGTCCATGTGCTCCCCACCAGTTCCTCCAGCGTGTAGCTGGCCGCACCGGAAACCTCCGACCAGCTTACGGCATAGCTGCCGTTGAGACCGGTCGCGGGAGCGTTGAGGACCGGCGCACCTTGTGGCGGCCGCTCCACCTGCACGACCACTTCAGCGCTCCATGCGCCACAGCCCGCGACTGTGCACACCCGGCCACGGAAGCGATAGCTGCCACTCACCCGCCCGGATATCGATGTGGAAAGATCCGTACCTTGATAACGCCCCACCCAATCCGCGCCGCTTGCTTCCTGTATCTCGTAACGCTGTGCGCCAGGAACCGCCTTCCACTGGATCTTGAAGCTGCCCTCGTTGCTGTACCCCGGTGCGCTGACCACCAGTGCCCCTGGCACGATGTCGACCGCGCGTTTGGCTACCAGGCTTCCATTCAATGTTACGTAGTCAAAAGCCTTTGCCTGCCGCTGGTCATGCTGGTAGCGCAGCACGCCATCCTGGCCATACATTGAGCGGATGGTTCCGTTTTCAGCGTCAGACAGTATCCGTCGGCCGTATGCGTCGTACTGATAGCGCTCTTCGCTGCTCACTTCCCGCAGCCGGTTGCCATAATCAAAGCGGAAATCGACGCCATTCCGCACCTTCAGGTTGCCCTGGGGATCGTAGGTCAATCCGGTGACGGTTGCGCCGCTGGCATCCCGCACGTTGGTCAGGCGATTGGTCAGGTCGTAGACCAACGTCTGTCTGCGCTGACCAACAGTGATTCCTACGATGTTATCCAGCACATCGTACGTATAGCTGGCATTGCCGAAACCGCTCGCGGTGACACCGGTCAGCCGATCAAGACCGTCATACGCCATGTCGCGGTCGCCAGGCGCGCCGGTCAGCCCGTCACTGATGGCTGCTACATTGCCATTCGCGTCGTAGTCGTAACCGTCGTCTATGACTTTAGTGCCTGACCTGCTGTCCAGACTCCGGTCCGGCAAGCCACGGGCATTCTGGGTCAACTGGTGGGTGGTATTGTTGCCATAGGTGAAGCTGCTCATGCCTCCGTTAGCGAAATAGCGCACCTTGCTGGCGAACGTGCCCGCACGGGTAGGCTGTCCCAGTGCATTGGGCAGGTAGTCGACAACCAGGCCGGAGGGCTGCACTACCGTGGCAAGCGAGCCGTTGGCATCGTAGCCATAGCCCAGCGAAAAGGTCTGTCCGCCATCATGGGCCGCTGTCTCCGACACCGGCAGCCCTCGCAGGTTGTAGGCATACTCATTGATGACCAAGGCACCGCTATTGCGCGTCTGCACCCGCTTCACCTTGCCGCCCGGCCAATACGACCACTCCTGGTCGCCCTGCCCGTCGGAGAAGCGCAGCGTCAGCAGACGATTCATGCTGTCGTAACTGCGGTCACTGCGTGATGGCGACGCCATGGCCTGAGCACTGTCACATTGCGGTGCCAACAGCGCCAGGCCTGCCGCAGACCACACCACATTGCCCGCTGCATCGTACCCGTACGCGGTCGCTCCGGACTCCGGTTCCATGCTCTTGCACAGCCGTTGCGCAGCATCATAGACGTACTGCCGACGCACGCTGACGCCACCGTCGGAATTGCGTCGCAGGATCGACAACGGCTTGCCGAAGGCGTCGCGCTGTATCTCGGTTACCGCACCTTCCGGATGCGATATCCGCACCGGCGTGTCCTGACTGGGGCTGCCGAACATCATATACGCGGCAGTGGTTGCATGACCGCGCGGATTGACCGTCTGCACCTGCCCACCGGCAAGATACCGCGTCGTCGCCGACAGCCGGCCGAGTTCGCTGTCCTGCTCCGAGCGCACTGCGCGCGCCAGCGCATCGTAGGCGGTGTAGGTGCCTGGCACGGTGCTGCGGAAGTCGCTTGCCGCGCGTGTAGGATACGAAGCGAATATGGTTTGCCCATTCGCATTGTAGCGCGTGACCTGCTGCCGCAGCGTACCAGCACGGTCGGCGCTATCGAAGCTCTCCTCCAGAACCGGCCGCCATAACGCGTCGTAGTAGGTAACTGAACGCGCATTGCCGGTAGAGGATTCGCGCTTCCAATGGCCGCCCTCGATCCCGACCTCGGTGCCGGCTATCTGCTGGTAACGGGTTGTGGAAGCATTCCATGCCACGCTGTCCGATGCTGCCTGCGTCGCATTGCTGATGCGTCCGGCGTCATCGTAGCCATAGGTGCGGCTGGCACCATTGGGCTCCACGACGCTGCGCACCCAGCCATTGTCGTCCACCTGCAACAGCGTACGGGTGGCGTCTGGAAATCCTATCTGCTGCGGCAGGCCGCGCTTCCAGCTGTTGAGCGTGATCGTGTTTCCCCTGCCGTCAGCCAGCGACGACAGTGTTCCATCTGCGTGGTAGCCCAGGCTCTGCTGCAGAAGGCCAAACACATAACTGCGCTGCGGCCGGGAGAGCGCGTCGAAGTCCGTCCTTTCAGTTTCCACTTCACCGGTAGCCGCCGTAGCCTGGGTCCTTCGCGCCACCTGCCCGATGACCCAGCGCGACATATCGTCGAAATAGGTCGTGCGCAGAGACCGTGCGTACCCCAGGGAATTGCTTTCATTCTCCAGCACCGATCGCGCGAAGACGTCAAACTGGCCGACCTGGGTGGTGAAGGTTTCACCATCCTGGCTGAGCGTTGTTGTCTTCAGCGGACGGATCTGTGAGGCAAATGAAGCGTCAGAGGCCGAGATGGTCCCGTAGTTGTCGGGGAATGGTTGGGATGGTGCATCGGCCGCAGTCACATACTGGTTGTCGGTGATCTGCACGATCTGCCCGTCCGGCGCACGTACCGCAACCCTGAGCAACTGGCCCTCGTTTTCGTCCACCTTGTTGCCAAAGACTCTGTGGCGACGCGTGCCGTCCGGTTCCGTGACGGTAAACACTGCGGTGTTCGCAATTCCGGACTCATAGCCGCCGCGCTCGTAAGACCAGACCTGCGTTCCCAGGCCAGGCCCAGACAGCGTCTTGCGGGTGATGGAGTATTGATCGTAGGAAGACGAGGGTCGCTGTACGTAACGGCCGCCAGCATTTGCGCAATCAATCGCCTTCACCCCAGCCCGGTTGAAGCGCATGAATGCAAAGTCGAACTGTGCCCGTGCACCTGCTGGATGAACTGCGGTCATGCTGAAGGTGGATGCACCAGCATCGGGTTTCTCGCAGCGCGATGAACTTCCATCCCAGCTGGAATATTCCGGGTACAGTCCTTCGGTGCGCCCAGGTATGGACCAACTATAGGCGTAACCCAGGCTGGACCCGTCCGGCTGCACGACGGTCTTCAGGCTCGGCCATTTGGCAAATCCCAGCGCCGATGTTGCGCCGTTGTACTGGTAACGCCATGAGCGCCCATTCGCTGTCGCAGTGGCAATCTCATTCCCAGCATAGATAAGATTGATGCTGCGCCCATCACTGGCCCGAATGCCGGTCAGGCGGTCACCCGAGTAGTCATAGACGACCCAGTTGCCATGCCGGTCTTCTACACGGCTGGCCATCAGGAAGATTTTAACCTGTGAAGTCTTGACCTCTGCACCTGCTTCAATCAAACCGGCATTGCGTTCCAGCCCTACATTGAAGAAGTAGCGGTTACCGGCGGTGTCCACGCCCAGGAAGCCTTCTCCTGGATAACCATTGGTCGTGTTCGCCAGGCAGCTCATCCGCAGGTTTCCACGCGTACCCCAGTAATAGGGACCACCGTTGACAGGCTTCGGATTCGCGGCCCCGCCACCGATGTACAGCAACTCCTGATCACCTTCGCCGGGAAGGTGGGCAAAGGTTCCGGTCCACACCTCGTGCAACCGGAACGGACTCTTCACTTTGGGTAGTAGGCACCGGAACAGCGCACCGCCAGTCCGTTTCCACCTTCGTTCCACTTGTAGGTCGCATCGAAGGTGCCGTGAATGTACGGCACTTCGATCTCCCAGCTCCCGAAGCCTCCCAGTGGCGTTTTTTCCTTGAAGGATTGAATCACCAGGCGCCGTTGCAGGCGCACGGGCAGGCTGAAATTCCCCGGCAGGTCGATGTCGGTGACCACGAATTCGGTAGCACCGGAACTCTGGCTGATGGTCTCGCCAAACAACTCCGACGTAAGCGGCTGCAGCATCTCGCCCGTGCGGATTTTCTTGTAGTACTCCTCGTGTGGTGTCAGCGGGTTGGCCGCTGAGACCACACCCGCCCATGCGAGCACCATGATCCCCATCACCACACAGCCAGCACCCTTGTTCATCCCACGTTCCCCTTGCGCACGTCTGTGAGGCGACTGCCTGTCGCCTGAAACGATCGCACTACGTTCCGAATCCCCATGTTGCCGTCGTGCGCCGGTGTAACTTTGCGCGCCTCACGGCAGACCCCTTTTTTGCAACTGGATCATCGCGCCTGTGCGTCCCCGGCGGTATAGGGAAATTCCTACCCGATCCACTCAACGAAATATCTGCCGTCTGGCGTTATCCAAAAAAAAACCCCGCCGTTTCCGGCGGGGTTTTCAATGTTGCAGGTAATGCAGGGCAGGACAGATGCCCGCGGGCCAACAGCCCGCAGTTACATCAGAAGTCCATGCCACCCATGCCACCCATGCCACCCATGCCGCCCATGCCACCGGCGCCACCAATGGCGGGCTCGTCCTTCTTCGGAGCCTCGGCCACCATCGCTTCGGTGGTGATCATCAGGCCGGCAATCGAAGCGGCGTTCTGCAGTGCCGAACGGGTCACCTTGGTCGGGTCCAGGATGCCAAACTGCAGCATGTCGCCGAACTCGCCGCTGGCGGCGTTATAGCCGAAGCTGCCGGTGCCTTCCTTGACCTTGTTGACGATAACGGAGGGCTCGTCACCGGCGTTGGCGACGATTTCGCGCAGCGGGGCTTCCATCGCGCGCAGGGCGATCTGGATGCCGTGGTTCTGATCTTCGTTGGCACCCTTCAGGCCAGCCAGCGCGGAGACCG
>Ga0160468_100357_pt1 | contig 20726 bp, 20 predicted proteins | sample HID1972K_E11MG_FD_108234 | JGI IMG/M metagenome (GOLD analysis project Ga0160468, IMG submission 108234) | Enriched pill bug-associated microbial communities from UW Madison campus, WI, USA - HID1972K_E11 MG | ecosystem: Host-associated > Arthropoda: Insects > Digestive system > Unclassified ... | reverse complement strand
TGGCGGAACCTGGCCATCATGGGCTTCACGATGCTGATGCTGGGCAACGGCATGGTGGTGCTGGCCGAACGCGAGGTGTCGTCCGGGCTTGCGGCCACCGCAGTGGCTTCGGTGCCGTTGTGGATGGCGCTGTTTTCGGCCGTGCGCGGTCAGCACGCCAGCCGTGGCGAATGGCTGGGCATCGCCATCGGATTCCTGGGCGTGGTCTGGCTCAATGCCGGCAGCAGCCTGACCGGCTCGCCGACGGGGTTGGTGCTGCTGCTGATCGCACCGGTGGGCTGGGCCTTCGGTTCGGTGTGGGTGCGTGGCCAGGACCTGCCCGGTCCCTTCATGACTGCAGCGGGACAGATGATCTGCGGCGGCGTACTGCTGGTGATCACCGGCCTGGCCGTGGGCGAACGACCGACCTCGTTGCCCAGCATCGATGGACTGCTCGCGGTGGCCTATCTGTGCGTGTTCGGGTCCATCGTCGCCTTCACCGCCTACGTCTGGCTGCTGCACAACGTGCGGCCGGCGCTGGCCGGAAGCTATGCGTACGTGAACCCGGTGATCGCGGTACTGCTGGGTGCGCTATTGAACGGAGAGCGGTTCGGCTGGCCGGACATGCTGGCGATGGCAGTGATACTGGCCGGCGTGCTGGTGCTGACCCTTGCGAGGACGCGCCGATGACGGGCACGCCGATGACGAGCGCGCTGACCAGCGAACAGGACCAGCGTCGCGGCCTGGTCATCACCGCGCTGACCTTCGTGCTGTGGGGCCTGGTGCCGATGTACTGGCATCTGCTGCGAGAGGTGCCTTCATTCCAGATCATCGCCCACCGCATCATCTGGAGCACGGTACTGGTGGTCGCATGGCTGCTGGTGTCCGCACGCCTGCAATGGTGGAAGAAGATTGCCGCACAACCCCGCGCGTTGCCGATCCTGGCGCTGTCCAGCCTGACCATCGCGTTCAACTGGGGCCTGTACATCTGGGCGGTCAACGCCGGGCACGTGATAGAAACCAGCCTGGGCTACTTCATCAATCCACTGGTGAACGTGCTGCTGGGCGTGCTGGTACTGAAGGAACGCCTGCGCCGCGCGCAATGGCTGGCGGTGGGCTGCGCGGCCTGCGGCGTGGCATGGCTGACCGTGGACGCCGGCACGCCGCCCTGGATCGCCCTGGGCCTGGCCTGTTCGTTTGGCCTGTATGGCCTGCTGCGCAAGCTGGTTTCGGTCGATCCCGTTGCCGGCCTGGGCGTGGAGAGCCTGTATCTGGTGCTGCCGGCATTGGGCTTCGCGCTGTGGAGCGAAAGCGGCCACGGCGGTGGCTTCTTCAACGGATGGGGTTTGGGCAACGATCTGTTGCTGGTGTTTGGTGGCGTGGTGACTGCCGTGCCGCTGATCGGCTTCGCGTACGGCGTGAAGCGTATCCCTCTGTCACTGGTCGGCATCCTGCAGTACATCGCGCCGAGCCTGCAGTTGTTGTTGGGTGTTTTCTTCTTCCATGAAGCCTTCGATACCGGCAAGGCGATTGGCTTCGCCGCGATCTGGCTCGGCTTGGCAATGTTTGTATTCGACAGCCTGCGGCGCGCAGGGCGGCCCATCGCCGCCGGAAGATAAGCCAGATTTTTGAAAGCACAAGGTTGCCATAGGTAATTCACTGGAGGCCTCCTGCCCCAGGGCGAAACCAGACGCTGCCATGAACCACCTTCGTTTCTCGCTCATCCTTGTTGCGTTGCTTTCACCTTGCTTGCCGACCCAGGCCCAAGGTCGGCTTCCCGACCCGATCGCCTACTCCTGCTACTTCTGCACGGACGACGAGATGGAGCAGGTGGCGATCGATCAGGGTGTGGGCGAGCACTATGTCTACGATGCCAACAGAGGCTTGCCTTACTTTCGCGACGGTGAGGGCATGTACGGGTATACCGTCAGCCTGCAGGGCGGCATGATCCACGCTGCGCGGTTTGAACCGGAACGCTGGCTGAAGACTCAGTACGCCGCGCTGATGTATGCGTCCCAAAACCAGCGCGGCACGCCAGAACATCGCATCTCCGGCGTCAACCTGCTCGCACCCGATGCGCCTCATGGCCGATCTGCAGTATCCAGCTATCTCTGGGGACACCATACCTCGGCGCTCCATCCCCTTCACGCACGTGCGCGCCAGACGTTGCGCCGGTGGATCGACGCCAACGTCGACCTGGAATACATGCGTGCAGATGTCGAGCATGGCCGGGTGCTGCAGTTCGCATTCCAGGTTGGCGGACTGAAGCCAACGCTCCTGCAATTGACAATGAGCCAATCCAGCCGTGAAAGGATCTACTTCTATATGGACCGTGTGACACGGCAATGGGAATACCTGGGTGCAGAAAGCGCAGCGTCAATCGAAGAAAGCGCTGACGATTTCCCGGGTCCAACGGGTCTGCGGCAGTTTGACCTCAGCCATTCGAACAATGACCAGTCACGAATGGCCGGCTTCCTGCAACGCGCGCAGTGGGCAGGGGTACCTGTGCAAGGCCACTTCAGCGAACGCCTCTGGAACTATGTCGATTGCACCAATGTATCAGGCAGTCCGGCCTGCACCATCAAGCAGACACGTTGAAGGAGCAGGCCGCCACGTTTCACCAGTGATGCTTCAGCTCACACCTCCCGCAACGCCGTGGTGATCGGCAAGCGCGCCGCGCGCAGTGCCGGGAACAGGCCACCCACCAGGCCGATGCCCAAGGCCCACTTCAGCCCGCTCCACAGCAGTTCGGGCGAGACATGGAACTTGAACACCACCGCGCTGAAGTTGCTGCCGATGGTGGACACGCTGTAACCGTTGAACACCAGCCACGCGATCGCACAGCCGATCACCCCGCCGACCAGCGCCAGCAGCATGGTTTCCAGCATCACCGCGGTCACCACCGGAAGTCCGCGGAAGCCGATCGCGCGCATGGTGGCGATCTCGCGCGCACGGGTGGCCACGGCGGCATACATCGTGTTGAGCGCGCCGAACACCGCACCGATGGCCATGATCGCGCCGATCACCTTGCCAAGGATATTGATCAGCGTGGTCAGTCCGCCGCCCTGCTTGCCGTAGTAGACGCGGGTGGTTTCCACGTCCAGTTTCAGGCGCGGGTCGTTGGCCACGGCGGCCTTGAACCGCTCGAAGCCGGGCTTGCCATCGGTGCGCACGTTGATCGACTGGAAGGCACTGCGCTGGTAGGTGGTCGCCAGCGTATCGGCATCGGTCCACAGTTCCGAATCATGCGCATCACCGGAAGCGAACACGCCCACCACCGTCCATTGCTGGTTGCCCAGATTCAGCGTATTGCCCACGTCCAGGCCACGGAACTGTCCCTTCGCGCCTTCGCCGACCACCATCTCGCGCTTGCCGGTGGCGAACGGGCGGCCTTCCACGATGCGCACCTTGTCGTGCACCGCCCACGCCATGTCGCCGACGCCGCGGAACTGTGCGTTGACGTCGGTTCCATCCGAACGTGAGGTCAGGTTGACCACCTGCGACAGCTCCGGTGACACCAGCGCGCGGCCCTTCCCGTCGCGCGATACGCCGGGCAGGGTGGACAGCAGCGGCACCTGCTCGCGGGTGATCACCGAGTTGGTTTCCGCCTGCGACCCGCCACGCAGCACGATCGCGGTGGTGTCATCGCCGGTATTGTTGAGCGTGGCCTGGAAGCCTTCGCCCATCGCCAGCATCGCCACCAGCACGCCTACCACGCCGGCGATGCCGACCACGATCACCGATGAGGCGCCCCAGCGCTGCGGCAGGCTGGCGATGCCGATGCGGGTGGCGGCCAGCGCCAGCCGGCCACTGCGGGTGAGTGCGAGCCACAGCACGAGGGCTCCGGCCACCGCCACCACGCCCACCCATGGCAGCCAGATCCATGCCGCCAGCCCGATGGCCAGCACCAGCAGCATCACCGCGTTGCCCAGCCACTTCCTCATGACATTCTTCATGTGCAGGTTCTCCTCAGCGGCCGGCCAGTGCATCGACGATCTTCAAGCGCTTCGCGCGCAGCGCTGGCAGCAGCCCGACCACGATGCCGATCAGCACGATCAGGCCGATGCCCACCAGCCACGTCGCACCCGGAACGTGGGGTGGCAGCAGGCCGCGGGTCTGCGGGGCCAGCACCGGTAGCAGGATGGCCGCCAGGCCCATGCCGATCGCACCGCCCAGGCCGACCAGCAGCACCGACTCCACCATCACCAGCGCCAGCACGGTGCTGTCCTGGAAACCCAGTGTCTTCAGCGTGGCCAGCTCGGGAATGCGCTCGCGCACGGCCTGGGCCATGGTGTTGCCGGTCAACAGCAGCAGGGTGAAGAACACCGCGCCCATGATCGAGGTGACGATCATGCCGATGTCCGCGAACTGCTTGACGAAGGCCTGCTGGAATGCCGATTCGGTCTGTGACTTGGTTTCATGGTCGGAGTTGGCCGAGATCGCATCGATCGCCTGGGCCACGCGCGAGGCATGGTCGGGGTTGTCCAGCGTCACCGTGTACCAGCTGACCTGGTTCTTGATGTAGTCGTTGGATTCATCGAAGTATTTCCAGTTCATCATCAGCTGGCGTTCCTCGTTGGACGCAATCGTGCGGTCCCTGGAACGGAAGATGCCGATCAGTTCCAGTGGCCAGTCATTGCTGCCGCCGCGCGGGAAGATCGTTGCCTGCAGCGGAATGGTATCGCCGATTTCCCAGCCGAAGTCCTTGGCCAGCTGCTCGCCGACGATGGCACCGGTACGGGTGTCCTGCCAGCGCTTGAGCTGCTCCGGGGGCACTTCCAGTTCGCGGTAGACGTCGAAATAGTTCGGCGCCACCGAGAAGTTCGGGAAGAAGTCCTTGGGGTCGCGGTAGATGCCGCCGAACCACATGCCGGAGGTGACATCGCGCACGCCTGCGACCTGGCGGATCTGCGCGTCCAGGCGGATCGGCAGCGATTGGGTGATGGACAGCCGCGAGGCGACGATCAGGCGGTTGGCGCCCTCCACGCTGCCCCCGGACGTGAATGCCACGCGCACCGAATCCAGCATGCCGAACAGCAGGAAGGCGGCCACCACCGACAGCAGGGTCAGCAGGGTACGGGTGCGGCTGCGGAACAGCTGCGCCCAGACCAGTGAGAAGTATTTCATCGCGGTTCCCTCCGGTCAGTGGGGCAGGGGTGCGTCGGCCAGCTCGCCCTTGTCCAGGTGCACCGTATGCGTGGCGTACTCGGCGGCCTTGGGATCATGGGTGACCATGATGATGGTCTTGCCATGCTCCCGGTTGAGCTGTTGCAGCAGCTGCAGGATTTCCTCGGCGGACTGCCGGTCCAGGTCGCCGGTGGGCTCGTCGCAGATCAGGAAGGTCGGGTCGGAGACGATCGCGCGGGCGATCGCCACGCGCTGCTGCTGGCCGCCGGACAGCTCATTGGGACGATGCGAGCGGCGCTCGGCCAGGCCGACCAGGGTCAGCGCGATCTCCGCGTTGCGCCGGCGCTGGGCCGCGCCCAGGTGCGTGAGCAGCAGGGGCAGTTCCACGTTCTTCTGCGCGGTCAGCATCGGCATCAGGTTGTAGAATTGGAACACGAAGCCGACGTGGTGGCTGCGCCAGGTGGACAGCTGGCCGGCGCCCATCTGGTCGATGCGCTCGCCTTCGATGCTGATTTCGCCACCACTGGGCGAATCCAGCCCGCCGATCAGGTTCAGCAGGGTGGTCTTGCCGGAGCCGGAGGGTCCCATGAGCGCGACGAAGTCGCCACGTTCGATGTCCAGGTCGATGCCGTGCAGGACCTTCACCTGCTCGGGGCCGCGCTGGTAGGTCTTGGTGATGTTGCGCAATGAAACCAGGGTCGACATGGTGCCTCTCCACGTTGTGTGTAATGACGACCGCTGGCCGCCAATGCTCGAATACCGTTCGATTACAGTTCCTTGACCTTGCTTCCGTCGCGCAACATGTCCGGTGGGCGGGTGACCACGGCCTCGCCGGCACGCACGCCCTGCAGCAGCTGGCGATCTTCATTCAGTGCGATGCCGGGCTTCACCGCGCGCTGCTGCACGCTGTCATCGGCCATCACGAACACCACCGGTGCGCCATCACGCTCCACCACGGCATTGGCCGGCACGCGAACGCCCTGTGGCGTTTCGGACCCACCGGCCCGGGCCTGCTCCAGGAAACTTACCCGCACGCCCATTTCCGGCACGATGCGGGGATCCTTCTGCTTGAGGGCCACGCGTACCTTCACCGTGGCCTTGCCGCGGTCGGCAGTGGGCACGATGGCAATGACCTCGGCCGGAATCTTCCAGTCCGGGTAGGCATTGAGGGTGGCTTCCACTGGCATCTTCGGCTGCACCCGGCCGATGAAGGCTTCGCCGACGTCCACTTCGATCTCCAGCGATTCCATGTCGACGATGGTGCCGATGCCGGTACGCGTGAATCCGCCGCCGGCCGACAATGGCGAAACGATCTCGCCCGGCTGGGCGGCCTTGGCGGTGACCACGCCGGAGAACGGTGCGCGCACTACGTTGTTGTCCACGCCCAGGTTGGCGATGGCGAGCTGGTTGCCGGCGACCGTCACGTTGCGCCGGGCGGTATCCAGCTGCGCCCTCAGGCTGTCGCGCTGGGCGATGGCCTGGTCGTACTGCGAGCGCGACACCAGTTGCTGGCCGACCAGCGACTGCAGCCGGCCGGCTTCGGTATCGGCCTGTTTCAGCTGTGCCTGCAGGCCGGCGACCTGGCTGCGCGCGGCCTGTACCTGCGATGCATGCAGGTCGCGCTCGGCATCGGCATCGATGGGATCCAGGGTGGCCATGACCTGGCCCTCCTCCACGCGCATGCCCTCTTCGATCATCACTTCGCGCACCTTGCCGGTGATCTTCGCAGAGACCGTGGCCATGCGCCGAGCGACCACGTAACCACTGGCGTCCAGTACCGATGCGCTGTCGCCTGCTTCACCCAGCGCCACCGCCGGTGCGGTCTGTACCTCGATGGGCTGTGGCCGCAGCAGCCACAGGGCGATCGCCGTGCCCAGCAGCACGACCACCGCCAGTACGATCCACACCCCGCGGCGGGTGCCCTTGCCACCACCGGACGCCGGCGGCGGGGTGCTGCGGTCAATACGGAGTTCTTTCAACAATTCGGCAGAAGCGTTCATTGCGTTCCATCACAGGCTATCGGGCGGGTGTGGCCGGAGGGGCGGACAGCGGCGTTTCCGGCGGTGGAGCGTGCGGCACAGCATGGGGCAGGCGCACCGGTGACGGCAGTGACAGCTGTCATCCGATGACATTGACGACGGCTACTGCGAAACGTGACCACGATGGCACAGGATGGCAACGTCCCCGCTACCGGTACCCTCCATGGATCCGAACGTTCCGTCGCTGGCCCGCCTGCAGCAGGTGCAGGTCCGTTACCGCGACCATACCGCCCTGCAGGGCGTCGACCTGCAGGTCCGTGCTGGCCAGGTACTGGCCCTGCTGGGCCGCAACGGTGCCGGCAAGAGTACCGCGATCAGCGTGTTGCTGGGGCTGCGCCGCGCCGATGCCGGACACGTTGAACTGCTTGGGGGTGATCCACAGCAGCGAAGGCACCGCGTGGGACTGGGGGTGATGCTGCAGAGCACCAGCCTGCCACCGATGCTGCAGGTGGATGAACTGGTCGCGCAGGCCAGCGCCTGCTATCCCGATCCGCGTCCATTGCCGCAGGTCCTGGAACTGGCCGGGCTACGGGAGCTGGCGCGTCGCCGTTACGGTCAGCTGTCCGGAGGACAGCAGCGTCGCGTGCAGTTCGCCATCGCCATCTGCGGTCGCCCGCGCGTGCTGTTCCTGGATGAACCTACCACCGGGCTGGATATCCAGGCGCGGCAGTCGATGTGGCAGTCGATCCGGCAGCTGGTCGACGAAGGCTGCGGCGTGCTGCTGACCACGCATTATCTGGAAGAGGCCGAAGCGCTGGCCCAACAGGTGGTGGTGCTGGAGCAGGGGCGCGTGCTGGCCGACGCGCCGCTGGCAAAGCTGCGCCTGGCCGACCGGCCCCGCCGCATCCGTTGCCGCAGTGGACTGGATGCCACAGCGTTGCTGCAATGGCCGGGCGTGCAGCAGGTACAGCGCCAAGGCGAGTATCTGCAGCTGATGGCAAGCCCCGCAGAGCCGGTGGTGGCGCGCCTGCTTGCCGCCGATGCACAGTTGCAGGAACTGGAAGTGCAGGGCGCCGGCCTGGCCGATGCATTCCTCGACCTGACCCGGGAGGCCGCATGAACACCCTGCTTCCTGATGGTGCCGTGGCGGCGCCGGTGATGGGCTGGCGGAGCGCGCTGCGCCCCTATCGCGCCGAGCTGCTGGCCGAACTGCGCCGTGCCTGGCGCACCCCGGCATTCGTGCTGCCCTCGCTGCTGTTTCCCGTGCTGTTCTACCTGTTGTTCGGCGTGCTGCTTGGCCGTGGCCATGCACCGGTCCATCTGCTTGCCACCTATTGTGTGTTCGGTGCGATGGCTCCGGCGTTGTTCGGCTTCGGCGTGCAGCTGGCACTGGATCGCGAAGGCGGCCTGCTGACCCTCAAGCGTGCGCTGCCGCTGCCTCCCGCCGCACCCCTGCTGGCACGGCTGGCGATGGCGGTGCTGTTCGCGGTGGTGGTGGCCGCGTTGCTGATCGGCGCGGCATGCGCGTTCGGCGGCGTCCGCCTGCAGGTGACGCAGGTGCTGCAGCTGCTGGCGGTGGCCGCGTTCGCAGCCGTACCGCTGGGCGCGATCGGATTGCTGATCGGCAGCCATGTCGGCGGCAGCGCGGCACCTGCGGTGGTCAACCTGGTCTACCTGCCGCTGGCGCTGTTGTCCGGCCTGTGGCTGCCGCTGTCGATGCTGCCGAAGATGTTTTCCACGCTGGCGCCGCTCTGGCCGACCTGGCATCTGGCGCAGCTGGCGTTGCCGGTGCTCGGGCAGCCCGCGCACGGCAGCCCGCCCACGCATGTCCTGGTGCTGCTGGCGGTCACCCTCGTCGCCCTGCTGCTGGCGCGTCGCCGCCTGCGCCGGGTCGGTTGAACTGGCATGATCGGCAGCGACAAGCCCCGTTTGGACTCTACCGTGTCGTCGAGCTGGTATGCATCGCTGCTGCACCCTGCACCGGATTCGGCGGTGGCCGACATGCTTCGCCGCGGCAAGTCACCCTGGAGCGAAGCGGTTCACCTGCTGTGGTCGATCTGGATATTCCTGACGCCGCTGCTGGGTGATGGCTTCACCGTGCGCTGGCTGCTGCTGACCCTGCTCAGCTATCCGCTGTTCCTGCTGCTGTACGCCAGGAGGATGCTTGCGCCGCGCCATCACGGAAGCCGGTACGCATTGAGCCTGATCGTAATGGCCGCGGTACTGCTGCCGTGGTATCCCTCCGGGCTGACCTACTTCGTGTTCGGCTGCGTGCTGATGCGTGTGTGCGGGCGGGGCGGCTGGTGGCTCTACCTGTTGCAGCTGGCAGCGCTGAACGTGCTGTTCTGCGCGGTCGCGTTGGCCTCGGGCTATCCGTGGCAGAGCCTGGTCTGGATGCCTGCGGTGTGCTTCATCGTCGGCGTGGTCGTGAACGTGGGGGCGCTCAACCAGGAAAAGGACGCTGCCCTGCAGCTGTCGCAGGAAGAAGTGCGGCGGTTGGCCACCACCGCCGAACGCGAGCGCATCGGCCGCGACCTGCATGATCTGCTCGGCCACACCCTTTCGCTGATCACCTTGAAACTGGAGCTGGCGCGCAAGCTGCATGACCGCGGCGATGCGCGCGCGCGGCAGGAGATCTGCGAGGCGGAGGACATTGCGCGCGAGGCGCTGGCACAGGTGCGCAGCGCCGTCACCGGCATCCGTGCCAGCGACCTGGCCGGTGAGCTGGCATCGGCGCGGCTGCTGCTGGAATGCCAGCAGGTCCATCTGCAGTACGCGGTGCCTCCGCCGATGCCGGTCGATGTCGAGCGGAGCCTGGCACTGGTGCTGCGCGAAGCGGCCACCAATATCGCGAGGCACGCGCAGGCCAGGCAGGTGCAGGTGGATTTCACGATGGAAGGACGACAGCTGGCGATGCGGATCCGCGATGACGGCCGGGGCGGCGTGCAGGCCGAAGGCAATGGGCTGTGTGGCATGCGCGAGCGCGTGGCCGCACTTGGTGGCCAGCTGGCAGTGCTCTCGACGCGCGGCGAAGGCACGATGCTGACCGTGCGGGTACCGTTGGCAGCGGCGAGTTCGCCGTTGCCGGCGACCGCGCCGCTGGCGCAGGACGGTGCCGCATGATCCGCATCGTGCTGGCCGAAGACCAGGCGATGGTACGTGGAGCGCTGTCGGCGCTGCTGTGCCTGGAACCGGATATCGAGGTGCTGGGCAGTGCAGCCGACGGTGAAGCCGCCTGGCGCATGCTGCAGCAGCTGCAACCGGACATCCTGGTCACCGACATCGAGATGCCCGGCCTGTCCGGGCTGGAACTGGCGCAACGCATTGCCCGTCATGAGCTGCCGATCAAGGTGGTGATCGTGACCACCTTCGCCCGCACCGGTTTCCTGCGTCGCGCGCTGGAAGCGGGTGTCCTTGGCTACCTGCTCAAGGATGCCCCCGCCGAAAACCTGGCCGAGGCGTTGCGCAAAGTGGTGAAGGGCATCCGCGCTATCGATCCGCAGCTGGCACTGGACGCCTGGTCGCAGGCCGATCCGCTGACCGACCGCGAGCGTCGCGTGCTGCGCCTGGCAGGCGAGGGCCGCACCGCCGGCGAGATCGCCGAGCAGCTGGGCCTCTCGCACGGAACGGTACGCAACTACCTGTCCGAATGCATCGGCAAGCTGGGCGTGGCCAACCGCATCGAGGCCTATCGCCTGGCCCGCCAGAAGGGATGGCTCTGAAAAAAAGGGGGGACGGAGGAGGTTATTTGTAATTAACTTCCTCCGTCCCCCTTTTTTCCGGGCCCTGCGCCATCGCCTGGAAGACGCCGTCGCGGCGGATCCACAGGTGGAACAGTGCCGCACCTACGTGCATCAGCACGGTAGCGAACAGCAGGTAGGCCAGCAGGCTGTGAGCCGTGCGCAGCAGGGTGTACAGCAACGGGGTGTGCGGTGCGATCGGCGGCAGCTGCAACCCGTCCCACAGCACGATGGGATAGCCACCGGCGGAAAGCATGGCCCAGCCAACCAATGGCATCGCCAGCATCAACGCATACAGCATCCAGTGCGATGCCTTCGCTGCCATGATCTGCCAGGCAGGCAGGTCCGCGGGCAGCGGTGGCGCGCGGTGGCGCAGGCGGTTGTACAGGCGCAGAAGGACCAGCAGCAGGATCGCGATGCCGAGCGGGCGATGCAGGTCGATCAACACCGGGCGCAGGTGCAGCGAAGCGACCATGGTCACGCCGATGAAAAGCATTGCCAGGATCATCGCCGCCATGCTCCAGTGCAGCACGCGCGCGAGCAGGTTGAAGTGGTCGGTGCGGGTGCTCATCGTGCGTTCTCCTTCGGCTGGGCCACCGCGCCGGTGGCGCGTTCGCGCTCGCGGCGGTTGAACGATTGCGAATACACCGCCGAGCGCGCGGCGAGGATCGGATCATCGCTGCCGCGCACGCCGCTGGGCAGGATCAGGGGATCGAAGTTGAGTTGACCGCAGGCGCCCTGTTCCTGCGACTGCATGTGGTCCAGGCTGAGCACACCGGCGACCACCTGTTCGCGGGAGTCCGGCCACGGGATCGACGGATCATCGATGGCGTCGCCAGGTTCGGCGAGGCTGACCACCATGTTCCAGCGCACCGGCCCATCGGCCAGGCGGCGCTGCAGGTCATCGCTGAGGAAATCCACGCCCACCGAGGCGCGCGCGTCGGCATCCAGTTCGGCAAACGTGGCCTGGGGTTGCCAATGCCAGCGCACGGCCCGCTGCTGTCCCTTGGCATTGGTGAACCAGAAGCTGTTCACGCTGTTGAACCGGGTATTGGCCCAGCTGTCGCTCCACGGCGCGGTTTTCGCCCATTCCTGGAATGCGCGCGCGCTGGGATATTTTTCCAGCACCGCCGCCACCTTCTGCGGATCCGGCTTGCCGGTGGCCGGATCCGGCACCTGCGCACGCGTCTGCTCGTGGAAACCTTCCGGCGTGGGTACAGCGAAGAACGGGAAACTGTTCATCGCCATGCGCCACTGCTGTCCGTCATCGGCGGTCAACTGCAGGGCGATGCTGCGCACACGCGCGCTGTTGTCTGCACCGTGCGGATCGCCTCCGCCGATCGACAGCCGGCCCAGCACCGGCACCCTGGGCTGGCTGAACACGCGTGCGCTGGAGAGCGTCGCGGCCTGCGCGCTGGGCTCGAACCAGCCGCTCACGCACACGCCCTTGCTGTGGGCGCGGCGGAAGCCCCGCTGGTCCGGACTTGCCGCTTCGATGGTGTCGGCGAAATGCCGCGCGGTGAGCCGGTCGCGACCGATCCAGCCGGCCAGCCAGGCGAAAGCGAACGCGGCAACGGCAAGGATCGCCGCGATCAGCGCGAGCCAGGGAAGCTGTGCGGATGGGCGGGGCGTGCGCGGCCCCTGACCATCGGGGGTATGGCCGAATAGCGACATGAGCGGATCCTGCCTTCACGATACGTGTGGGTGACGATCGCGACATCGTCCCAGAACCCGGCCAGGATCGATATTCAATTTTTCGTTACAGGTAGCGCTTGCCCTGTTCGATGACGGCCGGGCAGAGCCCGGCCCCATGTCACGCGTAGCGGGCCTTGAGCATGGACCATGCTGAACGCAGTGCCAGCGCTTCGCCACCGGCCGGCCGGCCGGGGCGCTCGCCATCGTTCCATGCATACACATCCAGATGGGCCCAGCGCTGGCCATCCTCCAGGAAGCGTTCCAGGTACAGCGCGGCAGTCACCGATCCAGCCATGCGCGATCCGGCATTGGCCAGGTCGGCCACGCCACTGCTGAGATAGCGCAGATAAGGGCGCCACAACGGCATGCGCCATACCGGGTCGCGGCACTCGTCGCCGGCCTGCAGCCACTGCCGCGCGACGGTGTCGTCGTTGCTGAACAGTGCCGGCAGATCCGGGCCCAGGGCGATGCGAGCAGCACCGGTCAGGGTTGCAAAATCCAGTACCAGATCCGGCTTCTGCTCACCGGCGAAGGTGAGCGCGTCGCACAGGATCACCCGGCCTTCGGCGTCGGTGTTGTCGATTTCAATGCTCAGGCCCTTGCGCGTGGCGATGATTTCGCCGGGACGGAAGGCATCCGGACCGATCGCGTTTTCCACCGCCGGGACCAGCAGCGTCAGCTTCACCGGAAGCTTCCTGGCCATCACCAGGCCGGCCAGGGCCAGTGCATGGGCGGCGCCGCCCATGTCCTTCTTCATGTTGCGCATGCCGTCGGCTGGCTTGATGTCCAGGCCGCCGGTGTCGAAGCACACGCCCTTGCCGACCAGTGCCAGCGCCGGATCGCTGTCATTGCCCCAGCGCAGCACGATCAGCCGCGGTGCGCGATGCGAGGCGCGCCCAACGGCGTGGATGGCAGGGAAATTGCGTTCAAGCAGGGCATCGCCGGTGATCGTTTCCAACTGCGCACCATGCGCTTCGGCCAGTGCACGGGCAGCCTCTTCGAGGTGTTGCGGACCCATGTCCTCGGTCGGCGTGTTCACCCAGTCGCGCACGCGCAGGCTGGCGGTGATCAGGTCGGCCACCTCACCGGACGGGCTCGCCACCAGCTGGGCCGGTGCGCGATTGCGCTTGCGGTAGCGGTCGAAGCGATAGCTGCCCAGGCCCCAGCCGATCTGCAGCAGTGCCTGCTGGTCGGCATCGAGCGTGGTGGCCAGCGTCCAGATGCTGCCCTCGGGCAGTGCATGCGGGGCGTGCGCGTAGCTGTATGCATCGGCACGGTCACCGACGCCCATGACCGCTCCAGCCAGGCCATCGGCACCCGGCAGCAGCGCCACGCTGTGCGCGCTGCCGTTGAAGCCCTGTGCCTGCAGCCAGGCCTGCGTTGCCGCCGGTTGCGCGTCGCGCCACGCCTCGAAGCCGGCACGGTCAAGTACGTGCAGCGGCAGCGCCTGTTCGGCCGAAGGAATGAAACCGGTGATGTCAGTCATGCGATGGAGCTCCTGTGATCATTGACGGCGACGTTGGCGTCGAGCCAGTCGGCCAGCCCGGAAAGGGTGTCGAACTGCAGGTCGGGCTGCAGCGTTGGATGGCTCCAGCGGGCGGATTCCCGGTTGATCCAGCAGCCCCGCAGGCCGGCTGACATGGCACCGGCCACGTCCATCTCGATATGGTCGCCAACATGCAGCACGCGCGCAGGGGCAACACCCAACCGCTCGCAGGCGGCATGGAAGATGCTGGCGGCCGGCTTGGCCGCGCCATGCTCGCGGGCACCCAGCTGGAACGCGAAAAGATGCGCGATGCCGATCCGCTGCAGGTCCGCGTTGCCATTGCTCAGAGCGGCCACCGGAACGCGCGCCGCGATCCGCGCCAGCGCATCCAGCGCATCGGGGTAACATTCCACCTGGTTGCGGGCCGCGAAGAATGCTTCATAGGCGGGTTCCAGCAGTGCCGGATCGGCACCGCTGGCGTGCAGCGCTTCCTGCAGGGCCAGCCGGCGCAGGGCGCTCAGGTCGTGGTGCAGGTGCGGGTTTTCGGCGAATGCCCGCTCGCGCAGCGCACGCATCTCCGCCATCGGAAACATGGCGGCGGTCACGGGACTGTGTTCGCACATCCAGTCGTGCAGCACCTGGTCGATGCGGGCGCCAATGGGAGCGAACGGCCAGAGGGTGTCGTCGAGGTCGAGAGTGATGGCAAGGACGGGAAAGTTCACCCGGCCATTCTACGCCCGTCGCCAATGGCTTTCATTCCAGCAGCCGTGCCCATCCCTGCATGCCGTCCAGTCGCGAGATCACCAGCTTCACGCAGACCAGCAGCGGCACCGCGAGCAGCAGGCCAACCATGCCCCACAGCCAGCCGAACAGCATCAAGGCCAGGATCAGCACCAGCGGCGAAAGTTTCATGCGCCGGCCCAGCACGATCGGCGTCACCAGCTGCCCTTCCAGGGTGTGCAGTGCCAGGTAGCAGGCAGCCGGCAGGATGGCCTGCAGCGGCTCGCGGAACTCGACGAAGCCGACCAGCAGCATCAATGCCACGCCGATCAGCGGACCTACGTAAGGCGCGAAATTGAGCAGCGCCGCCACCGTGCCCCATAGCAGGGCATCCTGCAGCTGCAGGCCGAGCAGCATCAGCACGCCGGCGAACAACAGGCCGACCAGCGAGTTGATCACCGTGATGGTAAGGACGTAGCGCGATACCTCGCGTTCGATGGAACGCAGGATGTCGGTCGTGAAGCGTTGCTGCTGGCGGTTGGGAAACAATGCGATCGCATGCCGCTGCAGGTCCTGCCCGTAGATCATGAAGAACAGGGTAAGCAGCACCACCGCGAGCACCGAGGCCAGCAGCCGCGGGGCCTGGGTGATGACACGGTAGGGGTCGTCCAGCTGCGTACGCACCACCTGCACCCTGCGGCTGCCTTCACCGGCCGCCACGCGGGCGAAGTTCTCCGCAGCCTGGTTCGCCTGCTGCACTGGTCTGGTGAGGCTCTGCACCTGGCGGCCGATCTTGCGCAGCTGCTGCGGCGCCTCCTGCGCCCACTCCATGGTCGGCACCACCAGCTGCACGGCCAGTGCCGTGGTTGCACCCAGGCCCACGCAGATCACCAGGATGGCGCCTACCGCGCGGGGTACCCAGAACCGCTGCAACAGCCGCAGGATGGGGTTGCCCACCAGCGCGAAGAACATCGCCAGCAGGATGGGCAGCACCACTGTCTGTGCCGCCCACAAGGTGAAGGCAACGGCCAACGTGGCCAGCACGACCAGCGACAAGGGCCCGCGCGGGCGTGGCAGGGACGGGCCGGGTTCGGCGGCAGGCGGCGCGTCCGCAGGTGCCGGAACGCAGGAAAGGGAATCGCTCATCGACGCACCGGCAGGGAAAGGTGGCGCGATTATCCTCCCGCCGCGATCAACGCGGCGGGGTGTCCATGTCAACGTTCGGACAATTCCGTGGCAGCTTCGGCCGGGCGTGGCCCGTTGCCGTCGTCATTGCCGCTGCGTGTGGAGAGCGGGGAAGTGGCTGGCCGTGCTGCCGCAGCTGCGGCAGCCGCCCGGGCTTCGGCCGGTGTTGGCCGGCCGTCCGCTGCCGCCGCGCCGGCCTTGTCTGCGGCTTCATCTGCCTGGGTTGCCGCGTCATCGGCGGTGCTGGCCGCATGTGCGGCCATCGCCGAAGCGAAGGCTGCCTGCCCGCTGGCGACCAGGTTGGAGACCGACCCGATCATCTGCACCCAGCGCACGCCGTTGACCTTGCCGGGAATTTCCAGCTTGCCCACCACGAAGCCACCCGCCAGCCCGGCGATGACGATGCGCAACGGCGACCAGCCGCTACGCCATGCCTGGCTGAGTACGCCCCAGTTGTCCTGGGTGTCGGCCATGCGCACCGCCAACACCTGTTCGCAGCGCTTGACGCGCCGCTGCAGGGTACTGAACCTCATGGCTTGCCCTCCGGGATCTGCACATCGGCATCGGGATCTTCCTCGCTGGGCTCATCGAACAGGCCCAACCGGGACAACTGCCTGCGCGTGGCATGCATTCCGGTGTGCTGGAAGAAGAACGACACCCGCCACGCCGCCACGCAGGTGACCAGCAGGCTAAGCAGCGATGTGATCAGCAGTGCCTGCAACCAGGACATGCCCCAGCTCTGCAGCAGCGCGATCAACGTGGCCGCCAGCAGCAACCACGCCGATGCGCCGAACACGATGGCCACCCCGGCCCATGCCAGCGCGCGCCCGAAGGCACTGCGGGCAAGCGCGAAATCAGCCGAGGCAAGGCGGCGCAGCGAGCGCAGCGAATGCTTTGCGGCATCCGCCGTAGCCCGGCTGGCCCCGGTCACCTGGCGGATGCTTTCCTCCAGCGACGGGGTGGCGGCCGGATCAGGTGGCTCCTGTCCGGCCGTGGTGTTTTCGCTTGCGCTCACGCCGCGGCTTACTCGCCGCTACCGCTGCGGCCGAGCTTGGCGATGATCCAGCCTGCCGCGAAGGCCACGCCAAACGAGGCCAGCGGACGCTCGCGGATGAGCTCGGCAGCGCTGTCGACCAGGTCCTTGCCCTTGTCCATCAGCGCGTCCACCTGTTCCTTGGCAGCAGCGCCACCGAACTCGGCAGCCGCCAGCCCGGACAGCGCGGAATCGGAAAGCTCGGCCTTGAGGTTGGCCTTGCCGACGCGAAGCTCATCGCCGGCCGCACCGGCCGCGCCCTTGATGGCACCGCCCGCTGCGGAAGCGGCCGACTTCAGATGGGTCGTGGCTTCGCCCAGGTGATCCTTCAGGTTTTCGGTATTGGTGGGGCTCATCGCAATCTCCTGTTCAGTGGGAATGGCATCGTCATCCGGAGGGAAGGCCATGGACGACATGGATACCACCCGGCGGGTATAGGGGGCGTTTACGGTACGTCACGCCATCACCGCATCACCAACTGGCCACGGGCGTTGCCGCGCACGATGCGCAGCACCAGCTGCTGCGGACGCTGCTGGAAATTGGCTTTCCAGCCGGCCAGGTCGGTGAACTCGCCGGCGCTGGTTTCGGTGACGATGTCGCCCTTGGCAAGGCCGGAAGCGGCGGCCCGGCTGCCGCGACCGACCTCGTTGACCAGCACGCCGGTCAGTCCTGATTGCCGCAGTGATTCGGGAAGATCCACGAAGGTGGCGCCGCCCAGCCGTGGATCCAGCGTATCGCCTGCCACCGCGCGTGCCTGCTCCTTCAGGGCCACCTTCAGGGTGACCGGCTTGCCATCGCGGCGTACTTCCAGCGTCATCGTGCTGCCCACCGCCGCCAGGCCTTCGATATTGTGCAGCGCCTGCGCACTGTCCACCCGCTGCCCATTGGCCGTCACCACCACATCGCCCGCCCTGACGCCTGCGCTTGCCGCGCCGGACCCGGCCAGCACGCGGCTGACCAGGGCGCCACGCGATGCGGAAAGCCCCAGCCCCTGGGCCAGCTGTGGCGTCAGGTTCTGGCTTTCGATGCCCAGGGTCCCGCGCACCACGACGCCATGCTTCACCAACTGGTCGACGACGTTGCGCGCCAGGTTGGAGGGAATCGCCAGGCCCAGGCCGATGTTGCCGGCCATGCTGCCCTGCGGATTGAAACTGGCCGTATTGATGCCGACCAGCTGGCCCTGCAGGTTGACCAGCGCACCACCGGAGTTGCCCGGGTTGATCGATGCATCGGTCTGGATGAAGTTCTGGTAGCCCAGCCCGCGGATGCCGCTGCGACCGACCGCCGAGACAATGCCGGAGGTGACGGTCTGGGTGAATCCGAAGGGGTTGCCGATGGCCACCACGAAGTCGCCTACCCGCAGCTGGTCGCTGTTGCCCAGGGTGATGCCGGTGAGATCCCTGGCTGGAATACGGATCAGCGCGATGTCGGTATCGGCGTCGGAGCCGAGGAATTCCGCCTTTACGGTGCGTCCGTCGGACAGGGTGACCTGCACGTCGTCGGCATTGTCGATGACGTGGTGGTTGGTCAGCACCAGTCCCTCGGCGGCATCGATGATCACCCCCGAACCCAGCGATTCGTTGATGCGCTCCTGTGGCACATCCGGGAACAGGCGCCGGAAGAAGGGATCGTCGAAGAACGGATTGCGGACCCGCACCACTTGCTTGGTGTTGACGCTCACCACCGCCGGCGTGACTTTTTCCAGCATCGGCGCCAGTGATGGCACCGGCTGCCCGGCGACCGACGCCGGCAGGGCGCTGGTGGCGGGGATGCTGAGCGACGCGGGCGCCGCTTCGGCGCGGTTGTCCAGGTGGGCGTTGATGCCGGTGGCGACGAAGCCGCCGAAGGCGGCGGCCAGCGCGAGCGTGAGCAGGGTCGGGATCGGGCGCATGGAAGTAGAAGGTCTGGTGAGGGTGGGGCCAGGGCCATACGTTAAAACAGCACGCCGGGACATGCCCATCTGCATGGGGCGGTCCTGCGTGCCAGGTCGCCGGTGCCAGATGTGGCCAGGCCAACAGCAGGGCAGCAAAGCGGAATGAGTGTGTCCCGCCCACGATAAACCCGCCATGAAAAAGTTCATCGGGTGCCAGTGCCCGCACGCCCCGTAGTTCCACGATGCGGCGTGTCGGTATAGCATCGCCCTCGTTATGACATCCAAGCCCCCCAGGGAGGGTACGCATGAGCAATGGTAATGGTGTGACCACGACGCTGAGCGAGACCGTGGACAATGCAAAGGAAACCGCGAGCGACGTTGGCGAGACCATCTCCCACGCGGTCGAGGGCGCGGTAACGGCTGTCAAGACAGCGGTGAAGCGCGCGCGCAAGGCGACGGCCAGGCGTGTCGCCGTAGCGGATGATGCGCGCAAGGCCGCAGCCGGAAAGGTCAAGGGCGCCACCAAGTCCATTGGTACGTCCATTTCCAAGGCCAGGCAGAAGCTGGAAGCCGCCACGCAGGACCTGAAGGCGGAAGCGGCGGCGCTGAGGAAGGAAGTAGACCGCAAGAAGAAGGCCGCCACCAAGGCAGCGACCAGGAAGGCCACTGCAGTGAAGAAGGCGGCTGGCAAGAAGGCCACCGCGGCGAAGAAGGCGGTTGGCAAGAAGGCCGCCGTGGCGAAGAAGACGGTTGGCAAGAAGGCCGCCGTGGCGAAGAAGACGGTTGGCAAGAAGGCCGCCGTGGTGAAAAAGGCGGTTGGCAAGAAGGCCGCCGTAGCGAAGAAGGCGGTTGGCAGGAAGGCCGCCGTAGCGAAGAAGACGGTTGGCAAGAAGGCTGTCGTGGCGAAGAAGACGGTTGGCAGGAAGGCTGCCGTGGCGAAGAAGGCGGTTGGCAAGAAGGCTGCCGTGGCGAAGAAGACGGTTGGCAGGAAGGCCGCCGTAGCGAAGAAGACGGTTGGCAAGAAGGCTGCCGTGGCGAAGAAGGCGGTTGGCAAGAAGGCCGCCGTAGCGAAGAAGACGGTTGGCAGGAAGGCTGCCGTGGCGAAGAAGGCGGTTGGCAAGAAGGCCGCCGTGGCGAAGAAGACGGTTGGCAAGAAGGCTGCCGTAGCGAAGAAGACCGGCCGCAGGGTCGTCGCAAAGCGCGCGAAATAAACCTGCGTGCAGGACATTCCTGTCGCCTGCGGGCGGCAGGAATGTCCCGTGATGCCGCCGCCTACGGTGGCCAAGGCATCATGGCCCCCTCCCTGGCGAGATCAGCATCATGCGCGGACTCGATTTCAGCTCCTGGCAGGCAGTGCTTTCCACCCTTGCCGGGCTGGCGATCATCACCCTTATCGGCGTCGGCATCCGGTTGCTGGTCATGCAGACGCTGCAGGCACGGCGAGAGCGGGAAAACCGCCAGATCAACGAACGCCTGCGCACCCTCATGGCGGCCTACAAGACCCTCGGTGGCTCGTTCAGCGGTGAGCTTGGGGTGGATCCCATGCATCTGCGTGAACTGCGCCAACGCATGCACGAACAAGGGCTGGCCGAACCAGCGTCGGATCGTGCAAGACGCATCCGCGATGCGGTGGAAGCTGCACTGTCGGACATCCTGCTGCTGGGCACGGACGAACAGGTGAAGCTGGCCGCCCATGCCGCCAACGAAATGGCCCAGGGGCGGCCGGTACACCTGCACGCACTGGTGGTTTCGCTGCGTGATTTCATCCGCGAGGCGCTGGACCTGGCGCCCATCCCGACAGGCCTGGCCATTCCCCACCAGGGGCCCGCCCGCCCCTCATCCGGCGGTGGTGGCAAGGGCCGCGCGGACGGCGACAGTCGCGGCGGCAAGGGAGGCGGTGGAGGCGGCG
>Ga0160468_100352_pt1 | contig 20805 bp, 15 predicted proteins | sample HID1972K_E11MG_FD_108234 | JGI IMG/M metagenome (GOLD analysis project Ga0160468, IMG submission 108234) | Enriched pill bug-associated microbial communities from UW Madison campus, WI, USA - HID1972K_E11 MG | ecosystem: Host-associated > Arthropoda: Insects > Digestive system > Unclassified ... | reverse complement strand
GCCAGTGCCTGGGAGGTCGGCCGGATCACCGTGCGGGTTTCGAACATGAAGGCCATCGTGTCGCGGATCACATCCGGGCTGGACAGGTCCGCGCTGGACGCCTTGTCGAAGGTGGATGCATCCGGACCATGGCCGCTCATGCAGTTGTGCAGCGAGGCACCGCCCGGCACGAAGCCTTCGGCCTTGGCGTCGTATGCGCCGTGTACCAGCCCCATGAACTCACTGGCGATGTTGCGGTGGAACCACGGCGGGCGGAACGTGTGCTGCGCCACCAGCCAGCGCGGCGGAAAGATCGCGAAATCCATGTTGCTGGTGCCCGCCGTGTCGCTGGGCGAGTGCAGCACCAGGAAGATCGAAGGATCCGGATGGTCGAAGCTGATCGAGCCGATGGTATTGAAGCGACGCAGATCGTAACGGTACGGCGCATAGTTGCCGTGCCACGCCACCACGTCCAGCGGTGAGTGGTCGATGGCTGCGCGCCACAGGCGGCCGTCGAACTTGGCCAGCAGTTCGAAGTCGCCATCCAGGTCTTCGAACGCCGCGTGCGGTGTTTCGAAATCGCGCGGATTGGCCAGTCCATTCGCGCCGATGGGGCCCAGGTCAGGCAGCTTCAACAGCGCACCGAAGTTTTCGCAGACGTATCCGCGCGCCTGCCCATCCGGCAGTTCCACGCGGAAGCGCACGCCACGCGGAATCACCGCGATCTGCTGCGGCTCGACCTCCACAACGCCCATCTCGGTGAGCAGGCGCAGGCGACCGAGCTGCGGCACGATCAGCAGCTCGCCATCGGCGTTGTAGAAGTAGCGGCCCCGCATGTCGCGGTTGGCCGCGTACAGGTGGATCGCCACGCCCGCATGCGCATCCGGCGAGCCGTTGCCGCCCATCGTATACAGGCCCTCCACAAAATCCGTTGGCCCCTCCGGCAGCGGCAGCGGGCTCCAGCGCAGCTGGTTCGGCGATGCCGGCTGCGTCGAGAAGTCGCCGTGCAGCCGCGGCTGCTGGAACGGTTCGAACTCACCGTGCAGCACGGCCGGCCGGATGCGGTACAGCCAGCTGCGCCGGTTGACCCCGCGCGGTGCGGTGAAGGCGGTGCCGGACAACTGTTCGGCGTACAGCCCGTGGGCGACCTTCTGCGGCGAGTTCTGGCCGATCGGCAGCGCGCCTTCCCGCGCTTCCGAGGCGAACTCGTTGCCGAAGCCGGACTGGTAGCCGCGGGAAGTAATCGTTGTGGTCATGTCGAGAGCCTTCGTTTCCTGCTACTCCAAGTGCGGCCGGGCAGTGCCCGGCCCGTCCACGGATGCTTCGGCCTTACAGCACGCCGCGGCGCATCTGGTCGCGCTCGATGCTCTCGAACAGCGCGGTGAAGTTGCCTTCGCCGAAGCCTTCGTTGCCCTTGCGCTGGATGATCTCGAAGAAGATCGGCCCGATGCAGTTCTGGGTGAAGATCTGCAGCAGCTTGCGCTGGTGGGTTTCCGGATCGGCATCGATCAGGATCTTGTTCCTGGCCAGGCGCGGCACGTCTTCGCCGTGGTTCGGAACGCGCTGGTCGATCACGTCGAAATACGTATCCGGCGTATCCAGGAACTGCACGCCCTGCTCGCGCATGGCTTCCACGGTCTCGTAGATGTTCTCGGTGAAGCAGGCGATATGCTGGATGCCCTCGCCCTTGTACGCGTCCAGGTACTCGTTGATCTGGCTCTTCGGATCGGACGATTCATTCAGCGGGATACGCACGATCCCGTCCGGCGCGGTCATCGCCTTGGACACCAGGCCGGTCTTCAGGCCCTTGATGTCGAAATAGCGGATTTCGCGGAAATTGAACAGCCGCTCGTAGTAGTCCGACCATTGCTGCATGTTGCCGAAATACAGGTTGTGGGTCAGGTGGTCGATGAAGGTCAGCCCGAAGCCCTTCGGCTGCGGGTCGGCACCATCGATGGGCGCGTAGTCGCCTTCATAGATGCTGCCGGCCGCGCCGTAGCGATCCACCAGATACAGCATGCAGTCGCCGATGCCCTTGATCACCGGCGCGTTCACCGCCTTCGTGCCTGGCTTGCTGTCCACCGGCTCGGCGCCGTTGCCCAGGGCGGTCTGGTAGACCTCTGCCCCTGGCTTCTGGAAACGGATCGCGAAACCACAGGCACAGGGACCGTGCTGGGCAGCGAAATCCGCAGCGAACGAATCCGGGTCCTCATTGACCAGGAAATTGACGTCGCCCTGGCGGTAGACGGTGATCGCACGCGACGTGTGCTTCAGCACGGCAGTGAAGCCCATGCTGCGGAAGTAGTCGTGCAGTTCCTGGCCACGGCCTGCGGGGGCGGCGAATTCGACGAACTCGAAGCCGTCGATGCCCATCGGGTTCTCGAAGGTGGTCACCTGCATGCCGGGATTGGGATGCGAGGCGGTCTGGACAGTGGTATTCATGGCGAAGGCTCCAAAGCGATTCCGCAGGGTGACGAACCAGGTGCGGGCGACGGGCAGACCCGCGAGAATGCGGAGTCTTGAATGACCTTTTATAGTTACAGCTGAAACCACCAGCAAGGTGCACCGCAACATGAGCTCACCCGATCCCGTTTCCACCAGCGTGCGCGCGTCGCACGTCCTGCTCGATCTGGAGCAGTTCCTGCCCTACCGGCTGAGCGTGCTCTCCAACCGGGTCAGTGGCAACATCGCCAAGCTCTATGGCGACCGCTACGGGCTGGCCATTCCGGAGTGGCGGGTGATCACCATCCTTGCCCTCTACCCGGGATCTTCCGCCAGCGAGGTTTCAGAACGTACCGCAATGGACAAGGTGGCGGTCAGCCGGGCCGTGGCGCGCCTGCTGGAACGCGGCTACATCAAGCGCGAAACCCATGGCGACGACCGCCGTCGCTCCGTGCTGGCGTTGTCCGCCGCCGGTTTCGAGGTCTACGAGACCATCGCGCCGATGGTCATCGAAGTCACCCGCAGGCTGATGTCCGTGCTCAGCGAAGAAGAAGAACAGCTGCTTGAAAAACTGATCCTGCGCCTGGCCGGCGACGGCCTGCAGCGCATGGCCGACACCCCCTGAAAAAGGGGGACGGAGGCAGTTAATTGAAATTAACCACCTCCGTCCCCTTTTTCAGCGGAGGTGCTTGCGGCGGGCGTAGATCCAGGGTCCGGCGAGGGCACCGATGGCACCGGCGGCGAATCCCAGCGATGCGGCCACGGTGGCGGCCTCCATCACGCCCGGCAGCGTCAGCGCGGCAGTCAGCAGCAGCAACGACGGCAGGCCAACGAATGCAGCCAGGAAACAGCCCCAGCGAGGCGCCCAGGTACGCAGCTGCAGCAGGCTGACAGGCAGCCAGTCTTCGCCGCTGGCCGCTTCGGCCACCTTCCTGGCCACTCTGGCCAGGTCCACTTCCGGCAGCATCCGGCCCGGGCGCACGCCGGCCAGCGCCTGCGCTACCTGTTCCACCGGCGGGTAGCCGGACGGCCACGCCTGGGGCGCCGCCACACCGTATGCGGTCAGCAACGGCACGCTCAGCCAGGGGGCAGGAAGCTCCCGGAGCTGCCGCCGTCCGTGCACGCACCAGACCTGCGGCTGGCCCTGCGCCGTCACCTGGTACAGCGCCAGCGCCTCGGCCGCCGGGTAATCCAGCAGGGTCACGCGTGCGGCCAGCGTCGTGCAGTCCATCGCCCGCAGGAAGCCCACGCGGCTGCGCCCGGCCTGCATCCATGCCAGGCCCAGCGGGCCTATCAGGAACGCCTCGGCGACATCTTCGGCGTCGCGACGCGCGCGATCGTCACTGGCCAGGAACCACGCCAGCGAACGCGGTTCGTCCACGTCGGCCCTGCTCCAGCGCCCGCTGTCGCCCAGCACGTGCGCCAGCGGCAGCCGCGCGGCCGTGGTCTCACCCCGTTCGGCCACCGGCAGGAACGGCAGCACCGCCTGCACGAACGCGCCGATATCCAGCCCACGACCGCCCTGTCCCAGCCATTCCATCGGCAGCAGGCCGGCCAGGCGCGGGTCGCGCGCCAGCTGGTCGAAGTGTTCCTTCTGCACCACCAGCTTGCGCATCATGGCCGCCAGCACCGGGTTGTCCGGCAGCGCGACGACCGGCAGGTGGTGATGCGACGCGCCACCGTCGGCAGCCGCCGGGATGTCGCCCGCACCGCTGCCCAGCGCGTCCGCCATATCCGCCTCGCCACTGCCGGCATCGTCCAGCAGCGCCTGCCGCGATGGCAATGCCACCGACGCACCGGCGAGGGTCGAACCATCGGCGGACAGGGGTTCTGCAAGGACGTTGGGCATCACGTGCTCCGGGCAGGCGCCACGGAAGAGCGCGGCATGAGGTCCTTGCAGATAACGGCCGCACGCGGCGGATATTGAATGCCCGGCAACGAAAAACGCCACGGCCCGAAGGTCGTGGCGCTGTCCAGTCCGCCAGGCCGCCGGACGTGCCCGGCATGCCCCTCCGGCTCAGTGGGCCGATCTGTCCGGCGCCCATTCCTTCATGAACGCCAGGAATTTCTGGCGGTCGTAGCCCTTGCCCTTCTCCAGTTCGCCGGTGAACTGCGAATGCAGCAGGCCGCCCTCGGCGTCCAGCACGAACAGGTGCGGGTAGCCCTTTACTTCCGGGTACTGCGACAGGAATGCAGCGTTCTCGTTGTCTTCGCTGTAATTGACCTTCATCCATACATAGCTCGCGTCGCGCAGGCGGCGTACTTCGGCGTCGCCCTCCACGAAACGATCCAGGATGTGGCACCACGGGCACCATTCCCCGCCCACGTCCAGGATGATGCGCTTGTTGCCACGCTGGGCCTCCACCTTGGCGGTTTCCAGATCGGCAGCCGGATCGCGGGCCGGGTCGAACGAGGCATTCAGCGCGGCGATGGCGGCAATATCCGCCGCCGCCGGGGTATTGCCCGAAGCCACCGGCACGCTGGGATCAGCGACCGGGGCCTCGGTGGGACGCGTATCCACAGGCTGTGCCGGTGCCCTGGCCGCCTCCGGGCCAGGCTGCGAGCAGCCCACCAGGGCGGCGGCCAACATTCCCATCGACATCCAACCTGCGATCTTGCGCATCCGGGTTTCCTCTTACTTGACGCCGTGCATCAGCTTCTGGATCAGCGGGGCGACCAGGAACAGCAGCACTCCCGAGCCGACCAGCGCGTAGAAGCCGAAGGTATACCCGGCGTGCGCGGATTGCACGGTCATGCCGCCTTCGCCGCTGACCCGGCCAGCGAAGATGCCGGCAAGATTGTTGCCGATCGCGATGGACAGGAACCAGCAGCCCATGGCCAGGCCACCCAGCCGCGCCGGTGCCAGCTTGGTGGTCATCGACAGGCCGATCGGCGACAGGCACAGCTCGCCCACGGACTGGATCACGTACACCATGAACAGCGTCCAGAAGGGAATCTTGCCGGCGTCATCGACCATGCTCGACAGCGCCACCATGAGCAGCAGGAACGCCAGGCCGTTGAATACCAGGCCAAGGCCGAACTTGCGCGGGATGGAGGGATTGGCCGAACCCATCTTCACCCACAGCCACGCCAGCAGCGGCGCCAGAGTGATGATGGCGATCGAGTTCACCGACTGGAACCACTCCAGCGGGAAGGTCCAATCGCCGAATTCACGGTTGACGATACGATCGGCCAGGAACGTGAACGAACTGCCGGCCTGTTCGAAGAACATCCAGAACAGTACGTTGAATGCGAAGATCACCAGCATCGCGATGACCTTGTCGCGGGCCACGCTGCCAGTGCGGACACCTTCCACCAGCAGCATCACCGCCGGCACGATGAACAGCGTCATCAGCAGGATCTGCAGCGCCTGCGCGTCGATGGTCAGCAGGAAGTAGAACAGCGGCACGCCGACGACGGCACCCACGATCGCCACCAGGCCGACGCGGCTGGCATTCTGCTGCCCCGGCGCCGGGGCGCCGATGCCCTTCAGCTGGCGACGGCCCAGCCAGAACCACACCAGGCTGACCAGCATGCCCACGCCGGCGGAAATGAAGACCACCTGGTAATGCGGCATGGCGTCGGTGCCGAAGATCTGGCGGGCGAGCCAGCCGGTGATCACCGGAGCGATCATCGCGCCCAGGTTGATGCCCATGTAGAAGATGGTGAAGCCCGAATCGCGGCGCTCATCGCCCTGCAGGTACAGCTTGCCGACCAGCGTGGAGATGATCGGCTTGAACAGCCCGTTGCCGACGATGATGGTCGCCAGGCCCAGCTTGAACAGCAGCTCGGTCGGCGAGGCCAACATGAACAGGCCGATCGCCATGAACAGCGCACCGAGCAGGATGGAGCGCTGGAAGCCGATCAGCTTGTCAGCCACGTAACCACCGAAGATGGCACCGGCATAGACCAGCGCCAGATAGGCGCCATACAGCTCGCTGGCCGGGCGCTCGCCCGTGGCATCGCCGCCATGGAACTGGGCCACGATGTACAGGACCATCGCCCAGCGGATGCCGTAGAACGCAAAGCGCTCCCAGAACTCGGCCATGAACAGCATCCACAACGGACGCGGATGGCCAAGCAGTGTCTTGAATTCCGGCACGGCCGGTTCGGGGGTATTCGCAGTGGCGTTCAGGCTCATGCGGGATTCCTGTTCGATCGATGAGTGACGAGCACGTCCAATGTGCCGGGGCAGCGCGCGAGGATCACCGACTTCCGGCATTCACGTCAAATGAACGAAGATTGAGGCAGGTAACCACCAAAATATGAATACGCTGTTCTGTGAGCCGCATTGAGGAAAATGCGGTGATATGAACGCCCAGTCGTCGTAATTGGCTCGACTTCATCGAGGCATCACTGACACCCAACGCTCAAATTCTGGCGTTGGAGGACGCCTGCACGAACGCACTGATGTATTTGCGCCGTTGCATGACGTATCCACAGCTTTCCTTATGGCAGATGTCGCCTCCGGACGAGATCGTGACGCATCACATCTCCGGAGCCGCTCATGGCCTCGAACCCGTCGCCGCTGCCGGGCCTGCTCCTTGGCCTCGCCTTGTTGCCATGTTTCCCGTCCGCGTCGGCATCGTCGTCGACGCCCTTCATGGACTGGACCGCCTGTGATGAGGATCTGCAGGCTCAGTTTCCTGGCCTTCGGTCCCGCATGCAGTGCGCCCGCATCGAGGTGCCGCTCGATCATCAGACACCGGCTGGCGGAACGCTATTGCTGGATGTCCTGCGGGTCCGGGCGGGCGATCCAACCGCGCGCCGCGGCAATCTGTTCGTCAGCCCCGGAGGCCCCGGCGTTCCGGCGTTCTTCTTCACGGCGTCGCTGGCGGAAACGTGGGAGGGCGATTTCATGCCCAGTCCCGATAAACGCCGCATCAGCGAGCGTCATGACCTGATCGCGGTGCAGCAGCGCGGTGTCGCAGGCAGCCCACTGCTGGACTGCAAGTCCGACGCCATTCTTCATCCCTACGCGGATATCACCGACGACCGCAGTGAGGTCAACCTGGCAGCCATCAACCTGCACGCGGCCACGGTCGCGCAGGGTTGCCAGTCACAGCCGCAGTCGCGGTATGTCAACGTGGACCAGATGGCCCGCGACATGGAAGCGGTGCGACAGCGCCTGGGCGGCGAGCCATTGAATTACTGGGGGGTCTCGTGGGGAACGGAGCTGGGCGCCTGGTACGGCGCGCTGTTTCCGCAGCACGTGGACCGAATGATCCTGGATTCCAACGTGGACTGGACGCGCGATCTCTACCACAGCTGGATCGCCCAAGGCCCAGCGCGGCAGGAAATCTTCGAGCGTTTCGTGGTCGACCAGGTCATCCGCTCCCCACAGGCATGGGGTCTTGGGTCCTCGGCAGCAGACGTCTTCGCTCGCTTTGCCGGTTTCCTGCCGACCTCGCGACAGATCGTCAGATCTCTTTTCGAGTCACCGGACGTAATGGTCGCGGTCGATTTCCTGGACCGTACCCTGCGCTCGAATCCGGCGCTTACCGAACCGGCACTGGCGTCGCTGGCACGGACTCACCGCTACAGCATGGACGAGCGCATAGATACGGCCGCACGGAGATGGGCCACTCTGGTGCTGCCAAGCTACTTCTCACCGCCGGCGGGTCCCACACGGCTGGAACTCCCGCCGACGGTCTCGGTGTTCCACACCGCGTCCTGCCAAAGCTCCGCAGCGATGCCGCCACCCGGATTCTGGGATGCGCTGGGAGATGACGCCGCGCGTAACTCGCCGATTGGCGGTAGCCATAACAGTTATGAGCCCTGCGCCTATTGGACTGCCGCGACGAGCGTACGGCCCGACATGCGGCGGCTGGCCGGCATAAGCAACCTGGTGATGCTTCAGGCTGAATACGATTGGCGTACTCCGCGCCAGGGAGCGATCGACGCGCATGCCAAGGTACGTGGCGCAAGCCTGGTGCTGGCTCAGGGAGTACAAACCCATGGATTCGCCTACAACGGCAGTTCCGCATGCATGGATCGAGTGGCCGGCCGTTTCATGGCAGACGGTATCAAGCCAGGACGGATGCACCTCTGCAGCGACAGCGAAACGCACCGCCTGCACAGCGCCCCATCCTACCTGGAGCTGCTGCGACAACATACCGGCAGTCACAGTGATGTGCCCTTCTTCTGACACCCACTGCGGAGCCGCTTGCCTCTGCGGCGGCTGAACGCCGCAGACGCTACCCCTCCAGCGTGGTGCGGATCTGGAACAGTTCCGGGAAGAAGGTCAGGTCCAGCGCCTGGCGCAGGAAGCCCACGCCTGACGACCCGCCGGTCCCGCGCTTGAAGCCGATGATGCGCATCACCGTACGCATGTGGCGGAAGCGCCAGAGCTGGAATGCGGTTTCCAGGTCCACCAGGTCTTCGCACAGCGAATACTCGCGCCAGTAGCGATCGGTGTCCTGGTAGATGCGTTCGAACACCGGATGCAGTGCGTCGTCGGCCACGTGCGGCTGGCTCCAGTCCCGCTGCAGGTACTGCGCCGGAATGGCATGGCCGAAGCGCGCCAGGTACTGCAGGAATTCCTCGTACAGGCTGGGTGCGTGCAACGCCTGTTCCAGCCGCTGGCGACCGTCCCCATCGTGCTCGAATACCTTCAGCATCTGCGCGTTCTTGTTGCCCAGCAGGAATTCGATGTAGCGGTACTGCAACGACTGGAACCCCGACGATGGCCCCAGCACATCGCGGAAGCCCATGTATTCCGATGGCGTCAGCGTTTCCAGCACCGACCACTGCTCGGTCAGCTGGCGCAGCACCTGCTTGCTGCGCGCCAGCACCTTGCGGCATTGCCACACCTCGTCGCGCTGCAGGAACACGATGGCCGCGCCCAGTTCGTGCGCCAGCAGTTTCAGCCACAGCTCCGACGTCTGGTGCTGGATGATGAACAGCATCTCGTCGTGGTGCGGCGGGCTGGACAGCGGCTGCTGGGCCGCCAGCAGCTGGTCCAAGCGCAGGTAGCCCCCATAGGTCAGCCGGTCCTGCAGATCGGTATGGATGCCGGCTTCGAGATCGCGTTGGTTGTTGTCGACGGACATGGGGCTGACCCGGTGGAAGGCGGCAAGGGTAGCAGTGCGTGGAACGCATCAGCCAGAACCGTGGCGCGTGGAACCGTGCAGGCAGCGCCCCGCAGGCCCCGCGACAGGCGTATTCTGATGCTATGCAGCAACGACTGAATACGTTGTGGTTATTGGCTTCTGCAACATCCAGCGGGTAGAACGGCGGCAAAGCCTTGCTGCGCCGCAGGACGGCTTTTTCGTACGCCTTCCTTAACATGGCGATTCATATCATTTGTAACTTCCTGTCGAAGGTGCAGTACGCAATGACAGTTGCCGCCGAATTCAAGATCGAATATCTCCAGTACCTCGACGCGGAGGGCAGGCTGGTCCGTGACGACCTGCCCGATTCCCTGCGCGACCCGAAAGTGCTGGTCCCGCTGTTCAAGCAGATGCTGTACGTACGCGTCTTCGACAGCAAGTCCATCGCCCTGCAGCGCACCGGCAAGCTTGGCACGTACGCGGCCTGCCTGGGCCACGAGGCGGCCCATGTGGGCATCGGCGCCGCCATGCAGGCCGGCGACGTGTTCGCGCCCAGCTATCGCGAATACGGTGCCATGTTCATGCGGGGCGTGCGCCCGTACGACGTGCTGATGTACTGGGGCGGCGACGAGCGTGGCAACGATTATGTCGGCAACGCAGTGAAGGACTTCCCGTTCTGCGTGCCGATCTCCACCCAGTGCCTGCACGCCGCCGGCGCGGCGCTGAAATTCAAGCTCAATGAAGAGAAGCAGGTGGCCGTTGCGGTCTGTGGCGACGGTGGCAGCTCCAAGACCGACTTCTATGCCGCACTGAATTCAGCCGGTGCCTACAAGCTGCCGCTGATCCTGTGCATCGTCAACAACGGCTGGGCGATCTCGGTGCCGCGCTCGGCACAGACCGGCGCTGAAACCCTGGCCCAGAAGGGCCTGGCCGGTGGCCTGCACTGCCTGCAGGTGGACGGCAATGACCTGATCGCGGTGCTGGCGGCAATGGAACAGGCGCGCGACCGCGGCCTGGCCGGCGAAGGCGGCACCGTGCTGGAACTGATGACCTATCGCCTGTCCGACCACACCACCGCCGATGACGCGCGTCGTTACCGCGAGGATGCCGAGGTCAAGGACGCATGGACCCGCGAGCCGATGCTTCGCCTGCGTAAATACCTCATCGCCCAGGGCGTGTGGAGCGAGGACGAGGAAAAGGCCTGGACCGAACAGTGCGCGGCTCGCGTGGACGAAGAAGTGAACCAGTATCTCAACACCCCGGTGCAGCCGATCGAGGCGATGTTCGATCATCTGTACGCAGATCCGCCACCGGACCTGCTCGCCCAGCGCGCAGCCGCCATCGCCCTGGAGCAGCGCAATGGATGACATCACGCAGGGCGCTGCAGCTTCCCGCACCAATGCCGCCGACAGCGCCGCTGTCGCCGGTGGAGACACGGTCATGACCACCACCCCCATCACCCTCATCGAAGCCATCACCCAGGCCCTGGCATGGGAACTGGAACACGATCCGTCGGTGCTGGTGCTGGGCGAGGATGTGGGCGTGAACGGCGGCGTGTTCCGCGCCACCGCCGGCCTGCAGCAGCGTTTCGGTTCCAACCGCATCCTCGATACGCCGCTGGATGAAACCACCATCGCCGGCCTGACCATCGGCCTGGCCGCGCAGGGCATGAAGCCGGTGGCCGAAGCGCAGTTCGATGGTTTCATGTACCCGATGGTTGACCACATCATCTGCCACGCCGCGCGCCTGCGTACCCGCACCCGTGGCCGACTGCACTGCCCGATGGTGCTGCGCGTGCCGTGGGGTGGCGGCATCCGTGCGCCGGAACACCACAGCGAGGCCAACGAGTCGATCTTCACCAACGTTCCGGGCCTGCGCGTGGTGCTGCCGTCCTCGCCGCAGCGCGCCTATGGCCTGCTGCTGGCGGCCATCCGCGAGCCGGATCCGGTGATCTACATGGAGCCCAAGCGCATCTACCGCCAGTACAAGGAAGTGGTCGCCAACGATGGCGAGGCGCTGCCGCTGGATGTGTGCTTCGTGCTGCGCGACGGCACCGACGTCACCCTGGTGACCTGGGGCGCGCAGGTGAAGGAAGCGCTGGAAGCGGCCAACAAGCTGGCCGGCGAAGGCATCAGCGCCGAAGTCATCGACGTGGCCACGCTGCGCCCGCTGGACTTCGCCACCATCGCCGAATCGGTGGCCAAGACCGGCCGTTGCGTGATCGTGCAGGAAGCCCCGAAGACCGCCGGTTTCGGCGCGGAAATCGCCGCGCGGCTGGCCGAGGAATCGCTGTACGACCTGCTGGCACCGGTCGAGCGCGTGACCGGCTACGACACCCATATTCCGCTGTTCCGCCTGGAGATGAAGTACCTGCCGAGCGTGGAGCGGATCGTGGCGGCGGCCAGGCGCGCCGTAGCGGCAGGCTGACGTGCGGGCCCGTCTCCTCGGCCCGTACCGCAGCCAGTATCCCAACCCGCTCCGGTTCCGTGCCGGCCAGATCGTCGAAGTCGGTGTACGCGACGAAGAATGGCCGGCATTCGCCTGGGTCCGCACCTCCGATGGACGTGCGGGCTGGGCCCCGGTGGCATGGTTGCAGGTGCTGGATGATGGCCACGCCGAAGCGCTGCGCGACTACGACGCCCGCGAACTGGACGTGGAAAGTGGCGAACTGGTGCGACTGCATCACGAACATGGGGGCTGGTGGTGGTCCGAGCGCGCGAACGGCGCGACGGGCTGGCTGCCCGCCCACGAACTGGAACTGCTGGAAGAGAACCGCACATGAGCCAGACCAAGAACTTCAACCTGCCCGACCTGGGCGAAGGCCTGCCGGACGCGACCATCGTGGAATGGTTCGTCAAGGAAGGCGACACGATCAAGCTGGATGAACCGCTGGTCTCGATGGAAACCGCCAAGGCGGTGGTGGAAGTGCCCTCGCCGGTATCCGGCAAGGTACTGAAGCTGTCCGGCGCGGCCGGCGACATCATCCCCACCGGTGCGGTACTGGCCAGCTTCGAGGTCGATCCGAACATGCCGCAGCGCGCCGATGGCCAGGACACCGGCCACCAGCACGGGCACGCGCCCGCTGCGCCGAGCACCGGACAACCGGCGCCGGCCCAGCCGGACAAGGTGGTGGCGTCCGATGAAGGCGGTGCGATCAAGGCCGAAGGCGAGCGCGACGACGCCGGCACCGTGGTCGGTGCGATGCAGAGTTCCAATGCCGTCCACGCCGAACAGGCTGTCGCCGTCGGCGGCGTCAAGGCCGTTCCGGCGGTGCGCGCGATGGCCCGCAAGCTGGGCGTGGACCTGACCAGCGTACGTGCCTCCGGCACCGATGGCGCGGTGACCATGGCCGACGTCAAGCAGGCGGCGGCCGACGGCAGCGCCAGGGTGGGGGCCGCACCGGCGCCGGCCGCTGCCGCGCCGGTTGCCGCACCGGCGGTCCCGGCACCGCGCGTGGAAAGCCAGCGCGCACCGATGTCCGCTGCCGGCAAGCCGATGCGTACCCAGCCGCCGGGCGTGGTCGCCAAGGGCCAGCCGGAACCGCTGAAGGGCGTTCGCCGCAACATGGCGCGGGTGATGGCCGATGCCCACAGCAAGGTGGTTCCCACCACCTTGAACGACGACGCCGACATCCATGCCTGGCAGCCCGGCAACGATGTCACCGCGCGCCTGGTACGCGCTATCGTCACTGCCAGCCAGAAGGTGCCGGCGATGAACGCATGGTTCGATGGCGAAGCGCTGACCCGCACCCTGCACGCGCACGTGGACGTGGGCATCGCCGTGGATACCGATGACGGCCTGTTCGTGCCGGCGCTGCGCAATGCCGACATGCTTGACGCGCGCGGCATCCGCGAAGGCGTGAACCGCCTGCGCGAGCAGGTGGAATCGCGGGCCATCGCCGCCTCGGAACTCAGTGGCTACACCATTTCGCTGTCCAACTTCGGCATGTTCGCCGGCCGCTATGCCACCCCGGTGGTGGTGCCCCCGTGCGTGGCCATCGTCGGTGCCGGCCGTGCCCGCCACCAGATGACGCCGGTGATGGGCGGCGTGGAAGCGCACAAGGTGATTCCGCTGTCGGTGACGTTCGACCACCGCGCCGCCACCGGTGGTGAAGCCGCGCGTTTCCTGCGCGCAATGATGGATGACCTGGCCCTGGCCAGCTGAGCCACAACGCACAGCCGTGCTGCCGGGCTCTTCCCGGCAGCACGCCCTCCATCCATGATCCCGGCCAGCGCGGTATAAAGCCCTTCGCGGCAACGCCGATATGCTGTCACTACCCCCGCGCACCCTGGATCCCCGCATGACGGACCGCGATACTCCCCGCCTCACTCCCGGCAGCCTGCCTGGGCTGCGGGCACAGGGGCGCGCGGCCTCCATCACAGGCGCGGCACCGTCGCCGGCCGTGCAACGCGGCGACGGCCGCAGCCTGCAGCAGGTTTTCGCCGCCGCCGAAGACCCGTCGGCGCTGCTTGCGGCCTTCGCCGATGGCATGGCCACACTGCCGGGGGAACTTGGCGACATGGGCGATCGCCTGCGTTCGGCGCAGGCCGAACAGGACTGGCCGCGCTACGGCCGTGCCATGCGGCAACTGATCGACAAGTACATCCGTACCATCGAACAGCATGCCCCCGATGCACAGCCCGCCAGCGAACGCCTGCGCGAACAGCTGCGGCAGGTGCTCGGCATCACCGTGGCCGGCCTGCTGCAGCACGACCCGGACCTGCATGACATGGCGGTGCGCCAGGCGGCGGCATGGCGGCAATGGCAGCCGGGACAGCCGCTGGGGCCGCTGGAACAGGACCTGCGCGAACTGGGGCACCAGGTCGGCGTGCGCAGCGAAGCGTGGCAGGAGCGCGATGCGCTGCTGCTCGGGCTGTTCGACCTGCTGCTGGAAAACATCAGCGAACTGCTGGATGACGGTGCGTGGCTGCACGGCCAGATCGGTGCGGTACGCCAGCTGCTGGCCGGTCCGCTGGACACCGCTTCAGTGGAGCGTGCACGCAGCGAACTGCGCCAGGTCATCTACCGCCAGAGCCTGCTGAAGCAGGGCATTGCCGATTCCAAGGCGGCCATGCGCGGGTTGATGGGCGAGTTCGTGCAGCAGCTGGACGGGATGGCCGCACGTACCGGCGAATACCACGACCGGATCGGCAGCTACTCGCTGGCCTTGCGCGAAGCACGCAGCATTGCCGACCTCACCCAGCTGCTGCAGGTCATGATGCAGGACACCGCACGCGTGCAGCAGCAGGCCGCGCAGGCGCGCGACCATCTGGACACTGCGCGTTGTGAGGTGGAAGCCGCCGGGCAACGCATCGCCCAGCTGGAGCAGGAACTGAAGGACGTCAGCGACCTGGTGCGCACCGATGCACTTACCGGCGCACTCAATCGACGCGGACTGGATGAGCTGTTGCGCGCCGAACAGGAGCGCACCCGCCGCGATGGTGGCGCGCTGGCAGTGGCGGTGATCGACCTGGACGAATTCGGCCAGACCAACACCCTGCATGGGCATGCCGGCGGCGATGCCGTGCTGCGCCACTTCGTTGCCGTGTGCAAGCTGCTGCTGCGCGCCAGCGACAGCGTGGCGCGACTGGGCGGCGATGAGTTCGTGCTGGTGATGCCGGATACCCCGGGTGCCGATGCCATGACCACCCTGCAGCGGCTGCAGCGTTCGCTTGCCCAGCGCGTGCTGACCGTCCAGGACCAGCGCGTGCCGGTGCATTTCAGCGCGGGGCTGGCGCAGATACAGCGTGAAGACACGCCGGAAAGCCTGCTGCAGCGCGCCGATGCCGCGCTCTACGAGGCCAAGCGGATGGGCCGCAACCGCGTGCACGCCACTGATACCACCGGATGATGTCCGCCACCGGTGGTTGACGGCGTGCCAGTGACAAACCTGCTGGTGGTGCAGGACTGCCGGTGGTGCAGACCTGCCGGTGGTGACGACCTGCCGGTGGGTGACGACCTGCCGGTGGGTGACGACCGTTGGTCGTCACCGGGCAATCAGGAGCGTGACGACCGACGGTCGTCACCCACCGTCACCACACTCACCCACCGTAGCCCCTGCTCAATGCGCCGGTTTGCCGCGCAGCTTCTGCACCAGGGTAACCGCACCCAGCACCAGCGCGCCGATCACCATGCCGACGATCACGTTCGCCAGCGCATTGACCAGCCACGCCCACTGTCCGTCGCCACCGTGTTCCAGCACCCAGTGGTGCAGCACCGGCACGTTGTGCACCAGGATGCCGCCACCCACCAGGAACATCGCCGCCGTTCCCGCCACCGACAGGAACTTCATCAGCCACGGAGCGCCCGCCAGCAGCAGCCTGCCGAATGCGGCGCGTGCGCCACCCCTGCGCGCGAGATACAGGCCGGCGTCGTCCAGCTTCACGATCCCGGCCACCAGCCCGTAGACGAATGCGGTCATCGCCAGCGCGACCACCGCCAGGGTCGCAAGCTGTTCGACGAACCCGGACGCGGCACCGACCACCACGCCCAGGGTGAGCACGATGATCTCCGCGGACAGGATGAAATCGGTGCGGACAGCGCCTTTGATCTTGTCCTTTTCCCACGCCACCATGTCCACCGTGCCATCGGCCAGCGCCTGGCGACGCTCGGCCTGCTTCTGCTGGTCCTCCCCGGCCGGATGCAGGAAACGATGCGCCAGTTTTTCCACGCCTTCGTAGCAGAGAAAGCCGCCACCCAGCATCATCAACGGCACGATCAACGGCACGTTGTATCCACGCGAACGCAGCCAGGCTTCCAGCGCACTGATGGCCAGCGCCGCCGGCACCAGGATCGCCTTGTTGACCAGCGAACCTTTCGCCACCGCCCACACCACCGGCAGTTCGCGGTTGGCGCTGACCCCGGTGACCTGCTGCGCATTGAGTGCCAGGTCATCGCCCAGCACGCCCGCGGTCTTTTTCGCCGCCACCTTGGTCAGGACGGCGACATCATCCAGCAGTGCGGCAATGTCGTCGAGCAGGGTGAACAGGCTGGCACCGGCCATTGGGCTTCCATGGAAAAGGGCAACGGAGCTGGATTCTGACCGATCCGGCGTGAATCGCGGAAGACACCCGTGGATTCACCCATCCACCACCTTCCCACCGCCACACTGGGCCTCCTGTTTTCCTGCGGAGTCCTGCTTGAACAATCCGCCCGACGCGTCTGCCACCCCGCCGCTGGTCACCGGGATGAACCGCCGCAGCCAGATCCTGAGGCTGCTGCTGCGCTATCGCCATTCCGGCGTGTTCTCGGGCATGAACCTGGACACCTGGAGCGCGCACGACGTGCCGCCGGACGGCAATCCGGACCAGTTCGTCACCGACCTGGAAGCGCTGGGCCCCACCTTCGTCAAGCTGGGGCAGATGCTGTCCACGCGACCGGACATGGTGCCGCCGGAATTCGCCACCGCGCTCGAGCGCATGCAGGAAAAGGTCGCGCCGCTGCCGGTGGACCGCATCCACCGCATCATCGAAACCGAACTGGGTGCCTCGGTTGGCACGCTGTTCGCCAGCTTCGATGCGCAACCACTGGGCTGCGCATCGATCGCGCAGGTCCACCGCGCCACCCTGCGCGATGGCCGCGAAGTGGCGGTCAAGGTACAGAAGCCGGAGGTCGCCGCGCAGCTGCGATCAGACCTGGAAGCGCTGCGCAGCTTCGCACTGGCTGCTGATCACCTGACCCAGATCGGTCGGCGGGTACGCCTGCGCGACTGGCTCAACGAATTTTCCAAGACCCTGATGCAGGAGCTGGACTACCAGGCCGAAGCGGAGAACCTGGAACGCTTCGGCCAGCACCTGCGTCCGTTCAAGCCTCTGTGGGTGCCGCAGCCGATCTGGGATTACTGCAGCAACCGCGTGCTGACCATGGAACTGGCCAACGGCGTGCGCGTGGATGCCATTCCTGCCGTGCGTCGCACCGAACAGTCCATGGACCCGCTGGCGGCGGCGCTGATCCGCGGTTACCTGGACCAGATCTTCGTGCATGGCGAAATCCATGCCGATCCGCATCCGGGCAATCTGCGCGTCACCGATGACGGGCGCCTGGCCATCTTCGACCTGGGCATGGTGGCCCACATGCCGCCGCGCCTGCGCGAGCGCCTGCTGAAGATCCTGTTCGCCGCGGTGGACGGGCGTGGCGAGGAGGTCGCCGACGAGATCATCGCCATCAGCACCCGGCTGGAGTCCTACGACGAGGAGCGCTACCTGCGAGAGACCGGGCAGATGATCGCTCGCTATGCGGCCAGCAACCATTATTCCGAAGGCCGCGTGGTGCTGGACATGGTGCGCATCGCCACCGCGTGCGGACTGCGCACGCCGCCGGAACTGAGCCTGATCGGCAAGGCCCTGCTCAACCTGGAAACCGTCTGCCGGCTGCTCTCGCCGACCCTGGACACCCGTCGCATCGTCGAGCGCCAGCTGCAGCACGTCATGAAGGCACGGCTGAAGAAATCACTGTCGATGGCCAACCTGGCCAGCGAGGCGATGGAGGTCCAGGAACTGGTCCGTGTCGGGCCGCGCAAGATCACCGACATCCTCGCCCTGCTGGCCGAGAACCGGCTGCAGATGAAGGTGACCGGGCTGGAGGAATCCCGCCTGATGGAGAACCTGCAGAAGATCGCCAACCGGGTGTCGGCCGGCATCGTGACTGCGGCACTGATCCTCGCTTCGGCGCTCATGATGAAGATCGACACCGGCGTGCACCTGTTCGGCTACCCGGCCATCGCCATGCTGCTGATGCTGATCGGCGTGTTCCTGGGCCTGGGCATCATCCTCAGCGCCCTGCTGTTCGATCGCCGCGCGCGCGCGCACGAGGAACGCGGCCACCGCTGAAATCCGTTGCCAGCCAAGCCCTGACAGCGCGGCCCCATGAGCCTGGAGGTCCGTGCTGACAAGCGTAGTCTTCACAAAAATTTCACAAAACTGACGACAACGGGCCCGTTGTCGCATCCGGCAAAACATTTCAGTCAGGTTCGTGCAGGCATGATCCGGTCATCGGCCTGTCATGCACGTGTGGTTGGCAGCCCGGTCGACTGGACACGCGTCGGTACGACGTCCAGCACCACCACCTTCCTGACTGCCGGCCTGCCCATGCTCTGGATTCTGCTGCTTACCCTTTTCGCCCTTGCCTGGCTGCTGCTGGTGTCCAGCAAATGGCTGTGGTGGAAGGCGGGACTGCTCTCCCTGCTGCTGGTCGCGCTCAGCAGCTGGTGGGCGATCGACCAGTTGTCGGGAGACGGCCTGAACGCCGCGACCCTGTACCACCTCGGCGCGGACATGGAAGGCGCCGGTGTCTCCGACTTCAAGCGGGTCATTGCCGGCTTCCTCGTCCTGCTGCTGGTCTCCCTGTCGCCGCTGCTGCTGGCGCGCATCAAGCGCTGGCGCCGCGATGGCCACGGCACGCTGTGGTTCACCGGATTTGCCAGCCTGTGGCTGGTCGCGATCCTGGTCAGCCCCCTGTTCGCCGACGGCCAGCGCCTGTATTACCAGCTGCGCCCGGTGGATTTCGCGCAGATCGCGCCGGAATACCAGGTGCCCACCCAGCCCCTGCAGCGCCCGCGCAACATCGTCTGGATCTACGGCGAAAGCCTGGAACGCACCTACCTGGACGAATCGGTGTTTCCCGGCCTGATGCCCAACCTGAACCGCCTGGCCGCGCAGTCGCTGGACGTGCGGGGCCTGGATTCGCCGGAGGGCAGCGGCTGGACCATCGCCGGCCTGGTCGCTTCGATGTGCGGCGTGCCGCTGACCACCGCGCAGGGCGATGAGAACAGCATGGGCCGCATGGGCGCGTTCCTGCCCAAGGCCGTGTGCCTGGGCGACTACCTGAAGCAGCAGGGCTATACCAATCATTACCTGGGCGGCGCCAACGGCCAGTTCGCCGGCAAGGGCCAGTTCCTGGCCACCCATGGCTTCGATGAAGTGCAGGACCTGGACTGGTTCAAGCAGCAGAAGAAGATCGGTCGCATCCATTATTCGGCATGGGGCGTGCACGACGATGTCCTGCTCGACACCGCCTACCGTCGTTTCGAGCAGCTGTCGCGTGCCGGCGAACCGTTCATGCTGACCACGCTGACGATGGACACCCATCACCCGGCCGGACACCTGCCGGTGGCCTGCAAGAACGAACGTTACGAAAGCCCGCACGGCAATATCGGCCTGCTCAACGCGCTCAAGTGCACCGACCGCCTGATCGCACAGCTGGTCGCGCGCATCCAGGCCAGCCCGCACGGCAAGGACACCCTGATCGTGGTGTCCTCCGACCACCTGGCCATGCCCAACGACCTCAGCCACGTGCTGGCGCGCCAGGACCGCGAGAACCTGCTGCTGTTCACGGGCAAGGGCATCGAACCGCGACAGCTGAAGGTGGACGACGCCACGACGCTGGACAGCGGTGCCACCCTGCTCAGCCTGCTGGATCCCGCCATCCAGCGCATCGGCTTCGGCCGTTCGCTGCTGGATCCGCAGCGTCCGGCAAGCGCCAGCGTCGCCGTGCGCCGCGACAACGGCCGCGACTATCCGAAATACCTGGCCTTCGCGCGTTCGCTGTGGCTGGGCGAGCCGACGCGCGCCCTGCGTATCGATGACGACAACCAGGTGGTGGTCGGCGTGCAGCACGTCCAGCCGCCAGTGCTGCTGGAGTACGACAAGGACTGGGCGCTGAAGACCGTCTACCTGGAAAACACCTCGCGCCAGTTCGATGAAGCCGACAAGGACAGCACGCTGGCCTATGTGGACCGCTGCACGGCATTCGAAGACGGTTCGGCCGACGGCGACTGGTGCGCACTGCTGGTCAACCGCGAGAATGGCATCAAGCTGTACCGCGACGACGACCTGCGCACCGGCATCGAAGTGGATGCAGCACTGGATGCCTTCGACGGCCCGCGTCCCAGCGTGCGCCAGGCGCACATGATCACCGAAAAGGGCCGTCGTACCCGCGCTGGCCAGTACATGCTGGAGCTGGTGGCCAGCACCCAGCCGCAGCGCGGCTTCTGGATCGAAGCGGTGTCCTCGCAGCGGCAGGTCGTATTGGCCCAGCAGTGGGTACAGCCCGATGCCAGCGGCCGCATCAACCTCAGCTTCGGCCTGGACCATGAAGTGGACGACCTGGAAATCCGCGCCTGGTTGAACCACGCCGAGAAACTGGCCGTGGACACCTTCGCGCTGGTGCCCTCACGGCGCGGCCCACGAAGCTAGCCTCCGGACGCCGAAGTCGGTTGCCCCGGGCCCATTGCCCGCATCCAGCCGACCATGGGTCGGCTCTACCACCGGACGCGTCAGGATTTCATCGAAGGTGGGGCGTGGCAGGTTGGCGGGACCGTTTGAGGCCCTGGACG
>Ga0160468_100340_pt1 | contig 21224 bp, 12 predicted proteins | sample HID1972K_E11MG_FD_108234 | JGI IMG/M metagenome (GOLD analysis project Ga0160468, IMG submission 108234) | Enriched pill bug-associated microbial communities from UW Madison campus, WI, USA - HID1972K_E11 MG | ecosystem: Host-associated > Arthropoda: Insects > Digestive system > Unclassified ... | reverse complement strand
CCTGGCATTACAGCATTTCCTGAATAATGCGATTACGGGTGTGTATCCTGACTATGCGGTTAATTACAGCAAGATGCTGGTTAGCAAAGGAACCCTGATTAAGCCCTCAGACACCACACTGGCTCAGGATGCTGCAGGATTACACCTCACCTGGTCGGTATTGGAATCCAGGTTTGGCGCCTTTGCCGACGATGAAATTCTGGTGTTAGTTTATAACCCTGCAAAAAACATCTACCTCCCGGCAGAAGGTGCTACACGGGCCAGCGGCGAGCTAAGTGTTCCGCTGCCGGCCGATTTCACGGGAGATACGATTCATGTGTTCATGTTTTTTAACTCACGAGATTTTGCAAAGCGCTCTGAAAGTATGTACGCAGGGCAGGTATTAGTGGTCTGATTTATTAACCGGGGGACTCAGTTTTGAAAGCTGAGTGCGAGGTGCTGAAACGAGTTCAGCATGACGGGCTGGGAGAAACAATCATCCGGAACGAAATGGTCATCCTAACTATAAGGGATCTCGAACCCGTTTCGGGCTCCCTTTCAAAGCAATCAGAATTGAGAACCCCATTAAACATAATATTATGCAAACAATTAAACACTATTTATTACCCGTATGGACCGTTAAAGAAGAATACCTGGCCATATTAACTTAAATTATTATACTGACCAGTAAGGTACATTCTCATTCCAAAGCGGGGCAGCTCAGGTAAATTCCTGTTCTGCATGTCTATAGATGCTGTGTACCAAGAATCATCAAAAGGCTGCAAAGCAAAAAGTAAAGCCCTCTTAGAGCTTTACTTTTCTTATCAAGCTTCTACGCGATTCCCGCAAGAAGAAATATCAGGGGAAGCTGGTTGTATAAAATTTATAGAGTCGCGCTTTTTTGAACATGAACGTTTCTCACCTTCATGTAAGTTGTTCCGGTAGGGCCAGGTGCACCTGAGGAACCTTCCATCTGATAATTAAGAATAATATTGAATCGTTTTCCTACAAAGTTTGCCCCAGTATGAGTAGCCTTTAAAGTACCATCAATCCAATATTCTATTTTTACATCAGTAGCATTAATTTTTGTCAGATAGGCTGTATAAATATGCCAATTAGCCGGATTAGAAATTACATGTCCCTGGCTGGACCAGCCACCACTTGTATTTTTGTATGTATTTGTCCATGTGGTTGTACTGCCTTTAAATTCCATAATGTCAGCTTCTGGTGGCCATGAATCAGCTCCTGTGATCCACCATGCAGGCCAGGTTCCAGTTGCTGAAGGGCTCTGGACTTCGGCAGAAAATCTCCACTTAGGCCAGGCATCATTAACTACCGGTATGGCTTTGGAATGTACAGCTCCTGAATAGTAATGTATAGGCAGCCATGGATCTTTACTGCTGTTCCCTACACCGGAAGTTGGAGAGCTTGTAAGTGTTAAAACACCGCCAGAAACAGAAATGTTCTGTGTTCTCATACGGGCAGACCCATTATGATCCGATCCCCAGGGGTATAGGTTGTTCCAGTAAGTGCTAAAGGAATTAAAAGAGTTCGTGGGTATTACAGTTTCCCACGATACAAGGGTCTGTGCAGCGTTTTTCGATGAGGTAGCAACGTCTGTGCCAGTTTCCTGTGTTCCTTCTTTTTTACAGGATGATATCATTGCATGACAGAGTAAGACAAGGATAAAGAATTTTAATTTTTTCATAGTTTATAATTAGTTTTGAGTGGCTTCCCTCTAATATTAATATTCAAGATAGATAAGAAGAGGAGTTACAAAACACTGACAAAAATCCAGTTACAGAGAGGGGGAAAATGGGATATTTTAGGGGAGTAATTACATTTTATCTGGCCATGTTTTCTCAGAATTGATCCCGCCTCGGGATACATAAAATCAGTATCGGTCGAATATTAGAATGTATTCGGTATAAGTTCTCAATATCGGAAATAATCATCCTCTGGCCCTGTGCGTTAAGTACAACAGGCAACAGCCATGTGCAATGCTGCATCAGCATTTTGTTTTATTTATTAATTTTAACACTGAAGGCAGAAAGATAATCGTACGGTATATTTATGAATCAGAAGAAACATGCAACACTAATCTATTATAATAGTCTGTTGAAAAAGTGTTAGCTTTATCTGGTTGATACTATGGGAAAGGTTGTCTTTCAAAGAGCTTTTAATTTATTACGTAGATTGGCCGGATATAATGGTTTAGTCAGCAATATATATTCCTACTCAAACACAGTTAAATTCAGTATCCGAAAAGAATTTACTTAATGGAGTAATGGTATCCTAGGGAAGAAACTCCTAAAGCTGAAATATTGATACAGTTGCTGCGATCTTGTACAGCAATTCCATATTATGACTGATCAAATCGAAGTGAAGGCGAAATGATAGTTTGGTTTCCTAAAAAAATAAGGGAAGCTAATTTGGTGACAAATAATAAGACGGTATTCTTTCTTAAAAATCTGCAATGATTACAATTATAAACTGTAGGACGACTTCATACAAGAGATATCTATTTGTTTTTCTTTTACTTCAACATCTATTTATTGATAAGTTGTTGGCAATTGAATATCCTTCCATAATATCCTTAGGAATTGAAAAGGGGTTATCTAACAATTCTGTGAGATGTATTTATAAAGACCGTAATGGATTTATGTGGTTTGGCACTCATGACGGCTTAAATAGATTCGATGGTTATGAGTTTAAAGTATTTCGCAATCAACTAGAAGATTCCACATCTTTGCCTCATAATTTTATATACAATGTATTTGCGGACCAGCAGAACAATATATGGGTTGGAACCGGACAGGGAATAGGCATCTTTAACAACCTTACTTCTAAATTCCGTTCAGCCTATTTCATTGTAAAAAATACAGGAAGAAGGGAAAAGATTACAGTTCCCGTAAATGTAATTAAGGCAGCGCCAAATGGTGATATATTGATCGGTACAAACGGCTCGGGATTAATGGTCCAGAGTAAAAATACTGAAAGCGCCTTCCAGATTTCTGTAAAAAAAGGTAAGAATCAAGTAACAGATTATAATGTCACCAACATCAAAATCGGAACAGATCAACGTATATGGTTGTTTATAAATCCGATTGGTTTATGTATTTATGATGCGAAAAGCAAACAAATAAAGATTGTTAACCAAACTATACAAGAAGGCTTTTGCCTGGAAACCGATAACCGGGAAGATATCTGGATAGGCACCCAGAATGGTTTGTATAAGTATCATGTTCCCAGTAATTCTATGCTGTTAATGTATAAAGAAGGTAAGGATATGCTAACTTCTGAGTATGTTACGAGCCTTTGTTTTGATGAACAGCACAATCTATGGATAGGTACGAGAGCCGGGGGAGTAAATGTTTTAAACCACAAAAGCGGAAAGATCGATTATCTTTTATCGGGAGGAATCAAGAGTTCTCCTGGAGCCGTATCAGTTACATCTATTTATGAGGATAATGAGGGACGAAAATGGATAGCCACATTAAAAGGAGGAATAAATATTGTTCAATCAAGAAATGCCTCGTTTAAAACTATTTCACAAGATCCTTTTAATTCTGCAAGTCTTGTAAATAATTATGTTTCTTCATTTTTAGAAGATCAGGAAGGAAAACTTTGGATCGGGACAGATGGAGGAGGAATCAGTATTTGGAACAGGAATCAGAACAAGTTTAATAATTTGAAATATCAGGCCGGGAATTCCCATTCCTTAAGCAATAATGTAGTCAGCAATATTGTAAAGGATTACCAGGGGAACATTTGGGTAGCAACATTTGGAGGCGGTATAAATAGATATAATAGGAGTAATGGCACCTTTGATCGATTCCGCTGTATAAACAATGTTTCCGGATTGGAAAATAAAAATGTATGGCAACTTTTTGAAGACAGTGACCACATATTATGGGCCACTACTTTCTCTGCGGGAAAATTATATTATTTAAACTCTGGCAAGAACGGCTTTGAAGTGTTCGATCAGAAATTATATGATTTGATGTCTATATCAGAAGATCATAATAAAGTGTTGTGGTCTGGAAATTATCGTTATCTGATAAAAATTGACAAAAAGCAGAAGAAGCATACTTACTATGATATTGGCAAACCCGTACGTGCGATTTATGAAGATAAAAAAGGTAATTTCTGGATTGGATCGGAGGGCGGCGGCCTGGTGTTATTTAACCGGAGAGAAGGAAAAATAATCAAAAGGTACTCCACTGTCAATGGTTTGTGCAACAATTCCATATTAAATATCCTGGAAGATGATAAAGGCAATTTGTGGATAAGCACATCCAGCGGACTTTCAAAATTTAATCCGGAGGATGTAACCTTTTTAAACTTTTACCAGGATGATGGTTTGCAAAGCAACCAGTTCTTAGAGAGTGCGGCATTAAAGCTTAGGTCGGGGGAAATGGTTTTTGGTGGACTAAAAGGCTTTAATATTTTTCATCCGGACAGCATTTATTCAAATAAGAGTATCCCGCCTGTTTTAATTACCGGTTTGAAAATAAATAATATGCCTGTTTCGATAGACGGACCTTATATCACCCAAACTAAAGAAGACCGGATTGAAGCTTTAAAAATCCCTTTTGATGAAGCTATAGTTTCTTTCGAATTTGCTGCACTGGAGTATTCTGCCCCGGGGAAAATTTCATATGCTTATTACCTTGAAGGTTGGGATAATAACTGGAACTATTCAGGTAAACTCAGAACTGCCTCTTATACCCGATTAAAAGAAGGACGTTATATTCTGCACGTTAAATCTACAAATGCAGAGGGACTTTGGGTGGACAATGACACGATTATAAAGGTTACAGTTTTACCTCCATGGTTTAGAAGCTGGTGGGCATATCTTATTTATTCCATAGCCGGTATAGGAGTAATATATGTTTATGCCTTGTATCAAAAACATCAATCAAACTTAAAACATCAAATTGATTTAGCCAATTTAGAAGTAAAACAGGAGCAAGAAATGGCTGAGAATAAATTATCGTTTTTTACGCATATCTCTCATGAGTTCAGAACTCCGCTAACCCTTATTATTAACCCGATAAAGGATTTTATAAATGCCAAAAACAGTCAGATAGACTCGAAAGATCTGATTGTTGTTTATCGAAATGCCCGAAGGTTACTTAGTCTTGTAGATCAATTATTATTGTTTAGGAAATCGGAAGTTCAGAATCTGAAGCTCGCTAAATTTGATCTGGTTTCCTTTTGTAAGGAAATCTATGTATGTTTTAGTCAGCAGGCCAAATCTAAAAATATAACGTTTGATTTTCAGTGTACTGCCAATGAAATTAGTATATACGCAGACAGGGAAAAAATGGAAATTGTTTTGTTTAACTTAATTGCGAATGCGTTTAAGTTTACACCTGATGGTGGGACTATTACATTGACGATTGACGAAAAGAATGATGAAATAGAATTGCATGTAACGGATACTGGCGCAGGAATTTCTGAAGATACAGGATCCAAAATTTTTGAAAGATTTTATCAGGACTCTAATCAAAATTCTGTTGCAGGTTTTGGCATTGGGTTGTTTTTAGTCAAAAAGTTTGTAGAGGGCCATGGTGGAACAGTAACATACAAAAGCACTATCGGACAGGGTACTGATTTCATGATCACAATCTTGAAGAGAAATGGCCATTTTGATGATCATTTAATTCAGGAAGAAGAAGCTCGTTATTTGATTGTGCCTGAAATGCTTGAAGATGATTGTTCCGATACCTGGCGCGATATTCAGATTAATGAAAGCAATGAAGAGGAGATAGCGGCTATTGATTTAGATCCTACGACAGAAAAAAAGGTTATCTTAATTGTTGAAGATAATAGCGACATACGAAACTATATTAAGCAAATATTTAAATCCGAATATTTGATTTATGAGGCCGAAGACGGAACGCAAGGATATGAATTAGTGCAAAAGTATGCTCCCGATCTTGTTATAACAGATGTTATGATGAAAGAATTAAGTGGCATTGAGCTGTGTGTAAAAATAAAATCGAATGTCGAATTGAGCCATATTCCTGTCATTCTGCTCACCTCCAGTTCTTCCTCAGAAATTAAATTAAAGGGAATAGAAGAAGGTGCTGATGATTTTATTACTAAACCTTTTGATAAGGATATATTGATAGCAAGGGTGGCTAACCTGCTAAAAAGCCGCAATACATTACAGAGGTATTTTTTCAATGAGATTACTCTTATGTCGCAGGATTTTAAGATTTCAGGCGAATACAAAGAGTTTTTAGAAAAGTGTATCGCGATAACAGAAAAGCACCTAGATGATTCTGATTTTAATGTTAAAACATTAGCAGATGAACTGGCTATTTCACCTTCTGTGCTATATAAAAAAGTAAAATTGATATCAGGACGAACTACTAATGAATTTATCAGGTATATCCGGTTACGGAAGGCAGCACAAATACTGGTTAATTCAGATTTTAATATCAATGAAATAGCTATGCTTTGCGGGTTTAATGATGTCCGTTATTTTCGGGAGCAGTTCAGTAAATTATTCGGAATGCGCCCGTCTGACTATATTAAAAAATACCGGGGGAATCTGACAGCCAAACATCGGGTGATCAGAGCATATTAGGGGGCAGTCCTCCAGAGTTTTTCTGAAAATGGGACGTTTATAGCCTATTATATTTGAATTTGTAGCCCCTTTTGCTGAGGGATTAAAGCGATTTTTGTTGCATTATAAATACCGGTACTTGCAAAGTAGTTATGAATTTTGCGGTGTCACCTTTATTTATAAATTACCTCCCTTACTAAATTGGTTAATTGTTAAAGGTGTGCCGAATGCCAGTTCGGCCCCCTTTTGTTATTCCAAGGCTAAATAAGAACAATCAAATTTGTGATATCCTGGCTCGTTATTTCATGGTTAAATACCTGGCACCATAATACATAATGAGCAGTTGCCTGGAATAAGAAACCTGATGGAAAGATTTGTCCCCATTAAATGTTTTCCTCCCCTGTTTTATGCGGATATGCCCCCTGTCTTAGAGAAAGATATTCACTTTCTTAGCTCACCAATAACTACGTAAACCAATTGATATGACACTGAAAATTCCAGACGATCCCTAAATGCTATTGCAAATTGAGTAATACCCGGCAGGCAATTTCATTCATGCTAAATATTACTTAATGTTTAGAACCGCAACTATTTATCTGAATGGATTAAGCAAAATTAGCCGTATGAGAAGAATCAGGCAGCTAAGGAGTTAAGCCAATAATACTCTGTCAAATAACACGGTTTAGATTTTATAATTATTAATTAACTAATCGCTAACGAATGTTAATCAAGAAAACAATGGAAGTGACTTTATTTATTTCTGATGCCTGAATAACCATGACCCCATTCTATTAACTAATCAATAAAACAACAATTTACATTCTCTTATTATGATAAATCGATACATACCTCTTTGCAATAATAAAATAGCAGTGGCTCACCGCTTTATTTTATTATTTATATGTACACTCCTGGTACCTCTGATGGTACTTGGGCAGAATAAATCTATAAAAGGTACCATTACCGATGCTATAACCGACGAACCGCTCATCGGTGTTGCTGTAAAGATTCAAAACAGTTCAACCGGGACGACTACAGACGTAACCGGAGCATTCAGTTTGCAGGTGCCGGAAAGTGCGGCACTGGTTGTTTCATATCTTGGTTACGATCCGCAGACAATTACTGTAGGTAACACAAACGACTTCCAGATTAAACTCAATCCGAATAGCAGGCAACTTGAAGAAGTAGTGGTTATAGGGTACGGTACGGCAAGGAAAAAAGACCTTACTGGGTCTGTGGTTCAAATACTTCCCGATAAATTAGCAAACGAAAATCCCGGAACCGTACAGGATATTCTTCGTGGAACTCCTGGATTGAGTATAGGTTACGATGCCTCAGCAAAAGGAGGCGGTTCTATCCAGTTGCGTGGTCAGCGTTCTGTTTATGATAAAGCAAATCATAACAGCCCGTTAATTGTGCTGGATGGTATGATTTTTAACGGTGAGCTATCAGAGATCAATCCTGATGATATCGGACAGATTGATATACTAAGAGACGCATCGGCTGCCGCCATCTATGGATCGAGGGCAGCAAGCGGCGTACTTATCATCACTACAAAAAAAGGAAAGCAAGGCAAACCGGTCGTGAATTTCACTGCGAACAGCGGAGCTACAACAAAGAGCTCCTATCGCGAAGTATTTGGGGCTGAAGACTATATGAAATACCGTGAAGACTGGTTCGCAAAGGACACTTACGGTGTAAATGCCACAACAGGCAAGTATGAGGCTTATCAAACTGCCGCCCTGTTAAGTAAGCCTGGCTATTATGCGAGCCCGGATAATTTGGCTAAATACGGGATAACCATTGACCAGTGGCGGGCATATTCCGCCAATGCTACCGGAGAGACAGATGCAAGCATTTATGGGAAACGTTTGGGCCTGAATCAGACGCCGGGTGTGTTGGAAAATTATCTGGCGGGAAATACATACGACTGGTATGATCACACTTTTCGTACCGGTTTAAATCAGGACTATAACACGAGTGTATCGGGTGCCAATGATAAAATGAACTATTATATGTCTGTCGGCTATCTCCGTAATGAAGGTGCTATAGCCCGAAATGACTATAAGGCTATCCGCTCTAATTTGAAGTTAGACGGTAAAGTAAACAATTGGCTTGAAATAGGAGCGAATGTAAACTTCCAGGACCGCAGTGAGGGTGACCGTCAGCCTAACCTGAAAACAGATTATTGGGAGCCTAACCAATTACGCAACTCTCCGTACAGCCAGTACGCCAACGCAGACGGAAGCCTGGTGCAGTTTCCTATGGACGCCCCTTTAAAAAGAGGTTTCAATGCTGATTTTGATGATCAATATGTGGATCTTGATAAAGGCTATACAGTGCTTAACACTATATTAAACGCTAAAGTTAAGCTGCCTTTCAATATAACTTATTCGTTTAACGCTTCTCCACGCTTACAGTGGTTTGATAACCGTTACTTCATGTCGGCTGCTCTTCCCCAGTCTGATCCAAAAACGCGCGGTGTGGATCGCGAATGGTCTAAGAATTTCGACTGGACGATTAACAACATATTAAACTGGGAGCAAACGTTCGCTCAAAAGCACCACGTAAGCATGACTTTGATTCAGGAAGCCGAAGAACACCGGTACTGGCGCGACAGGACTGAAGCCAGAAATATCCAGCCTTCGGATGCGCTGGGTTTCCACAACACGCAGAACGGGACAAAGGAGAATAATAGCATTACTACCACCGACACCCACCAAACCGCTGATGCGTTGGCGGCGCGTGCCTTCTATTCCTACGACGACCGCTATATGCTGACAGCTTCGATACGCCGCGATGGTTACTCTGCGTTCGGACAAAGCAATCCTTACGCGGTCTTTCCGTCCCTGGCACTCGGTTGGTCGTTCACCAATGAAAGCTTCTTTAAATGGCATAATATTATGAGCTCAGGTAAATTGCGTGTTTCGTATGGCGAAAACGGCAACCGTGCGCTTGAAGACCCGTATGTATCTTTAGCAAATTTGAAAGGTCCTGACAATGGTGCAACAATGGGTTACATTACCAGTGGCGTCATGGAGGAAGTGAAATATCTTTATGTGGATCGCATGACAAATCCATTTCTGCAATGGGAAAAAACAGCTGCATTAAACTTAGGCCTGGACTTCGGTTTTCTTAATGACCGCATTTCAGGAACCCTGGAATATTATTCGATGAAGACCCACGACATGATCATGTGGGAACGCCTTCCTGGTTTTACCGGATTTCAAAACATTATAACCAACCTGGGAGAAGTGCAGAACCGCGGGTTTGACCTTGGGCTAAGTACACAGAACATTAAGAAAAAGAACTTTTCATGGAATACTTCGTTGAGCTTTTCGTATAATAAAAATGAGATTAAACACTTGTATTACCAGAATGAGGATATAAAGGATGCAAACGGAAATGTGATAGGCACAAAAGAAATGGATGATAAAAGTAGCAGAGATGGTAAGGGATGGTTTATCGGACAGCCTATCAGTGCAATATGGAATTACCGCGTAACCGGTATCTGGCAAGTTGACGAGGTGGAAGAAGCTAAAAGATACGGGCAGAAACCAGGCGATCCCAAAGTGGCAAACAATCCGGCTAATGACACGAAAAATGCAGACGGAACTACCACCATTGTATATGACGATAGGGATAAGGAAATCTTAGGACAAGAGGCCCCGCCTGTCAACTGGCAGCTGCGTAATGACTTTACGTTTTACAAGAATTGGAGCCTTGGGTTCAATATCTATTCGTACATGGGGCACAAGAGCCTGTCGGGAAACTACCTGAACAACGACAACGGCGGTTCGCTGATTACCTATGGCTTCAATACTTTCTCCAAGGAATACTGGACGCCAGAAAATCCCACCAACGAGTATGCGCGGCTGGATGCAGCAGCCCCTGCCGGAGCTGGAGCAAACAAGCTTTACGACCGCTCATTTATCCGTCTTGAAAATGTGACTTTCGGCTATACGCTGCCAAAAATATTCACTAATAAATGGGATGTTCAGAGGGTAAAGTTGTATGGTTCTGTTCGTAATGTGGCCGTATGGCAGAAGGATTGGGAATATGGCGATCCGGAAACAGGCGGTCTGGCCAACCGTGTTTTTTCACTTGGATTAAATGTAACTTTCTAAAAACTCAGACATGAACTTATTTAAATATAAAAACAGAAAGACGTTATCAGCACTTACGCTGGTGGCCGTTTTAGGCTCGATACTTGCGGGTGGTTGTAAGAAAGATTTTCTAAAACCCGATCCTCTTTCACTTTTCGAACCGAACACTACTTTTAGCACCGAGTCGGGCCTGAAGGCGGCCTTAGCTGTCAGCGACCGTCATCTCCGTAATTATTGGACCAATACTGCGGCCAGTACCAACTCCGTTGTTATAGGAACAGAGTATATGTTTTCAGACCTGGCCGTTTATGGTAAAACGGATGCTGATGGAAATAGCGTCAATTTTAATTTCGCCGACGGCTTAAAGCCAACGGGGGGGGCTGCAGGACCTGACAGCAACGATGGCAACTACATTAATCACTACTGGGATGAGACCTACAATGGCATAAAGTACGCAAATACTATCCTCTCTTATGTAGATAAGGTAGAAAGCTTAAGCGAAGCCACCAAAAATGCTTACAAGGGAAGGGCTTATTTTCATAGGTCGTTCCGCTATCTCGCGCTGGTTTTTCAATACGGCGACGTACCGCTGATAACCAAGATACTGGAGGTTCCCAAGCAAAATTACCGCAGCACAAAAAAGGCTGCTATCCTGGACATGATTACCAAGGATATGGAGTTAGCGGTTGAATGGGTGCCTGAGCAAAAAGACATGACTTCTGTAGGAATGGTTAATAAAGGCGCCTGCCGTATGCTGCTGATTAAATGCTATCTGGCCACCAAACAATTTCAAAAAGCCAAAGAACAGGCAGATATATTAATTAACCAGTCTGGTTACGCGTTGATGAAAAACAATTTCGGTACTTTTTATAACAATGAAGCGCCTGTCGGACAAGTGTCTACAACCTGGCCTATTACCCGCAATGTGATCTGGGATTTGCACCGCCCCGAAAACAAACTTATCGCCGCCAACACAGAGGTCATTATGGGCATGCCAAACCGTGGCGAACAATCAAACATTGATTTTGCTACCATGCGCATCTTCGGCCCTTTTTATAATAATGGCTCTCTATACACACCTGCACCAGATACAAAGCAGGCAGTTGTTTTCTATAACCGTACAGATGCCAACTACCGGGCAGATCTTGATTACGGAAGAGCTCTCGGGCGCGGTATAGCTACCGTCCGTCCAACACATTTTGCGCAACATGAGCTGTGGAATGTAAACGGAGTGGAAGATGTTAACGACCTTCGACACAACAGCACTGTGGGCAACTGGGGAAGAATGGAATCGATTAAATACTCGACTGCAGGTTCTGCATACCGAGGTCAAAACCTGATGCTTAGGGATCCTAATACAAAAGCGCTCCTAACTACCGATACTATCCGTTCCTGGTTCGATTGGCCGCAGTATAAACTATTTATAATTGATGCGTCGGCGGAAAAAACCAATACATATTATAGTGGCGGTACTAAAGGAAGCAATGCCGATTGGTATCTATACCGTTTGGCCGAAGCTTACTTGTTACGCGCCGAAGCCAAATTCTATATGGGTGACTTAACTGCAGTCGATGACGTAAACGAAATAAGAAAAAGAGCTGGCAGTACCCAGCTTTATAGCGCCGTTACAATTGGCGATATTATGAACGAACGTGCCCGTGAATTGTACCTTGAAGAATGGCGCCACATGGAATTGAGCAGAGTTTCCTACTGCCTGGCCTTAAGCGGCAAACCTGATGAATGGGGCAATACCTACAATGTAGATACCTACGATAAGTATTCAGGTACGGATTTAGTCGGTAATTATTCAGGTACGGATTTAGTCGGAGCCAGCAGCTATTGGTACAAACGCGTTATCAACTACGGTGGCATATACAACAGGGGAGGAGTAGTTTCCAACGCCCGAACCCTCAATTACAAAATGGACAAGCATAACCTTTATTGGCCTATTCCGAGTTCAGCAATAACGGCTAATAATCAGGGACAGCTTAATCAAAACTTTGGGTATGACGGCTACAATGCCAGTACACCGGAATGGGAAACATGGCAGGAAGCTGTGGCTGATGAGGATAAGACGGAGTAGCAGCAGACGAAGTTAATATTTTTGCCTCTCTGGATACCTTATTTTTATAAGCCGGAGACAGGCATTTATTACAATCCAAACAAAGAAAGAGGGTGTCTAAAAAGCACCCTCTTCTTAATATAAGAACATGGTTTTGCTGGATGCTATTTTTGCTGCAAAGGAATAATGGGGCGCTCCTGCAATTAAGTAAAAAGGTAATTGCAGGCAAATAAAGGCTGTTTTCTCTCTTTAAAGAAACCCTGGTAACCAATTTTCTTAAATATGTTCACTGACAGCCAGTACTCAACGTTTACCTAGCAATACCTCTAAGTTGGAACCGGTTAAACTACTTTTACTTTGTTGCATTTAATATAGCAGGACGCTCAAACCAATGTCTGCCTTGCACTATTTTGTGCATTTATTTCACCCGATAAGCTTTCATAACTCTTTCTTAAATACTACGGTTTTAGATATATAACTTCTCAAATTTTCCTTCTTTGCAACAAGTGTGGTGGGACCGCGACTTATTGACTTTATTATCAACCCATCTTATTGCCAGCAAATAATATACTAGTATCATGTAACAACTGCATTACCGAATATGCCTGGAAGCAGTAAAACAGGTGTTTTTAATATATTAATCAAAATATTACACTTTTTAATATCAGTGCATGATAGTTAGGAAATTTTCTTTTTGTTATTTTAAGCTAACCAATTAAATAACCAGCTTTTACCTGAAATCTCACATACAGACAAGGAATTATGGCTTAGTTGATTGGAATCAGAATAAAACAGGCAAATTAATATAAAGAACTCAGCATTATGTCGGTATCAAAAAAATATCTCTTATTCCTCAGCGGAATAATTCTCTCCATTCCCTTATGCCTTTTTGCGCAAGTTAAACCTGGTAAATATCAGATGGAAAACCTCGGAAGAGGGGTAGTAGCTATCCATAAATCAGCCGATAGTGTATTTATCAGCTGGCGGGTACTGGGTACCGATCCGGATAATATGGCATTTAACCTCTACCGTAAAACCGGTCGGAATAAACCTGTAAAATTAAATACCTCTCCGATAACCGGAGCAACCTTTTTTGCGGATTCAAAAATAGATTTTACTGCCGATAATGCTTATTTTGTAAGAGAAGTGCTGAATAATAGGGAAGGTAAAGAAAGTGTGCCCTTTATTCTGAAAGCCGGTTCTCCTGTCAGACCATACCTTTCTATACCGATTCAAACCCCTCAAGGATATACTGCAAATGACGCTTCTGTTGGCGACCTCGACGGAGACGGCGAATATGAAATCGTACTTCATCAAACCGGTGCCTCCCGGGATAATTCGCAGGCAGGCATAACGGATAATCCTATTTTTCAGGCTTATAAATTAGATGGAACGTTGTTGTGGGAGATCAACCTGGGGCGTAATGTTCGTGAGGGGGCTCATTATACCCAGTTTATGGTATATGACTTTGATGGCGACGGAAAGGCGGAAGTGGTTTGCAAAACTGCAGATGGAACAATTGATGGCAAGGGTAAAGTGCTGGGTGACTCTAGCAAAGATTACCGCAATAAGGAAGGTTTTATTGCAGGCGGGCCTGAGTTTCTTACTGTTTTTAACGGGCTCACGGGTGCTGAAATAACTTCCGTTCAATATCTTCCGCAAAGATACCCTGGCAATGATAATCCTACGCTTGAGCAGCAACGTGCCATCTGGAGTGGTCCCCCTTTCAATATGATGGATCGCTTTCTTGCAGGCGTAGCCTACCTGGATGGTGTACATCCCAGCATTATCATGTGCCGCGGTTATTATAGTCGCACAGTGATTACGGCATGGGACTTTCAAAAGGGGAAGCTTGCCTTAAGATGGTTATTTGATAGCGATGCTAATCCGGAAGATAGGAAATACCGCGGGCAGGGGGATCACCAGCTTTCTGTAGCGGATGTGGATGGTGACGGGAAGGATGAGATTATTTATGGCGCTATGACGCTGGATGATAACGGAAAAGGATTGTACTCTACGGGCATCGGCCACGGCGATGCTTTACATGTAGGTGATTTGGATCCTGACCGTCCGGGCCTGGAGGTTTTCCATATACAGGAACGCTTTGCAGATGCCGGAGCAAACTTCAGGGATGCCAGAACCGGTGAAGTAATCTGGAAAAAACCATCTCTTGTTAAGGATGGTACAAAAAATCAGGGCCCGGGACGGGGCATTGCGCTTAATATAGACCCGCGTTATCGGGGAGCTGAGTCATGGACACAGGGTGCCGGAATAGAGGGGCTCTGGGATGCTAAGGGCAATATAATCTCTGATAGGAAACCTTCTTCCTGTAACTTTGGAATTTTCTGGGACGGTGACCTGCTTAGCGAAATACAGAACGGGGCAGATATTGATAAATGGGACTATATCAACTCCAAATCGATAAGGATACTTGATTCAAAAGAATACAATACCGTATCGAATAATGGAACGAAGGCAAATCCTTGCCTTGTAGGCGATATTCTTGGCGACTGGCGTGAGGAGCTGATAGTTCGTACTGCCGACAATAAAGAACTTAGGATTTTCAGTACAACTATACCGACCTCTCATAGATTTTATACATTTATGCATGATCCGCAATACCGTGTGGCTATTGCCTGGCAGAATGTAGCTTATAATCAGCCGCCGCATACCAGTTTTTATATTGGTGATGATATGAATAAGCCGCCCAAACCTAACATAAGCATAGTAAAAAATAAATAAATAAACAAGTCGTTAACCGCTGCACTTCTGGTATTCCGGAGGTTCAGTTACAGGTAATTAAATTTAAAGAATGAAAAGGGCTATTAAGTTATGGTACATTTTGCCGGTATTAGTGGTATTAATAGTATGTGCAGCATTTATAAAACAGGATAAACCGGTTTTCTACATTATCGGTGATTCAACCGTTCGCAATCCCAGCCCGCCTAATTGCAGCTGGGGCGAGATTATATATCATTACTTTGATACCAACCGTATTACAGTTTCCAACCAGGCAATGGCGGGCAGAAGCACCCGATCATTTCTCAGGGAAGGAAGATGGGATAAAGTGATTTCGGCAATTAAACCCGGTGATTTCCTCCTGATAGAGTTCGGTCATAATGACGGAGGCACACCCGGCATTGTTGGAGCAACACAGCGCTCCGCTCTTAAAGGTACAGGGTCAGATTCCGTGGTCCTCGACTGGGGCCCGGGTAAAGAAAAAGAAGTGGTGCACACCTTCGGCTGGTATTTGCGTAAGTTCTCAAACGAGGCGAAAGCTAAAGGCGCCACAGTGATAATTGCTTCCATGGTAGCCAGCAACTGGTGGAAAGATGGAAAGGTAACACGATCTGACAAGACCAATGGGCTTTGGTCGTCGCAGATCGCTAAAGAAACCGGAGCATTTTTTATCGATGCAAACTCAATCATTGCTGATAAGTATGAGAAGATTGGCCCGGAGTTAGTAAAGGGCTTATATCCCTATGACCCGGTACATACCAATCTGGAAGGAGCGGCCATTAATGCGGGAGCCATTGTAAAGGGCATCAAAATGGATACAACCAATACGTTGAATAATTATTTTGCTGGTAAGAAGTTTTAACTATAAGACCAAAGGCCTAATCACTAAAATCAATGTTAATGAAAAGAATCAAGTTATGGCATATACTGCCTGTATTGTTTATGCTGGGTATAATGGCTTTCAAGCTGCAGCCAAAACCCACTTTATACATCATTGGAGATTCAACGGTACGAAACGGGCGTTTGCCTGGTTGCGGCTGGGGCGAAGTAATTGCGGAACTATTGGATACCAACCGGATCAGCGTACAGAACCGGGCAGTCGGTGGCCGCAGCACGCGCACCTTTTTAGCGGAAGGGCACTGGGATAGAGTCTTGACTGTTATAAAGCCGGGAGATTTTCTCGTGATGCAATTCGGACACAATGAAGGGCTTGATACAAACAGAAATGTCGGCGTTTTACCGGGAACAGGAGATGAGCAAATAGCTATAACCCGTAATGGAAGGAAGCTCGAGATTCGCACATACGGATGGTACCTGAAAAAATTTGTAACAGAGGCAAAAGCAAAAGGAGCAATTGTTACCGTAGCTTCAATGATTCCGAGGAGCGATTTCTCCGATGGACAGAGAGTGGACCGGAATACAAATACTTTTGCTAAATGGGCCAGAGAGGTAGCGCAGGTAAATAATGCCTATTTTGTAGACCTCAATTCAATAACTGCCGACAAATATGATAAGATAGGTTCCGTTAAAACCAAGGAACTTTTCTACAGGGATCATACCCACACTAATGTAGAAGGTGCTAAAATTAATGCGCAGTCGTTTGCAGAAGGTTTGCGGGTGACTCCTGGAAATCCATTGAATAAATACGTTAAATAGTAGAGAAACAAAACTTATGACCACCAGTCTTTTCAGCGGACTGAAAACAGGTATTCGAAAGCCCTGATGCTATTAATAGCGAGCTGGTAAGGGGGTACTTTTCAAATTTCTTGCCTGCTACTTCAGTGATATCATTAGTTGCCTGCTCAGCATCATCTGCTGCTCCTTCGCTCCAGCCAATAGCTTTTCTTCCTTATTCGAAGCTTTATAAGAATCCAGCCAATCTTTTATCATAAGCTATTAATCATTTTACCAATATTCAATAAACTGCTCTTTTGGGAGTATTAAATAGCCATCTGACATCCACTTTGTATTCAGCTTTTTCAGGCTATTTTCATCCGTTCGCAAATCATCTACCAGGTAATTAAACGCATTCTTTTGACTTCTCAAGATTGTCCCTGGAGTGGTACCGCTTTGTCACACAAGGCCTTTTCGGTTAAGCAATCATTGTATTTTGTTCATTCGATAATCTCAATTATTGTATCCCGGATATTGGTATAAGTAAAAATATCGGCGGCGTGGAGCATATCTGTAAAGCTTTTTTGTTACAAAAATCTTAGCCAAGAATGAAAAAGAGACTGGTTCAAACAGAACCAGTCTCCCGGGAATTATCCTTTAAAGAATAAACTCTTTTGTTGTAAGGTTGCCGGGTATATCCGACGCACTAACGATCAGCATCGTACCGCCAGCGTTGCATTAGCTGCCGTAGTGGTTGTATATCCAGTCGACGCCGTTCCCCGCCAGCACTGCCGCGCCTTCTTCTATTAAGACATCAGTGCTGTCTTTTATACTCAGCCGTACCGATTCCACTTTAAAATCGTCGGTGGCCCGAATCTGGATCTGCTGTCCGGTCTGGCCAGTATACTCCGAAGAGTCACATCTTTTAATCTCCGAAGCCTTGCAGAAATCCGAGACCGCCAGGTTATACGCCGTTTGGTTTCCCCGTGTTTTTGCCTGGTATACCGCCTTTTTGACTTCATCGGCAATTACTGTTTTGGCATATAATACCGCGTCATAAAAAAGTTCGCGGGTTGCTATCTGAAGAGCAGTGTCGGGCTTGGTTTTGGCTTTAGGCCTTTTAGCGATAATGGTTTTACCACCACGCTGCCTGTAAACTAATTGGTCGCCAATGCGGCCGCTTGCACCTTTTACTAAATCATTATTTATTACTTCCATGTTTTTAAATTTTAGTTAAACATGCTGTTTCGCATTTTGATGTTACCGGTAATTGTAATGCTTGAGTCAAAGATATGTTGAGATTGGGCAAATGCCCTGGCTGGTGCCGGAAAGGCGCTTTTGCCCGCTTTTGTACCATAATGACGGCTTTGTGCAGAACTGTCGCTTTTGTGTGGGCAAGTCTGGTTTTGACGCGGCTCTTAGCACCGCTTTAGGACCGCTTTAGCACCGCTCAAGGACCGCTCAAAAAATTATATGTGTTTTGCTGTCGGATAGCGGGGATAAAGTTTGTATTTGTCGGCTTTATACGGAAATGTCGTTTGTAATCAGAAGGCAGAAGAATAGCGGTTGGCAGGAAGATTTGAGTTAAGGGTAAAATAAAAAAGCCTTAACAACCGGATGATGTTAAGGCTTTTTTTAAGCTTGAGCAATTCAGCGCCCGGGCGCGACAATCATGAGAAAAAACAGGAGATATGGAGCGAGCTGCTCTAAGGGAATGTTAAGGTATTTGCTGACATGATGCAGCGTTAATCCCTGGCCTTTCTGCAATCCGAAATGCTCTCTCATTTTTTGCAGCATTCTCTGACAGCTGCGCTCACATTTGCCGCTGATTCTTACCATGTCGGCGGTGTAAATAAATAGTCTGGGTTTCTCTTTCATAATGGTATTTTTTTTGCTTTAAAGTTAACCTGGTGACTAAGCGAAATCAATAGTTCCATACACTTTTAGGAAAATTTGAAAGCACGCCGAAGAGCTTTTATGAATTTATTAAGGGTTATTGAACAGGGATTGAAAATCTGGAAATTGCTTCCGAAGGGAGATTGTGAAATTGGAAATAAGAAATGAGGTTGGATTTGGGTGTAGAGGATTAGGATTATGTTAATATCTGCGAAGAATTTTGAAGAGTTAAAAGATAAGAATTAGATCGATTTAATAATAAACATGTACTATTATATAGCCGATGTACACAGTAAATAAACCCCCAGCCATAATAATATCCTCTTTATTCAAGTTTTCCCTCTTTTGTTGGTGTCTTTTAGATCTAAACAAAACATTTTCTCCCAATCTCTTTATTTCGCATGCGAAGGCACTCTTACTTCCTGACCAATAATCACATTATTAAACACAATATTCTCGGCGTTACTTAAACTTACTCCGGTAGCGGCCGAGTCGATGGTAACGTTTGAGAAATGAATATCTCTTACTTTCTTTGAAGGATAACCCTGAATAACAACTCCCGCATTAGTCGCTTTCCGGAATTTTACATTCTCCACAAAAACATTCCGTATATCGGTGGCAAAGCCTTTTCCTTCTCCATGGTAAAAGGAGGTAATAAAAAAGCCGTCTTCCACATCGGCAAACGCTACGTTGTTTACATAAATATCACGGATAAAGCCGCCACGGTCGGGATTGGATTTTAAATAAATGCCGCGTTTGCAATAGCCCGATGCGGTGCAGTTTTCTACAAAAACGTTCTGCACTCCCGCCGACATCTCACTGCCGATTACCACACCATGCAGGCCTTTAAATCTGCAATTGCGGATAATTATATTTTCTGAAGTAATGCCGGTTCTTCTGCCCTCATAATCGCGGCCGGCTTTAATGGCCACATTGTCGTCGGCATTATTAAAATCAATGTCCTCAATCAATACATTCTTTGAATACTCGGGATCGAAGCCGTCGTTATTTCTATTAAAAGCGTCAAACTTCAGTCCCCGGGCCGTAATGTTTTCCGACTTCAGGAAATGAACACACCAGAAAGGTGAGTTTTTTATGGTAACACCCTCAATAAGAATATTTTTACATTCAAAAAACTGAATCAACTGCGGCCGCAAGAAGTGGCCTTCGCCAAATATTCTCTCCTTTAGTGGAGTGTTTTCATGATTCATTTTGCGGCTCAAAAGCTGACTTTCTTTTTGGTTATCGGCCCATTTACTAAAGGAATCGCGGGCGTTTCCATCTATTACTCCTTCACCGATGATAGCAACATTTTCCAGTTGGTATCCATAGATAAAGGGGCTATAATTGTAAAGAAAAGTCCCTTCCCAACTGGTAAGTACCGCTGGCAGGTAATCGGATGGATTTGTTCCGAAAACCAGTCTGGACCCTTTTTGTAATTCGATACAAAGATTATTCGTCAGATGGATCGGCCCGTTTACGATATAAGTTCCCGCAGGAACAACAATTTTTCCTCCTTTTTGCTCCTTACAAGCCTGAATGGCTTTGTCGAATGCCGGTTTACAATCGGTTACCGAATCGCCGATTGCACCAAATTCGGTAAGCAGCATGGTGTTTTCAGAAATTTCCGGAGGAACAATATTCTTTAAGATATTATCACGCTTTTCAGTGCGAGAAAGTTCTTTTTCTGGCGAACGATTGCAGGAAATGCAAACAGAAACTAACAGGAGAAATAAATAGCTTTTCATAGCGGCCTAAATAGAATAAGGTGTTTATAATTTGCATTGGCGGCTCAATATAGGAATAGATTTCCTGTTCCAAAAAGGAATGATAGCTTTCTTCCTGGCAGTGTACTCTGTTAATTGGTTCGTTGCCAATATGAATAATTTCAATTTTGCTCTGAAGATCTATTGGATTGGCTATTACAAACAATCTCAACTTTATACATTATACGAGCAAGGCACTGTAACAGAGCAAAGAAAGATTGTTGGTTCGATGTTCCCCAAAAAATTGACTTTTGACGGATGTCAATATCGAACCACAAGAGTTAACGAAGTATTGAGGCTTATGTTGCTGTTTGACAAGACTTTACAAGGCAAAAAAATGGGACAAATCAGATGTTTTCTGACTTGTCCCAAGATGTGATCCCGCTGGTTCTTTCACAAACGCTGTAAGCCGTTGTGTTTCAATTATATTCAATAGTGCCGGCAAACATTCCCGGCAAATTCTTATTCCATTCCTAATTTTT
>Ga0160468_100297_pt1 | contig 24040 bp, 20 predicted proteins | sample HID1972K_E11MG_FD_108234 | JGI IMG/M metagenome (GOLD analysis project Ga0160468, IMG submission 108234) | Enriched pill bug-associated microbial communities from UW Madison campus, WI, USA - HID1972K_E11 MG | ecosystem: Host-associated > Arthropoda: Insects > Digestive system > Unclassified ... | reverse complement strand
CAAGCTGTCGACGATGTACCGCTTCGACGGCGACTGGAGCCGCTGGCGCGCCGGGGGCAGCGTCTATTGGCAGAGCCGGATGTATGAGGAGGGCACCACGGCAGGCTTCGCGTGGCGCAACCAGCAGGGCAGCTATGCGTTGGCCGACCTCGTCGTCGGCTACCGGCCCACGCCCAAGCTGGACATCCAGCTCAACATCACCAACCTGTTCGACAAGGTGTACTACCGCGCCGTCGGCTACTCCACGCAGTGGGGTACCGATGTCTATGGCGAGCCGCGCAAGCTCAAGCTGACGGCCAGGTACAGCTTCTGAGGCTCATCCCGCCGACGCCAGCCACTGCAGCACGCCCTGCGCCGCGGCCCGGCCGCCGGCCATGCAGGCGGTGAGCAGATAGCCGCCGGTGGGCGCTTCCCAGTCGAGCATCTCGCCGGCGGCGAACACACCGGGCAGCGCCGCCAGCATGCCCTGCGCGTCCAGCGCCTCGAAGCGCACGCCGCCGGCGGTACTGATCGCCTCTTGCACCGGCCGCGGCGCCTGCAGCGCGAGCGGCAGCGACTTGATCGCCCGCGCCAGCACCTCGGGCGCATGCATCTGCCCGGGCGTCAGCAGCTCGTGCAGCAGCGCGGACTTGATGCCTTCCAGCCCGAGCCGGCTCTTGAGGTGGCTGCCCAGCGAGCGCGAGCCGCGCGGATGCGCCACCGCCGCCAGCACCTGCGCCGCGCTGCGCCCGGGCAGCAGGTCCAGCTGCAGCGTGGCGCTGCCGCGCGCGGCGATCTCGTCGCGCAGCAGCGCGCTGGCGGCGTAGATCAGGCTGCCCTCCACGCCGGTGGCGGTGGCGACGAACTCGCCCTTGCGCGCAAAGCGCCGGCCCTGCGCATCGGTGAAGTCGATGGCGACCGACTTGAAGGGCTGGCCCGCGAAGCGTTCGGCGAAGTACGGGCTCCAGCCGCGGTCGAAGCCGCAGTTGGCCGGTGCGAGGGGCGCGACGGACACGCCGCGCGCTGCGAGCCCGGGCGCCCAGGCGCCGTCCGAACCCAGCCGCGGCCAGCTTGCGCCGCCGAGTGCGAGCACGACCGCGTCATGCGCGGCTTCCAGTTCACCGCCGGGCGTGGCGAAGCGCAGCCGCGCCGGCGCATCGCCGTCGTCCCATCCCAGCCAGCGATGCCGCATGTGAAAGCGCACGCCGCCCTCGCGCAGCCGGTGCAGCCAGGCGCGCAGCAGCGGCGCCGCCTTCATGTCGGTCGGAAAGACGCGGCCCGAGGTGCCGACGAAGGTCGGCACGCCCAGCCCGTGCGCCCACTCGCGCAGTTCCTGCGGGCCGAAGCGCCGCAGCATCGGCTCGATCCAGGCGCGGTGCTCGCCGAAGCGTGCGGCGAAGGCCTCGAAGGGCTCCGAATGCGTGAGGTTCAGGCCGCCGCGCCCGGCCAGCAGGAACTTGCGGCCCACCGAGGGCATGGCGTCGTACAGGTCCACGGCCAGGCCGGCCTGCGCGAGCACTTCGGCCGCCATCAGCCCCGCCGGGCCGCCGCCGATCACTGCGACCGAGTTCATGGCAGCTCCACCAGTTCGCCCTGCCCCGTCAGGAAGGCCACCCGCACCGTCTCGCCCGGATGGATCTGCTGCACCGCCTCGCGGTAGCGCTGCATCTGCGCGATCAGCGCGGCGTCGCGTTCCGGGCGGGCGGCCGACTTGTAGTCCAGCACCCACCAGCAGCCCTGCGCGCGCTCGCGCACCAGCCGGTCGATGCGCAGGGCCTGGCCGGCATGCACCAGCGTGACTTCGTTGCCATGCCAGTCCAGGCGCTCGGCCTCCCACGCCCAGGCACCGGCGCCGGCGCGGATGCGCTCGGCCAGCGCCGCGGCGGCGCGCGCCTGCGCGATGTCGATGCCGAACTCGCGCGCCGCGGCCAGCACGTGCGCATCGGGCAGCAGCGCACCCGGCACCGCCCATTCGAGCAGGCGGTGCATCGCCTGGCCGAAGGCGGCCGCACGCCGGTCGGCGCTCGCGGGCGCGGGGCGCGCCGCGGTCGCCGCCTGCGGCGCGGCGGGCAGCACCTTGAGCAGGAAACTCGCCGGATCGGCCGATCCTGTCAACGGCGCGTCGTCGGCGACGGCTTCGACCGGCTCGGCATGCGGCGACAGCCGCGCCCACCAGCTCTGCGGGCTGGGCCGTGCCGCCAGCGCAGCCGACACCACGAGCTCGCCGCGCGCACGCGTGGTCGCCACGTACAGCGCGTTGATCTCCTCCCGGTGCCGCGCCGCCTGCTCCTCGGCGAGCAGCTCGGCGGCGCAGACCGGCGGCCGCTTCTCGCTGGCCATGAAGACGAAGCGCTCGGGCGCCGGCGCCTCGCCGGGCCAGGCCACGAGCACGCCCATGGTCTGCGCGCGCTGCGCCGCCGCATCGCAGTCGAGCAGCAGCACGCATTCGGCTTCGAGCCCCTTGGCCCCGTGCACCGTCAGGAGCTGCACCGCATCGGCCGCCGCCACCGAGGGCGCGCGCAGGCCGCCGGCGCGCAGCGCGCGCACGAATGCATAAGGGGTGGCGAAGCGCGCGCCGTCGAGGTCGAGCGCGGCGGCCAGCAGGCCGCGCAGATGCGCCAGCACGCTGGCGCGCAGGGCGGCCGGTGCCGCGGCGGCGAACTTCGCCAGCACGTCGGCATCGTGGTAGATCGCCGCCAGCGCATCGTGCGGCGGCAGCAGGGCCAGCCATTCCTGCCAGCGCCGAAGCTGCGCGCCGATGCCCGCCAGCGGCGGCGGCAGATCCTCGTCCTGCAGCAGGTCGAACCAGGCGCAGTGCCGTTCGCGCTGGCGCAGCGCCAGCAGCACCAGTGCATCGTCGTCCAGGCTCCACAGCGGCGAGCGAAGGGCGCGGGCCAGCGACAGGTCGTGATCGGGCGACACCAGCACGTCGAGCAGCGCGACCAGGTCCTGCACCTCGGGCGCGTCATGCAGGTCGTTCTTCTCCGGCTGCTGCACCGCGATGTGCAGCTTGCGCAGTTCGTCCTGCATCACCGCGAGGCGGCTGCGCCTGCGCGCCAGCACCATCACCTGCCGCGGCGCGAGGCCCTGCGCCAGGCGCTGCGCGATCCACTGCGCGGCCTGCCGGCACTCCTTCTGCAGCAGGCGCTCCTCCGGCAGCACGCGCGGCGTGACGAGGCTGTCGCGCCAGGCGAGCCCGTCCGGCGCGTCGGCCGCATCCGGCGCCGCGTCGCGCGCGATCGGCGGCAGCGCACGCACCCGGCCGGCCAGCGGCGACTCGGTCGTGTGGTCGCGAAAGCCGCTGAACTCGCCCGCCTGCTGCGCGGCCTGCATCACGGTGTTGACCAGGCCCATCACCGCCTGCGCGTTGCGGTGCGTGTGGTCGCAGTGGAGCAGGTCGCCGCCCAGCCCTTCGCGCACGAACTGCTTGGCCGCGATGAACACCTGCGGCTCGGCGCGGCGGAAGCGGTAGATGCTCTGCTTCGGATCGCCGACGATGAACACGCTCGGCCGCCGCCCGCCCGCGCCCGCGTAGCTGCCCAGCCAGCCGTCGAGCGCTTGCCACTGCAGCGGGTTGGTGTCCTGGAACTCGTCGATGAGCACGTGGCGCACGCCGGCGTCCAGCCGCTCGAGCACCCAGCCCCACAGCTCGGCGCGGCCCAGCAGCAGGTGGGCCGCGCGCTCGACGTCGTTCATGTCGACCCAGCCGTGCGCGCGCTTGACCTGCGCGAAGGCGTCGATCAGCAGGCGCGCGAGCCGCGCCATGCGGCGCTGGTACAGCCAGGCCTCGTGCTGCGCCTGCGCGGCGGCGTACTGCAGCGCGTGGTCCTGCGCGGCGCGCACCTGCTCGATGCCGGCGAGCTTGTCGCTGAACTTGCGCGGCTCGCCCTTCTGCGTCAGCAGCGCGTCCACCACGCCCTGTGCGCGGCGCGCGCCCAGCGACTGCTCCAGCTCGCCGCCCTTCTGCGAGAACGTCGGCGCGGAGGCGCGGCCGAGCGCGCGCGCGGCGGCCCGCAGGCTGTCGGCGATCGTGCCGTCGAACAGGGCGTCGGCCGGTGTCTCGAAGCCGGCGAAGGCCGGAAAGGCTTCCGCCACCGGCTGCACCGCCGCGTCGACCGCATCGCGGCCGCCGTCGGCCAGCACGAATTCCACGCGCCGCGTGAGCGCCTCGTCCAGCGCCTTGGCCACCTGCGAGCGGCCGTGGCTGGCCACCAGCGCCTCGTAGTCGGCACGCGCCGCGTGGTCGGCCGCCAGCGCGGCGAAGAAGGGCCGCCAGCAGCGCACGCGCGCCTCGGCATCGTCCTCGAGCAGCTGGTAGCTGGCCGGCAGGCCCAGGCGCTCCAGCACCGCCAGCGGCGCGCTGCGCAGCAGGCCGGCGAACCAGGCGTGGAAGGTGCGGAACTGCACCGGCCGCCCGGCGGCCAGCAGGCGTGCGTACAGGCCCTGCAGGCGCGGCGCCGCGGCCTGCGCCGCCTCCTGCGCCATGCCGCGGATCTGCAGCTCGGCGGCCAGCGCCTCGGGCGGGCGGCGCGAGAAATCCTCCAGCCACTGGTCGAGCCGCTCGCGCATCTCGCCGGCGGCCTTCTTGGTGAAAGTGATGGCCAGGATCTCGTGCGGCGCGCAGGCCGCGTCGCCTTCCTCCAGCAGCGCGCGCACGATGCGCGAGACCAGCATCCAGGTCTTGCCCGCGCCGGCGCATGCCTCCACCGCGACCGAGCGCGCCGGGTCGCAGGCCACGGCGTAGAACTGCGCGCGCGCCACGTGGCGGCCGTTGTGCTCGTAGGCCGGCTCGGTCATCACGGCACGCTCCAGAAGTCCTTGCGGCACAGGCCCCGCGCGGCGCAGTGCTCGCACACCGCGCCTTCGCCGAGCGCCGGCAGCGCGGCGCCCTTGGCGATGCGCGCCAGGTCGTCGCGGATGCCCTCGACCAGGGCATCGCGCACCGCCACCACCTCGCGCTGCTCCACGGTGTGGGTGCCCGAGGCCTTCTCGCCGACGTTGACGTAGGCGGCGCGCAGGGTGTCCTCGTCCAGCAGCGCGGCGTAGAAGGCGAGCTGCGTGTCCTCGGTGGGCTCCGCGACGCGCTGGCGCGTGGTCGACAGCGATTCGGTCTTGTAGTCGATGACGAAGGCGCGCCCGTCGGCGCTGCGGTCGATGCGGTCGAGCCGGCCGACCAGTCGGATCGCGCCCAGGGGCTGCTCCTTCCACGGCTCGGCCTCCTGGAAGCGCGCGCCCTCCTCCTTCTCGTGCACGTCCAGCCAGTCCAGGTAGCCGTCGCGCACCGCCGGCCAGGCGGCGGCGAAGGGCAGGAAATCGGCCGCGGCCAGGCCCGCCTCGCGCGTCGCGCGCTCGCAGGCCGCCGTCATCAGCGCCAGGCGCGCGTCGCGCCCGGCGACGGGCTGCGCCTGCAGCGCCTGGTGGAAGTGGCCCAGCACGGCGTGCAGCCAGTTGCCGAAGTCGCGCTTGTCGAGCTCGGCATCGAGCTCGTCGCGGCTGCGCAGGCCGAGCTGGCGCAAGGCGAAGAAGCGGTAGGGGCAGCGGCGCAGGTCCTCGTAGGCGCTGGCGGACAGCGTCGCCAGGGGCAGCGCATCGCCATGCGGCTGCGGGGGCGCCGTCGGCCGCGCGGGCATCCGCACCTCGGTGCGGGGATCTTCCACCGCGACGGTCGACGCCGGCCCCATCAGGCGCAGCGCCTGCACCAGCGGGCTGGGTCGCACGGGCTCGCCGCTGGCGTCGAACTGGCGCCACAGCAGGTCCAGCCGCGGCGCGCGCAGCGCCACCGCCCAGGCTGCGCGCTGGGCCGCCTCGAGCTGCTCGCGCGAAGGCAGGCCGAGCTCGACACGCTGCGCGGCGCTCCAGTCGCCGGGCGGCTCCGGCGCGGCGGGCAGGCGCTGGTCGTCGCAACCGGGCACCACGACGGCGCCGAATGAACGGCCGAGCAGATGGTGCAAGGGCAGGACCACCACCTGCGCATCGGCCTCTTCCACCTCGGTGAGCACCGCGCTGGCCGCCTCGAGCACGTCGCGCGCCCAGCCGGTGAACTCGGCCAAGGTGCAGCGGCCGCCGCGCAGCTCGGCGGGCGCCGCATCGAGGTACAGCGCCGCGATCACGGCACTGCCCGCGGCATCGGCCGCGAGCGCCGGCCACTGGCCCGCCGCTTCGAGCAGGCCGCGCGTGGCGCCGAGCCAGTCGCCCAAGGGGCGGGCGCGCGCGAGCAGGCTGCGCTGCGCCTCGACGGCCTCGGTCAGCAGCGCGGGCGTGGCGTCGCGCGCCGAAGTGTTCGCTGCCGCGGCGGCACACCAGCTGCGCCAGTCGCGCAGGCCGCGCTCGCGCAGCCGTGCCTCCAGCGCGCGCAGCGCCGGGCCCTCGAAGGCCGGCGCCTGCTTGAGCCAGTCGAGCACCGCGTCGCTGCCCGCGTCGTGCGCGCAGGCGCGCAGCGCCGCCATCAGGCCGGCGGCGGCGCGCGTGGTGGAGAGCTTCCAGCCGGTCTCGTCGTACAGCGCCGCGCCCTGGGTGGCGAGCTGGGCACCGATGCGGCGGGCCAGCGCGCGGTCGGTCGCCACCAGCGCCACCGGCGCGTGGCCCTGCGCCAGATGCCGCAGCACGCAGGCGGCTGCGCGCTCGGCCTCGTCCTCCGGATCGGCCGCGGCATGCAGGGCGGCGACGGCCGCGGCGGGCGGCGCCTCGCCAGCCAGGGGAATGCGCACGGTGCGCTCGCCGAACAGCGTCGCCAGCCGCTGCGTGAGCGGGTCGGCCTGCAGCCCCTCGAGCACGACCAGCAGGTCGGCCTGCGCCTGCGCCGCGCCGCGCAGCAGCACGTCGGTCGGATAGGCCGAGTTCGCGGCCCACGCGAGGGCGATGCCGTTGATCGCGCTTTCGAGGCCGAACCATTCGGAGCCCTTGCCGGCATCGGTCACGCGGCGCGCCTGCCGCGCCCAGTCCGCGCGTTCGTCGGGATGCTGCGCCGCGGCCAGCGGCGCGAGCTGGTGCGCCACCGCGACCAGCCGGCCGGCCAGCGCGACGCGCTGCGCCGCGAAGCCGGCGCGCTCGAGCAGCGACTGCGCCGTGAGCAGGTCGCGCGCCATGTCGAAGGCGACGTCGTCCTCGCCCGCGACGAAGCCGCCGGCGGCGCGCGCCCAGTTGCGGGTGGTCTCGAAGCGCGGCGCGAAGCCGGTGGCGCCGCCGGCGGCCCAGGCCGCGCGCGCCACGCCCATCAGCTGGGCATAGGGCACCAGCACCACGGTGCGCGCCGAATGGGCGCCATGCGCGGCGATGGCCGCGGCGATGCGCGCCACGATCGCGCGCGCGCCGGCAGGCCGTTCGTCAGGGGGAGTCAACGGGGGCATTCGCTATCGTCGCCATAGCGTCTGCACACGCCACGCCGGCACTTGGTTTCTGTCACAATGACTCGAACTTTAGCCGCACCGACACGCTTTCAAGCGCTCTAGGACATCGACCCATGGCCAGCGAACTCATCAAACACATCTCCGACTCCTCCTTCGAAGCCGACGTGCTGCAGTCCGACAAGCCCGTGCTGGTGGACTACTGGGCCGAGTGGTGCGGCCCCTGCAAGCAGATTGCGCCGATCCTCGACGAGGTGTCGGCCAGCTACGGCGACAAGCTGCAGGTCGCCAAGATGAACGTCGACGAGAACCGCGACATTCCCGCCAAGTTCGGCATCCGCGGCATCCCCACGCTGATGCTGTTCAAGAACGGCCAGCTCGCCGCGACCAAGGTCGGCGCGCTGAGCAAGGCGCAGCTGACGGCCTTCATCGACCAGCAACTGGCCTGAATCGGCCCCTGTCGCCGGCGCGCCATGCGTCGGCGGCCTCGTTTCCTGTCATAATTCCCCGCAGATCGCCGGCTCTTCCAAAAGAAGCCCGGTTCGAGTTCCCCGGTTTGTGAGGCCACTCTCGCCTCGCCGCAGACCTTCCCCCCGTGTTCCGTTCGATATCCCCTCCTGGGGTCATTCCATGCACTTAAACGAACTCAAGGCACTTCACGTGTCTGAAGTCCTCAAGCAAGCCGAAGCGCTTGATATCGAAAACGTCGGCCGCATGCGCAAGCAGGAGCTCATGTTCGCCATCATCAAGAAGCGCGCGAAGGCGGGCGAGCAGGTGTTCGCGGACGGGGTGCTGGAGATCCTGCCCGACGGCTTCGGCTTCCTGCGCAGCCCGGACACCAGCTTCACCGCCAGCACCGACGACATCTACATCAGCCCGAGCCAGGTGCGCCGCTTCAACCTGCACACCGGCGACATGATCGAGGGCGAGGTGCGCATTCCCAAGGACGGCGAACGCTACTTCGCGCTGACCAAGCTGGACGCCGTCAACGGCGGCCCGCCCGAGCAGAACAAGCACAAGGTGATGTTCGAGAACCTCACGCCGCTGTTCCCCAAGGAGCAGATGAAGCTCGAGCGCGACAACTTCAAAAGCGAAGAGAACATCACCGGCCGCGTGATCGACATCATCGCCCCCATCGGCAAGGGCCAGCGCGCCCTGCTGGTGGCGCCGCCCAAGAGCGGCAAGACGGTGATGATGCAGCACATCGCCCATGCCATCGCCGCCAACTACCCCGACAGCCACATGATGGTGCTGCTGGTGGACGAGCGGCCCGAGGAAGTGACCGAGATGCAGCGCTCGGTGAAGGCCGAGGTGATCGCCTCCACCTTCGACGAGCCCGCCGCGCGCCACGTGCATGTGGCCGAAATGGTGATCGAGCGCGCCAAGCGCCTGGTGGAGCTGAAGAAGGACGTGGTGATCCTGCTCGACTCCATCACCCGCCTGGCCCGCGCCTACAACAACGTCGTGCCCTCCTCGGGCAAGGTGCTCACCGGCGGCGTGGACGCCAACGCGCTGCAGCGGCCCAAGCGCTTCCTGGGCGCGGCGCGCAAGGTGGAGGAAGGCGGCTCGCTGACCATCATCGGCACCGCGCTGGTCGACACCGGAAGCCGCATGGACGAAGTGATCTTCGAGGAGTTCAAGGGCACCGGCAACTCCGAGATCCACCTCGACCGCCGCCTGTACGAGAAGCGCGTCTTCCCTTCCATCCAGCTCAACCGCAGCGGCACGCGCCGCGAGGAACTGCTGCTCGCGCCCGAGGTGCTGCAGAAGACCCGCATCTTGCGCCAGTTCATGTACAACATGGACGAGATCGAGGCCATGGAGATGGTGCTCAAGAGCATGAGGGCCACCAAGTCCAATGTCGAGTTCTTCGACATGATGCGGCGCGGCGGCTGAATGACCGACCGCAACACCGCCCCCGCGCCGCTGGAACGGCAGCTGTCCGAACTCGTGAGCCGGTGCGACTGGCTGATGCAGGCGCTGGGCGCCACGCGCGAGCTGGGCCTCGCGTCCTGGTGCATCGGCGCCGGCGCCGTGCGCAACGTCGTCTGGGACAGCCTGCACGAGCGCACGCCGACCGAGCCGACCGACATCGACGTCACCTACTTCGACACCGGCCGCTCGGACGACGCCGCACTCGAGAAGGCCCTGCACGACCGCCTGCCCGGCCTGCCCTGGGAAGTCACCAACCAGGCGACGGTGCACCACTGGTTCGACACCTGGTTCGGCCGCCGGGTCGCGCCCTTCCGCTCGCTCGAGGACGGCATCGCCTCCTGGCCCGAGTACGCCACCTGCGTGGGCGTGTGGCTGGACGACGAGGACACCGTGCAGGTGATCGCGCCGCATGGCCTGGACGACCTGTTCGGCCAGGTGGTGCGCCACAACCCGACACGCGCCAGCACCGCCGACTACGGCAACCGCCTGGCCGCCAAGCAGTTCGCGCAGCGCTGGCCGCAACTGACGGTGATGCCCGGCTGAAGCGCCGGTTCAGGCCTTCGCCGCCGGCAGCGCACGCCCTTCGCGCGCGCTTTGCCGCCCCAGGTCCAGCAGTTCCATGAGCGCCACCGCCTCCTCGGGCGGCACGGGATTGGCGCCCTCGCCCAGGATCGCATCGCGCACCGCGGCGTAGTAGCGCGTGTAGTCGCCCGCGAGGGTCGGCACGCGCCGGCGCTGCGGGACGGCAGCCCCGCCGGCCTGCAGCACCAGTTCGCCATCCAGCGGATCGGCGCCCCAGTCCGCGCCGCCGGGGCGCCGGCCGGCGCGCAGCGCCTCCTCCTGCGGATCGACGCCGTGCTTCACGTAGCTGCCGCGCGTGCCGTGCAGCAGGTAGCGCGGCGCCGCCTGGGCGGCCAGCGTGGTCGCATGCAGCACCACGCGCAGGGGCGCCGCGGCGCCCTGCTCGTAACGCAGCACGGCATGGAAATAGTCCTCGACCTGCGCACCGTCGCGCAGCACGGCGGTGTCGAGCTGGAGCGTGTCCGGCCGGCCGAACAGCTGCACCGCCTGGTCGAGCAGGTGCGCGCCGAGGTCCACCCAGAGCCCGGCGCCGGGCACCGCCTGCTCGCGCCAGCGCTCGCGCACCTCGGGACGGAAGCGGTCGAAATGAGACTCCAGGAACACCGGCCGGCCCGGTTCGCCGCCAGCCAGGAGCGCGCGCAGGGTCAGGAAATCCGAATCGAAGCGCCGGTTCTGGTAGACGGACAGCAGCCGGCCCCGCTGCCGGGCGAGCGCTGCCAGCTCGCGCGCCTGGGCCGCATCGAGGGTGAAGGGCTTGTCGACCACCACGTGCTTGCCGGCTTCCAGCGCGGCCTTGGCCACCGGATGGTGCTGGGCGTTGGGCGTGGCGACCACCACGAGGTCGATGTCCGCCCGGGCCGCCAGCGCGGCCGCGTCGGGCACCACCGCGGCGGCGGGCCAGTCGGCGTGGACCTTGTCGGGCTGCGAACTCGCCACGGCGGCCAGTTCGAGACCCGGAACGGCCGACAGCACGGGGGCGTGGAAGGTCTGGCCGGCAAAACCGTAGCCGACCAGGCCCACGCGCAGCAATCTGGAAGCCATGAAAACGCCTTTCCTCGGGAAGCCGCCAGTATGCGATAATCGAGGGCTTCTCGCGAAAAGTGCGTCCGGCATGTCGGCCGGCGCGTGGCTCTCGCATCGATCTCAAGGAAAAGACCATGGCCAAGGAAGGCATCCATCCCAATTACCGCGACGTCCTCTTCGTGGACCTGTCCAACGGATTCAAGTTCGTCACGCGCTCGTGCGTGAACACCAAGGAAACGGCCAAGGCCGACGACGGCCGCGAACTGCCGCTGTACAAGCTCGACACCTCGAGCGAATCGCACCCGTTCTACACCGGCACGCAGAAGTCGGTCGACAACATGGGCGGCCGCGTCGAGAAGTTCCGCAACCGCTTCGGCAAGACCACCGCCGCCAAGTAAGGCGGGGATCTTCCCTGACGAGGGCAGCCCGGTTCTTCCGCGCTGCCCTTTTTCATTCCGATTCGCCGCCACCCGCCCACCGTTGAACCAGCCGACGCCCGCCATCGTTGCCCAGAGCGCCGTGCGCCGCCTGCCGCGCATCGCCCTGCTGCTGCTGTGCGCGGCCTATCTCATGCCCGGGCTGGTCGGGCGCGGCCCCTGGAAGAGCGCCGACATCGCGGCCTTCGGCTACATGGCCGAACTGGCGCACACCACCGCCGGCCTCTCGCGCTGGTTCGATCCCCTGCTGCTGGGCCTGCGGCCGGAGACGCCGGCCCTCGTTCCCTACTGGATCGGCGCCTGGGCGATCCAGCTCGCCCCGGGGTGGATGACGCCCGATTTCGCGGTGCGCTTCGCCTTCGCGCTGCTGCTGTGGGGCACCTTCACCGCCACCTGGTACGCCGTCTACTACCTGGCCCGCACGCCCCGCGCGCAGCCGGTGCCCTTCGCCTTCGGCGGCGAGGCGCAGCCCAAGGACTATGCGCGTGCCATCGCCGACGGCGCGCTGCTGGCGCTGATCGCCTGCCTGGGACTGGCCCAGCTCGGCCATGAGACGACACCGGCGCTGGCCCAGCTGTTCTTCTGCGCCAGCCTCTTCTACGGCATCGCGGCACTGCCCTACCGGCGCATCGGCCCGATGGTCGCGCTGGCCATCGGCAGCGGCGGCCTGGCCCTGAGCGGCGCGCCCGCCGTCGGGCTGGCGCTGGGTGCCGGCAGCTTCGTGCTGGCCGCGGCCGAATGGCGGCGCGGCAACGGGGGCGGCACGGGCCAGCACGCGGCCTATGCGCTGCCGGCGGTAGCCGCCATCGGCATCGCCACCGCGATCGCCTTCGGGCTGGCGGCGGCGCTGGGCCTGCTGCACTGGAGCGTGGTGCCGCCCGGCAGCCTGCGCAGCCACGCCAAGCTGCTGGTCTGGTTCACCTGGCCGGCCTGGCCGCTGGCGCTATGGACGCTGTGGCGCTGGCGCCGCATGCTGACGGCGCGGCACGTGGCGCTGCCGCTGTGGTTCGCCCTGGTACCGCTGGCCGCCACGCTCGGCACCGACTATTCCGAGCGTTCGCTGCTGCTGGCCCTGCCGGCCCTGGCCACGCTGGCCGCCTTCGCGCTGCCCACCTTCCGCCGCAGCGCGGCGGCGCTGATCGACTGGTTCACGCTGCTGTTCTTCAGCGGCTCGGCCGTGATCATCTGGGTGATCTGGATCGCCATGCAGACCGGCGTGCCGGCCAAGCCGGCGGCCAACGTCGCGCGGCTGCTGCCCGGCTACGTGCCCGAGTTCTCGCTGCTGGCCTTCGTGTTCGCGCTGGCGGCCACCATCGCCTGGTGCTGGCTGGTGCGCTGGCGCACCGGCCGCCATCGCGCCGCGCTGTGGAAGACGCTGGTGCTGCCGGCCGGCGGCGCCGCGCTGTGCTGGATGCTGTTGATGACGCTGTGGTTGCCGGCCCTGGACTACGCGCGCAGCTACGTGCCGCAGGTGCAGGCGATCGCGGCGCGCGTCGGCCAGCCCGCGTGCATCGCCGAGCTGGGCGTGGGCCGGCCGCACATCGCGGCGCTGCGCCATCACGGCGGCTTCGCGCTGCAGCCGATCAACTCGCACACCGCCTGCCCCTGGCTGGTGGTGAGCCCGGACGCCATTCCCTCGCTGCACCTGATCGTGAGCCTGGAACAGTGGCGCCTGATCGGCACCTTCCGCCGCCCCACCAGCCCGAGCGACGACCTGCTCCTGTTCCAGCACGTGACCGCCCCGTGACGGAGACGCGCACCATCGCGCGCCACGCGGGCACGGTCTTCGTAGGCCAGCTCGCGGTGATGGCCTTCGGCGTCACCGACACCCTCGTCGCCGGCCGCTACGCCGAAGGCGCCCTGGCTGCGCTGTCGGTGGGCTCGGCCATCTTCATCAGCGTGTACGTCTCGCTCATGGGCGTGCTGCAGGCGCTGCTGCCGGTGTGGGCCGAGCTGCACGGCGGCGGCCGGCGCACCGAGGTCGGCCGCTCGCTGCGCCAGGCGATGTACCTGTGCGCCATCACCATCGTGCTGGGCATGGCGGTGCTGCTGTGGCCCGGCGCGCTGCTGCGCTGGACCGAGGTGCCCGCGGACATGCAGGCCGAGGTGCAGCGCTACCTGCGCGTGCTCGCCTTCGGCCTGCCGCCGGCGCTGCTGTTCCGCGTGTTCAGCACGCTCAACCAGAGCCTGGGCAAGCCGCAGCTGGTGACCTGGCTGCAGCTCGCCTCGCTGGCGGTCAAGGTGCCGATGTCGGTCTGGCTGGCGTTCGGCGGCGCCGGCGTGCCCGCGCTGGGCCTGGTCGGCTGCGCGGTGGCGACGCTGCTGGTCAACTGGCTCATGCTGGCACTGGCCGTGTGGCTGCTGCGCACGCAGTCCTTCTACCGCGACTACCGGCTGTGGCAGCGCATGGAGCCGCCCGACTGGCCGCAGATCCGCCAGTTCGCGCGCCTGGGCGTGCCGGCGGGGCTGGCGATGCTGGTGGAAGTCACCTCCTTCACGCTGATGGCGCTGTTCATCGCGCGGCTGGGCACCGCCGCCACGGCGGCGCACCAGATCGCGTCCAACCTCACGGCCGTGGCCTACATGGTGCCGCTGTCGCTGAGCATCGCGGTCAGCGCGCGGGTGAGCTTCTGGCTCGGCGCGGGCGACGGCAAGCTGGCGCGGCGCGCCTGCCGCAAGGGCTTCCTGCTCACGCTGGGGCTGGCGCTGCTCACGGCCGGCGCGATGGTGCTGCTGCGCGGCCAGCTGGCCGCGCTCTATTCGCCCAACCCCGAAGTCGCCGCCATTGCCGCCACGCTGCTGCTGGCCACGGCGCTCTACCATTTCGCCGATGCGCTGCAGACGCTGTGCGTGTTCGTGCTGCGCTGCTACCGCGTGACCGTGCTGCCGCTGGCGATCTACTGCACGCTGCTGTGGGGCGTGGGGCTGGGCGGCAGCTACCTGCTGGCCTACCGCGGCCTGGGGCCGTGGCCGGCGATGCATTCGCCGCTGGCGTTCTGGCTGATGGGCGCAATCGCACTCGCGATGGCCGCGATCGCACTCTTGCTGCTGCTGTACTGGACAATGATCGGCACGCGCACGTGGCACATTGGCATACACCCACCCACGCACGGACCCAAGCGCGGACAGGACGCGTAGTGCCACTAGAATCCCCCGCAAACGACAACCTCAGGGGGAAATCTCATGCTGCTGATCAATTCGGCGGGCCACGTCGTCGATGCCCGCATTCGGCTTGCCATCGCACCGAATATCGAGCGCAGCCGGATGACGCATGTCGCAGGCATCATCGTCCATCAGACGGGCGGCGCAGATGCCAGTTCCACCTTCAACAGCTACCGATCCGCATCCGCGACCGGCGCGCATTTCCTGATCGACCGGGATGGCACGATCCATCAAACCGCTTCGGTCTTCAAGACGACCCATCATGTGGGGCGACTCAAGGCTCGTTGCTTGCTGGAAAAGCGATGCACGCCTGCCGAGCTGGTGGCCTATCGGCAATTCAATCCCGGCCGCATGCATCAAGCCGAGTCGGCAAAGAAAGTGCCCGATAGGTTTCCTTCCAACAAGGATAGTATCGGCGTCGAGCTGGTAGGCGCAGCCCTGCCTCGCGGCAACGGTGTCCCGGAGGACAAGAAGATCTATGAAAGTGTGAGCGCCAGCCAGAACAATGCCCTCTCATGGCTGATCCACGAACTCACGATCACTCTGAAGATCAACCTCGCCGAGGTTTTCAGGCATCCTCAGGTATCGTGGAAAAACCCCTCGGAAGCGAGCACCGCGAAATGGTGAACCGCATCTTGCTCCCTCTGCTGCTGTGCGTGGCCACCACGGCTGCCCACGCGGACAGTGCCTGCAGTTCCGGACACGAGTTCGAGCCGCCGCTGTGCCCCACCGACCTGCCCGCCATCCGCAAGATCACCATCACGAAGAATGCGGCGAAGTCCCCGGCGGACAGCGATCCCTCGACACGCTGCACCAGTTTTCGATTGCGGGAGACACAGATCCGGCGCTACTTCGAGCACGCCAGATCGACCAACGCGAACGATGCGCATCACACGCTCGATTGGTCGCCGTGCTATGCAGCCGGCGAGATTCTCTTTCGCGACGGGCGCACAGGACGTTGGAGCATCGATCAGTTTCGTTCAGGCACGCTGACCATCGGCAACGGCGAGCCGCTGGTCCTCTACTGCCCGGACTGCAAGTTCAAGCCGTTCATCTGGTAGCCACGCGTCCCACTGCCGCGGCTTCCTCAATTCAGCATTTCCCGCGCGGGACGGATCCGGGCCGCGGGAATCACCAGCGTGAAGCACGACCCCTTGCCCACGGTGCTCTCGACGCGCAGTTCGGCGCCATGCCGCTGCGCGATGTGCTTGACGATCGCCAGGCCGAGGCCGGTGCCGCCGGTCTCGCGCGAGCGGCTGCGGTCGATGCGGTAGAAGCGCTCGGTCAGGCGCGGGATGTGCTCGGCGGCGATGCCCGGGCCGGTGTCGCGCACCGCGTACTCGCCGCGGCCGTCGGGCAGCAGCCGCCAGGTGACGCGCACCTCGCCGCCGGGCGGCGTGTAGCGCACCGCGTTGCTCACCAGGTTGGACATCGCGCTCTGCAATTCCACCGGCGCGCCGGCCAGCTCGGAGTCGGTCTCCACCGCGAAGAAGAGGCGATGGCCCTGGGCAGACAGCCGCTTCGAGAGCCCGCGCGCCTCGTCCTCGCAGTGCGCCAGCAGCGCCCGCGCACGCGTCCACTGGTTCACCGGCGGCGCAGCGCTGCCCTCGAGCCGCGACAGCGTCAGCAGGTCGTTGACCAGGGTCTCCATGCGCTGCGACTGCTGGCTCATCAGGCCCAGGTAGCGCGCGCGTTCGTCGCCGTCCAGCGGGATGTTCTGCAGCGTTTCCACGAAGCCGGCAAGCACCGTCAGCGGCGTGCGGATCTCGTGCGAGACGTTCGCCACGAAGTCGCGCCGCATCGCCTCGGCCTGCTCCAGCGCCGTGATGTCGCGCGTGAGCAGCATGCGGCGGTTGCCTGCGTAGGGATGCACCTGCACCGACAGGCGCACCGGATGGCCGTGGCGGCCGTGCGCGTTCGGCGGCGCGTCGATCACCACGTCGCGGCTGTAGTTCCAGGAGGCCAGGTAGGCGACGAAGGCCGGATCGCGCACCAGGTTGGCCAGGTGCTGCAGCAGGTCGCGCTCGGGGTCGACGCCGAACTGGGCCGCTGCGGTCTGGTTGCACCACTCGATGCGGCCCTGCTCGTCGATCAGCACCACGCCGTTGGGCGAGGCCTGGATCGCGGCCAGGAACTCCTGCAGCCGGTCTTCCGCCTGCCGGGTCTGCTGCTCGCGCACGCGCAGCTGCTTGCGGATGCGTTCGGCCAGCTCGCCCCACAGGCCCGCCTTGCGCACCGGCAGCCCGGCGCCGTCATTGCGCAAGGCCTCGAGCAGGCGCCGCGCCCGCCAGGCATCCGCCAGCAGCCACAGCAAGGCGCCACCCCAGGCACCGGCCCAGGCGAAACGCCCGCCCAGCACCAGGGCGGCACACACGCCGCCGGCCAACGAGGCGATCAGGAACACGACGATACGAAGGGGCATCCCGGACGATTATCGGCGCCCGGTACGGGCCCGCAGGGGCTTCAAACCGTGGCCTGAGCCGTCAGGCGATAGCCCGCGCCACGCACCGTCTCGATCATCACCGCCGCGGCACCCAGGGCCTCGCGCAGGCGCTTGACGTGCACGTCGACCGTGCGCTCCTCGATGAAGACGTGATCGCCCCAGACCTTGTCCAGCAGCTGCGAGCGGCTGTGCACGCGCTCGGCATTGCGCATCAGGTAGGCCAGCAGCTTGAACTCGGTCGGGCCGATCTTCAGCGGCGCGCCCTGCCAGGAAACGCGGTGCGTGGCCGCATCCAGGGCCAGCTCGCCGATCTCCACCCGCTCGGAAGCGACGTCGGGCGCACGGCGGCGCAGCACCGCGCGGATGCGCGCCAGCATCTCCTGGGTGGAGAAAGGCTTGGTGATGTAGTCGTCGGCGCCGGCGTCCAGGCCGGCCACCTTGTCCGGCTCGTCGCCGCGCGCGGTGAGCATCAGGATCGGCACGTCCTTCGTGCGGGCGTCCTTGCGCCACTGGCGGGCCAGCGACAGGCCGCTCTGCCCGGGCAGCATCCAGTCGAGCAGGATCAGGTCGGGCAGCACGGCGTCGATCTCGCGCTGGGCCGAGGCGCCGTCCTCCGACCAGATCGGCTCGAAGCCGTTGTGGCGCAGGTTGACGGCGATCAGCTCGGCGATCGAGGATTCGTCTTCGACGATCAGGACTCGGGGTTTTCTCATTCGCGGTTGGACTTACTGCACGGCGGATTCGACTTCTTCCATCGAAGTGTGCCGCACATCGGCGCCTTTGACGATGTAGATGATGAACTCCGCGATGTTCTTCGCGTGGTCGCCGATGCGCTCGATCGCCTTGGCCAGGAACAGCAGGTCCAGGCTGGCGGAGATGGTGCGCGGGTCTTCCATCATGTAGGTGACCAGCTTGCGCACGAAGCCGTCGAACTCCTTGTCGATGAGGTCATCGTCCTTGAGGATCGACACCGCCGCCGCGGTGTCCAGCCGCGCGAAGGCGTCCAGCGCCTGGCGCAGCAGGCCCGAGGCCAGGTCGGCCTCGATGCGCAGCTCGGTGGTGGGCAGCGCGCGGGCCGAACCGCTCTCGATGATCGACTTGACCATGCGCGCGATCTTGTTCGCCTCGTCGCCCACGCGCTCGAGGTTGGCAGTGGTCTTGGAGATCGCGATCAGCAGGCGCAGGTCGCGCGCCGTGGGCTGGCGCCGGGCGATGATGGACGACAGTTCGCGGTCGATTTCCACTTCCATCGCATTGACGCGCTGCTCGTTCTCCATCACGCGGTCGGCCGCCTCGGTGTCGAACTGCAGCAGCGCATGGATCGCCTGATGGATCTGGGACTCGACCAGGCCGCCCAGCTCCATCACGCGCGAGGAGACGGTGTTGAGCTCGCTGTCGAACTGGCTGGAGAGGTGCTTTTCGGGCATGACGGTCCTTTCAGCCGAAGCGGCCGGTGATGTAGTCTTCGGTTTCCTTGCGCTGGGGCTTGAAGAACATCTGCTCCGTGGCGCCGAACTCGATCAGGTCGCCCAGGTACATGTAGGCGGTGTAGTCGCTGCAGCGCGCGGCCTGCTGCATGTTGTGGGTGACGATGACCACCGTGTACTCGCTCTTGAGCTCGGCGATCAGCTCCTCGATCTTGGCGGTGGAGATCGGGTCCAGCGCCGAGCAGGGCTCGTCCAGCAGCAGCACTTCGGGCTTGATCGCGATGCCGCGCGCGATGCACAGGCGCTGCTGCTGCCCGCCCGACAGGCCCGAGCCGCTCTGGTGCAGCTTGTCGCGCACCTCGGTCCACAGCGCGGCCTTCTTCAGCGCCCATTCGATGCGGTCGTCCATCTCGCTGGAACCCAGGTTCTCGAACAGGCGCACGCCGAAGGCGATGTTGTCGTAGATCGACATCGGGAACGGCGTAGGCTTCTGGAACACCATGCCGATCTTGGCGCGCACCAGCGCCACGTCCTGCTTGGAGGTCAGAAGGTTCTCGCCGTCCAGCACGATCTGGCCCTCGGCGCGCTGCTCGGGGTACAGCTCGAACATCCGGTTGAAGGTGCGCAGCAGGGTCGACTTGCCGCAGCCCGAGGGGCCGATGAAGGCGGTGACCTTGTTCTCCGGGATCTCCAGGTTGATGCCCTTGAGAGCGTGGAACTTGCCGTAGTAGAAGTTCAGGTCCTTGACCGAGAGCTTCGCGGGCGACGACGGTTGTGCGGTGGTGGTGGGCATGTCTTGCTCAGAGTTTGTTGCGGGTCAGAACCCGCGCGAGGATGTTCAGCGCCAGCACCGCGGCGGTGATGAGGAACACGCCGGCCCAGGCCAGTTGCTGCCAGTTCTCGTACGGGCTCATCGCGAACTTGAAGATGGTGACAGGCAGGCTGGCCATCGGCTCGGTGATGCTCGACGTCCAGAACTGGTTGTTCAGGGCGGTGAACAGCAGCGGCGCCGTCTCGCCGGCGATGCGGGCCACGGCCAGCAGCACGCCGGTGACCACGCCGGCGCGCGCGGCGCGCAGCGTGATCGAGAGGATCACCTTCCACTTGGGCGTGCCCAGCGCGTAGGCCGCCTCGCGCAGGGCGGGCGGCACGAGCTGCAGCATGTTCTCGGTGGTTCGGATCACCACCGGGATCACGATCAGCGCCAGCGCCAGCGCGCCGGCCAGGCCGGAGAAGCTCTTGAAGCGCGCCACGACCACGGCGTAGACGAACAGGCCGATCACGATCGAGGGCGCGGACAGCAGGATGTCGTTGACGAAGCGGGTCACCGACGCGAGCCAGCCCTTGACGTCGTACTCGGCCAGGTAGATGCCGGCCATCACGCCGATCGGCGTGCCCACGAAGGTGGCGAGCGTCACCATCACGAAGGAGCCGAAGATCGCATTGGCGATGCCGCCCATTTCATTGGGCGGCGGCGTCATCTCGGTGAAGATGGACAGCGCCAGGCCGCCCACGCCCAGCCGCACGGTCTCGAACAGGATCCACAGCAGCCAGAACACGCCGAAGGCCATGGCCGCCAGCGAGAGCGTGAGCGCGATCTTGTTGAGGCGGTTGCGGGCAGCGAATTTGCTCTGGCGCGTGCGCGCCAGGGCATTGGCCTGCAGGAGGCGCTCACTCGTGGTCATGATTTCGTCCCCTCGCCCTTCTTGAGCTGCGCCAGCAGCAGCTTGGACAGCGTCAGCACCACGAAGGTGATGAAGAACAGCACCAGGCCCAGGTACATCAGCGCCGCCTGGTGCAGGCCCGCGCCGGCTTCGGCGAACTCGTTGGCCAGCGCCGAGGTGATGCTGTTGGCCGCCTCGAACAGCGACAGCGAGTTGAGCTGGTTCATGTTGCCGATCATGAAGGTGATCGCCATCGTCTCGCCCAGCGCGCGGCCCAGGCCGAGCATGATGCCGCCGATGACGCCGGCCTTGGTGTAGGGCAGCACGACCTTGCTCACCACTTCCCAGGTGGTGGCGCCCAGGCCGTAGGCCGATTCCTTGAGCAGCGGCGGCGTGACCTCGAACACGTCGCGCGTGACCGCGGCGATGAACGGGATGATCATGATCGCCAGGATGATCCCGGCGGACAGGATGCCGATGCCCACCGGCGGCCCGGACACGAGCGCGCCGAGGTAAGGCACCCCGTCGAAAAGACTCTGCAGCGGCTGCTGCACGTAGGTGGCCAGGATGGGGCCGAACACCAGCAGGCCCCACATGCCGTAGACGATCGAGGGCACCGCGGCCAGCAGCTCGATCGCGATGCCCAGCGGTCGCTTGAGCCAGGCCGGCGACAGCTCGGTGAGGAACAGCGCGATGCCGAAGCTCACCGGCACCGCGATCAGCAGCGCGATGGCCGAGGTGGCCAGGGTGCCGTAGATCATGACCAGGCCGCCGTATTCGTCCTGGACCGGGTCCCAGACGCTGCTGGTGAGAAAGCCCAGGCCGTACTTGGCGATCGCCGGCCAGGCGCCGGCCAGCAGCGAGATCAGGATGCCGATCAGCAACGCCAGGGTCAGCAGCGCGGCACCCTTGGCGGCCCAGCCGAACAGACGGTCGGCCATCGGCCCGGAGCGGCCGGAACGCACGGGCGGCGGTGCGGCAGTGCGTGCGCGGCCCCGTTCGGCCGCGAGGTCCAGCGCGGTGGCGCTGGCAGGGAAGGTGGAAGACACGTGGTGCTCCGGAGACGGCGCGCCGGCCAGCGGGGTGCTGCTCATGCGCGCCGTACGTTGGATGGCTTACTTGTAGGCGACTTCCTTGCCGGAAGCGTCCTTGATGTCGCCCCACAGCTTGGCGACCGCGTCCTTCACGGTGGCGGGCATCGGCACGTAGTCCAGGTCGCCGGCGGTCTTGTCGCCGTTGGTGTAGGCCCAGTCGAAGAACTTGAACACCGCGGCGGCCTGCGCCGGCTTGTCCTGCACCTTGTGCAGAAGGATGAAGGTGGCGCCGGTGATGGGCCACGACTGGTCGCCAGGCTGGTCGGTCAGCACCTGGTGGAAGGTCTTGCTCCAGTCGGCACCGGCCGCGGCCGCCTTGAAGGCGACGTCGTCGGGCGAGACGAACTTGCCGGCCGAGTTCTCCAGCAGCGCGTAGGTCATCTTGTTCTGCTTCACGTAGGCGTACTCGACATAGCCGATCGAGTTGGGCAGGCGGCCGACGAAGGCGGCCACGCCCTCGTTGCCCTTGCCGCCGGCGCCGGTCGGCCAGTTCACGGCCGTGCCCTCGCCCACCTTGCTCTTCCACTCGGTGTTGACCTTGGAGAGGTAGTTGGTGAACAGGAAGCTGGTGCCCGAGCCGTCGGCGCGGCGCACCGGGGCGATGGCGGCGTCCGGCAGGTTCAGCGAGCCGTTGATCGCCTTGATCGCCGGGTCGTTCCAGCGGGTGATCTTGCCCAGGTAGATGTCGCCGAGCACCTGGCCGTTGAGCTTGAGCTCGCCCGGCTTGATGCCCTGGATGTTGACCACCGGGATCACGCCGCCGATCACGGTGGGGAACTGCACCAGGCCCTTGGCCTGCAGGTCTTCGTCCTTCAGGGGCGCATCGGATGCGCCGAAGTCCACCGTCTTGGCCTCGATCTGCTTCAGGCCGGCGCCCGAGCCGACCGACTGGTAGTTGATCTTGATGCCGGTGGCCTTGTGGAAGTCCGACGCCCACTTGGCGTACAGCGGCGCCGGGAAGCTCGCGCCTGCGCCGGTGACCTCCTGCGCGAACGCGGGGGCCTGCACGAAGGCCGCGGCGACGAGGCCGGCGGCAGCAATTTGAAACGTCCTTTTCATGAGCATCCTTTCGATGTACGCGGCGCCCCGGCCGGGGCGCTTGAGGGCAATGTAGGGAGCTTCCATGACAGCTCTGTGACACCCGGTTTTCCCAGCGATTCCGGGGGAAAGGGGCTGAAGGCGGGGCCGTCGGCTTCATGACGCTGTCACGAATCCGTCACGACCCGCCCCTACGCTGACCCCCTCCCCGGCGCCGCTACCATCAGGGGCCCGCATCTGCTCCAACGCCCCCATGCAAAACGGAACCCGCCTTGCCGCGGTCGACCTCGGCTCCAACAGCTTTCGCCTGGAGATCGGCCAGGTCGACCATGGCCAGATCCACCGCACCGAGTACCTGAAGGAAACCGTGCGCCTGGGCAACGGCCTGGACAGCGCCCGCAACCTCACGCCCGAGGCCATGCAGCGCGGCTGGGACGCGCTCGCGCGCTTCGGCGAGCGGCTGGCGGGCTTCAAGCGCTCCCAGGTGCGCGCCGTGGCCACGCAGACGCTGCGCGAGGCGATCAACCGCGAGGAATTCCTGCTGCGCGCACGCACCGTGCTGGGCTTCGGCATCGACGTGATCCCCGGCCGCGAGGAAGCCCGCCTCATCTACCAGGGCGTGGCGCACCTGCTGCCCCACACCGACGCCTCCGACCGGGAGCGCCGCCTGGTCGTGGACATCGGCGGACGCTCGACCGAGCTGGTCATCGGCCGCACCCTGCAGGCGCAGACCCTGGAGTCGTACCGCGTCGGCAGCGTCGCCTGGTCGATGAAGCATTTTCCCGAGGGCCTGTTCACGCCGACGGCCTTCCGCGTCGCGGAGATCGCCGCCAAGGCCGTGCTCGAGGACGCGCTGGCCTTTTGTGCGCGCAAATCCTGGGACGTGGCCTACGGCGCCTCCGGCACCATCGGCGCCGTGGGCGACGTGCTCGTGGCGGCAGGCGCCGAGCCCGGCATCGTCACGCGCGAGGGACTGGACTGGCTGCGCGAGCGCCTGATCAAGGCCGGCAGCACCGAGCGCCTGCGCATCGACGGCATGCGCGAGGACCGCAAGGCCGTGATCGGCGGCGGCCTGAGCGTGCTGCGCGCCGTGTTCGACCTGTTCGACATCGAAGAGATGAAGGTGGCGCAAGGCGCGCTGCGCCACGGCGTGCTCTACGAACTGCTCGAACGCGACGAGGGCGTGGCCGACCTGCGCGCCGCGACGGTGGCGCGGCTGGCCACCCGCTTCGCCGTCGACGACGCCCAGGCCCGGCGGGTGAGCGATACCGCGTCCGCGCTGTTCGTGCAGCTCGAGCCCGCGGCCCGCGGCGGCGCGACCACCAGCCGCACCGGCCGCGCCCTGCGCAAGCTGCGCTGGGCGGCGCAGCTGCACGAGATCGGCGCCCAGATCTCGCACAGCGACTACCACAAGCATGGCGCCTACATCCTCGACAACGCCGACGTGCCGGGCTTTGCCGTGAACGAGCTGCATGGGCTGAGCCAGCTCGTGCTGGGCCAGCGCGGCAAGCTGCGCAAGCTCGAAGCCGCGCTGGACGACGCCACCTTCGTCGCGCAGCTGCTGTCGCTGCGCCTGGCCGTGATCCTGTGCCACGCACGGCTGGATCCGGAACCCGACGCGCTGCGCCTCGCGCACGCCGGCGAGCGGCAGTTCAGCGTGCGCTGCGACGCGGAATGGGCCGAGCGCTTTCCGCGATCGGTCCACCTGCTGCGCGAAGAGGCGCTGGCCTGGCAGAAAGCCGGCTGGCGCATCGCCCTGGACATCGACTAAAGCCCCTCTTCGGGGAGCCATTGTTCGCGCTGCGGAAACGGCGTGGTTCCTTTCCGTGCCTGTTTTTTGAGCAATCCGGCGGCATCATTCAGTCATGGCGCCGCGAGATGCAGCGCCATGAAACGAAGGGCCGATGCCTGCT
>Ga0160468_100249_pt1 | contig 29341 bp, 29 predicted proteins | sample HID1972K_E11MG_FD_108234 | JGI IMG/M metagenome (GOLD analysis project Ga0160468, IMG submission 108234) | Enriched pill bug-associated microbial communities from UW Madison campus, WI, USA - HID1972K_E11 MG | ecosystem: Host-associated > Arthropoda: Insects > Digestive system > Unclassified ... | reverse complement strand
GTGCGGGTGTCGCAGCCGTGGGCGGGCAAGGGCTGGGGCGGGTACTTCATTCCGCGCATCGGCCAGGAGGTGATCGTCGACTTTCTCAACGGCGACCCGGACCGCCCGATCATCATGGGGCGGGTGTACAACGACGACCAGCCGATCCCGTTCGACTCGCACACGCAGAGCGGCTTTCGCACCCGCTCCACGCCCAACGGCAGCGCGAGCAACTGCAACGAGTTCCGCTTCGAGGACAAGAAGGGCGGCGAGCAGGTGTACCTGCATGCGGAGCGCAACAACGACATCGAGGTCGAGGCGAACGAGACCCACTGGGTGGGCCACGACCGCACCAAGACCATCGACAACGACGAGACCACGGAGGTCAAGAACAATCGCACCGAAACGGTGGGCGTGGACGAGACCATCGACATCGGCGCCAACCGCACCGAGACCGTGGGCGCCGACGAGACGATCAGCATCGGCGCGAACCGGACGGAAGACGTGGGCGGCAACGAGAGCGTGACCGTCGGCGGCAACCGCGATCTCACCGTGGGCGGCAACGAGACCGTCAGCGTGGGCGGCTCGCGCACCGAGAGCATCGGCGCCAGCCTGACGCAGAGCGTCGGCGCCGCGGTGACGCAGAACGTCGGTGCGACCTTCACGCAGAGCGTGGGCGGGGCGATGACCGTGAGTGCAGGCGGACCCGTCACCTTCAATGCCGCCGGCGGCTTCACGATCGTGGCCCCGGGCGGCACCAAGATCATCGACATGGAGCTCTCGCAGGTGGGCGGCACCATCAAGGAAGGCTATGCGTCGAAGCTGGACATCAACGGCCTGGTGATGGAGATGAACGGCGGCAAGCTGGAGGCGACCGGCTACGCCTGCGCCACCGTCCGCGCCAAGTTCGAGAACGTGACGTTCGACTGCAAGACGCTGGGTGCCTTCATCAGCCAGGTCAGCGCGGACCTGAAGACCGCGTCGACCATCGTGAAGACCGCGGCCATGCACATCATGATGTAGGTGCCCGGATGCAAGGCTTCATCTCTGGACGGCGGCTGCCATGAAGGTCTTCAAGCCTGCGGCCCCTTCGCTCGTGACGCGGGTGTTCGAGTATCGCTCCCGGATGTGGATGGGCGTGTCGGTGCTGCAGATGATCGGCCTCGGCAGCGACGGCCCCACGCTCGAGCCGGAGCAGGCGTTGTGGACGCACTGGGCGACACGGTTCGAATCGCAATGGCCGCTCGAGGAGGGGATGCCGCGTTCCGGCGGGCAATACCTGGTCTCGGGTTTCGCCTACCCGCACGACACCGACGGCCGAGGCTGCCGCGTCGCCGTGCAGGTGGGTGCGCAGTCGAAGCAGTTGCTGGTGTATGGCCGGCGGGAGTGGGACGGCAGGCGCGTGACGTCGCCCGAGCCCTTCACGGAGATGCCGCTGCGCTGGACGCATGCCTATGGCGGCGAAGGCGTGAGCGAGAACCCCATCGGCATGGGCGCGGTGCCTGTCGGGACGGATGGCATCGAGGTCCATCGCCTGCCGCACATCGAGGATCCCGCCCATCCGATCGACCGTCCCGGACAGGCAGTCCGTCCCGCGGGGTTCGGCCCCATCGATCCCGCCTGGGCGCCGCGTGCGACGTGCCGCGGAACCTACGACGACGCCTGGCTCAGAAACGACTTCCCCGCCATTGCCTCCGACACCGACTGGGCCTTTTTCCACACTGCGCCACAGGACCAGCAGCAGGCGCAGCCGTTCGTTGGCGACGAGCCCTATGCATTTCGCAACATGCACCCGACGCTGCCCCTTCTGCAGGGGCGGCTGCCGGGGCTTCGCGCGCGGGCCTTCGTCACGCATCGCGTAGGCGGCGAGGAGAAGTTCAAGGAAGTGCGCACGCGCCTCAACACGCTGTGGTTCCTCCCCGACATCGAGCGCGCCGTGCTGGTCTTCCAGGGCATGCACGAGATCTTCGAGGACGACGGCGCCGACATCGTCCACCTGCTCGCCGCGCTGGAGCGCAGCGGCCAGCCGCGCCCTGCCGAGCACTATCTGGCCGTGCGGGACAAGCGGCTGGATCGGGAGAACGGCGTGCTGGAAGCCTTGCGCGAGGAAGACCTGATGCCTGCCGACCTGGCGGTGCCATGGATCGACTTCGATCTCCCCAAGGCCCGCGCTTTCGATCGCAGCCAGCGCCGCGCGGAAGAAGGGCGCGCCGCCGCGCGCGATCTGGTGACGGCGCATGGGCTCGACCCGGACGCCGGGCACGCGCCGCCCGTGCGGACGCCGCCGCCGCCGGAAATTGGATCGATCGACGACATGATCCGCGTACGGCGCGAGATGGGGGAGCGCGCCGCCGGGAGCGCGGCCAGGGCCCAGGCCGAGAAGGCCGTGCTCGTGGCGGACATCAGGAAATCGCTCGAAGGCGGCCCTGTCGACTTCGCGCTCATCGAGCGCGAGATGGCCGGCCTCGAGAATCGAGGTCCTCCCAAGCCCTATGCCGAGGAACTGGTGAGCAGCTTCCGGCAGCAGATCGCCACCGGGAAGGCGGCCGGCGGCGACGTCTCGGAACTGGAGGAGATGCTCGTCGACGAAACCGTGCAGGCGCAGTGGCGCGAAGGAGAGGTCCGGCAGCTCGCGGGCTATCGGGCCATGGCCCATCGGCAGCCTGCCGCGGATGCGCTGGCGGGCGAAGCGGCGCACGCGCTGCGCCAGCGCGTGATCGATCATCGCGCGCAGGGCGGCAGCCTGGCCCGATGGGACCTGACGGGCGCCAATCTCGCCGGACTGGATCTCCAGGGCGCGGACTTGAGCGACGCGCTGCTGGAGAGCGCCAACCTGACCGGCACGAACCTGAACGAGGCCAAGCTCGAGGGCGCCGTGCTGGCGCACGCCACGCTGCTGGGGACGCAGCTGCAGCACGCCAGGCTGAAGGGCGCGAACCTGGGCGCCGCGCGCATCGAGAAGGCCGACTTCAGCCGGGCCGACCTGACGGACGCGGCCTTTCAGGATGCCGCGCTGCGCGAGGTCGGCTTCGGCGGCGCCACGCTCGACGGCATCCGTCTCGAGGAGGCGGAACTTTCCGGCGTCGACTTCGGCGGCGCGGTCTCGAAGGGGATGCTGGCCTTCGTTCAGCGTGACCTTCGTGCATGCCGATTCGCCGGGGCCCGGTTCGAGCAGTGTGCGTTCGTGGATTGCAACGTTTCGGGCGTCGACTTCTCGCAGGCGGTGCTCGGCAAATGCACGTTCACGGCGGCGAAGGCCGACGGCGCCGTCTTCCGGGGGGTGCAGCTGGCTTCGGGCTGCTTCGTGCAGGAGTGCGCGATGTCGGGCGCGGACTTCACCGATGCGAAGCTTTCGGGCACCAACTTCCGTGGCGCGGTGCTGGCAGGCGCCTTGCTGCACGGCGCCGCGCTGCAAGGCTGCGACTTCAGCGAGTGCGACATGACGCGGGCCGATCTGCACCGGGCCGACGCCAGGCAGGCGCGCTTCGTCCGCACCCGGCTCCGGGGCGCGGTGCTGCGCAGCGCCAACCTCATGGACGCCGTGTTCCAGCACGCGCTTCTGGAAGACACGGACTACCGCCAGGCCAACCTGTTCCAGAGCGACTTTGCACGTGTGCGCGTCGGCGCCAACGTCGCCTTCGACGCCGCGCTCACGACCCGCATGCGCACCTATCCGCGCCACCGGCCGCAGGCGGCGGCAGGGAGCATCGATGGAAAAGGCTGAAATCCTGAGGCGCGCGCAGCGCGCGGAGCCCGTGGCCGGTCAGGACCTCTCGGGGATGGACCTGCGCGGCGAGGACCTGTCGGCCATCGTCTTCGATCGATGCGTCTTCGATGCCACGCTGATGGACGGCGCCGACCTCACGGACACCAGGTTCATCCATTGCAGCCTCTCGCGAGTCCCCATGAGCGGCTGCGCGTTTTCCGGCACTGTCTTCTGCGAATCGCAGTTCGAGCGCGTGGTGATGGCGAGCTCCCTGCTGCGCAACGTGAGCTTCGTGCAGTGCGGCATCGATTCGCTTGCGCTGAGCGAGGGGACGCTCGAGTTCGTGAACTTCATGCAGTCGAAGCTGCACAGGCTGCTGCTGCGCGGCGCCGCACTCGAGAAGGTGTCCGTCACGGACTGCACGGTCGGCGAGATGGACCTGTCCGGCGCGAAGCTGGAGCGCAGCGTGCTGATGGCGTGCGACCTGCGGCAGTGCAAGCTCGAAGGGGCGGCATTCTCGACGGTCGTCCTCGCCCGGTGCAATCTGGCAGGAAAGCGATTCTCGCGCCAGCATTTCGTCAACACGCAGTTCATGGACGCCGATCTGACGGAGTGCGATTTCTCGCACGCGAGCATCGCGCAGGCCAACTTCCAGGGCGCCCGGCTGTCCCGGGCCAATTTCGAGAAGGCGCATGCGCCCAATGCGATCTTCATGGAGGCCGACCTGTCGGCGGCCGTCTTCGCCGATGCCATGCTCCGGCAATCGCTGTTCGTCGGCGCGAAAGCGCCGGGTGCACGCTTCGCGTCGGCGGATCTCTACCAGACGAACTGGACGGGCGCCGTGCTGGCCGATGCTGACCTGACGGGCTGCGATCTCACCTACGCCGATTTCTCGCATGCCGATCTCGGCCGCGCCGACCTGCGCGGCGCGGGGATGTTCCGTGCCAGGCTGCATGCGGTGACGGATGCGGGCGCGCAGTACACCGACCGTGCGCGCGCCCTGGAAAGCGAGCCCGAACTGCTGGCCGCCGAGCGCTGGCGGCCGGCGCCTGCAGCCTAGGGCCTGTTAACAGGCCTAGAAGATGGAGAGTTTGAGATGAGCGAACGCAATGACACCTTGATGCAGCTGTGCGCTGCGCCTTTTCACGGCACGGGGACGGTGATGGACGTGGAGGAGGCGACTGCGCGCTGCGTGGTCAAGACGCTTCAGGGTGAATTGCCGGCCCGGCGTGCCGCCAGCTGCCTGCTGGCGCCGCAGCCGGGCGACCGCGTGTGGCTGGCCGGCGATCTGTCGGAGGGCATCTTCGTCACCGCGATCCTGGAGCGCGGCGACGCGGCGCCGGCGCGGATCGACCTGCCGGCCGACAGCACGCTGCAGGTTGCAGGCGGCGCATTGAACCTTCGCGCCGAGAACCTCCACCTCGGCGCCACGCGGCTTTCGGTGCAGGCGGACAGTGCGGCGCTGTGCGTGCAGACGCTGACCGGCATCGGCCGCGAGGCGACGTGGTCCTTCGGCCGTGTCCGCATCATCGCGGACCTGCTCGAGTCCTTCGCCGACAAGCTGCTCCAGTTCTCCCGCTGGAGCCAGCGCACCGTCGACGGAATCGATCAGGTGCGCAGCCGCCAGATCGACTACCGCGCCGACCAGACGTTGCAGCTGCAGGCCGGCAACCTCATCGCCGACGCGTCGAACCTGGTCAAGGTCGACGGCAAGCAGATCCACTTCGGCTGACGAGGAGCGCAGTCATGTTCGCCAACTGCCAGCTCATGGGGACCGACATGGCCTTCCCCGACGTTTGCCTGACGCCGAGCCCGGCGGGGCCGGTGCCGATTCCCTATCCCAACGTCGCGATGGGGCCGATGGCGGTGCCCAACGTGCCGAACATCCTGTTCATGGGCGCGCCGGCGCACAACATGGGCACCACGATCCCGATGACCAACGGCGACAACGCCGGCCTGGCCACCGGCGTCGCCTCCGGCGTGGTGATGGGCCCGAGCCGCCACCTCACCGGCGCCTTCACCGTCCTGCTCAAGGGCATGCCTGCCACGCGCATGACCAGCGCCTCGCTGCAGAACAGCACCAATGCGCCCGGCTGCCGGCTGGTGCCGAGCCAGGTCAAGGTGCTGATGCTGGCACCCTGAGGGCAGGGAGATGGAACGCCCGCCATGGCCGACACCCAGTTCCACCTGCGCGGAGATTCGCCGGCCATCGGCGAGCTGATGTTCTGGCGCATCGTGGGGCACGAGGCGTTCTCGCACGCGTCCGTCTACGAACTCACCGTGCTCTCGCCGAGCGAGAAGATCGCCGCCAAGGACATCCTGGGGCGCGCCTTCGACGTGGTGATCGAGTTCCTCGACGCCGACGGCGGCCTGCACGAGCGGCACTGCCAGGGCCATGCGGTGCGCTTCATGCGCACCGGCCAGGTCGGGCGCTACTTCGAATACCGCTTCACGCTGCGCTCGTGGTTCTGGCTGCTCACCAAGCGCATCAACTCGCGCATCCTCCAGGAGCGGCCGGTGCTGGACGTGCTGGACGCGGTGTTCGAGGACAGCCCGATCAAGCGCTTCAAGAAGCTGAAGACCGGCGGCGTCATCGGGGTGCACGCCGCACGCCGCTACTGCGTGCAGCACCAGGAGAGCGACTGGCGCTTCCTCTCGCGGCTGCTGGAGGACGAGGGCATCTACTACTGGTTCGATGCGCACGACGACCCAGGCACCATGCATCTGGCCGACGCCAGCGACGTGGCGCACGACAAGCTGCCGGTGGCCGACACGCTGCAGCACGTGCCCGCCGGCGTGAGCGAAGCGCGCTACAACGAGGTCACGCACTGGATCAGCGCCCGCCACTTCGAGACCGGCAAGTACGACTCGCGCGACAGCGACTTCAAGGCCATCAAGAAGAAGCTCGAGGCCAGCGGCGGCGAGCCCGATGCGCACGAGCTGGCCGGGTTCGAGGACTTCGAGTTCGCGGGCGGCTACTTCGCGAGCGACGACACCGACGAGAAAGGCAAGCTGCGCGGCGAGGAACTCGGCGCGCGGCGCCAGCGCCACTGGGCCCTGACCACCTGGCCCGACGTGGCCGTGGGCCGGGGCTTTCGCTTCGAGGGCGACCCCGACGGCACGCGCGACGGCGAGTACATCGTGGCCGACTGCCTCCTCTTCGCCAGCCATCCCGGCTACGAGGGCACGGGCGAGCATGCGCCGCCCGGGTCGATGCGCGACATGCTCGGGCCATCGCTGGGCGGCGAAGTGCTGGACGCCGCGACGCTCGATGTGCTGGCCGGCCTGCAATCGGAAGTGCCTTCGCTGCGCACGCTGCCGCGCGGCAGCAGCGCCTTCCTGCTGACCGTGCTGCCGGTGGAGATGCCCTACCGCCCGCCGCGGCTGACGCCCAGGGCGGTGATGCCCGGGCCGCAGTCGGCGATCGTGGTCGGTCCGAAGGGCGAGGAGATCCACGCCGACGACTTCGGCCGGGTGAAGGTGCACTTCCACTGGGACCGCTACGATGAGAGCGACGAGAAGTCCACCTGCTGGGTGCGGGTGTCGCAGCCGTGGGCGGGCAAGGGCTGGGGCGGGTACTTCATTCCGCGCATCGGCCAGGAGGTGATCGTCGACTTTCTCAACGGCGACCCGGACCGCCCGATCATCGTGGGGCGGGTGTACAACGACGACCAGCCGATCCCGTTCGACTCGCACACGCAAAGCGGTTTTCGCACCCGCTCCACACCCAAGGGCAGCGCGAGCAACTGCAACGAGTTCCGGTTCGACGACAACAAGGGCTCGGAGCAGGTGTACCTGCACGCCGAGAAAAACCAGGACATCGAGGTCGAGAACGACGAGACGCACTGGGTGGGCCACGACCGCACCAAGACGATCGACAACGACGAGACCACGCACGTCAAGCACGACCGCACCGAGACGGTGGACAACAACGAGACCATCACCATCGGCGTGGACCGCAGCGAGCAGGTGGGCAACAACGAGACCATCGCGATCGGCGTCAACCGCACCGAGACCGTGGGTTCCAACGAGACCATCACCATCGGCAGCAACCGCAGCATCAGCGTGGGCGCCAGCGAGACCGCCACCGTGGCGCTGCAGCGCACGCACACGGTGGGGGTGAACGAGACGATCGCCATCGGCGCGGCGCAGGAGGTGGCGATCGGCGGGCTGCAATCGGTCACGGTGGGCCTGAACCAGTCCACCCGCATCGGCGCCAACCGCTCGGTCGACGTCGGCGCGAAGCTCTCGACCAACGTGGGCGCCGCCGAGACGCGCTCTGTGGGCCAGGGCCGCTCCACCAGCGTGGGCAAGGACGATGCGCTGAAGGTCGGCAAGAACCTGGTGATCGATGCCGGCGATTCGGTGTCGATCAAGACCGGCAGCGCCAGCCTGACGATGAAGAAGGACGGGACCATCGTGCTCAAGGGCAAGGACATCCAGATCGAAGGATCGGGAAAGATCAAGGTGAAGGCCTCGAGCGACGTGGTGATCAAGGGTTCGAAAGTGGGAGTGAACTGACGATGAATGCCCCCGTGACACCCGACATGCTGCAGGCGCTCGACGCCGTCGTTGCGCGAGAGCCGTGCGATGCACTGCGGCGGAAGGCATCGACCGCCGTCGTCGCACAGGCGCCGGCCGTGGCCGTCGCCGTGTTCCACGGCTTCGACCTGGACGAGCGCCCCCTGGTGCGCGGCCTGCCGGAACTGCCGGGCGAGATCGTCGTGGCCCGCTCGGTGGTCGCACTACGTCGCGAGGCGGTCGGGCGCAGTGTCGTGCTCGCCTTCGAGCGCGGCGATCCGCGCCGCCCGATCGTCATGGGGGTCGTCGAGGCGCATGCCGCTGCGCCGGCCCCCGTCCCCGCCGACGCGGTGGCGGTCGTCCTGGACGAGCAGGAGCGCCTCGTGCTGCGCGCCGAGCGCGAGATCGTCCTGCAGTGCGGCGACGCGAGCATCACGCTCACGCGCGCCGGCAAAGTCCTGATCCGCGGCCGCTACATCCTGAGCCAGGCCAGCGGCTACAACCGGCTCAAGGGCGCGGCGATCGACATCAACTAGCGAGCAGCCCCGGATGTGGCAACTCGACAACCGGACACCCTTCGCCGCAGCGCAGGGCTGGATACGCGACCGCAACGGCGCGGAGGTCTGGCTCGTGGTGGTCAAGGCGAGCTTCGACATCCTCGCGGACGGCTCGACCGCCGTGTCGCCCGTGCAGCCCGCGCCGCTTCGCGTGCCGGAGCACCATGGCGAGCCTGGCCGCAGCAGCATCCGGTACGAGGCCGATTTCGTGTTGACCAAGGCGACGACAGATGTCCTCGTCGTCGGGCATGCCCATGTCCCGCACGGCGGCATGGTGCGCGAACTCGACGTCGGCCTGCGCGTCGGGCGGATGCAGAAAGTGCTGCGCGTGTTCGGCGACCGCATCTGGCAGTCGGGGCGCCCCGGCGAGCCGCAGCCTTTCGCGACCATGCCCCTGGTCTACGAACGTGCCTTCGGCGGCGTCGACGTGCGCTCCCCGGAGCCGGGGCGCGACTGGGACTGGCGAAACCCGGTCGGCTGCGGCTGGGCGATCGCCGCCTCGCACCTGCACGGCCTGCCAGTGCCCAACATCGAGGCGCCGGACCGGCTGATCCGAAGCTGGGACGAGCGGCCCGCGCCGGCCGGCTTCGGGCCGGTCGCGAGCCATTGGCAGCCGCGCGCGGCGCTGGCCGGCACCTACGACGCGGACTGGGAGGCCAGGCGCCAACCCCTGCTGCCGGTCGATTGCGAAGACCGCTTCTTCCAGTGCGCGCCGGCCGACCAGCAGTGCGCACAGTTCCTGACCGGCGGCGAAGCGGTGACGCTGCTGCACCTGAGCCCGCACGGCCGCCTGGATTTTCTGCTGCCGGTCATAGCGCTGTCGATGGAAAGCCGCTTCGCGGACGGCGAGCGGCGCGCGCACGAGGCGCCGAAGCTGCATTCGGCAATTCTCGAGCCCGATCTGCTGCGGATGTCGCTGGTATGGCACAGCGCGCTCGAATGCCATGCCAAGGCCTACCAGCTCGAGCAGACGCGCATCTCGTGGCGGCTGGCCGGCAGCGAGGATGACGACGATGAATCAGTGGACAACCTGCTGGACCTCGTCTGAGGACGCGCCGCTGATCGCTGGAATCGGCGCTGCAACCGCCGTGGGCCGCAGCGCCTGGGCCGGCGCCGCCGCGGTGCGTGCCGGCATCGCCGGCTTTGCCGCGCACGCCTACATGGTCGATGCGAACGGCAGGCCGATGATCGTTGCGCCCATGCCCTGGATCGAGGAGGCGCGCGAGATTGCCGAGCGCATCGGCGACGCGCTGGTGGCCGCTGTGGGCGAGGCGCTCGCACCCTGGATCGAGGCGCAGCCGGAGTCGCCCGTGCAGCTGTGGGTCAACCTGCCGTCGCCGCGCCCCATGCTGCCGGATGATCTCGGACAGCAGATCGTTGAGCGCCTGCACGATGCCTTCGGCGCGTGCATCGGGCACCTTGCCGTCGCCGGCTGCGGACACGCCGGCGGCCTGCTGGCGCTGCGTTCGGCCGCCGGCGCGCTGGCCGATCGGTCCGATGCGGCCTGCGTCGTGGCGGCAGCGGACTCCTATCTCGATCCCGACACGCTCGAATGGCTGGAGGAAACCGACCAGCTTCACGGCGCGGGCGAGCGCAACAACGCCTGGGGCTTCGTGCCCGGCGAGGGGGCAGGGGCGCTGCTGCTCGTGTCGTCGCACATGGCGAGCCGGCTCGCGCTGCCTGCGCTGGGGCGGTTGCGCGGCCTGGGCCTGGGCCACGAACAGCAGCGCATCGGCACCGGCAGCGTATGCATCGGCCTGGGGCTGACCGAGGCGGTGCGCGGTGCGCTGAACGGCCTGCAGGGCCAGGCGCGCGTCACCGACGTCTACTGCGATATGAACGGGGAGCCCTATCGCGGCGACGAGTATGCCTTCCTGGTCACGCGCACGCGCGAGCGCTTCGTCGCGGCGTCGGATTTCGTCGCACCGGCCGACTGCTGGGGTGACGTCGGCGCGGCTTCGGCGCCGCTGCTGATCGGCCTGGCCTGCATCGCGATGGTCAAGGGCTACGCGCTGGGCGGTTTGGCGCTGGTGTGGGCCAGTTCGGTCATGGGCGAGCGCGGCGCGGTGCTCGTCGGGTCGGCCTCCTGAGGAAGCGGACACGATGGCCACGGTCAAGGTCAACGGCACCTGCAACGGCCTGGTCCACAAGGGCGGAGGCTGGTCCTCGCCCGCGACCTTTCCCGATGTCTGCAAGACGCCCTCGCCCGGGGGGCCGGTGCCGCTGCCCTATCCGAACGTGTCCCAGGCCAACACGCTGACGGGCGGCACGACCACGGTCAAGGTCGACGGCGGCAACATGGCCGCCATCAAGGGCTCGAAGTTCTCGATGAGCACCGGCGACGAACCCGGCACCGCCGGCGGCGTCAAGTCCAGCACCTTCAAGCAGGCATCGACCTGGATCACCTACTCATTCGACGTCAAGCTCGACGGCAAGAACGCCTGCCGCTTCACCGACAAGAAGTTCCAGAACAACGAGAACACCGTCGACGCCATGGGCGTCATCCCGATCATCGTCCAGGTGCTGGTGGATGACGTGGAGATGAAGTGCGGCGAGCTCAACCAGTACGGCGAGCAGAAGAAGGTGAGCGGCGGCGGCAAGAGCGACCGCGACCATGTGCCGGCCAAGAGCGCGCTGCTGGCCAAGGCGGAGCAGCGCAACGGCGGGCCGCTGGATCCGTGCCAGAAGAGCGCGATCGTCAATGGCGCGCTGTCGATCGTCATTCCGAAGCCGGTGCATCAGCGCTTCAGCGAAACCTATGGCCAGTCGCGTGCCGATGCCCAGAAGGACGCCAAGAACCTGCAGGCCTCGGCCAAGCGCGACCTCAAGGCGATCCAGGACAGCGGCAAGCTGGACGAGGCATGCGCCGAGGCCTATAAGAAGGCGGCCGAGCAGATCGGCAAGATCACCAACCGGCAGTACACCAACTGGATCGACAAGATGCTCGCGAGCTGCTGAGGCGGCGTGCGGGGTCGTATCGAAGCAACCCTGGAAAGGAACCGAAGATGGACAGCGACGATTTCATTGCATGCATCGGCAAGCCGCAGGATGCGCCGGAAGTGCAGCGCATGCTGCAGGCGGTGGGCGTGACGAAGACGCTCAGGATGCCGAGGGACGACATCGAGGCGCGCGTCGACCTCGGCAAGGACGGCTTGTCGCTGATCTTCAAACCCGAGGACCCGAAGTCGAGCCTGCTCGTTTTCAATGCGGTCCAGTTCATCTCCGACGCGGAGAAGGGCTTCACCAGCTTCGCCGGCACCCTGCCCCGGCAACTGCTGTTCTCCGACACGCAGGCGCAGGCGCATGCCAAGCTCGGAAAGCCCTTCGATGCGCGGCCCAAGCTGCGTCGCGACATCTGGAAGCTCGATGGGCTTCGGCTGGCCATCAAGTACGCGAAGGACGATGGCCGCATCGCGATCGTCACGGTGCATCTGCCGCTGCAGGAGTAGCGATGGCCGGCGACGAGCTGCTTGCCCTCATCGGCCTGCCGGTGCAGGCGCCGCGCATCCAGGCGGCGCTGCTCGCGCTCGCGCGCGGCATGCAGCCCGAACTCGATCCCGAGGACGACAACGCCTTCGTCGACTGGGTCACGGTCAACGAGATCGGCCTGGAATTCGGTTTCGAGGACCGGGCCTACGTGATGGGCCTGGACATGGAGCCGCCGCGCACCGGCCCGCTGCTGCTGACGCAGCTCTACTTCTACGGCGACACGCCCAAGACCCGTCCCTTTCCCCATCCGCTGCCGCTGGGGCTCGACTTCGGCGACGACCGCGGCGCGGTCCGCGCGAAGCTCGCGGCGCACGAGGCATCGCGCCGCTCGTACCTGCGCGATGCCTGGCGGCTCGATGCCTTCGAGCTGACCGCCGCCTACCGGGAGGACGACGGCCGGCTCGAATCCTTGCTGTGCCATGTACCCTATCGCCGGTGGCCCGCGCAGGCGGACGAGCGCGACCTGGCCGCGCCGTTCACCCCGGAGCTGCTGATCGGCCTGTTCGGCGCGCGCTGGTCGAGCGCCGTGATGCGCCGGCAGCTTGCCCCGCTGGGCTATGAAAGCGCGCTGTCCGGCGTGCGCATGCACCGCAGCGCCGACCTGCATGTGGCGCACGGCATCGAGTTCGGCTTCGCGCCGGGCGAACTCGTCGCCGGCGCCGATCTGCGCTACCCGCGTTCGCTCGCGCTGGCCAGCGTCACCTACTACGGGGCGCGTGTCCTCGATGCGCGCCAATGGATGGGCGCCATGCCCTTCGATCTCTCGTTCGACGATTCCCAGGCGCAGATCGCGGCCAAGCTCGGCCGCGCGCCGGACGAGCGCACGGATTTCGACCGAAGCGGCCTGGCGCTCTGGCACTTCGAGGGCTGCAGCCTGCGCGTGGAATACAGCAACATCGAGAACCACCTGCTGCGCGTCACTCTGATGGCGCCGGGCTACTGGCTGGCCACCGGCGCCGGCCTGGAAGACGCCGGTGAATGAAGTCGCACAGGCATGGCGCGCCGCGCCGCCGCTGCTGGGCATCGTGCAGCAGCATGTCGACGAGACTGCCGCGTTGCGCCGCCAGCGCACGCGCCTGGTGGCCGGCGCCGAGATCACGCTGCCGTTGCTCCAGCGGCACGACGAGCGCATCGACGCGCACCTCGATGGCATCGCGGTGGCCGCAGAGGCAGGGCGGGAACTGGTTCACGCCGCCCTGCGCGAACCCGGCTGCGGTGAAGTCTTCGCGGCCGCCGCGACGGCCATCCTCGCGCACGACCATGCAGCGCTCGATCCGCTGCTTGCGCTCGCGTCGGCGAACACCGATGCTGCGCGTGGCCTGGTATCGGCCCTGGGGTGGGTCCCGGCGCAAGCGCTGCGAGGGCTGGCGGCGCGCCTGCTCGCATCGGATGACGCTGCGGCGCGAATGGCCGGCCTGGCGGCATGTGCGATGCATCTTGCGGACCCGGGCTGTGCACTCGATGCGGCGCTCGCCGATACGCGGCCGGCACTGGTGTGCTGCGCGCTGGAGGTTGCCGGCCGGCTGGGCCGCCTCGCTCTGCTGCCCGCCTGCCTGCACACGCTCGACGATGCCGAGCCCTCGACGCGGCAGGCTTCCGTCCGCGCAGCCCTCCTGCTCGGCGATCGTTCGCGCGCGCTCGCCGCTGCGTCGGACGACGGTTCGCTGGGGCTGCTCATGCGAGTGATGCCGCCCGCGTCGGCCCTTGCGCAGCTCGAGCCCCTGGCGCACGAGCCTGCCAAGGCCCGCACCCTGGTGCGCTGTGCAGGGTTGCTGGGCCTGCCGCAGCACATCCCCTGGCTGCTGGGACTCTGCGGCGATCCCCTGCTTGCCCGGGCGGCTGGTGAGTCCTTCGCACTCATCACCGGCCTGGATCTTGCGCAGGAGCCTGGCGCCGCCCTGCCTGCCACGGATCGGGCGACGGGACCGGACGGCGATCCGGAGAACGACGACGTCGCGATCGCGGAAGACGAAGGACTCCCCTGGCCCGATCCCGACAGGCTGTCGCACTGGTGGACTGTGCACGGGCATCGTTTTCCGGCCGGCGGCCGCTTCTTCATGGGTGCGCCGCCCGAAGCCGCCCACTGTCGACGCGTGTTGCGCCATGGCAGCCAGCGTCAGCGGCGTGCTGCCGCCGAGTGGCTGTGCCTGCTGCATCCTGGCACCCGGCTGTTTCCCACCAGCGCACCGGCCCGGCACCAGCAGCGCTGGCTCGACCGCATGGGTGCATGACCATGTCGGCCATGTACATCCTGCCCGTCCTGGCGTGCGTCTTCCTTGCCGCCGGCTTCTGGCGCATGGCGCACGCATCGCGCCGCGATCCCGCCGCCCGCACCTGGCTGCTGATCGCGTTTCTCTTCGCCGCCGTCTCGGCCTGGCTATGGCATACCACTTAAGGCGAGATTGCCAAGGGATCCAACGGAATGAATACTCCTCCTGAGTTCTGCTCGCCTTCGCGAGCGCTGTGGGGGCCTCGCCCCGGAGCCGGTTCATGATCCAGATCGTCGTCATCACCCGGCAGGGCTCGCCGGCCGGGCACCCCGCTTCCGCGCAGTTCGGCTCCACCGGCGGCACCATCGGCCGCGCCGACACCAATACGCTGGTGCTCGACGATCCCGACCGCACCGTCTCGCGCGTGCACGCGCAGGTGCTGTGCCGCGAGGGCCGTTTCTTCATCGTGGACCGCGGCAGCAACCCCATGCAATGCAACGGCCAGCCGCTGGGCGCGGGCCGCGAGGCGCCGATCGCCGATGGCGACCGCCTGGTGATCGGCAGCTTCGAGCTGCGCGTGCAGGCCGGCGAGCCCGCGGCGGCCACCGTCTCGCCGGCGGCGGCTGCCATGCCGGCCGCAGCCTCGCCGGACGACCCCTTCGCCGACCTGCTCGCCGGCCTGGCGCCATCGCCTGCGCCCGCCGCCATGCCGCCCGCCGGCGGCGCGCCCGCGCCGGCGCAGCCTTTTGCGGATCCGATGGCCAGCGCGCCCGCCGACGATCCCTTCGCCGACCTGCTCGGCGCGCCGCCTGCCGCGGCGCCCGCCGCCCCGGCCGATCCGCTGGGCGACTTCTCCGACCTGGGGGCGCCGGCCATGGGCGGCAAGGGCACCGGCATCGACGAGCTGTTCGGCGCCGGCGGCGGCCTCGGCGGCGATCCCCTGGCGCTGTCCCCGCTGGCCGATCCCCTGCTGCAGCCCAACACGGCCGCGGCGGCCGATCCGCTGGCCGCGCTGCAGCGCGCGGCGCCCTCGCCGCCGCCGGCGCGGGCCGACCATCTGCCGATCGGCCAGTTCGCCTACACGCCGCCGCGCGCCACCGAGGCGCCACCGGCCGCCGAGCCGCCGCCGGCCTTCGACGACATGACCGGCCAGCCGGTGCGCGTCGCCGCCGCGCCGCGGGTGCCTGCGCCCTCGGCATCGCCGGTGCCCTCGATCCCGGACGACGACGATCCCTTCACCGGCCTGGTGCCCGCGCCGACGCCGGCGGTGCCTGTGCCTGTCCCCGTGTCCGCCGTGGCGCCCGCGATGGCGCCCGTGCCCGTGGCTGCGCCGGCTCCCGCCGCCCCCGCGGTGTCGGGCGACGTGCTGATGGCCGCCTTCCTGCGCGGCATCGGCAGTGCGCACCAGCCGCCGACGGCGCTCACGCCCGAGCTGATGGAGCGCGTGGGCGTCATGCTGCGCAGCACCGTCGAAGGCACGCTGCAGCTGCTGCTCACGCGGCAGGAGTTCAAGCGCGAGGTGCGCGCCGAGGTCACCATGATCGCGGCGCAGGCCAACAACCCGCTGAAATTCTCGCCCACCGTGGAAGTCGCGCTGGCCCACCTGCTGGGCCCCGGCGTGCGCGGCTTCATGCCGGCCGAGGCGGCCATGCGCGACGCCTTCGACGACCTGCGCGCGCACCAGTTCGGCGTGATGGTCGGCATGCGCGCGGCGCTCGCCCATGTCATCGCGCGCTTCGCGCCCGACGAGCTCGAAAAGAAGATCGCCGCCCGCAGCGCGCTCGACAGCCTGTTCGCCGCCAACCGCAAGGCCAAGCTGTGGGATCAGTTCATCGCCCTGTACGGCGGCATCGCGACCGAAGCCGAGGACGACTTCCACAGTCTCTTCGGCAAGGCCTTCCTCGAAGCCTACGAGGCGCAGATGGCGCGCCTGAAGGCGGCTGACACGGAAAAGAGGTAAGGGTGGAAATCGAGATCGTCGCGCTGTCCAAGCAGGGCGGGCGGGACTACAACGAAGACGTGCACGGCCAGTGGCACGACGCGCGCCACCTGGCCTGCCTGGTGGCCGACGGCGCGGGCGGGCACGGCGGCGGCGACGTCGCGGCGGCCACCGTGCGCACCAGCGTGCTTTCGGGCTTTTCCGCCGCGCCGGCGCTGGACGAGACGGCCCTGCGCGCCCTGCTCGAGCAGGCCAACCTCGACGTGGTCGCGCGACAGGCCGAGGGCGGCAAGCTGGCGGCCATGCGCTCCACGGTGGTGCTGGCCGCCATCGACCTGCAGGACCACCTGCTCGCCTGGGCGCACAGCGGCGACAGCCGCGCCTACCTCTTTCGCGGCGGCGCGATCGTCGCGCGCACCACCGACCACAGCCTGGTGCAGCAGATGGTGGCCGGCGGCATGCTGGACGAGGAAGGCGCGCGCCTGCATCCGCAGCGCAACATGCTGCTGTCGGCACTCGGCTCGGTGGAGGAGGTGCCGGACATCAGCGTCTCGCCGCGCATGCGCCTGTCGCCGGGCGACGTGCTGCTGCTGTGCAGCGACGGGCTGTGGGAACCTCTGGGCGACGAATGCCTGATCGAGACCCTGCATGCCTCGCGCAACCCGAGCCAGTGGGCGGCGCAGCTCGACACGCAGGTGCAGGCGCGCGCCAAGCCCGGCCACGACAACTACACCGCCGTCGTGCTGTGGGTGCAGGACGACGAGGGCGAGGAAACGCGCCTGCTGCCGGCCGGCGACGAAACCGGCTGACCGCAGGCGCGGATCGGGCTTTCTGCCGGGGCGAGCTTCGCGACCCTTGCAGAGCGCTCACAGGCCCTAATACTTGTACTTGTTGGCCGTGGTCTTGACCGTCTGGAGCGCCGCGCGCAGCGACAGCGGCATGTCGGTGCGGTTGGGCAGGTTGGTGTAGTAGTCCACGCCGTTCTTCTTGCAGTAGTGGTCGCAGGCGTTGTTGAGCAGCTCCAGCGCGTAGCGCGACTTCGTGATCGTGGTCGCCTGGTCCGGGGCGCGGAACGGATCGAAGATGCCGTCCTGCATCACTTTCCGGCCGGTGGCCACCATCTGGCGCTGGAAGTGCACGATGTGCCGGTTGGTGGCCGGACCGATCCAGCCGTCGACCACGATCACCGGTTCGCCGGGCGGGGGCTCGAAATCGGCGTCGGTGAAGCCCATCAGCTCGTAGTAGAAGATCCTGAACAGGGCCTGGACCAGCATCACGTCTTCCTTGATGTTGGAGCCGATCCTGCCCACTGACCAGTCGACGTTGTAGGTCTGGTACAGCGTGCCGCTGGACTTGCCCTTGAAGGTCATGGTGAATGCCATGGCATCTCTCCTTCGCGGCGGCGCGCGCACCCGCACCTTGCGGCGCGGGTACGGCGGGCCGCTCAGCGGGTTTCGGTGCTGGAGGTGTCCCAGCCGAACTTCACGTCGCCGCCGGCAGCGCCCTTGTCGTCCTGGGCCTTGTAGGCGAACTCGATGTCCTTGTAGCTGCAGGACACGCTCTCCACCACGTCGCCGCCCTGCGAGCCGCCGGGCTGCACGGCGCTGACCAGCACTTCCTTCATCGTGATCGTCAGGAAGTTCTGCTGCCCTTCGCCGGCCTTGCGAGCCGTGACCACGACCTTGGGGAAGTGCTTGCCCGAGACGCAGCTCTTGGCCAGCACGGGCGAGGCCTTGTCATAGGTGTGCACGAAGCTGAACTCGCCCGGCGTCGCCTTGCCCTTGCCAGAGCCGCCGCCGGACGAGGAGCCCGAAGGCTGGTGGACGCTCCACGACCACGACAGCAGTTCGATCTCGCCCTTGTGGTCCTTGTGCTTGGATTCGCCATCGACGCCGTCGAACTTGGCATGGGTGTCAGTGCTCATTGCGCTTCTCCTAGGTTGCCCGCGTAGCGATCGGGCGTGTGGTTGACGATGGGGCTGTGATGCCGGCCGCCTCGCGGCGGCGCCGGTGTCGGGCCGGGCTGCCGGGGCTGGCTGCTTCTAGAACGAGGCGCGCCGCCTTTTTTTCAAAGCCGCCGCTGTTTTTTTTCCGTGGCCGCGCTTACTTGCCGCCCTTGGCCGAGGGCAGCTTGGACACCAGCCGCAGCGACACCGTGAGGCCTTCGAGCTGGTAGTGCGGGCGCAGGAAGAACTTGGAGGTGTAGTAGCCGGGGTTGCCCTCCACCTCCTCCACCACCACCTCGGCGGCGGCCAGGGGCTTCTGGGCCTTGGTGATCTCCGAGGAGTTCACCGGGTCGCCGTCCACGTAGTTCATGATCCACTTGTTCAGCCAGCGCTGCATCTCCTCGCGCTCCTTGAAGCTGCCGATCTTGTCGCGCACGATGCACTTGAGGTAGTGCGCGAAGCGGTTGCAGGCGAACAGGTAGGGCAGGCGCGCCGCCAGGTTGGCGTTGGCGGTGGCGTCCGGGTCGTCGTACTCGGCCGGCTTGTGCAGCGACTGCGCGCCGATGAAGGCCGCGAAGTCCGAGTTCTTGCGGTGGATCAGCGACAGCAGCCCGGCCTTGGAGAGTTCCGCCTCGCGCCGGTCGCTGATGGCGATCTCGGTCGGGCACTTCTGGTCCACGCCGCCGTCGTCGCTGGGGAAGGTGTGCAGCGGCAGGTTCTCCACCGCGCCGCCCGACTCGATGCCGCGGATGCGCGAGCCCCAGCCGTACAGCTTGTACGAGCGGTTGATGTTGGTCGCCATCGCATAGGCGGCGTTGGCCCAGGCGTACTTGCTGTGGTCGGCGCCGGCCACGTCCTCCTCGAAGTCGAACTCCTCGATCGGGTTGGTGTTGGCGCCGTAGGGCGTGCGCGCCAGGAAGCGCGGCATGCACAGGCCCAGGTACTTGGAGTCGTCCGACTCGCGCAGGCTGCGCCAGCCCGCGTACTCGGGCGTGGCGAAGATCTTCGTGAGGTCGCGCGGGTTGGCCAGCTCCTGCCAGCTTTCCATCTGCATCAGGTTCGGGCTCGCGCCGGTGATGAAGGGCGCGTGCGCCGCCGCGGCGATCTTGGCCAGCTCGCCCAGCATCTCCACGTCGGGCGGGCTCTGGTCGAAGTGGTAGTCGCCCACCAGCGCGCCGAAGGGCTCGCCGCCGAACTGGCCGTATTCCTCTTCGTAGACCTTCTTGAACATCGGGCTCTGGTCCCAGGCCGCGCCCTTGAACTTCTTGAGGTTCTTGGCCAGCTCCTGCTTGGAGATGTCCATCACCCGGATCTTCAGCCGCTCGTCGGTCTCGGTGTTGTTCACCATGTAGTGCAGGCCGCGCCAGGCGCTCTCGAGCTTCTGGTAGTCCGGGCTGTGGATGATCCGGTTGACCTGGTCGGTGAGCTTGGCGTCGATCGCGGCGATCATCGCCTGGATCGACTTGGTCACGTCCTTGCCGATGAGCTGGGTCTGGCTCAGCGCCTGCTGCGCGAGCGTGAGCACGGCGGCTTCGACCGCGCTCTTGGCCTCGTCGCTGCGCGGCTTGAATTCCTTCTGCAGCAGCGAAGCGAAGTCGCTGCCGGCGTATTCGACGTCTTTCAGTGCGCTCTGCTGCGCGAGTGTTTCGGCCATGGTGCTTTCTCCTCGGAAGTCGTTGCGTGATCAGGCCGCCGGCGCGGCGCTGTCGTCCGCGGGTTTCTGGCTGGCGGCCAGCGACTGCAGCAGCGCCGGGTCTTCCAGCACCTTGGCCAGCAGTTCCTCGGCCCCGCCCTTGCCGTCCATGTAGGTCACCAGGTTGGACAGCTGCGTGCGCGCCTCCAGCAGCTTGTTGAGCGCATCGACCTTGCGCGCCACCGCCGCGGGCGAGAAGTCGTCCATGCTCTCGAAGGTGAGCTCCACCTTCAGGTCGCCTTCGCCGGTGAGCGAGTTCTCCACCGCGAAGGCCGCGCGCGGCTTCATGGCCTTCATGCGGGCGTCGAAGTTGTCCACGTCGAACTCGAGGAATTTGCGCTCGGCCACCGGCGCCAGCGGATCGGTCGGCTTGCCCGAGAGGTCGGCCAGCACGCCCATCACGAAGGGCAGCTCGACCTTCTTCTCGGCGCCGTAGAGCTCCACGTCGTACTCGATCTGGACCCGGGGCGCCCGGTTGCGGGCGATGAATTTCTGGCTGCTCTTGGACATGGAAGTGCTCCTTGCGAGGGGTGGTGTGGCGAATCGATGGGTGGCGCGGGCGGCTTCATTCCTCGGCCGCGCGACGGCCGGTCACGGTTTCGATGGTGTCCATCGCGTTGGGCGCGAGGTTGGCCATGATCTGCAGGAAGCTCACGCCGATGAGCTTCTTGGCGCGCTCGATCAGCAGCGGCGCCGGGTTGCCGGGCTCGGTTTCCTCCAGGTAGCGGATCACGCGGTCGAGCATCAGCAGCGCGTCCTGGCGGCTGCGGATCTCGCCGAGCGCGGATGCCGCGCGGCCACCGCCGTTCGCTGCGACGGCGGGGGCATCTCCGCCCGAGTCGGTGGCGGCCTGCGGCGCGTCCGTGCTGCCGCCGGCCGCCTTGCCGGCCTTGTGCAGCGCGCTGCCGAGCGTGCGCAGGCGCGACAGGTCGATGGCATCCGAGCGGCCGGTGCGCTCGGACAGCAGGTTCTGCAGCTGCGCCGCCAGCGCGGAGACGGACAGGAGGGTCTCGGCCACCTGCGGCTGTTCCGCCAGCAGGACTTCCAGCCCGCCTTGCACCTGCGCCGCCGACAGCGCCGATTCGCCGCCGACGGCCGCCAGGGCGTTGTAGGCGATCGCGATGTCGCGCACGCGGATCGGGCCCACGCCGCGCGCCACGCCGACGCTGGCGTCGTGCAGGTCGCGCAGCACCATCTGCTCGTCGGCCAGCGGTGCGAGCGCGTTCAGCCGCATCGTCGGATCGTTGTCGTCGTCGGGGTCCAGGCGCGGATGGATGCCTTCCCAGTAGCGATCGAGCAGCGTGTCGAGCAGCTGCATCCCCATGCTGAAGCCGGCCAGCCCCTGCAGGCGCGTGGCCGCGCGCAGCAGCAGCACGGCGGGGCGCACGTCCTTCGTCCGCCGCAGCAGCGCCTGCGCCTGCTCGGCCACGTCGGCCCAGTCGGGCTCGACCGCGGGAATCACCGTGTCGCCGAACTGCTGCTCGGCCTTGCCCTGGGCCGAGGCTTCCAGCGCCGTGAAGGCCGCGTCGTACTCGAGGTCGTCGCCGCATGGCGAGGCCTCGCCGACCGGCGCGAGAAGGGCATCGACGAGTGCGGGTGTGAGCATGTTGCCTGTTCGGGTTGGCTGGTGATAATCAAAGATGCAACCGGCAGGGTCAATGCAACGAAGGGAATAGCATGCGTGAGCTCGGTACACACCGTTTGTCCTATGGCCGCGGCTTCGGCGCCGGCTGGCGCCGCCGCGGCGCGTTGCTCGGCCTGCTGGCCGCAGGCGTTCTCGCGGTGGGCTGCGCGAGCAAACCGGTGGTCACGCCGGTCACGCTCAACCTCGTCGGCGCAGCCGACGTCAACCCCGACGCGCGCGGGCGGGCCTCGCCGCTGACCGTGCGCGTCTACGCGCTCAAGGCGCCGGCCGCCTTCGAGGCGTCCGACTTCTTCTCACTGTTCGACAAGGACACCGCCACGCTGGGCGCCGAGATGGCGCAGCGCCAGGAAGTGCTGCTGCGCCCCGGCCAGACGCACAAGCTGGAGATGACCCTGCCGGCGGACGTCACGCACCTGGGCATCCTGGCCGCCTACCGCGACCTCGACCGCGCCCGCTGGCGCGAGGTGCGCGCGGTGCCGCCGGGCAAGCCGCTGGTGCTCGACGCGACCTTCGCCGCGCGCGAGATCCGCCTGCAGCAGAAGTAGCCGGCCGCCGCTCAGCGTTCGACGGTCTGCAGGAAGATGAACTCGGCCACCAGCCGTTCACCGCCCTGATTGGCCGCCAGCGTCTCGCGCAGCCGCAGCAGGTAGTCGGAGGCCATCTCGAAGGGCGGCCGGTCCGCGGTGCCCCCGAAGGGGCGCGAAGAGGCCAGCGCCGTCACCATCACCGTGCCGAAGGGCGGGCTGACCAGCCAGCTCGAGGGGATGTCGGCGCCGAAGAGCTGCTGCGCGCCGGCCGGCACGCGCGCCGGCCGGCCGGCGCTGAAGTGCATGACGGCGCCGTCGGCGGTGTAGTAGTCGACCCACAGATGGCTGTCGTAGCCCGGCGCCTGCACCTGCACCTGCACGCCGTCGCCCTCGCGCAGGCGGCCGTCGCGTGCCGTCGCGGAGACCGCCAGGCCCTGGCGGCCGTCGCGATTGCGGGTCTGGTACGGCTTGAGGATCGCGACCACTTCGCAATGCGGCCAGGGGCGCACCTGCAGATCGAAGCGCGCGGCCTTCACGCCGGGCATGGCCGCCACCGTCTGCTGCACGCGCGCCAGGTCAGCGGCCTGCGACACGAAGCCGTTCACGCGCGCCGTGCCGTCCGCGTCGACTTCGGCCGCCAGGTCGGCGCAGGCGTAGGCCTGCAGCTGCTGCTCGATGCGCTGCGCCGTCGTGGGCGCAGCCTCGCGCGGGCTGCGCAGCAGCCACAGCCCCGCGGCGAGCGCGATCATCGCGAACACGCCGGCCGTCAGGCCGGCGCGCCACCGGCGGGCCCGGCGGGCGGCCGGCGCCAGCGCGGGACGGGGCGGACCGTGTTCCGGCACCGGCAGCGGCGCCGCCGGCAGCCGGCTGCCGTGCAGCCGCTTGAGGCGGCCGAGCTCGCCTTCGTCGCCGGTCTCGAAGTAGTACTGGCCCTTGAAGCCGTGCACCAGCGCATGCCAGTACACCTCGCGCACCTCGTCGTCGCCGGCCTGCAGCGCCGAGAGATGGTGGAAGAACTCGCTGTGCGCGTTGGTGGAGTTGAACAGCTGCAGCTGCAGCGGCGCGACACTGTCGGCCCAGCTCGGGTTGCGCGCCATGATCTCGTCGAACCAGGCGACGATCGCGAAGCTGGCCGACTCCACCTGCGCGGGCGGCTTGCCCGCGGCGCGCGCCTCGGCGCGGGCGCGCTCCAGCAGGGCGCGGGCCTCGTCCTGCGCGGCGGCGGGCAGCCAGTGCGCCGTGCCGTCCCTGATCGCGGCATCGAGCGCGAGGCCGAAGGAGAACAGGGGCGCGAAGAATTCAAGCAGGCGGGGCATGAACCGCTCGCAGCGATCCCGCGCGGGATTGGGGCACCGCGGCTGCCGGCGTGCATCGATGGCGTTGGCCCATAGCCCCGTCGCTTCCTGTGTCCCTTGGAGGTGGAGGGCATTCTTCCAACGCGCGTGGGCGCGTACCATACCGCTTGGGAGCTATGCCGTTCGGCGGGCGATTGCAGCCTTGCTGTGGGCGGCGATCGCGGCTATCTTTGCAACTCGCATGAGCGCACATCGCCGCCGGAAGATGCCATGAAAATCCTGATCGCCGACGACCACCGGCTCGTCATCGAGGCGGTCAAGACCAAGCTGTCCGAGCTGGAGCCCGGCATCGAGTTCGTCTTGGCCATGAGCGTCGACGAGCTGCTGGCCGGCGCCAGCGACGAACTCGACCTGGCCTTGATCGATCTGAACATGCCCGGCGCCAACGGACAGTCCCACGTCGAGGAGGTCCGCCGCCGCCACCCGGCGGTGCCGGTGATCGTGCTGTCCGGCTACGAGGACCCGGCCGTGATGCGTGCGGCGCTGGAGCACGGTGTGCTCGGCTTCATTCCCAAGGCCTATTCGCCCGAGGTGATGCTCTCGGCCGTGCGGCTGGTGCTTGCCGGCGGCGTGTACGTGCCGCCGATGATGCTGTCGGCCGTGCCTCCTGGCGTGGTCGCCGGCGCGGTGGCCGGCGGCCCGGCGCCGCAGCCCGGTGCGGGCGCCGCAGCGCCGGGCCAGACGCTGGACCACCTGCGCAACGTGCTGACCGAGCGGCAGGTCGAGGTGCTGCAGCTGCTGTCGCAAGGCAAGCCCAACAAGCTCATCGGGCGCAGTCTGGGCATCAGCGAAGGCACGGTGAAGATCCACCTGGCCGCCATCTTCCGTGCCCTGAACGTACGCAACCGCACCGAGGCGGTGGTCGCCGCGCAGTCCCTCACTGAAGCCTGAGGACCGGGCGAGCTATGCTCGCCGGATGCTGCTGGATCTTTCGCACTTCGATGCCGCCATCGTCGACCTCGACGGCACCCTGGTCGACACCCTGGGCGATTTCGTCGCCGCGCTGGGCGGCATGCTGGACGACCTGGGCCTGCCGCCGGTCGCGGCCGAGGCGGTCTCGGCCATGGTCGGCAAGGGCTCGGAGCATCTGATCGCCTCGGTGCTGCGGCACGTGGGCGCGGCGCCGGAGCGCTTCGACGCGGCCTGGCAGCGCTACCAGCACCACTACCTGGCCATCAACGGCCGGCATTCGCGCGTCTACCCCGGGGTGCGCGAGGGCCTGCAGGCGCTGCGCGCGCGGGGCCTGCGGCTGGCCTGCCTGACCAACAAGCCCGGCGCCTTCGCCCGCCCGCTGCTCGCGGCCAAGGATCTGGACGGCTTCTTCGCGCAGGTGTTCGGCGGCGACGCCTTCGAGCGCAAGAAGCCCGATCCGCTGCCGCTGCTGAAGACCTGCGAGGCGCTGGGCAGCCTGCCCGCGCGCACGCTGATGATCGGCGACTCCAGCAACGACGCGCGCGCGGCCCGTGCGGCCGGCTGCCCGGTGCTGCTGGTCGGCTACGGCTACAACCACGGCGAGCCGGTGCGCAGCGCCGGCGCCGACGGCTACCTGGACTCGCTCGCGGAACTCGCAGCTTCCTGAGCCTGGCGTCCTCGGCTAAACTGCGCGCTCCATGTTCATTCACCATGTCATCCAGACGGGCCACAGCTGCCGGGGAGCTTGGCCCTGGCGTACGCCGACGACGCTGCCTGCCTGACCGCATGCACGGCGCCGCGCCGTGCGAACGTGGCCCTTGCGACCTGGTCGCCGGGCCAATTCCGTGAATGAACGCCGCCGCCCCGCGTCCGTGGTGCGTCGGCCGATGGAGATCCCCTTGATCACCGAACTCGAATTCAAAAGCCTCAGCACCCAGGGCTACAACCGCATCCCGCTGATGGTCGAGGCCTTCGCCGACCTCGAAACCCCGCTGTCCCTCTACCTCAAGCTCGCCCATTCCCAGGGCGACGGCCGCCACAGCTTCCTGCTGGAATCGGTGGTCGGCGGCGAGCGCTTCGGCCGCTACAGCTTCATCGGCCTGCCGGCGCGCACCCTGCTGCGCGCCAGCGGCTTCGGCGTCGAGGCGCTGACCGAGGTCGTGACCGACGGCCAGGTCGTGGAAACCGCGCGCGGCAACCCGCTGGACTTCATCGCCGCCTACCAGCAGCGCTTCAAGGTCGCGCTGCGCCCGGGGCTGCCGCGCTTTTGCGGCGGGCTGGCCGGCTACTTCGGCTACGACACGGTGCGCCACATCGAGAAGAAGCTCGAGGCCACCTGCCCGCCCGACACCCTGGGCTGCCCCGACATCCTGCTGCTGCAGTGCGAGGAGCTGGCGGTCATCGACAACCTCTCGGGCAAGCTCTACCTGATCGTGTATGCCGACCCGAAGCAGCCCGAGGCCTACCCGAACGCCAAGCGCCGGCTGCGCGAGCTCAAGGAGAAGCTCAAGTACTCGGTGAGCGCGCCCATCGTCAAGCCGACGCAGCCGCACCCGCCCGAGCGCGGCTTCGCCAAGGCCGACTACCTGGCCGCGGTGGAGCGCGCCAAGGAACTGATCGCCGCCGGCGACTTCATGCAGGTGCAGGTGGGCCAGCGCATCAGCAAGCGCTACACCGAATCGCCCCTGTCGCTGTACCGCGCGCTGCGCTCGCTCAACCCCTCGCCCTACATGTACTACTACCACCTGGGCGACCACCACGTGGTGGGCGCCTCGCCCGAGATCCTGGTGCGCCAGGAGCACACCGGCCTGAGCGCCGCCGGGCCGTCCCAAGGCGGGAACGCCCCCTCGGGGGGCAGCGAACCACGCGCAGCGGGGAGCGTGGGGGCATCGGTTCCCGAGCAGAAGATCACCATCCGCCCGCTGGCCGGCACTCGGCCGCGCGGCGCCTCGCCGGAGCTGGACAAGGCGGCCGAGGCGGAGCTGCTGAACGACCCCAAGGAGCGCGCCGAGCACGTGATGCTGATCGACCTGGCGCGCAACGACATCGGCCGCATCGCCAAGACCGGCAGCGTGAAGGTGACCGAGGCCTTCGCCATCGAGCGCTACAGCCACGTGATGCACATCGTGAGCAACGTCGAAGGCATCCTGCAGGACGGCATGACCGCGATCGACGTGCTCAAGGCCACCTTCCCGGCCGGCACGCTGACCGGCGCGCCCAAGGTGCACGCGATGGAACTCATCGACCAGCTCGAGCCGATCAAGCGCGGCCTGTACGGCGGCGCCTGCGGCTACATCAGCTACGCCGGCGACATGGACGTGGCGATCGCCATCCGCACCGGGATCGTCAAGGACCAGGTGCTGCACGTGCAGGCGGCCGCCGGCGTGGTGGCCGACTCGGTGCCCGAGCTGGAATGGAAGGAAACCGAGGCCAAGGCGCGCGCGTTGCTGCGGGCGGCGGAGCTGGTGGAGGAGGGGCTGGAATGAGCGCCGCCGAATACGGACGTCCGGACGCAGAGGACGCGAAGGATTCGCGAAGGACGCAAAAGGAAGACAGAGATTTTGAAGATGATTTTTCGCACGACATCATCGGAGCGGCCGTGGAGGTGCAGCGGGTGCTGGGGGTCGGCCTGCTCGAAAGCGCCTATGCGGCGGCGTTGGCTGTCGAGCTGAACGAGCGGGAGCTTCGGTTCGAGCGGGAGGTGCCGGTCTCGGCGTACTACAAGGGGCGCAGCGTGGGCGTTGCGTACCGTGCGGATTTCGTGGTCGAAGGCTCCGTGATCCTGGAACTCAAGGCCATCGACGCGGCGGCCGACCTGCATCGCGCGCAACTGCTTTCCTATTTGCGCCTCTCGGGCCTGAAGCTCGGCCTGCTGATCAATTTCCATGCCTTTCCCGTCGTCAAGGGCATCCAGAGAATGGTGAACAAGCCATGAGCCTTTCCTCGCATACCTCATTTCATTCCTTTCTGGATTCCTTTCGCGTCCTTCGCGAATCCTTCGCGTCCTCTGTGTTCGGACGTCCGATCTCCGAGGGCCTGAAGAAATGAAGCTCCTGATGATCGACAACTACGACAGCTTCACCTACAACATCGTCCAGTACTTCGGCGAGCTGGGTGCGGACGTGCAGGTGCACCGCAACGACGAGATCACCGTCGAGCAGATCGGCGAACTGATCGCCTCGGGCGTCGAGCGGCTCGTGGTGTCGCCAGGCCCGTGTTCGCCGGCGGAGGCGGGCGTCTCGGTCGCAGCCATCACCGAGTTCGCGGGCAAGCTCCCCATCCTCGGTGTGTGCCTCGGCCACCAGGCCATCGGCGCGGCCTTCGGCGGCAGGATCGTGCGCGCGCAGCAACTGATGCACGGCAAGACCAGCGAGATCACGACCACGCGCGAGGGCGTGTTCGCCGGGCTGCCCGAGAAGTTCGTCGTCAACCGCTACCACTCGCTGTCGGTCGAGCGCGCGAGCTGCCCGGCGGCGCTGGCCATCACGGCCTGGACCGACGACGGCGAGATCATGGGCGTGCGCCACACCGGTTTCGCGCATGAGGTGCGCATCGAAGGCGTGCAGTTCCATCCGGAATCCATCCTCACCGAGCACGGCCATGCGATGCTGCGGAACTTCCTCGGCTAGCATGGACAGGAGATTCCGATGAGCACCGACGCGCCGATCGTCGACCTGCGCAGCGACACCGTCACGCAGCCCACCGACGCGATGCGCGCCGCCATGGCGGCCGCGCCGCTGGGCGACGACGTGTTCGGCACCGACCCGAGCGTCAACACGCTGCAGGCGAAGATCGCCGGCATGCTCGGCTTCGAGGCGGCGCTGTTCGTACCCACCGGCACGCAGAGCAACCTGTGCGCGATCCTGTCGCACTGCGGGCGCGGCGACGAGTACATCGTCGGCCAGCAGCAGCACTGCTACCGCTGGGAGGGCGGCGGCGCGGCGGTGTTCGGCAGCGTGCAGCCGCAGCCCCTGGAGCATGCGCCCGACGGCACGCTGCCGCTGGCGCAGATCGAGGCGGCGATCAAGCCCGACGACGCGCACTTCGCGCGCACCCGGCTGCTGGCGCTGGAAAACACGCTGGGCGGCAGGCTGCTGCCCTTCGGCTACGTGCAGGCCGCCACCACGCTGGCCAGGGAGCGGGGGCTGCAGCGGCACCTGGATGGCGCGCGGCTGTTCAATGCCGCCGTCGTGCAGGCCGTGGAACGCGGCACGGGCGCGCTGGACGAGGCGCGCCGCATCGCCCAGTGCTTCGACAGCGTCTCCGTGTGCTTCAGCAAGGGGCTGGGCGCGCCGGTGGGGTCGGCGCTGCTGGGCTCGCGCGATTTCATCGCCCGCGCGCACCGCATCCGCAAGATGGCCGGCGGCGGCATGCGCCAGGCCGGGCTGCTGGCCGCCGCGGCCTCGCATGCGCTGGACCACCACGTCGAGCGGCTGGCCGATGACCACGCGCTGGCCCGCCGGCTGGCCGAGGGGCTGGCCGGCATCGAGGGCCTCGCGGTCGAGCCGCCGCAGACCAACATCGTGTTCGTCGACCTGCAGGGCGCCGCGCAGGCGCGGTCGGCCGAACTGCTGGCCTGGCTGAACGCGCGCGGCATCCTGGCCACCGGCCTGTACCGCCTGCGCTTCGTCACGCACCTGGACGTGGACGCTGCCGGCGTGGACCGCGCGGTGCAGGCGATCCGCGCCTTCTTCAGCGCCTGAGAGGCTCGGCATGCCCGACGCGCAGCATCTCCTCCTCTTCGTCGCGGCGGGCCTGCTGCTCAACCTCACGCCGGGCGTCGACGTGTTCTACATCGTCGGCCATGCGCTGCGGCGCGGCGCGCGCGCAGGCATCGTCGCGGCGCTGGGCATCACCGCGGGC
>Ga0160468_100243_pt1 | contig 30215 bp, 29 predicted proteins | sample HID1972K_E11MG_FD_108234 | JGI IMG/M metagenome (GOLD analysis project Ga0160468, IMG submission 108234) | Enriched pill bug-associated microbial communities from UW Madison campus, WI, USA - HID1972K_E11 MG | ecosystem: Host-associated > Arthropoda: Insects > Digestive system > Unclassified ... | reverse complement strand
GTCGCAAAGTGCCGGTGATCCTCTTCACCAAGAACGGCGGCCTGTGGCTGGAAAGCATCGCCGAGGCTGGTGCCGACGCATTGGGCCTGGACTGGACCTGCGACATCGGCAACGCCCGCGCCCGCGTTGGCGACAAGGTTGCCCTGCAGGGCAACATGGATCCGACCGTGCTCTACGCCAAACCGGAAGCGATCCGCACCGAAGTCGGGCGCATTCTGGCAAGTTATGGCAAGGGCAGCGGTCACGTGTTCAACCTTGGCCATGGCATCACGCCTGAGGTTGATCCGGAGCATGCGGGTGCGTTTTTGCGTGCGGTGCATGAGCTGTCTGCGCAGTATCACGAGTGATCGCCACACCATAAAAAACGCCCGGCTAAATGCCGGGCGTTTTTGTTTGCACGATTCAATGTCGGACACAGATCAATTGTAGGAGTGAGCCTGCTCGCGATAGCGGTGTGTCAGCCAGAACGTTCAGCACCGCTATCGCGAGCAGGCTCACTCCTACAGGGTTTTTGTGTCAGGCTTTGACACTCTGCAGCGGCGGCAACTTCGCCAGCTTCAATGCCACCAGCAGCGCGATCAGCAACAGCGCACCAATAAACAGGCCTATGCCATTCCACCCGCCGAGATGCCAGAACACCCCGCCCGCCGTCCCGGCAATGCTCGACCCGGCGTAATAACTGAACAGATACAACGACGACGCCTGCCCCTTGGCCTTGGTCGCGCGACGACCGATCCAGCTACTCGCCACCGAATGCGCGCCAAAGAAGCCAAAGGTGAAAATCAGCATGCCGACAATCACCAGCAACAGCGGCGTAAACATCGTCAACGCAAGGCCGGCGAACATCAGCGCAATGGTCGCCCACAGCACTTTGCGTCGTCCCAGCTTGTCCGCCAGTGAACCAATCTTCGCCGAACTGTAGATACCCGACAGGTAAACCACCGACAGCAAGCCCACGAACACCTGATCGAGGTTGTACGGCGCCGCGAGCAAGCGATAGCCGATGTAGTTGAACAGCGTGACAAACGCACCCATCAGCACGAACGCTTCAAGAAACAGCAGCGGTAAACCGGCATCGCGAAAGTGCATGGTGAAGCCGTCGAGCAAGCTACGCGGGTGCAGCGAACGCGAGCGGAAGTTGCGTGATTCCGGGAGGATCTTCCAGAACACCGCCGCGGCAATCATCGCCAGGCCACCGATCACCAGCATCGCCGTGTGCCAGCTGACGAAGTCGATCAACACACCGGTGATCAACCGCCCGCTCATCCCGCCAATCGCGTTGCCGCCGATGTACAAACCCATCGCCAGGCCGATGTGTTGCGGATGAATTTCTTCACTCAGATACGTCATTGCCACCGCCGCCAGTCCGCTCAGCGACAGCCCGATCAGCGCGCGCATGATCAGCACACCTTCCCAACTCGGCATCATTGCACTGGCCATGGTGCACAGCGCCGCCGCGAACAGCGCGGTCACCATCACCGGTTTGCGCCCGACCCGATCGGAAATCGGCCCGGTGATCAGCAGGCCGATGGCGAGCATGCCGGTGGCTACCGAGAGGATCAGGCTGCTTTGCGCCGCGTTGATTCCGTACTCGTGGGACAACAGCGGCATCATCGGCTGCACGCAGTACAGCAAGGCAAACGTCGCGAACCCGCCGCTGAACAGCGCCAGTACCGTGCGCATGAACATCGGTGTGCCTTTTTCGATGTAGATTTCTTGCAGCTCGGCGACGACATCGTCCGCCGCAGCGGGCGGGACTTCATGGGCAAGGGGCGCAACAGCAGTTTTCACTTCAGACCTCGGAGGGCACGGCCAGGCAGGCAATGAAAAAATCATATAGCTGGCTAATGTTTCTATCCAATATATTGTTCGACCTGTTTGATAGCTTTTACGACCTAATGGGATATCCATGGAATTTCGTCATCTGCGCTACTTCATCGCCGTCGCCGAAGAACTGCATTTCGGCCGCGCCGCACAGGTGCTGGGTATCTCCCAGCCGCCGCTGAGCCAGCAGATTCAGGCGCTGGAACAGGAAGTCGGCGCGCGACTGTTCGAGCGGACCAACCGTCGGGTCGAGCTGAGCGAGGCCGGTCGCTTGTTTCTCGAAGAAGCACGGCTGGTGCTGGCGCAGGTCGATAAAGCGGCGGACGTCGCGCGACGTGCGCAGTTGGGGGAATTGGGCGAGTTGAAGATTGGTTTTACCTCGTCAGCGCCGTTCAACTCGACGATTCCGCAGGCGATCTTTGCCTTTCGTCAGCGCTTCCCGGCGGTGCACCTCAACTTGCGCGAGATGAGCAGCACGATGGTCGCAGATGCGTTAGTGGATCAGTCGATCGAGGTGGGGATCATGCGCCCGCTGGGGTTGCCTGATTCGCTGAGCGTGGGCGAGTTGATGCGTGAGCCGCTGGTCGCGGTGCTCGGTTCCAAGCATCCGCTGGCGCAGGGCAGTGAAGAAGGGCTGTTCCTCTCGGCGCTGGCGCTGGAGCCGTTCGTGTTCTTTCCGCGCAGTTACGGCAGCGGGTTGTATGCGCAATTGCTCAGCCTGGCGCGGGATGCCGGGTTCAGCCCGCACTTCGCGCAAGAGGCTGGGGAGGCGATGACCATCATCGGTCTGGTCGCAGCGGGGCTGGGAGTATCGGTGCTGCCGGCGTCCTACCAGCGGATGCGCATCGATGGCGTGGTCTATCGACCGTTGCTCGATCCGGAGGCGGTGTCTGCAGTGTGGCTGGTACAGCGCAAGGATCAGAAATCGCCGATGGCAAAGGCGTTTGTTGACCTGCTCACGCGCAAGGTCGAGTCCGCCTAACAGATCGCAGCCTTCGGAAGCTCCTGCATTGATCCCTGTAGGAGCTGCCGCAGGCTGCGATCTTTTGATCTTGCCGTTATGGCAACCGCACCAGATCCCCTTTCAACGCCACCCGCGTGACAAAAATCCCTGCCCGGCACTCGTACGTATTCAAATCCTTGCGCACATGCTGGTCGTAGTAACTGACGATATTGACCACCGCATTCGCCCCGACCCGCTTGGCATCGGCCTGCAACTTGATCAGATTCGACTGCAGCACCCATTCGCAGGAATCGTGATCGCTCTTGTTGAAACCATTGGTGCTCAGATCACTGATCACACCACGACGCAACAACTGCTGAGTGCCCTGCGGCCCGTTGCCGACCAGATAAAACCTCACACTGCCATCCAGCCGACCTGCGCGAATCGCGTCCGACAGCACGGTTTCGAACGGCATATACATGAGGTTGGTGGCGTGGCTGGCGCTCGGCAGCAGAGCGAAAAGCGTGGCGGCAATCAGGGCTTTCACTTGCATGGTCATCTCCTTGACGGTGAAAGAGAAGCGCGGGCAGGCATGGTGCTGATGTGGTTTGAGGGAGTGTAGATGCTGCGTGTTCAGGTTGCAGGTTGAAGTCAGTAGCGAAACTTACATTTTCAGTAACGGAACAGCCTTAGTGAAAACTCCGTTTTTTGCGCAAAATCGGTTCTTTTCAGTGAGCGCAACGGATGCCACTTCGTTACCAGCCCAAGGAGGGCAGTGTGCTGATTTGTGATTTTAGGGGGTATGAAGTCCCTGAGATGGTCAAGATCAGACCCGTAGTTGTCATACGTAAACACAGGACTAACAGCTTGTTGGTAACCGTCGTGCCACTGAGTACTACGGCGCCCGATATCATGCTTGGTCACCACCTTGAACTCGCAAGTCATCTGCAGGGCGCCAGCCCCACATGCTGGGCAAAGTGCGACATGGTGGCGACAGTTAGCCTTTCTCGGCTTGACCGTATAAAAAGCAAGGATCGAGAAGGACGGCGCGTTTACCTGATTTCACATCTTGCAATAGACGAGTTTTCTGCGGTCAAAGCCGCCGTTAGACTCGCGCTTGGGCTGTAATGGCAGCAGGGGTGGCGCGGCAAGGCCAAACGCCAGCCGTTGTCCGGCAATCCAATTCAGGCAATACTGTGGGGGTTCCCGTAAGGGGCTTGTGAGACTCTGAGGATCCTGGGTAACCAGCCATCGCAGAGCCAGACAGGTAATCGGCCATGACAAGCCAACCTGTTTGTGAAAGGGCGCCCAAAGGCGCCCTTTGTCGTTTCTGGCATTTACTGAACCTTCGCCAGGTCACCCTTCAACGCAACACCCGCCATGATCGCGCCGGCGTGGCATTCGTAGGTCTGCGCATCCTTGCGCTCGTTGCTCTTGTAGAAGCTGACGATGTTGGTCACGGCATTGGCGCCGGCGCTTTTCGCGGCCTGGTGCAGGCTGATGATGGCCGACTGTGCAACCCATTCGCAGGCTTCTGCATCGGACTTGTTGAAGGCGTTGGTCTTCTTGTTGGTCACGGCGCCCGGGCTGATGACGCTGACTTTGCCGGCCGGGGTGTTGCCGGCCAGATAGAACTTCACGCTGCCATCGATTTTGCCGGAGCGGGTGGCTTCGGCGACGGCTTTGTCGAATGGCAGGTAAACCGCCGTGTCACGGGCCTGGCTGACCGCAGGCAAGGCGCAGAGCAGCAGGGTGGTGATAGCAAGTTTCTTGAAGTGCATGGAGGTCTCCTTGACCTGGATTAATTCGGTTGTGACCAGCGGCGGAAAATCAACGAGGTGTTGACCCCACCAAAAGCGAAGTTGTTGTTCATCACGTAGTCATGGTGCATCTGACGGAATTCGCCGCGCAGATAGTCGAGCTTGCCGCAGTGCGGATCGACTTCCTCGAGGTTGAACGTGTGCACATACTGGTCGCGGTTCATCATCTCGATGCTGAACCACGACTCCAGCGCCCCGCAGGCGCCGAGCGTATGGCCGAGGAAGCTCTTCTGCGAGCTGATCGGCATGCGTTCACCGAACAGGCTGCTGGTCGCCAGTGTTTCGGCAATGTCGCCCTGTTCTGTCGCAGTGCCGTGGCCGTTGACATAGCCGATGGCGTCCGGTGTCAGTCCGGCGTCTTCCAGCGCCAGTTCCATGGCGCGGCGCATGGTCACCTGCTCCGGGCGGGTGGTGTGCTGGCCGTCGGCGTTGCTGCCGAAACCGACGAGCTCGGCGTGGATGCGCGCGCCGCGCGCGAGGGCATGCTCCAGTTCTTCGAGGACCAGCATGCCGCCGCCTTCACCAATGACCAGGCCGTCGCGGCCCTTGTCGTAAGGGCGCGGACTGGTTTGCGGGGCATCGTTTTTCAGGCTGGTGGCGTACAGCGCGTCGAAGACCATGGCTTCGGTCGGGCAGAGTTCTTCGGCGCCGCCGGCGAGCATCAGCGGCAGGCGACCGAACTTGATTGCCTCGTAGGCGTAACCGATGCCCTGGCTGCCGCTGGTACAGGCGCTGGACGTCGGGATCAAACGCCCGGTGAGGCCGAAGAAGATGCTGATGTTGGCGGCGGTGGTGTGCGGCATCATCCGCACATAGGAGTTGGCGTTCAGCCCCTCGGCCACCGAATTGAGCAACATGTTGCCGAACGCTTTGATTTCGTCGGTGCTGCCGGTGGACGAGCCGCAGGCCACGCCCATGCGCCCGTCCTTGATCGATTCGTCGCCCAGCAGACCGGCGTCAGCCAGGGCTTTTTCTGCGGCACCGACCGCTAGCCGTGAAACCCGGCCCATGCTGCGCAGTTGTTTGCGTGTCCAGTGCGCGGGGACGACGAAATCATCGATAGGCCCAGCCAGGCGGGTGTTGAGTTCGCTGAAACGATCCCACTCGTCCATCCGGCGGATGCCGCTGCGGTTGGCCGCGAAGTTGCCGGCGATGGTTGCCCAGTCGCTGCCCAGCGAGGTGATGCCGGCCATGCCGGCGACGACGACGCGCTTCATCAGCACAAGCCTCCGTTGACCGCCAGAACCTGGCGGGTGATGTACGAGGCTTCCGCCGACATCAGGAAATTCACCGCACCGGCCACCTCTTCAGGGGTGCCCATGCGCTGCGCGGGGATCATTTTCATCAGTTCTTCCACCGGCACGTTGTCGTCGAGCATCGCCGTGTCGATCAGGCCCGGCGCGACGCAGTTCACGGTGATTTTGCGCTTGCCCAGTTCAATCGCCAATGCCTTCGCGGCGCCGATCACGCCGGCTTTCGAGGCGCTGTAGTTGACCTGGCCACGGTTGCCGATCAGCCCCGACACCGAAGTGATGCAAACAATGCGACCGGCGGCGCGGCGGCGGATCATCGGCATCATCACCGGGTGCAGGACGTTGTAGAAACCGTCGAGGTTGGTGCGCAAAACCACGTCCCAATCGTCGTCACTCAGGGCGGGGAATGCGCCGTCACGGGTCAGCCCGGCATTCAACACCACGCCGTAATAGGCACCGTGAGTTTCGACGTCGGCTTCGAGAATGGCTTTGCAGGTTTCGCGCTCGGCGACATCGAATTGCAGAATCCGCGCCTTGCGGCCCAACGCTTCGATTTCAGCCTGCACGGCTTGTGCTTCGGCCATGCCGCTGCGGCAATGCAGGACGATATCGTGCCCGGCCTGCGCCAGACGCAGGGCAATAGCGCGGCCAATGCCACGGCTGGAGCCGGTGACCAATACGGATTCAGTCATCGTTCGACTCCTTTTTTTGTACAAGATAAGCAGCCGCTTGCGGCGGCCGAAACACATTCAATCGGGCAGTCGCTTCGATGCCGGGTGCGCTGATATGGCATTCGAAAACGCCCATGCCATTGTCATCTTCCAGCGAGCGAATGCCATGAATGGTCAATTCGCTCCCCGCTGGAAACGCGTCGACGTTGCACTCGAATTTGCGTGTGCCGAGCAGAAAACCCAATTCCACCGGATTGCCTTGCTGTCGCGCATGGCAACCGGCGAAGGCAGCGACGCTTTGCGCCATCAACTCGATGCCGACCCACGCCGGCAAGCTGCCGTCGGGCAGGTTGAACAAACCCTCAGGCCTGACCGTGAGCGTTGTATGGATCTGTTCATCGTCGAAGCTTGTGACGCTGTCGATCAGGATCATGTCGCCCGCATGGGGCAGCAGCTCGGCGAGCGGCCAGTCAATCATGGGGCGTCTCCGATAATCAGGCTGACGTTGTTGCCGCCGAAGGCAAACGAGTTGCTCATCAGGTAGCGGGGTGCAATGGACGTCAGACGTTCGTTTGCGGTCACCCACTTCAGAGGCGGCAGCGCCGGGTCGGCCTGGCCGTCCCAGACGTGCGGTGGCAAAACGTGAGCGGGATTGTCGGCGCTGAGGCTCAACCAGCAGAACGCGGCTTCCAGCGCGCCGGCAGCGCCGAGGGTATGGCCGCTCATCGGTTTGGTCGACGAACACGCCACGCCTTCGGGAAACAACGCCGCGACCGCCAGACTTTCCATGGCGTCGTTGTGTTGGGTGGCGGTGCCGTGCAGGTTCAGATAGTCGATTTGTGCAGCGTGCAGCTGGGCACGGCTCAAGGCTTTCTGCATCGCTTGCAGGGCGCCGCGACCGCTCGGTTCAGGCGCGGAAATATGGTGCGCGTCGGAGCTGGCCCCGGCACCGAGCAGGGCGATGGCCGGGCCGTCGCCCGGTTGTCTGCTCATCACGAACAGCACCGCGGCCTCGCCGATATTGATGCCGTTGCGATTAGCCGAAAACGGATTGCAGCGCTCGTCCGACACCGCTTCCAGCGATGAAAAACCGTTGAGAGTCAGTTTGCACAAACTGTCGACACCACCGCACAGCACCGCATCGCACAGGCCCAGATCCAACAGGCGTTGAGCGCTCATCAAGGCCCGGGCGCTGGAGGTGCAAGCGGTAGAAATCACATAGGTCGGGCCGCTGAGCTGCAGCCAGTCGGCGAGAAAATTCGCCGGCGCGCCGAGTTCCTGCTGGCGGTAGTCGTATTCGCTGGGGAATTGCTGCTCGCGGATGTAGTGCGCCAGCCCACGGCTGGCTTCGTCGATGCCCGAGGTGCTGGTGCCGAGCACCACGCCAATGCGCTCACGCCCGTAGGTGCGGATTGCCTGATCGATGTCATCGCGAATCTGCAGCGCGGCTTCGAGCAACAACTGATTGTTGCGGCTGCTCTGCTCGGCGAGTGCTGCTGGAATCGCTGCCAGTTCACCGTGCACGGCAGCCACCGGCAAATCACGCTCCGCGACCCAGCCGGATTCGTGGCGCATGCCCGAGCAGTCGCCCGCGAACAGGTTACGGGCAACTTCAGACTTGTCGCGACCCAGCGCACAAATGACGCCGAGGGCATTCAGATAAGCGGTCATGGCGTCGATTCACCGAGCGGAGAAACGCGATAGTGCGGGCCTTGGGGCAGGTTCAATTCGAAGCTCAACGGTTGTGCATAACGGATGTCCCAGCGCGCCGGCAGGGTACGTTGCCCAGCTTGTTGTTGCGCAGTGGGGTAATTGCGCAGCAATTCGCCGGACGGAGTCAGGGCGAACAACAGCGCAGCGAACAGTTCCCGGGCTTCCGGGTTCGGCGGCAGCAGACCATCGGCCTGCCAATGCCCATCGATCAATTGCTGACGCGCCTGCGGGATACCCAGTGGATCCATCATCGACCAGCGGATGCCCGGGCCTTCGCGCTGGATCACCAGCAGCCAGTCCTGACGCTGATCCGCCTGATTACGTTCGATGTGCAGCTGCAGCGGTAGCGGCAGTGTTGGATTGCCCACCGGCAACGGGGCCTGGCTGGCGCAGGCACTCAGCAGAAAAAATACACCGATCATCACCAGTCGCAGCACTGCGGTCACTGTAGGAGTGAGCCTGCTCGCGATAGCGGTCATGGATTCACAATACAGGTTGGCTGACCCACCGCTATCGCGAGCAGGCTCACTCCTACAAGGATTTGTGTACATCAGGAAACCTCTGTCAGCGGCTTGCGCGCGACGACGTTGACCAACGTCTCTTCACGCTGCCCAAACGGCTTCGGCTTGCGTAACCCAAACCGCTCCAGCAAGCCAAAATCCTTCGACCGGCTCCACCACAGATACGGGTACGAGACGTTGCGCTCGGTAAAATCAAACCCTTGCCCGCGAATCATCTCCAGGTACTGCGCCGCACTCTTTTGCACGTGCATCGGATGGCGGAACAACCAGCGGATCACCCAGGTATCAATGTAGGCCTCGGTGGACTCGGCGAACAGCAGATACCCACCAGGCTTGAGCACACGATAAAACTCGGCCAGCGCTTTTTCCTGCTCGACCAGATGATGAAAGGTCTGGTGACAGAACAGCAGATCGACGCTGGCGTCCGGCACATTGAGCGTCGCGCAATCGCTGCCGATCAGTTCAACATCGAGACCCAGACGCGCCGCTTCTTCGCCGCTCAACTCAAGACTGTGCGGATCGGCGTCAATGCCGATCAAGCGCTGTGGCACGAAGGTCTGGCGCAGATGGGCGAACGACTTGCCCTGGCCGCAACCGGCATCGAGCAACACCGGGTTCTGTGGCAGCGATTCACTGAACAGCCCACGCAAATCGTTGATCGCCACCCGCAATACATGATGCTGCCAGGTGTGGCTGCGCAGGAACCAGAAACCGAAGCGGGTTTCCTCGACGTAGCTGTCGCTCAAGTAATTCATGTGGCGTCCTTTGCACAGAGTTCGGAGATCATTTTCAAACGGCGCCGCGCTTCGCTGACGAACGGATTGCGCTCATCCCAGGCATAACCGGCGAGGATCGAGCAGATCATCCGGCGAATGTCTGCCTGACTGTCTTCGTAAAAAATCACGTCCTGAAAGGTGCCGGCGTACCAGCCCTCGACATAGCAGCGGAAGGTGTCGACGCCGCGCTTCAGCGGTTCGGCGAACTCGCTTTGCCAGTCGACCGTTTCGCCCTGCAACTGCCGGTGCAGCACGGCAGCGGCCATGCTCGCCGAGCGCATGGCGATGGTCACGCCGGAAGAGAACACCGGGTCGAGAAATTCCGCGGCATTGCCGAGCAAGGCGAAGCCCGGCCCGTGCAAGGTTTTCACGTTGGCCGCGTAGCCACCGAGGGTGCGCGCCGGGGTGTCCCACACGGCGTTGTTCAGCACGCCGGCGAGGCTTGGCGTCTCGGCGATAAAGCTGCGCAGGCAGGCGTCGAGGTCGGCATCGCGACCGACGAAGTGTTCGGCGGCAGCGACCACGCCCACCGAACAACGACCGTTGCTGAACGGGATCGTCCAGAACCAGACATCGCGATGCTGCGGGTGGGTGGTGACGAGGATTTTTTCGCGGTCGAACGCCGGGTTGTCGATGTGATCTTCGACGTGGGTGAACACCGCTTGGCGCACCGGAAAATTCGACGGTGCTTCCAGATCGAGCAAGCGCGACAGCACCCGGCCATAGCCGCTGGCATCAAGGACGAAATCCGCTTCGACGCGGTATTCGCTACCGTCCTCGCGACGCACATCCAGCTGCGGTTTGGCCCGGTCGAAATCGACGCTGACGATGGCATCGCCATAGCGAATTTCGACGCCTTGCAGCGCCGCTTGATCGGCCAGCAGTTTGTCGAAATCGGCGCGCTGCACCTGGAAAGTGGTCGGCTTGCCGTCGGTAAAGGTGTCGCTGAAATCGAACGCGCTGTAGCGCTCGCCCCAAGCGAAAGCCGCACCGGTCTTGCGCTGGAAGCCAGCGGCGTTGACGGCGTCAAGCATGCCGGCTTCTTCGACAAAGTCCAGGCAATGGCTGAGCAGGCTTTCACCGATGGAAAAGCGTGGAAAGTGCTGGCGCTCGATCACCAGGACATCGTGGCCCTTGCGCTTGAGCAACGCCGCAGCGATTGCGCCGGAAGGGCCGGCACCGATGATCACGACCTGACGGGATTCCATTTCAACGATTGGCACGCGAGCTCCGGGGCAAAGGGTTTTTCAGATTCATGGGCGCGCTGTGCAGGCCGATCAGGGCCGGTAGCAGCGTCGCGATCAGGCCCATCAGCATCAGCGCGAAATACAGCGCCGGGGTGATGAGCTGTTGTTGCAGCAGCAAATTGAGGAAGACGATTTCGCTCAGCCCACGGATGTTCAGCAGCACGCTCTCGCGCCAGCGGCTGGCGCCTGCGAACGAGGCGCCGGCCCAACCGAGGCCGAGCCAGTTGCCGAGCAGTTTACTGGCAATCGGCAAGAGCAGCAGCGTCGCCCATTGCGCCGCGCCGAGACTGGCCAAAGCGCTGTGCACATCGATTTGCACGATGCCGAAGGTGAGGATCAGCGGGATCGCGACCCACGTCTGCAAACGGCTCATCCAGCGCGCCGGCAACGGCAGCACCAGCGGCACTTTGAGTGCGGCCATGCACAGCAGATAGCCGATGCCGAAGATCAGCGCATTGAGTCTGTAATGCTCGGCCATCACCAACAGTGCGAAGAAGCCGAGGCTGTAGGTCAGCGGGCGGCGCACGCGGAACAGATGCAGCAACAACGGCACACAGGCAAGCCCCAGCGGTAGCAACAGGCTGCTCAGGTGCAGACTGCCTTGGGCGAGGCCGAACAGTGTCCAGCAGCTCAGATCGATGAGAATCGCGGTTTGCACCAGCCGCCGGGTGGCGGCGGGCGGGTAATCGATGTGACGCAGATACAGATACAGCACCGGGATCGCGGTAATCGCAAAGACCAGCCCGATTGCCAAAGAGCTGAGCCACGGTTGCGCAGGCAACAGCCAGTAAGCCGCTGCCAGACCGCAGACGAAGGGCACGACGAAGCTCGGTATGGCGATTTTCACACTCTGGCGATCCAGTTTCAGATCGATCACATCACTGAGGATATGCCCCAGGAGCAGGGCGAAACTCAGGCTGTAGAGGTTTTTCAGCCAGTCTGGAGCGATCAGTTGAGCGCCGCTGAGTTGCCAGCCCGGCTCGATCCAGAAATACATCAGCAGTGGCAAACCGAAGCTTGCGAGTAATAGTTGGCTGACAATCGGAATCAGACCGAAATGCCGACCGACATGGGTGGCCGTGACAAACAGCGCCAAGGCCAGCAGCCAAAAGGCAACGACCATCATGCTGCCGGCTCCGCAACAGTGGCACGGTGTTCGTGACGTCCGGCCCACGGTGCAAGCAGGAAGCTGAACGCCAGACCAAGGCTCACCGACAAACCGAAATTGCTGACGGCCGGCGTGCTCGACACTGCCAGCAGACCGAATGACAACCACGTCGTCACGGCGGCCAGCAACGTGCCGAGCAGGCTCACCGCCGCACCACCGACCTGCTCACGCATGAGGATCGCGTAGTCGACGCTGATCGCCGTCACCAGCAGCAGACCGAACAGGCTGAACAGCGTCAGCGGCTGGCCGAGCCAGCCAAGACTGGCCAGGCTGCACAGCGCCGCCAGCAACGGCAGGGCAACGATGCGCAAGGCGCCGCCGAAGCCAAACGGCAGGATCAGCACCAGCACGATCAGCACGCAAGAGGCGAGCTTCAGTTCGGCCGCGCTGACCTGCGTGGCGGCGAACACTTCATTCAACTCACCGAGACGATCGACCAGCATCACCCCCGGCAAATCCAGGGCCTGTATTCGTAGCAGAGCAGGGTTGTTCAAGCCTTGCAGGCTGGTTATCGCCGCCACGCCGTCTTCGGTCGGCCCCAGCCAGAGCATGCGATAGGGTTCGCCGAGCGGGCCGGCGAGCGCGGTGTCGATGTCTTCGGCGGGCACGGTCTGCAACTGTTGCAACTCGGTTTGCAGCGCGGCGAGCGGCACGCCGAGTTCAAGCAGCGGCTGCCAGTATTGCGGCAACTTGTTCAGCGCTGCGCGCACCTCTTCTTGCTGGCTCGGCGGGCTGACCAGTTGATCGAGAGCCAGATAGCCTTGCAGCTTGTCGAGATTGACCAGTTGTTGCAGGCGATCGCTCAACGCGGCCTGACGTTCCAGCAGTTCTTGCTGATTGGCGCCGCGCACGAGGAAAAATTGACTGGTGGGCTGATAGCCGGTGATCCGCGCGATGGTCTGTGCTTCATCGGTCAGATGTTGCGGCGCACCGACCCACTGGCGGATGTCGTTCTTGCTTTGCAGTTGCACCAGACCGCCGACGCAGAAGGCGATCAGCAGCGCCAACAGCACCGGTGTGCGTACGCGCTCAAGGAGTTTTTCGCGCAGATCGACCAAGCGCTCGGCCAGACGCAGCGGCCATTGTGCGGGACGCAGTTCGACATTTTTCAGCAGTGCCGGCAGCAGGCACACCGCCGACAGATAAGCGCCGAGCAGCCCGGCGGCGGAGAACACCGCGATTTGCGTCAGCGCCGGGAACGGCGTCCACGCCAGCGCCAGATAGCCGATGGTGCTGGTGATCAGGCTCAGGGTCAGCCCGGGCAAGGTCAGACGCAAGGCCGGCCAACTGCGCCACGGCTTCAGGCTCCAGCTCTTCGACAGGTAGTGCAGCGGGTAATCCACTGCCACGCCGATCAGGCTGGAGCCGAGTACCAGCGTCATCACATGCATATGGCCGAACAGCGCTACACAGGCCACCGCGCCGAACAGCATGCCGACCAGCACCGGCACGAACGCCAGCAGCACGCGCCAGCGACGAAACGCCAACAGCAGCAACAGCAGAATGCCGACAGTGGCACCGCCGCCGACCCAGGTCATCTCGCGTGTCGCTTGCTGCTGACCGTTGGCCGCGTACAGCAGGCCACTGGCGGCAAGCAATTGCACGTCGGCTTTCGCCGCTTGTTCACGGCTGTGCTTGAGCAGATCGGCCACTTGCAGCGGCAGGTTCATGTCGAAGGCATTGCCGGTGGTGCGCGCGCGCAGCATGACCCAACTCTTGCCGTCAGCATCGGCAACCAGTGCGCCGCTGCCGATGTCGAGTTGCACCGAACCATGCTGTGGCTGGCTGTTCTGGATGCGTGCGGTCAGGCCCAGCCAATCATCCTGATTCGGCACCAGACTGAACCCTGTGAACGGGTCGAACAGCGCCTGCACTCGCTGATGGATGAACACATCGGGATGTTCGGTGAGCAGTTGCTGATCGTCCGTCGACAACATCGCCAGGCGCCCCAGCAGCAGTTGCGTGCGCAGGGCCGGCAGGTCCGCTTGCAGGTTCCACTGCACTTTTTCGAACAGGCCGCTGGCCTGCCACTGTTCACCCAGCGTCTGCGCCATGGCCACGGCTTGCTGGCGATCGGCGTGGCCGACCAGCACCAGCATTTCGCGGTTGAGCGGTTCCTGCATACGCTGTTCGGCACGCAGTTCGAGAGCGTCCGGATTAGTGCCGGGTACCAGTTCCATCAGGTTCGCCGACAGCGGCGCACCGTCGCGCCACTGCCAGCCCGCCAGTGCGACGACGGCCAGCAGCAGGATCAGAAACAGCCAGGGCAGCCTGCGTTCACTCGGCAAAGTCATGTTGCTCCGCGTCGCTCAATGGTTGCCCGGCGGTGCTGTCCTGCATGCGCAGCACGGTGCTGTCGCCTTGGGTTTCCAGCAGTTCGATGGTTTGCACCAGCGTGCTGCCGTCAATGTTGATCTGGTTGAACACTTGCTTGAGCAACACCGAGCGCGGTGTCAGCGTGAGTTTCCACTGCTGCGCGTCGCCGCTCAGGGCCAGTTCGAAATCCCGTTGCAGGCCGCTGCTGTCACCTTGCAACACGGCAAGGAACAAGCGGTTCTGCTCGGCCCCGGCGCTCTTGTTTGGCACCAGCTGCCAACCATTGCCGTCACGGCGGGCGATGCCTTTGGCGCTGATGCGATAGTCCTGTTGCAGCGGGGTTTTCAGCAGCCACAGCAGGCCGTGATTTTTCGCCAGGACGAAGCTGCCCTTGCTGATCAGCGGTTGCGGCAGGGCGCGCAGGTGTTTTTCCTGGATGAACTGGCCGTGGATCACCTCCGGTTTCGCCAGTTGCTCACTGAGCTGTTGCAGGTCGAAGGCGTTGGCCAGTGTCGACATCGCCAGCAGCGCCAGCGCGCTCAGGCTTTTAGCAAAAACATTCATCGCAGCATCCTTTCCACGGCATCGGTGAAGACTTTTGGCGACGCCAGCTGCATCTCGCGGCTGCTGACTTCGACGGCGACCTGCACCGAGCTGGCGCGGGTCAGGCGCTCGCCGCTGTGCAGGTCGGTGATCAGATAGTTGATCTTCAGGCGGTTTTCCCATTCGACCAGACTGGCGCGCACATTCAGGCGCTGGCCAAACACCGCGCCGCGTACGTAACGCAGTTGCAGGTCGATGATCGGCCAAGCGAACCCGGACTCGACCATGTGCGTGTAGTTGTGGCCGATCTTGTCCAGCAGCGCGCACCGCGCCACTTCGAGGTATTTGACGTAATGGCCATGCCAGACCACGTGCATGGTGTCGACGTCGAAAAACGGCACGAGGATTTCAGTGTCGGCGTGAAGCACTCCGGCGCTACGCATGCAGCCTCCAGTGTTGCGCGGCGATGCGTTGCAGACACAGGCGCAATTCGCCTTCCAGTGCGCGGTCTTCGATGACTGGCGGGAAGTCCTTGGCCAGTTCCTCGTGCATCGCCGCCAGCGACGGCGGCAACGGTCGCGCGTCTTCGGCCTGACCGCGCAGCCATACGCCTTGGTTGGCGGCGAGCAGGGTGGCGGCGGCGACCTGTTCGGTCAGCTCCAGCACACGAATCGCATCGCGGGCGGCGATGGTGCCCATGCTCACCTTGTCCTGGTTGTGGCACTCGGTGGAGCGCGAGAACACGCTGGCCGGCATGGTGTTTTTCAGCGCTTCGGCGGTCCAGGCGCTGGTGCCGATCTGCACGGCTTTGAAGCCGTGGTTGATCATCGCGCGATCCGCTGGCGCGCCAGACAGATTGCTCGGCAGACCATGGTTGTAACGCTCATCGACCAGCAAGGCGAGCTGTCGATCCAGCAGATCGGCGACGTTGGCCACCAGATTCTTCAGGCTGTCCATGGCGAACGCGATATGGCCGCCGTAGAAGTGCCCGCCGTGCAACACGCGCTCGGCTTCGGCATCGATGATCGGGTTGTCGTTGGCGCTGTTCAGTTCGGTTTCGATGAACGAGCGCAGCCAGTTCAGGCTGTCGGCCAACACGCCGAGTACGTGCGGGGCGCAGCGCAGCGAATAGCGATCCTGCAAACGATGCAGCGGCGCAGTCGGCGCGTCGATCGCCAGATCCTTGCGCAGCCACGCGGCGACCTGCATTTGCCCCGGGTGCGGTTTGGCGGCGAACAGACGTTCGTCGAAGTGCTCCGGGTTGCCTTGCAGCGCGACCACGTTGAGCGCGGTGATGCGCGTGGCCAGTTGCAGCAGATAGTCGGCGCGGGCAAAGGCCAGGCACGCGAGGCCAGTCATGACGGCAGTGCCGTTCATCAGCGCCAGCGCTTCTTTCGGGCGCAGCACCAACGGCGTCCAGCCGAGTTCGCGGTGCACATCGGCAGCCTGGCGGCGCTCGCCACGGAACATCACTTCACGTTCGCCGGACAAGGTCGCGGCGACGTAAGACAGCGGCGTCAGATCGCCGCTGGCACCGACCGAGCCTTCTTCGGGAATCAGCGGCAGAATGTCGTATTCGAGGAACGCGTGCAGACGCTCCAGCAGTTCCACGCGCACCCCGGACACGCCGTGGCACAACGACTGCAACCGCGCCGCCAGCACCGCGCGGGTGGCTTGCGCGTCGAGCAGTTTGCCCAGGCCGCAACCGTGGAAGGTGTAGAGATGACGCGGCAACGCTTCGACGTGATGCAACGGCACTGCGACCACGCAGGAGTCGCCGTAACCGGTGGTCACGCCGTAGATCACGCCTTCCTTGTCCAACAGCGAATCGAGGAACCGCGCGCCCTTGGCGATGCGCTCGCGATACTCGGCGTCGCTCTGCAGTTGCACGGGCGCCTGACGGTTGGCCAGGGCCAACACGTCTTCGATGCGCAAAGGGCGTTCGCCGAAGGTTACCGGCTCATGGGTTGGCGTCGTCATCGGTCTTCCAGAAAGGGTAAAAGTTGAACCATTGTTGCGGCGCTTCGAGGCAATAGTGACTCAGGCGCTGCGCATAGCGGGTGGCCCACTGATGAATGACCTGCTCGCGCTCGCTGCGCTTCCACACCACGGCGTCGGCGAAGGGCTCGAGGGTCAGGCGATAGTGACCGTCCGGTTGTTTCAGGCACATCAGCAGATTGACCGGGCATTTCAGCAGACCGGCCAGCAGCCACGGGCCCTGCGGGAACGGCGCCGGATGGCCGAGAAAGTCTACGGTGACACTGCGCCCGCCGTGCAGCGGCACGCGGTCGCCGGCAATCGCCAGCCACTCGCCGCGCTCCAGGCGTTCGTGCAGTTGCAGCATGATTACCGGGTCGAGTTCGCTGACCTGAATCAGGCGCAGATTGGTCGCCCCGGCTTCGCCGAGCAGGCGGTTGAATTGCTCGGCGTGCTTGGTGTGCACCAGCACATTCATGGTGACCTTTTCGCCGATCTCCGCCAGTGCGCGGCAGACTTCGAGATTGCCCAGGTGTGCGCCGACCAGCAGTTGCCCGCGACTGCCGCGCAATTGATTGCGTAACAATGCCGGGTCAATGATTTCGATCTGTTCGATGCTCAGCTTGCCGTTCCACACGTCGAGTTTGTCGAGCATCGAGTCGGCGAAGGCCATGAACTGGCCGAACACCCGCCAATGCGTCGGGCGCAAATCCTCGCGCTGATTCCAGTCGGCCAAGCGCTGCTGGTATTGCCAGGCACTGCGCCGGGCGGTGCGACCGAACAGGAAAAAGTACAGGACGATGCCGTACAGCAACGGGCTGAGCAGGCGTCTGCCCAGTACCTTGGCGGCGAACGCGGTGAATTTCATCAGCAGGAAGCTGCCGCGTTCTTCGCGGTCAGCCCAATGCTTCTTGTCGACCTCGTTGGTCATGCTCGCCACCGTCGCCAGAGGATCAGCGGAAAACGCAGCAACATGCCGAAGAACAGCCGCGTGTGCATGCTTGAAATCAGCGCGTTGTCGTGGAACAGGCGGAAGTGCGACACGCCGTCCAGCGGGTAGTGCACGCTGGTTTGCAGCCAGCGCATCGGCTGATTGCGCCACGACAGGCGCACGAGAATGTCCGAATCGAAATCCATGCGCTTGCCGATTTTTGCCGAATCAATCACCGCCAGCGTCGAGGCCAGTGGATAAACGCGGAAACCGCACATCGAGTCGCGGATCTGCAGCGACAGTGTGTTGATCCAGACCATCACGTGGGTCAGGTAGCGTGCGTACAAGCGGCCTTTTGGCACGCTTTCATCGAACAGCGGATAACCGCAGATCAGCGCCTCGGGATGGGCGCGGGATTCATCGACGAAACGGGCGACATCGTGCAAATCGTGCTGACCGTCGGCATCGACCTGCAGTGCATGGGTGAAGCCCAGCAGCGCGGACTCGCGCAAACCGGTCATCACTGCACCGCCCTTACCCTGATTGGCGGTGAGGCGTACCAAATGCACCTTGTCGCGCTCGGCCAGAGTATCGAGCACCTTCGCGCAGGATTGGGTGCTGGCGTCGTCCACCAGAATGCACGGCAGGCCTTGGGCGAGCAGAGCGTCGACCACTGTGGTAATCGCGGTTTCGTGGTTGTAAACCGGGATAACGGCGCAGGGATTATGCATATCGACGATCCCTGTAGGAGTGAGCCTGCTCGCGATTGAGTGCGTAGCACTCACCAAGGTCAATCATGCTCTACACCCAAAAGAATCCGCCCACTGGAACAGGTCGCCGTGTCATTGCGATAAGCGAAATACAGTTTGCTGCGTTCGGGATCAAAGCGCAGGTGCAGCTGGATTTCATCGCCGGGGCGCACCAGTTGCTGGAATTTCAGCACTTCCATCCCGGCAAACGGGCCAGTCAGGTTGAGCAATTGGCGACCGAGGTTCAGCGCCCATTCCACCTGCACCACGCCTGGTAATACCGGGGCTTTAGGGAAGTGCCCACTGAAATAGGCCAGATCCGGCGGTACGCTGAGTTGCAGGCTCCACTCGCCATCGGTTTCGACCTGCTCCAAGACTTCCGGCGCTTTCGGACGTGGGGCTATCAGTAACGCTTCGACGTCGGCTTGAGGCAGTTTGCCTTGGCTGTTCAGCGGCAATTGCCGCACCAGCCGCCAGCGCCGCGGCAGGGCCAGCGCTTCACAGTGCTGGCTCAGATGCTTGCGCAGGCCTTCAGTCAGGCTGCGCCGGCCGTGTTCGCGCAAGGCAAACAGACCCGAGTCGCTGAGGACCAGCAGAGCGCCCAGCGACGCACGGTTTTCCTGCACCACACCCAGACGCGCTTCGGCGACCCAGTCATGAGCGACCAGGGCTTGTTCGAGCATCGGCAGGGAGATGCGTTTCTCTTCGAGTTTGACGATCCGGTCCAGCCGTCCGAGCAGTTCGAAGCGGCCATCGGCGGCGATTCGCGCGGCATCGGCGGTGTGCTCGATGTGTCCGGCGGGCAGGTAGGGCGAGGCGACCAGCAGCGCACCGTCGTTGTCCTGGCTCAGTTCGACACCGGCAAACGGTTGCCACAGCGGCTGGCCCTGACGCCAGGCGATACCACCTGTTTCCGAGCTGCCGAGGATTTCGGTCGGCCACTGTTGCAGGCGTTGCTGCAGGCTTTGCGCGGCGTCTGCCGGTAGCGCGCCGCCAGAGGAAAACACCCGGCGCACGGCGCTGAGGGCAGGCCAGTCAAGGTTATCGCCCATACGCTTGAGCAACGCCGGGCTGGCGACCCAGGCGAAGGCCGCATGCTCGCGGCTGGCGCGCTGCAAGTCTTCAGGGAATGCCAGTTGCTGGCGTACGAACGGGCGCCCGGCGCACAACGGCCACAACACCCGAAAGAGCAGACCGTAGATATGTTGGGTGGCGACGCTGCCGATGATGCAGGCCTCACCGAGGTCCGCGCCCCACTGCTGTTCCAGCGCTTCGACCTCGTTGGCCATTTGGTGCAGGGTCTTGTCGATACGCTTGGGTTCGCCACTGGAGCCGGAGGTACACAGGCTCAAACGGCACTGGTCGAGATCCAGTTCGGCAGCGGGCAATGCCGGCTGATAAAGGTCTTCGAGCTGCGCGTCATCGGGATGATCGGTCAGCCACAGATCGACCTCAGCCGACCAGCGCTGACGCGTTTGCGCCTGCAAGTCGGCCGGCAGCAACACGCTGGCACCTGCGCGCCAAGCACCGAGCAGTGCGACGGCCAGTTCTGCGGCATCTTCCAGGTGCACGGCCAGGCGCTTCACGCCCTGCGCTCGCAGGCCGGCGGCGACGCTCAACGCCTGCTCGTACAGTTGCGCGTGATCGAGTGCCGGCGCAGCGCAGATCGTTCGTGCCGGCACAGCCTTGAGCAACAGCTGCTCAAGTTTTATCCAGTTCATGTACGGCCTCTTACCCGTTGTCGTATCAGCCATTCAATGGCAAACATCAGGCCGATCAATCCATAGGAGATCAGGCCGGTGTACAACATCCACCAATTCAGCGGCGCCCACAGGGTCAGGAGGGCGGCGCACAAACCGTTGCAGAAGAAAAACACGCTCCAGGCCACGGTGACCTTGCGTGTGTAGCGAATTGCGATGTCCGGCAGTTCTGGCTCACGCAGGCGCGCCAGGCGTTCGACCATTGGTGGGCCGTATTTCAGGCTCAGGCTGAACAGCACCAGCATGAAGCCGCTGATCAGCACCGGATACCAGCGCAGCAACAGCGGGCTGTCGAACAGTGCCAGCAACAGGCAAAACACGATCGCCACGCAAGCCATCCACAGGCTGCCGGGCTTGCGCTCGCCGGTCAGCGCCCGCGCCAGCCACAGGCTGCCGAGCAACAGGCCGAACTGCCACGGAGCAAAATGCTCCATGCCGAAATACACCGCAAAGGGGTACAGCAGACCGGCCAGCAGCAGGCCGAGGCCGATCAATCGGCTCATGCGGCCGGTTGAACCAGACGGTAAACCGCCTCGACCACGTCACCGACCGTGCGCACTGATTTGAATTCTTCAGCGGCAATTTTCTTGCCGGTCTGACGCTTGATGTGGTCGATCAGATCGACCGCATCGATGCTGTCGATTTCCAGATCCTGATACAGGTTGGAATCCAGGCTCACACGGGCCGGATCCAGTTCGAACAGCTCGACCAGGGCATCGCGCAGGGTGTTGAAAATGTCGTCACGAGTTTGCATGGTCCGGTCTCAAGCTGCTTTTTTTGCCGTGACGAAGGCCGCAAGGCTCGCCACGTTAGTGAAATGGTTGCGGGTGTCTTTGGCGTCGGCGTCGATTTTGATGCCGTACTTTTTCTGGATCGCCAGACCCAGTTCCAGCGCGTCGACGGAATCCAGGCCCAGGCCTTCGCCGAACAGCGTTTGTTCATCGCCGATGTCGTCGACGCTGATGTCTTCGAGGCCGAGGGCGTCGATGATCAGCAGTTTGATGTCACGATTCAGATCGCTCATCTTCGGCGAGCTCCTTAATAAAGTAAGAGTGCAAATAATCGTTGAGCTTGCGCGAGGCTTGCGGTGCAGGCCCCTGCGCGGCGAAGGCTTGTGGGTCTATATCGGCCCCGACGCGAAAACTGAAGTGCACGCGGCGAGACGGGATCCGATACCACGGTTCGGCTTTGGTCAGCGTGGTCGGGTTGACCTTGATGATCACCGGGGTGAGGATTTTCGCACCGCGCAGGGCAATCGCCGCCGCCCCCCGATGAAAGGCCGGTGGCTGTCCCGGCTGGGTGCGCGTGCCTTCGGGGAAAATGATCAGCGTCTGGCCGTTTTGCAGGGATTGGGCGGCGGCATCGAGCATGTCCATGCTGCCGTCGTTGCTGATGTATTCGGTGCTGCGCAGCGGCCCGCGAGTGAAGGGGTTTTCCCACAGGCTTTTCTTCACCACGCAATTGGCCTGGCGAACCAGACCGATGAGGAATACCACGTCGATCAGTGACGGGTGATTGGCGATGATCATTTGTCCCGGACGACCGAGGCGTTCGGCACCTTGAATGTCGTAGGTCAGCACGCCGGTGCGAGCCATGAACCGCACGAAGAACCAGAACAGCCGACTGACGGTCTGCCGCGCACGCTGACGATGCCGGAGCGCGTCACCGGGCAGGCAGCCCAGCAGCGGGAACACCAACACGCGCAGGCACAGCCCGCCGAGCCCGAACAGGGCGAAGCTTGCGGCGGTGGCCAGCAGGCGCCAGTAATAGGCGTCGCGGTTTTTCTCGGTTACAGGCTGCGTTGCCAGGTCCATACGCGATTTTTCCAGGCATGTTGGCAAAGGGGTTGCTGGCCGAGCAGGGTTCGCAGCAGATTGAGCGCGTGGGGCCAGTGCGCGTTGGACAGTGCTTCTGTGGTGCTGTTCAGGGTCAGCCGCCAGTCGGTACCGGGGGTGAGCAGCAGGCCTACGGCGTACGGAAACGGCACGTCATCGATCCACTTCGAGTAGGCGACGGGCGGCTGTTCTTCGGTGATCACCAGCAGCACGGCGGGGGCGCCCTCATTCAACAGGGCAGCGGCTTCGAGCATGCCGTGTTCGAGGCCGTCGCCCGCCGCAGCGAGGGCGGTCATTTCGCTGGTCTCACCGCGCATGATCGACCACAGGCCGATGATCGCGTTGTGCACCGAGAGGCTGAACTGGGTCGGCGACAGCGGTTGCTCGGTCGCCAGATCGCTGAGGATCTCGTAAGTGCGCGGGGTTTCACCATGACGCGAAACGAACACCAGCGGCAGATTCTCCCGTCCGTCGGCCAGAGGCCAGCCAACGCTGAATGCCATGCGTGCCAGTCGGCTGAGGCGACGGCGCTGCATGGCCGGCAAAAACGACACATCGGGCGCGGCATCACTGCTCTGGAGCACCACCGGTTGTCGGCTCCAGGCCTGCCAGGCGTCCACGCTGTCGAGCCCGGGGGCCCACGCGCGCCATTGGGCGATGTTGAAGTTGATCACGGACATTCATCCCGCCCCTGCGGGCTTGTATTGACGCGTTGAATCACCAGAACCGCGACGGGCGTGGCGTGGCGCTTGGCGCCGAGTGGCGCGCATTATCCCGGTGCGACGAGTGTGTAGCAAATGCTGGTTACATTTTGTGCAACGAAATGTACCGATTGGTTCGCGGTAAAACTGTCATTTGGCCATTATCCAGATTGTCAGCGGCTTGTCTGTCGGGCATGGCGAAGATCAATGACAGTTTCTACGTCGCGCATGCGGCGATATTTGCACCGGACTTTGTAGTCCGTGTCCGTGGAGGTAGCGAACCGAGGCCACGCGCATCTACACTCGGTCATTCTTTGATACACGGAGGTTTGGTCATGCGGCGCGTGGTGTTCAATCAGAAAGGTGGCGTAGGCAAATCCAGCATTGCCTGCAATCTGGCGGCGGTCAGCGCCAGCGAGGGTTATCGCACGTTGTTGGTGGATCTCGATGCCCAAGCCAACTCCACTCAGTATCTGACCGGGCTCACCGGCGATGACATTCCGATGGGCATTGCCGACTTCTTCAAGCAAACCCTGTCTTCAGGGCCATTTTCGAAGAAGAATCAGGCTGACATCTATGAAACCCCGTTCGACAACCTCCATATCATCACCGCCACCGCCGAACTGGCCGACCTGCAGCCCAAGCTTGAGGCCAAGCACAAGATCAACAAGCTGCGTAAGTTGCTGGATGAGTTGTCCGAGGATTACGACCGGATCTACCTCGATACCCCGCCAGCGCTGAATTTCTATGCGGTATCGGCGCTGATAGCTGCTGATCGCGTGTTGATTCCCTTCGACTGCGACAGTTTTTCACGGCAGGCCCTGTACGGTCTGATCGCGGAAATCGAAGAGTTGAAGGACGACCACAACGAAGGTCTGGAAGTCGAAGGTATCGTGGTCAACCAGTTCCAGGCCCGGGCCAGCCTGCCTCAACAGATCCTGGATGAACTGATTGCCGAAGGTTTGCCGGTACTGCCGGTGTATCTGACCAGTTCGGTGCGCATGCGTGAATCGCACCAGGCCAGCATGCCGCTGATCCACCTCGATCCGCGCCACAAGCTGACCCAGCAATTCGTCGAGTTGCATAACCTGATCGAAGGGCACTGATCTCTTGAGCTACGCAGATCCCCTGTAGGAGTGAGCCTGCTCGCGATGGCGTCCGTCCAGCCAACATCTATTTGACTGACGCAGCGCCATCGCGAGCAGGCTCACTCCTACAATTGGTACGGCGGTGTGTCAGATACCCTGACTGCGCAGCCACGCCATCAGCTGCGGCAGCGGAAACGCACCACTCTGCCGTGCCACTTCCTTGCCGTTCTTGAACAGAATCAGGCTCGGAATCGAGCGAATCCCCAACTGCGCCGACAACTGCTGATTCGCCTCGCTGTCGAGCTTGGCCAACCGACACTTGCCCGCCAACTGTGCCGCCGCCTGCTCGAACACCGGCGTAAACGACTTGCACGGCCCGCACCACTCCGCCCAGACATCCACCAGCAACGGCAAATCACCCTTGATCTGGCTGGCGTAATCGCCTTGCTTGAGTTCGAACGGTTTGTTCAGCAGCACAGCGGATTTGCAGCGTCCGCACATGGGCTGGTCCGCAAGGCGCTCGGCGGGGATGCGGTTGAGGCCATTGCAGGAAGGGCAGGGGATGAGGAGTGGGGTGGTCATGAGCGAAATCCGGAATTGAGCTGATAACACCTAGTTGGAGACGTTTGCTCATATTTTCAATCGTGCAGGCTCTCGCGTTGTGCCTAGTCTGAAGGCGACCAGGCGAGCCCGTTGGTCTGCTTAGCTGTATCGCAACTTGCGATATTTTTGGTTTGTGATTAACTCCCCATAGCAAAATGCGATAAGGATGTTGCATGCATGTCATCACTGGAAAACGGATACGAGAAGCTAAGAATAAATGGCCGGCAGCCGCTAGTGCGCTGGATCACTGGCTTGAAGTGGCAAAAGGATGCAAGCCAACAGACTTTGCAATGATGAAGGCACTGTTTCCCGCTATCGATAAGGTGGGAGATTTTCATGTTTTCGATATTGGCGGTAACAAACTGAGGCTGATTGCCTGCGTCAGATATCGACCTCAAAAGCTGTACATCAAGCACATATTGGATCATCGCGAATACGACCGCGGCAAATGGAAGGAGGGAAGGGCATGAGTGTTCTGATCAAAAAAGCTGCCGAGCACTGGGAGTTCGTTTCGCCGTTGCTGCGCAAGCCGAAAAACGAAGACGACTACGACGCGCTGGTTCAGGCACTTGACGAGTTGCTTGAAATGACTGGCGATGACGAGTCTCATCCGTTGATGAGCTTGGTGGATATCATTGGTGACTGGATTGAAGAATGGGATCAAACGCATCACCCGGTCCCAAAACCTCCGGGTTTTGAAGTATTGGGATATCTGATGCGTGAGCATGGTTTGACCCAGAGCGACTTGCCTGGAGTGGGCACTCAGTCAGTCGTCTCTGAGATCCTGAGCGGCAAGCGGCAACTAAACCTGCGACAGGTTCGATGGTTGGCTGAGTACTTCAAGCTGCCTGTAGACGTGTTTATCTAGGCCGCCTCAGGAAGAACAACTGATCTCCAAATGCTTGCCCCACTCCGGCGGCCGCTCGGCATAACCGTCCATCCCCGGCTGCTCTTCAAATGGTTTGCTCAGCACCGCGTGCAGCCGGCGTACTTCTGAGTAATCCCCTTGCTCTGCCGCGTCGATGGCTTTTTGCGCCAGGTAATTGCGCAGGATGTACAGCGGATTGACCGCGTGCATGCGGGTGCGGCGCTTTACCTGATCGGCGTCGCCATCGCGGGCGACTCGGGCGACGTAGCGCTCGCCCCAGGCATCGAAGCCTTGGATGTCGACGAAGTCATCACGCAACCGGGCGACGGCCTGTTCGGCCGATTCTTCACCGAGTCGGCGGAAAAACAGCGTGTAATCGACGCCGCTGTTCTGCATCAGTTGCAACAGGTCTTCCAGCAGCTTCTGGTCATCGTCCTCGGCCGTGGTGAAGCCGAAGCGGCGGCGCATCAGGTCGAGGTAGTGCGCCTGAAACAGCGGCAGATACAAGCCGAGGGTTTCGCGCAGGGCTTCGACGCTGATGAACGGCGTCAACGCCTGAGCCAGCGCACTGAGGTTCCACTGGCCGACCGGCACCTGATTGCTGAACGAGTAGCGGCCCTGATCATCGGAGTGGTTGCAGATGAAATTGGCGTCGAAGTCGTCGAGGAAGGCGAACGGGCCGAAGTCGAAGGTGATGCCGAGGATCGACATGTTGTCGGTGTTCATCACACCGTGGCAAAAGCCGTAGGCCTGCCACTTGGCGATCAGTTCGGCGTTGCGTTCGACGATTTCGCGGAACATCGCCAGGTACGGTTCCGGCTGTTCCAGACATTCCGGGAAATGCATCGCCAGCACGTGTTCGCCGAGTTCTTTCTGCTGCTCGGGGCGCTTGGTGTAATAGAAGTATTCGAAGTGGCCGAAGCGGATGTGGCTCGGCGACAGACGCAGCACCATGGCCGCGCGTTCCTGCTTTTCGCGCCAGACCGGCGTATCGGAGCCGATCACGCAGGCTGCCCGTGAGGACGGAATGTTCAACGCGTAAAGCGCTTCGGAAGCCAAAAACTCACGGATCGACGAACGCAGCACCGCACGACCATCGCCCATGCGCGAAAACGGCGTCTGCCCGGCGCCCTTGAGGTGCAAGTCCCAATGCTCGCCGGCTGCGTTGTACACCTCGCCCAGCAGCAGCCCGCGACCATCACCCAGTTGCGGCGTGTAACCGCCGAACTGATGCCCGGAATAGACCATCGCTCGCGGCTCGGCATCGGCCCACAGCTTGTGGCCGCCGAACAGTTCGGCGAATTCGTTGGTTTCGGCGGTGGCCGGGTCGAGATCCAGCAAGGCCAGGGCCGCCGGGCTCGCCACGACCAGACGCGGATTGTCGATCGGCTCGGGCAGCACGTGGGCGGAGAACGCATCGCCCAGGCGGGCGAAGCGATTGTCGAAGGTCAGTTCGTCGAGGGCTTTCAAGGGCCGGCTCCAGCAGAATGTCCGAGCATTCTGCTGGGATCAGACCGGTTAGTCGAGTTTGGCCGGCGGCGGCTCTTGCAGCGGTTTCTGATCGTCGGCGATCGGCACGATGGTTTTGGTTTCCGGTTCGATCGGCACCATCTTGTATTCCTGGCCGTGCAGGTTCTTCAGGTAAACCTCCATCTGGCGGAACGAGATGTTGATGTGCTGCTTCTTGAACTCGCGATTGATGAAGCGGTTGACCTCATCGAGCACCGGGTTGCGGTCACCGAGGTCGCGCACGTGCATGCGCAATTCGTGATCCAGCGTGCTTTCGCCGAAGTTGAGGAAGTACACGTGTGGCTCGGGTTCCTTGAGTACGCGCGGGTTCTCGCGAGCGGCCTTGAGCAGCAGTTCCTTGACCAGATCCAGATCGGAACCGTAGTCGACGCCGAGTTTCAGCGTTACCCGAGTGATGGTGTCGGTCAGCGACCAGTTGATCAGTTGCCCGGTGATGAACGTCTTGTTCGGGACAATGATGTCCTTGCGGTCGAAGTCGGTGATGGTCGTGGCGCGGATGCGGATCTTGCTCACCGTGCTCGAGAGGTTGCCGATGGTGATGGTGTCACCGATCCGCACCGGACGTTCGAAGAGGATCATGATGCCGGAGATGAAGTTGGCGAAGATCTCCTGCATACCGAAGCCGAGGCCGACCGACAGCGCCGCCACCAGCCATTGCAACTTGTCCCAACTCACGCCGAGGGTCGACAGGGTCGAGACGAAGCCGACGCCGGCGATCACGTACGACAACAACGTGGTGGTCGCGTAGGCACTGCCCTGAGCCAGATTGAGCTTGGACAGCACGAACACTTCGAGCAGGCCGGGCAAGTTGCGCGCGAGGGCGAAGGTGATGCCGATGATGATCAGCGCACCAAGCATGTCGCCGATGCTGATCGGCACCATGCTCATGTTGGCGCCGGTGCCGCTGGTGTATTCGTACAGGGTGATGTTGTCGAGGTACGAGAACACCGAAATCAGGTCCGACCAGACCCAGTACAGCGCGGCGATGAAGCCGCCGAGCAAGGCCAGGCGGATCAGGCGCAGGGACTGTTCGTTGACCTTTTCGATGTCCAGCGTCGGCTCTTCGATCACCGCTTCGCCGTCGCCGGCTTCTTTCGCCGCCTGACGTTTGGCCAAGGCGCGCTGATAGGCCAGACGACGCGCGGCGACACTCAGGCCTCGGACGAAAGTCGCTTCGATCACCAGCCAGAACATCAGCAGGTACAGGGTGTTGATCAGGCGATCACTGAGTTTCAGCGCGGTGTAGTAGTAGCCGAAGCACACCGCGACAAACAGGGCGATCGGCAGCAAGGTGAACATCACGCCGACGGCCTTGCGGAACAGCGAAGTGTTCTCGTGGGCCGGGCTGCTGATCAGCAAGCGGCTGAGCAGCCATGCCATCAGGGCGTAGCAGGTCAGCACCACCGGCATGCCGAGTACGTCGTCGGCCAATGCCGCCGGTTGCAGTTCGGCCACGGCGACAATGGTCACCAGCGCCATGACCACCAACCCGAGTCGACGGATCCAGCCCTGAAGGAATTCGACCTGTGGCTTTTCCCAGCGGAAGTGCAGTTCGGCCACGCCGCCCGGCGCCAGAATCCGGTACGCGGTGTAGAACACCAGCCACGCTTGCCCCATCTGCAGCAGTGCCGCACCCATGTTGGCGTTCTGTCCACGGGCGTCGATCTGCAATGCCAGTCCGCATAGCGCCAAGCCCAATGCGACCGGCATCGCCAGCAGAATATTGATCAGGATCGCCTGCGGCGTGTGCCACTGGCTGTCGCGTTTAAAGTGGCCGATGTCCTGGTGAACCTTGTTTAGCCGCGCGTACAGATTCTTGCGTCGCCACAGCAGTGCACCGATCAACAGCGCCAGCGGCAGGAACAGCAGCGGTCGCTGGATCAGACCATCGGTCAGCTCGCTCAGACTGGAGGCCCACGGCAGCGTATCGATCTGACGCTTGAGGCGCTCCGGCACACTGCGCATCCACTCAAGGTCCAGCGGCTTGTTGCTGGGAATCCAGAACATTTGCTCATCGAGGGTCGCGCGCAGGCTCTGCGCGGTGCTCAGCAGCTGTTTCTGATTGAGTTGCAAGGTGATCGATTCGTTGAGCACTGCGCTCAATTCGCGGTTCAAGCGTTCGAGCAGATCGGCGCGGGTATTGGCCAGATCGAGCAGGCTTTTGCGCAGTTGCGGGGTGACTTGTTCAGGCGGTTGCGTCGCCAACAGGTTGTCGACGTAGGTCGACGGGTTGCTGAGCAACTCACGTTGCTGGCTGACTTCGAACTGGTACAGGCGAATGTCGGCGATCTGATCCGCCAGGTCACGGTCGACCTTCAAGCGCGGCAGTGCCTGCTTCTGCTTATAGAGAATCTTCGACAGCAGCAGGCTGCCCTTGAGCACGTTGATCTGCTCGTCGAGCGCCGAGTCGCTTTGGGTCAGGCTGTCGAGTTGCTGCTTGGTCTGCAGGTTCTGCTGGGTGACTTCGTTGAGGCGGTCGGTGCTTTTCAGCAGATAGTCCGAGAGCTTGAGGTTGGCGGTGCTCTCACTCGCGAGCAGGCTGCTGCCACCGGACTTTTGCGCCTCGATCGATTGCTGGGTGACCGTCTCCTGAGACTGCGCCAGACGTTTCTGGTTGATCAGGGTTTGCAGTTCCTGGATCTCGCGGTCGAGGCGGTCGGACTTCTCCGCGAGCAAGTCATGCTGGGCGTTGCCCAGATCCTGCAACTGGCTGTTGCCGGCCAGTTCCTGGCGGCGCAGCGGGATCAGCGCGTTCAGCGCCGCCAGCTCGGCGTTGAGCTGGTCACGCTGTTCGGCGCTGACGGTCTTGCCCGCGTCCTTGCCGGATTTGAGGATGTTATTGATCTGCTGGATGCGCGTCTGGCTGGCGGAGATTTCTGCCTGGGCACGTTCCGGACGCGTCTGTGCGGTGATGATCAGGCTGTTGGCGTCGGCCAGGGCTTTCTGCAGATCGCTTTGCTGAGTGGAGCGATCAGTGAGGATCTGCTCCAGTTGCTGGATCGATTCCCTGGGGAAGCGTTGCGCCACCGGTATCACTGCCGTGGCCTTGAGGCGCGTCAGCTCGCGGGTATTTTCAATCGTTTGCTTGGGCGCGGTCGCCAGTTGCTGCTTGAGATCGACCAGCTTCTGTTCGTAATCGCGCTGATTGTTCAGTTGATTGAGCGTGCTCTGCAGGATCGTTTGCAGGCTCTTTTTATCGGCATCCGGCAGTTTGCTGTCGGCGAGCTTGTCGAGGCTGGCCTGCACGGCGTCGCTGGACGGTGGTTCGGCGGCGTACAGGGGGCCGACAGTAAGACTCAGGCCCAGCAGGGCCGCGACGAAAAAGGAACGCAGGGTAGGCATAGAGACCGGTCGAGCAAGTGAGAGTGGACGCAGTTT
>Ga0160468_100231_pt1 | contig 32018 bp, 27 predicted proteins | sample HID1972K_E11MG_FD_108234 | JGI IMG/M metagenome (GOLD analysis project Ga0160468, IMG submission 108234) | Enriched pill bug-associated microbial communities from UW Madison campus, WI, USA - HID1972K_E11 MG | ecosystem: Host-associated > Arthropoda: Insects > Digestive system > Unclassified ... | reverse complement strand
CGGTGGACCCCACCACCAGCAACAGCCCACGCGGGGTCATGATGACGTCCTTCAGCACCTGCGGCAGGTTCAGCTCTTCGATGCTCGGGATCCGGCTGCGGATGGCACGGATGACCATGCCGACCTCACCGCGCTGCTTGAACACGTTCACGCGGAAACGGCCGGTATCGGCCAGCGCGATGGCCATGTTCAGCTCCAGCTCGCGTTCGAACTGGGGCACCTGGCCCTCGTCCATCAGCGAATAGGCGATTTTCTTGACCATGCCGGGCGGCAGGCCGGTATTGCCCAGCGGGTAGAGCTTGCCCTCGATCTTGATGTGCACCGGCGCGCCGGTGGTCAAAAACATGTCCGAAGCGTTCTTTTCGGTCATCAGCTTCAGGAAGTAGCCGATATCCATCGCATTTTTCCCCAAACGAACCGCCGCTGCCCGTTGCAAGCAGTGTGTCGGCTTGACGACAATGGCCGCGCACCTTCAACCGGCACGGCCTCCCCTATGAATCGACGTAGCTTCGCACAAATGCGCCAATGCCTGTATGTGATGGCGTTGGCATTCGCACTGTCTGCCCCCGCGTTCGCCCAGGATGGTGCCCTTGAGCTGGCCCAGGCCCGCCAGGCTGTGGACAAGGCGACCCAGGCCGACGCTGACCAGTACGCGCCGGACCTGATCGGCCTGGCCCGGCAGGGGCTGGAGCAGGCCCAGCGTGCTGCCGGGGACCGTCGCGAGCGCAAGAACGCGCCGTCGATGGCCCTGCGCGCCGCTGCCGACGCCGACCTGGCCCGTGCCCGCAGCGAGGAGGCCACCGCCACCGCCCAGCTCCAGCTGCGACGCAATGAAGTCAGCCAGCTGGAGCGCCAGCTCGAAAACGGGGATAACCGCTGATGCGCACACGTTCGATGCTTCTTTCCGTCGGCCTGCTGACCCTGCCGCTGCTGGCCGTGGCCGCCGATGACCCCATGGTGCTGCAGTTGAACCAGCGCCTGACCGCCATCGCGGCCAATCCGGATACCGCCGATCTTGGCGCATTCGAGCGCATGCAGGCGCAGCAGGCCGTGGCGACCTTCAGCAGCGCCAAGCGCCGCGACCAGGAACTGGCACGTTACCTGGCCGAGCGCCGCGTGGAGATCGCCGAAACCGCCGTCCGCGCGGCCCTGGCGCAGCGCGAAGTGGGGCGCCTGGAGCGCACCCGCAGCGACCTGCTGATCGAGGCCAGCCGTCGCGAAGCGGCGCGTGCGCGCCAGGAAGCCGAGCGCCTGCGCGTACAGGCGCAGATCCAGGCCGAGGAAAGCGAGCGCCTGCGGCTGGCCGCCGAGAATGAAGCGCTGGCCCGCCAGGATGCCGAAAATGCGCTGACCAGCGTAGCCGGCAAGCAGCAGCAGCGCCTGAGTGCGGCGCAGCAGAATGCCGCCAGACTGGCCCGCGAAGAAGCCGAACTGGTGTCCGGACAGAAGCTGCCGGCCGGAAAATTCGATAACCGCGGTGAGGTGTTCACGCTGTCCGGGGATGCATTTGCCAGTGGCAAGGCCAGCCTCTCCGGCGGTGCCAGAAACCAGGCGAAGGCGCTGGCCGAGTACCTGAACATCGGCAAGAAGGGACGCGTGCGTATCGAGGCCTACGACAGCGCTGATGGCGTGGGGCAGAAGCGCGCCGAGGCGCTGCGCGAGGCACTGGTGGCCGCAGGCGTCAGCAGCAGTCGCCTGCAGGTGGCGGGCAAGAAGGCAGCGTCGACGAAGGCGCGCTCGGCCGAGGTGATTGTTTCTCCGTAAAGTATTGTTTTTGTTAATTATTATGCGTTTGCTCCAGCCAGCCTGAACCGCTTGTCGCCGCATCCGGCTTTTTTGTCGCAGGGGGCTTGAAGCCCCCCGGCGGCAGGCGTAGGGTCAATCGTCCGGGACGCACTTCCGCGGACCGGACGATGGGAGGGCCGGGCCGATGCAATCTGGGCGCGAACCGAAGCAGGCAATCATCCACGGGCCAGTGTGGAATGCCGGACGGAACGTGTTCCAGCGTGTGGGCCTGCCCTTCTTCCCCGACAAAGCGCCCCGTGCCGTCAGGCCGGGGCGTTCGTGTTTCAGCTGAAGGAGGTCACATCATGTTTGAAGATCAGCCCCAGAGCGAGATCGAAGCCCGCCGCGCGCGCGATCCGGCATTCCGGATCCTTCATGACGAACACCGGAAGTTGAACAGGCAATGCATGGATGCCGAGTTGGGCGTGCTGGCCGTCAGCGATGGCACCCTGGGTCGCATGAAGCGGGAAAAGCTGCTGGCCAAGCAACGCCTCCTGCGCATGCTGGAAACCCCTGCGCAATCGACATCCTCCCCCGCGCATTGATTCCGACCGGACAGAAACCGGCGCAGGACACGCGCCCCGGCCAGTGATGGCCTCGACCGGCGGCGGCTGCAGGCCGCCCGCCCCCGGCACGCGGCAGGTGCAGCTGCCGGGGACATGATGCTCGTTCCCCTGTCGCGGGCGGCGTGGAGTTCCTCGTCGATCCACGTCGTCCGCGTCACTTCGCGAAATGCATTGGTAGAGTCGACCCAGGGTCGGCTGCCGCGCCGGCCGACCCTGGGCCGGCTCCGCCGGGCAACTACCATATTCACGTCCATCCAGCGGATAATCCAATGTCCGGCCCTGCGTGGCGCGAATCGAAGTTCTCGAATGTCCATCCATTCCTCCGTCCTCGAACTCATTGGCCAGACCCCGATCGTCAAGGCCCAGCGCCTGGATACCGGTGTCTGCGAGCTGTACCTGAAGCTCGAGAGCGCCAATCCGGGTGGATCGATCAAGGACCGAATCGGCTTGTCGATGATCGAAGCGGCCGAGAAGCGCGGCGACCTCAAGCCGGGAGCGACGCTGGTGGAAGGTACCGCCGGCAATACCGGACTGGGCCTGGCGCTGGTGGCCCAGCAGAAGGGCTACAAGCTGATCCTGGTGGTACCGGACAAGATGAGCCGGGAGAAGATTTTCAACCTGAAGGCGATGGGCGCCGAAGTGCGACTGACGCGTTCGGACGTGGCCAAGGGCCATCCGGAGTATTACCAGGACCTGGCCAGGCGCGTCGCCGACGAGACTCCGGGCGCCTATTTCATCAACCAGTTCGGGAATCCGGACAACCCGGCCGCGCATGAGTTCGGCACCGGCCCGGAAATCCTCGAGCAGATGAACGGCGAGCTGGACGCCGTCGTGTTCGGCTGCGGCAGCTCCGGCACCATGACCGGCCTGTCGCGTGCCTTCGCCACGCTGTCGCCGAAAACCGAACTGGTGCTGGCCGATCCGGTCGGTTCCATCCTGGCCGAATACATCAACGACGGCGTGCTCAACGACAAGTCCGGCAGCTGGCTGGTGGAAGGCATCGGCGAGGATTTCCTGCCGTCGATTTCCGATTTCAGCCGGGTCAGCAAGGCCTACGCGATCAGCGATGCCGAGAGTTTCCACACCGCACGCGAACTGCTGGGCAAGGAAGGCATCCTCGGTGGCTCCTCCACCGGCACCCTGCTGGCGGCGGCCCTGAAGTACTGCAGGGAGCAGACCGTCCCGAAGAAGGTACTGGTGCTGGTATGCGACACCGGCAACAAGTACCTGTCGAAGATGTACAACGATTACTGGATGCTGGACAACGGGTTCCTGGAGCGCCCGCAGCATGGCGACCTGCGTGACCTGATCCTGCGTCCCTACGGCCAGCGCGATACGGTGGTGATTGGCCCGAATGACCTGCTGACCACTGCGTACCAGCGCATGAAGCTGTATGACGTATCGCAGCTGCCGGTGCTGGATGGCGATGCGCTGGTCGGCATCGTCGACGAAAGCGATGTGTTGCTGCATGTGTATGGTGATGAGGCGCGCTTCCGCGACCCGGTGTCCACCGCGATGGTCAGCAAGCTGGACCGGCTGGACGTGAAATCGCCGATCGAGGCGCTGCTGCCGGTGTTCGACCGCGGCCAGGTGGCGATCGTGATGGACGGGGACGTGTTCCTTGGCCTGATCACCCGCATCGACCTGCTGAACTACCTGCGGCGCCGCGTGCAGTAAGGCGGCGCTGGTATCGGCCACTACTCCAGGAAACCGTGTCTGCCGGCGTCAAAAGGCCATTAAGGCCGCGCTGCTAGACTCCCCCACCTTTGATGGCGACCGTCATGGGCGCCCTGCAGGAAAACGACCTTATGTCCGATCATCCCAAGCCCGGCCACGACCGCGTGCTGTCGCTGTCCACCCTGGCCATCCATGGTGGCCAGTCCCCGGACCCGAGCACCGGTGCGGTGATGCCGCCGATCTATGCGACGTCCACCTATGCGCAGAGCAGCCCCGGCGAGCACCAGGGGTTCGAGTATTCGCGCACGCACAACCCGACGCGTTTCGCCTACGAGCGCTGCGTGGCATCGCTGGAAGGAGGCACGCGCGGATTCGCCTTCGCATCGGGCATGGCAGCGACCTCCACGGTAATGGAACTGCTGGACAGCGGTTCGCACGTGGTGGCGATGGATGATATCTACGGCGGCACGTTCCGCCTGTTCGAGCGCGTCCGCCGCCGCACCGCCGCGCTGGATTTCAGCTTCGTGGACCTGGCCGACCTGGCCGCCTTCGAAGCCGCCATCACCCCGGCTACGCGCATGGTGTGGATCGAAACGCCGACCAATCCGATGCTGAAGATCGTGGACATCGCGGCGGTGGCCTCCATCGCCCGCAGGCACGGCCTGATCGTGGTGGTGGACAACACCTTCGCCACGCCGATGCTGCAGCGCCCGCTGGAGCTGGGTGCGGACCTGGTGCTGCATTCGGCCACCAAGTATCTCAATGGTCATTCGGACATGGTCGGCGGCATGGTGGTGGTCGGCGACAACGCCGAGCTGGCGGAACAGATGGCCTTCCTGCAGAACTCCATTGGTGGCGTGCAGGGACCGTTCGACAGTTTCCTGGCCCTGCGCGGCCTGAAGACCCTGCCGCTGCGCATGAAGGCGCACTGCGCCGGTGCGCTGGCGCTGGCGCAGTGGCTGGAGAAGCAGCCGGCGGTGGAAAAGGTGATCTATCCGGGCCTGGCGTCGCATCCGCAGCATGCGCTGGCGACACAGCAGATGGCCGGCTATGGCGGTATTGTCTCGATCGTGCTGAAGGGCGGATTCGAGGCAGCCAGGCGTTTCTGCGAGCGGACTGAACTGTTCACGCTGGCCGAATCGCTGGGAGGCGTGGAAAGCCTGCTGAACCACCCGGCGGTGATGACGCATGCTTCAATTCCGGTCGAGCGCAGGGAGCGGCTGGGCATCAGCGATGCGCTGGTGCGGCTGAGCGTCGGGGTGGAGGATGTGGGTGACCTGATGGTGGATCTGGAAAGGGCGTTGGATGCGTAATCTCGAAAAATCCACCGGTGGACTGGCGCCGTATGCGGTCGCGCGCAGGCGTCCGTTTGCAGGTTTCTTCCGATCCCCGATCCAGCACCGGCAGCTGATATTCAAGCTGGTCCAGCGCGAGATCGTTGGGCGCTACCGCGGCTCCTTCGCAGGTCTCGCGTGGTCGTTTCTGACGCCGCTGATCATGCTGGTGCTCTATACGTTTGTCTTTTCGGTGGTGTTCAAGGCCAAGTGGAAGGATTTCGACACCAGTGGTGGATTCGCGCTGATTCTTTTTTCCGGCTTGATCGTCCATGGCGTGGTGGCGGAATGCATCAACCGCTCTCCAAGCCTGATCACCAGCAACGTCAACTATGTGAAGAAGGTGGTCTTCCCATTGGAGATCTATGCATGGGTGACCGTAGGCTCTGCCGTTTTCCATGCCTTCGTCAGCTGGATCGTGTTGACTGTCGCCCAGATATGCATGGGCGTCGCGTTGCCGTGGACGGCGATCCTGTTTCCTGTGGTCATGCTTCCATTGCTGGTTGGATGCCTTGGCGTATCATGGTTCCTGGCTGCGCTGGGCGTGTACTTCCGCGACGTCATCCAGGTCACGGGGACGCTGGCCACGTTGCTGCTTTTCCTGTCACCGGTGTTCTATTCGCTGGACTCGATTCCCGACAAGTATCGGCCTCTGATCCAGGCGAATCCGCTGACGGGAGTGCTTGAACAGGCACGGAAAGTGCTGATGTTCGGAGAGGTGCCGTCCCTCACCTATTTTCTGACCAGCAGTGTCATCGCCATCATGGTTGCCCTCGCGGGTTATTTTTTCTTCCAACGTTCACGGGACGGATTCGCCGATGTCATCTGATCCCATCGCGTTGAAAGTAGAAGGCGTTTCCAAGCGTTACCAGGTCTACGCCACGCCGCAGGATCGCCTGAAGGAAGCGCTCAAGTCGCGTGCCGCGCGCATGGTTGGCCGCACATCCCAGCCGTACGGTCGCCAGTTCAATGCATTGAAAGACGTATCTTTTGAGATCCGCCGTGGCGAGACGGTCGGCATCATCGGTCGCAACGGATCCGGGAAATCCACGTTGCTGCAGCTGTTGAGCGGCACGCTGTCGCCATCCAGCGGGCAAATTCTCATCGATGGGCGCGTCGCCCCGCTGCTGGAACTGGGGGCTGGCTTCAATCCGGACTTCACCGGCCGGGAGAACGTCTTCTTCAACGGTGCTCTGCTGGGCTTGTCGGAAGAAAAACTGCGCGAAAAGTACGACTCGATCGTTGCCTTCGCGGATATCGGTGAGTTCATCGATCAGCCGGTTAAAACCTATTCGAGCGGTATGTTCGTGCGCCTGGCATTTGCCGTCATTGCCCACGTCGACGCCGACATCCTGATCATCGACGAAGCGCTGAGTGTCGGCGACGCCTTCTTCGTCCAGAAGTGCATGCGATTTCTACGTGATTTCATGCAGAACGGCACGGTCGTATTCGTGTCGCACGACACCTCTGCTGTGATGAACCTGTGCGATCGTGTGATCTGGCTGTCGCATGGCCAGGTGGTTGCCGATGGAGCACCCAAGGACGTCACGGCGAAATACCTCGAGGATCTGTACGCGGTCGAGATGGCGGCTGCTGGACCCGCGCCTGTAGCGGAGTCGCCGGAGGTGACCACTGCCTCCGTGGCGCCTGCAGGCCACGTCGATCCGGATCACGCAGGCATGGCGCCCCGTGATTTTCGCCAGGATCTGATAAATGCCAGCTCCCATCGTGTCGAGGTAGAAGTCTTCGAGTTCAATCAGAAGAATGGCTTCGGGCTGGGGGGGGCGGTCATCGAATCAGCGGCATTCATCGACCTGGATGGCAATCCGCTTTCCTGGGTGATCGGTGGGGAGCCGGTACGCCTGCGCATCAGTTGCCACGCCCTGCAGTCGCTGCGCTCTCCAATCATCGGGTTCGAGGTGTACGACCGCCTTGGACAGACACTGTTCGCCGATAACACATTCGTCGCCTCGACAGATGCCCCGCCGGCGGTTGAGCCCGGCCAGCGCATCGCTGCCAGCTTTGACTTCCGCATGCCGGTGCTGCGCGAAGGCGATTACACCATGAGCGTCGCCATTGCTGACGGAAATCAACAGCAGCATGTACAGCATCAATGGCTGCACGATGCGCTTGCTTTCCATGTGCACGGTCGGGGTATCTGCCTTGGCATGTTCGGCGCCCCGATGCAACGAGTGAAGTTGGTGGTCGAAGACGATGAAAGTGCAGTGGCAGTTTGAATGCGACGGATCGCGCTGCAGTGACTCGTATTTAATAGAGGTTTGAAATGACGTCGCAGATCAAAGAAGAAGTCACCGACATGAAGTTCACCGGTGAGCGCTTCATGCCTGAAGTAGCTGGGCAGATTGCCTTCGAGCACCTGCATCGTTATCACTATGCAGCGCGGTTCTGTGCCGGGAAACAGGTGCTGGACGTGGCCTGTGGCGAAGGCTACGGAAGCCAGATTCTCTCCGGCGTTGCTGCTTCCGTGATCGGCGTGGATATCGCTGCGGAAACGGTCGAGCATGCGCGCGGTCGCTATGGCAGCGATCGCCTGCGCTTCGTAGAAGCGTCTGCCGCCCTGTTGCCGCTGGAAGATGCGTCGGTCGACGTCGTGGTCAGTTTCGAGACGATCGAACACCATGACCAGCATGAGGAAATGCTGTCGGAGATCCGGCGAGTGCTGCGGCCCGGTGGACTGTTGGTCATGTCCAGTCCGAACAAGCAGTACTACACGATCGAACCGGGCTACTCCAATCCTTATCACGTCAAGGAGCTCTTCCGCGAAGAGTTGGTCGCGCTGGTCGGGCGCTACTTCCGGCACCATGCGGTTTATTCCCAGCGCGTCGTGTATGGATCGCTGCTGATCGCCGATGGCAGGACGCGGTTTGAATCGATCCTGGGCACGGGACCTGAAACCAGTGAATCAGAAGTGGGCCTCAGCCGCCCCCTGTACGACCTGGTGGTAGCCAGCAACGACGAACTTCCAGTGCTCGATTCCTCATTCTTCGAGTTGAAGGTCCACGATCTTGATTCGGCGACCTTCTACGGGGTCCACCTGCCGGAGCGCGTGCAGGCTGCGGACCAGCGGGTGCTTGAACTCGAACAGGAGGTGGGCCAGCAGGCGGAGCTGCATGAAGCAGCAGCCCGGCAGCGTGAGTCGGCCGAGATCCAGTCGCTTCGACAGGCCCATGCCGCGCAGGCCGCGGAACTCCAGTCGCTTCGACAGGCCCACGCCGCGCAGGCCGCAGAGCTGGATCAGGCACGCTCCAACCGTGAGGAAATCCTTTCCTCGCTGGTCGTGCTGGGCTCGCTTGTCGATGAAGTGCGCCGTGAACGTGGCGAGCAGCGATCCGCACAGGAGCGTGGGCTGGATGCGCTGCAAGCGTCGTTCGAGCTGACCCGCCAGCAGTTGGCGGATGCCTCTATCTCGCAGACCTCGGGTCTCGGCGCGTTCAAGGAACAGCTGCTTGAGGTAAGGAAGCAGCTGGATGAGGCGGTTGGGCGCGAAGAGCGGATACGCACCCTGGAGCAGCTCCTTGCCGAATCCCAGGCGATGGTGCGGGCGCATCTGAACGAAGCGGCCTCGTATCGCGGGGAAGTGGCGCGGCTGGAACGCGAGCGCGAAGACGCGCGCCGCGACGTACAGGCGCTGCAGATCGCAGTAACAGAGCAACGCCTGATCGGCGAGCACCGCGAGCGTGACGTGGAAGCCCTGAAACAATCTCGTAGTTGGCGTTACACTGGCTGGCTTCGCACGTTGTCCGGTAGTGCCAGGAGGCACCTCTAACCGATGCATCAGGATAAGATGGGTAAACTCGGAGCGATCGCGCGCCGCCTCTACATGGCCGTGCCAGGTGGCTGGGATACGCGCTTGGCGTTGAAGGACTTCCTGTTCCGCAACTTTGCCTTTGCCTTCGAAAACACCAACGCGTACCGCCGTTGGAAGACCTTCGGGCGCGGGCAGGAGTTCGGGGCAGCGGCAGCGGCAGCAGAGGCGCCCCCGGCATCCATCGCTGCCCTGCTGGCGGAAGACTCCGATGTCCAGGCTGTCGCTCACGTCTATGCCGGTGCGCTGGACGTAGCGGCAGGCGTTCGTGGGCCGGATTATGTCGCGCTGCCGCCATCGCTGCAGCCACCGGACGCGCTGCGGTTGAAGGCGATCGCCTTTTACCTGCCGCAGTTCCATCCCTTCGAAGAGAACGACGCGTGGTGGGGACGCGGGTTCACCGAATGGACGAACGTCAGCAAGGCCATGCCCCAGTTCGTTGGTCACCGCCAGCCCCATCTGCCAGGTGAACTGGGTTTCTATGACTTGCGCCTTATCGACGTGATGAAGCGACAGGCCGAGTTGGCACGCCTGTATGGCGTGCATGGATTCTGCTTCCATCATTACTGGTTCTCGGGACACCGCCTGATGGAGCGGCCGGTGGACCAGTTGCTGCAACATCCGGAAATCGACCTTCCGTTCTGCATCTGCTGGGCGAACGAGAACTGGACGCGTCGATGGGATGGTCATGAAAACGACATCCTGATCGGCCAGAACTACAACCTGGATAATGATGCCGCGTTCATCCGCGACGCCATTCCTTACCTGTCCGATCCCCGCTACATCCGCATGGACGGCCGCCCACTGCTGATCATATACCGTCCCTCGCTGCTCCCGGATGCGCGCAAGTCGCTGCAGGTGTGGCGTGAGCATGCACGTGAAGTGGGCCTGGGCGAGCTGTTCATCGCCATGGTCCAGTTCGACGTGGATGATCCCCGTACGTACGGCTTCGATGCAGCGCTTGAGTTTCCACCGCATAAGGTGGCACGTGGCTTGTCCAGCATCAACCACACTCTGGACATCGCCAATCCGCGCTACGAAGGTTATGTGGTGGACTACCGTGAGATGGTGGCGCGATCCGCGGAATGGCCTGCGGAAGACTATCCGTTGTTCAAGGGTGTGGCGCCGCGCTGGGACAACGAGGCGCGGAAGCCAGGAAGAGGCTATACGTTCGCCAACGCCTCACCGGCCGCCTATCAGGAATGGCTGCAGACGGCAGGTGACTTCGCGTTGGCCAACCCGGTGCGTGGCGAGAGCGTGGTCTTCATCAACGCCTGGAATGAATGGGCCGAAGGCGCGCACCTGGAACCGGATCGTTACTACGGTTATGCGTTCCTGCAGGCGACGCGCAATGTAACGGCTGTATCCGGAAAGCCTCGTGTTGCGCTGATATCCCACGATGCACATCCGCATGGCGCGCAGTACCTGGCGCTGAACATGGCCCGGCAGATGGCCTCGGGGCTCGGTTTGGACGTCCATGTCGTGCTGCTGCAGGACGGCCGGCTGCGGGAGCAGTTTGCGGAATGCTCCACGGTGCACATGCTGGAAGATCGGGATCCACGGCTGCTGGCCGCTGACCTGCGCCAGCTGGGCGTCCGTTCGGTACTTGCCAACACGGCCGTCAGTGGCAGGGTCGTTGCTGCGTTCAGCGATGCCGGCCTGCAGGTGGTCTCCCTGGTGCATGAATTGCCGGGAGTCATCGAGGACTACCGGCTGCAGGATGCGTTGATGGACGTGTCGCGCTCAGCCTGCAGCATTGTCGTTGCCTCCGATGCGGTCGCGACGGGGCTGCAGGGTTACCTGGAGCCGTCCGGGCAGGCCAAGGTGACCAAGCTGCCGCAGGGCCTGTTTGCGGCCAACAAGCATCGCGGCAAGGCAGACCAGACGCCGGCACGGCTCGCGCTGCGTCGACGCTTTGGCCTGCGGGAAGACGCCAGGGTGGTCCTCTCGGTGGGCTACGCCGACCAGCGCAAGGGTATCGACCTCCTCGCGGATGCGGCCATAGGTGTTTTCGGCGATCGCGCCGATGTGCATTTCATCTGGGTTGGGCATCGCGAAGAGGGAATCTGCGAGCAGGTAGACAAGCTTCTCGCACACCACGGGATGACCAGCCGCTTCCACTTCGCCGGCCTGGATTTCGATACCGACGACTACTACGCGGGTGCCGATGTGTACGCGCTTGCATCGCGCGAAGATCCCTTCCCGTCAGTCGTGTTGGAGGCCCTGTCCGTCGCGCTTCCTGTGGTTGCTTTCGCGGGCACGGGCGGAGGCGCCGACCTGGTGCAGTTGCATGGCTGTGGCACGGTCGTTGCCACGCTGGATGGCAGTGCCTACGGGCAGGCCATCGCAGGCTTGCTGGATGATGCAGGTTTCCGGCAGCGATGTGGCGAAAACGGACGCCGGCTGATCAATTCCGATTTCTCGTTCCGCAGCTACCTCCTGGATCTGCTGCAGCTGGCCGGACACCGTATCCCGCGTGTCTCTGTCGTCGTGCCGAATTACAACTACGCGCACTACATGGAGGAGCGGCTTGCTTCCATCTACGGCCAGGATTTCCCTCTGTATGAAGTGATTGTTCTGGACGATGCTTCATCCGACGGCAGTCTGGCTGAGCTTGAACGCCTGTGGCCCGGGCTGGATCCCGAGCCGCGGCTCGAGGCATCCCGCCAGAATAGTGGATCGGTTTTCCGCCAGTGGATGAAGGGCGTCAGCCTGGCGCGAGGTGAGTACGTCTGGATCGCGGAGGCCGATGATCTGTCGAAGCCGGAGTTCCTCAGTGCGCTGGTGGAAGTGCTGGAAGCCAATCCACAATCGGTGATGGCGTATACCCAGTCCGAACAGATCGACGAATTTGCCGAAACGCTCGCTGCGGATTATCGGGACTACACCAACGATCTGTCTTCGGAACGTTGGAAACAGGGTTACACCGTGGCTGGCGCAGAAGAAGTGGAGGCCGGCCTCGCGGTGAAGAACACGCTTCCCAATGTCAGTGCCGTGTTGTTCCGGCGCGCGCCTTTGCTGCGGCTGATGGAAAAGCACATCGAGGAGATCGCAGGTTACCGTATCGCCGGAGACTGGCTGGTATACCTGCTGTTGCTGCGGGAGGGAGGCGTCAGTTTTGTTCCGGATTCACTCAACCGGCACCGTCGGCATGGCAACAGCGTCACGTTGGGCGCGCAGGCACAGGGGCATCTTGACGAGGTGTTGAGCGTTCAGTCCCATGCACGTCGCCTTTTCCCGCTGAGTGCACACACCCAGGCGGCGGCGCTCGCCTACGAGGAAAAGCTTCGCCTGCATTTTGGTCTGCGTGCACCTGCGTCGACCGAAGGATGATGCTATGAAGGTATTGGTCGTCGGAGGCAACGGTTTTATCGGGGCGCACCTCGTCAACGCGCTTCAGCTGCGTGGAGACGAGGTTTCCGTGCTTGACCGTCTGCCACCGCGCTCCGGTGTGGAACGGGTCGGCGTCCACTACGTGCAGGGGGACTTCCATGACACGGCGGTCCTGGGGCAGCTGCTGCCGGGTGTGGACCAGGTGTTTCATCTGGCTAGTTGCACGGTTCCCAGTACTGCTGAGGCCGATCCGGTTCTGGACGTTCAAGGCAATCTCTTGGGCACCCATGCGCTGCTCGCGGCGATGCGCGACCACCATGTCCGGCGGCTCTGTTACTTCTCATCCGGCGGCACCGTCTACGGAAATCCTGACCAGGTCCCGGTGCCTGAGACCCATCCGTTGCGCCCCATATCCTCATACGGCATCGTCAAGACGTCGATCGAGCACTATCTCTCGATGTTTCAGCGGCAGGGATGGCTGCAGCCTGTCATCGTGCGGCCGTCCAACCCGTATGGTCCCGGCCAGGCCATGGGGGGAATACAGGGGGCTGTCGCCGTGTTCCTGGGCAAGGCACTATTGCAGCAGCCGGTAAGGATCTGGGGCGATGGTGAGATCGTCAGGGATTACATCTACATCGACGACCTGGTTCGCCTGGCTCTGGCGGCCACTGATTCTCCGCACACGGCGGCGTTCAATGCCGGCTCTGGTGTTGGAACCTCCCTGAATGAGCTCTGCCGCATCATCCGGCGTGTAACGGGTACCCCCCTGAAGGTGGACTACGAACCCAGCCGTACGTTTGATGTAAAGGAAATCGTGCTGGACGTGGGCAGGGCCTCGCGCGAGCTGGGCTGGAGCCCGCAGGTAACCGCCGAAGCGGGCGTGGCGCGGATGTGGTCGTCAATCGCAGGGGAGCGTAGAAGTACTGCGTGAGGAGCACATGGGGGGCCGCGCAGCACCGCCATCAGACTGGGGAGCAAGTCATGTATCCGGAAATGCGTTGGTACGGCTCGGTTGACGCGCTTGTTTCGGCCGTCAGTCCTTCACTTTCCACGATGTGCGGCATCGATGCTGAAATAGCAGCGCGGGAATTCCTGGACGGATACTGCGTCCGCTGCGATGGCGTTCGCCGTCTGAAAGTGGACGGGGGGGCCTACTTCGGAACCGATGTCAACCTGCGCGAAGGACTGGTCTGCCAGGCCTGTGGCCTGAATTCGCGCACTCGCCAGTTGTTCGCCAGCATGCTGCGTCAGTATGGTCGCGGTGATCGTATTGCCTTGCTGGAGGCTTTCTCACCCTTTGCCAGCTATGTATCCAGCGTATTCCCGTTGGCTGAACTGTCCGAGTATCACGGCCCCTCGACCCCAGGCGGCCAGATCAGCGTGTTCTCCGGGCCGGACAATGTGCCACGCAAGGCCTGTCACCAGGACATGCTTGCGTTGTCATTCGCGGATGGCTCGCTGGATGGAATTGTCCATAATGACGTGCTCGAGCACGTGCCCGATGCGGTCGCCGGCCTGGCTGAGTGTCGCCGGGTACTCAAGCCTGGGGCAACGGCACTCTTCACCATGCCATGGTTTCCCTGGCTGCCTGAGACCCTGGTGCGCGGCACTCTGGACGTAGATGGCAAGCTGCATGAGATCCTGCCAACGGAACTGCACGGAGACGGCATCCGGCCTGAAGGGATCTACACATTCTTCAATTTCGGCGCTGATTTTGCCGGACTCCTCGCGGCCAGTGGTTTCGATGGAATTGAGTTCGGACTCGGTTACGATCCATTTTCGGGGGCGACCACCAACAACTACCGCTACGGAGCGGAGTTCCTGATGTTGCCGACATTGATACGCGCTACGAAATGGACCTGACCCGATCCACCGTCTCATGAGCAGGGGAAATCTACCTCTCGACGCGCCAGTTCCTTATGCTGTCCACCAGCACAGGGCCGGCTGGAGCCGTTGCCGCCGATGCCAGGGCCTGTCTACTTCAAACACTTGGATGACACATGCAGCAAGACGCAACTGATGGTGGAGTGAAAAGCCCGACTTTGAAGCACGGCAGGCTGGATTTCCTGGACGCACTTCGTGGGCTGGCCGCCGCTTATGTGGTGATCTATCACATGACATTGATGCCGCAGCCCCAGCTTGCGTTGCCGCGCTGGGCGGAGAAGTTCACCCTGATGGGCGGCACGGGCGTCACTCTGTTCTTCATCGTAAGCGCCTTCTCCCTGTACTACACGATGCCCCTGCGCCAAGCCAGTCCAAAGCCATTGACGAGCTTCTACCTGCATCGATTCTTCCGCGTGGCACCGTTGTTCTACTTCATGATTGTCGTCAGCCTCGTCCGTGATGCATGGCTGTTCGACGCGCGCCATTCTGCCGAAGGGGTGTTGGCGTCGATCCTGTTTGTATTCAACTTCATTCCGATGCGCCAGGAGGGGTTCGTCTGGGCTGGCTGGACGATCGGCGTGGAAATGATCTTCTATGCGGTGTTCCCGCTGATCTATGCCCGCGTGCGCAACCGTGACAATGCCATTGCGCTGTTCTTCGCGACACTGCTGCTCTGGTACTTCATCGGGCTTGTGCTGGATTACCTCAAGTTGCCCGCCGGCTGGCGCGAATCGATCCTGCAGTGGAGTACGTTCAAACACTTCCCGATCTTCGCTACCGGTGTCGTTCTGTATTACTGGTTCACCGGGTGTCGCGCAGCCGATGCATCGCAGCAAGGAAAGGGCAATGCCGCGCTGCTTGCCGGTGCCTTTTTCTACATGGCCCTGATCCAGGGCTGGTTGCCCAATGTGTTCGGCAACCCTTACTACATGCAGGCAGTGGCTTACGGGCTCATCTTCGCTGGCCTCTCGATGTCTCCGTGGAGGCTGCTGGTAAACCGCTTCACGTCCTTCCTGGGAAAGGTCAGTTATTCCCTCTACCTGCTCCATCCGACGGCGGTATATCTTCTTGTTCCCGTTTATCGGCGCATCCACGAGCAGCAGTCTGACCTGACCGTGGCATTCCTGGTCTGCACGCTGCTTACCTTCGCCATCCTGCTACCTCTTTCCTGGCTGAGTTACCGCTGGATCGAATTGCCGGGCATCCGGCTGGGCAAGCGTGTCGAAGCGAGGTGGATCAAAGCACGGAGCGCATCATGAACAGGCTTCATTTTCCAGGACTTTTTCTGGTTCTTGCGCTGGGACTCGCAGCCTGCCAGGAGCCCAACGCCCCTCCCCGTACGCCTCCCAAGACGGCTACGCAGGAAGTTGCTCCTCCCGCTGCCGCGCCGGTGGTGACGGGCGGTGCGAAGGACGCCGGGCCTGACGTTGATCTTTCCGCTTCCACGGAGGCCTCTTTCTGCAACATCGAATCCGTCGGCCAGCTTGCGTTCTCCGGCGGAAGCGTGAAGATGAAGGCGGGTGATCCGATCCGCGGTTGGGCCGGGCACTCCGAGGCTGTGCCGGTAGAGTCGTTGTTCCTGCTGTTCGTGGACCCGCATCGTGCCGTCCGCGTAGCGACGCCCTTGTCTCTGTCGGTCAGGCGCGATGATGTCGCAGATGCACACGGGGGCCGTGAGGATCTGCGCAATGCTGGCTTTGAGTCGGCCGCTCCTGCGCTGCCGGCCGGGCAGTACTCGTTGATGCTCCATTACGTGGTCGATGCAAAGCCATATCGTTGCGATAATGGCAGGCAGGTCGTCGTTGACTGAAGCCGATCCTGCGCATTGCCCCCCTGCGCCTGCCGTTGAACACAAAATCCAGGATGCCTGAATGACGTTCAAGAAACACGCCGTGGCGGCCGGAGCCGCTGTCCTGCTGCTTGCGGTTACCGCTGGTTGCGACCTGAGGGAACCTGTTGCCTCGGCGCCTGCAGATGTTGAGCCCAGCATTGCAGGGCCGGCCGCCGCAGTGCCGGTTCCAGAGGCGCGGGACGAGGAGAGGGCCGCGCAGGATGCTTCCCGGTTGGAGGCACTGCGGATCGGCCTCGCGGCAGTGGAAGGGCGCGTCATCAAGCGGGACGCGGCCTACATGCCTGTCGATCCCTTGCCGGACCATCGGTTGCTGCTCCACCCCGGCGAGGGGAAGCGCGCCCGTGTCGTTCTGGACATTGCCGGCCTGCGCGCGCTCGACCTGCATCCAGTCATCGAGAGTTTCGAAGGCAACACCACCTGCATGGCCGATCCGCAGGCAGGTCTCGCGGGATTGCACTGGCGTATCGATGATGGGAAGGCTAACGATGTCGAGGTTGATCGCCACCATGCCGACGCAATCCATGTCGAGACGAACGGTGGTCGCCAGCTGATCATCGAATCCAGTGACCTGAACGGAGTCATCTGGTGCGACTGGCTTGCCGTTGGATTCACCGATGTCAGTCCTTCCTGACCACCCAGAACTGCTGTCCAGACTCGGATTCAAGCAATGATGAGTACCACAACCACTACTGTTACCTGGCGACACACGCTTCCGCTTTCCGTGGCCGCGATCGTCCTGCTTTGGGGTTACCTGCACTACAACCAGGGCTTTGCCGTCGATGACTCCTACATCACCTTCCGTTACGCGCAGAATGCGCTGGCGGGGCATGGGTTCGTCTTCAACGTGGGACAGCATTATTATGGTTCCACGGCGACCGGTTACGCGATGTTGCTGGCTGGTATCGTCAAATTGCTGGGATGCTTTCACATTCTGGTCGACGTGCCTCAGGTATCGACGTTCCTCTCGGGGGTCGCGGTAGCTGCCATGGCGTGGGTTGCGGGTCGCGCCTGCCTCTGGTCAGGTTCTTTGGTCAACCAGGCAGGCTCGGTCCTGGTGGCAGCATTCATTGCGATGCTGCCGCTGTCGAGTGCGGTGTCGGCCCATGAAACCTATGCGTTCACTGCTGCGTTGGCGATCGGCAGCTACCTGGTCGTCATGAGGCGGGCGCTGGTGTTCGGCACCCTGCTGTTCGTCGTCGCAATGACATTGCGGCCGGACTCCCTGCTGTTCGTGATCGTACAGTTCACCGGCCTGGCATTCGTCCTGTGGGTGTCTCCTGTCACATCGCACTATTCCTGGCGTCGCCTGTTGGCGGCGGTGGTGATCCTGGTCGCGGGCATGCTTGCCTGGATCATCGCCATGAAACTGTATTACGGGACGTTCTTCCCAGGCACCATGGATGCCAAGAAAGCGCAGGTGCAGATGGGTTATTGGCCGCTGTTCAAGCTCAGCACCGTTACCACAGCGCTTGACCAGTTGTTCGCCGGTCGTTATTGGTTGCTGTTGCTGCTGCCGGCTGTGTGCTGCCTGTATATTTTCCTTCGCCGTGCAAAGGCAGTTGCCGGACGCACACTGCATATATCGCCGGCGCTGCTGATGAGCGCTGTCTGGGCGCTGTTCGCCGTGGGGGTGGTATGCGCATACATTGTGTTCCACGTCACGCTGTGGACGTGGTATGTGGTGCCGATCGGTTTCAGTCTGCTCCTTTCTGCTGTATACGGAATCAACGCGCTGGCCTCGTCGGGCAATTATGTGCCGGCCGGTGCCAGTGCCAGTGCCAATGGGATGCCGTGGGCTGCGGCCGTCGCTGTGTTCGTGGTCACTGTCGGACTCGCGCTTACCCCTCGCATGGACCAGCAGGCGCATTATTATTTCACGGGCAAGAACGTCAATGGTCACCTGACCAGTTACGATCCGATCATGTGGTACCTGAAGAAGCATGAGCCTGACGGAACGAGCGTGGCCATCGCCGAGCCAGGCACGTTCGGCTACAAACTGGGACCTGCCTATCAGGTACTGGATGTACTTGGCCTGGCCAGTCCGGGAGTCGCCAAGGCGCTGCGCAAAGGCGACTTCAACTACACCGTGCGGACATGGCAGCCCAAATACGTGGTCACCAGTTGGCAAGGGCGTTACAACCCCGATCAACAACCAGGCTTCACCGACAGCTATGAGCTGGTTGGAGAGTTCAAGGAGCCGTACTGGGATGTCCTGTTGAAGCACGGCGCCATGCTTTACCGCCGCAAGGACGCCCCGGCTTCACGCTGATCCCGTGTTGATTCGTCGGAACGGCCTGATGGTCGTTCCGGCCATTTATGCTGGTAGGCTGCGCGTAGTATCGGCATGCGGCGAACCATCTCGGCAACCAGGGTCGGATCGTCGATCCAGTATTCGCCGGCGTGCAGGTGGGCGACGTCTTCGATCGGCAAGGCGTCGGACTTGATGGCGTAGTAGGCGTTCGACTTTGGTACTCGTTGTGCATCGGTATACGCGGTGCGCCACTGCGCAGCCTGGAACAGGCCGGTCCCGAACAGGCAGATCATGGTCAGCCCCGCGAGGCGGGTGGCAGAACGCCTCCCGTTACGCGCACATGCGAGCCAGGCCAGCAAGGGCAACAGCATCCCGATGATTCCATAATGCATCGCCAGCGTTGGTTGCCAGCCCCCCTGGTATTCCGCACGACCCATTGCCACCGCCGCAAGCGTGATCAATACGCTGCCGGTCAGCGCCGTGAGCGCTGCTCCGGATCGCGTGGGTGCAGCCGGGTTGGACGCCAATGCGTTCGCGATCAGGCCCAGCAGCACCATGCCCCCCACTGCCCATGCCTTCCAGTGACCATCCGTGGGGGGGAGCAGGCTGGACCCCAACAACCCGGACAGGAACGCCATGAACGCGGCCATGTCCGGCAGGGTGCGGCTGCCGCTGGCGGGCGTCCACGCCAGCCAGAGCGCAGCGAGCGTCAGCACCAGCAGCACCGTGGATGCCTGGAACAGGATTCTGTGGCGATAAGGAGCAAGCGCGTACCAGCATAATGGAAGCAACATGCTGGCCAGCAGCAGTCCATTGACCCCGCATGCTGCGCCGGAAGCCACCGCGATCACGCCGGTGCCGGCATGTAACGGTCGGATCGTGCGACGAAGCACTGCCCAGGCGAAAATGCAGACTGACAGGACACCTGACAGGAACTGTAGATGAAAGCCCCACATCGCATAGCCTGCCATCGGATTGAAGATGATCAGTGGGATCACGACATCCCATGCACTTGTTCGCCCGCGTAGCGCGCGAGCGCAGGAGAGCAGCAATGCCGCAGCGGCGGCCGCCAATGCCATGTTGGCCACGACAAGGCTCCGGAAATCAAACTCCGATGCATGCAGCAAGGCAAGCTGGAACCCTTTCTGCAGGGGAATGCGATGGTCGCCGTGCTGTTCCAGCACCCATCTTGCGAGCGGGCATGGGCCGTCCATGCAGGTAATGCCCACGAAACGCCACTCATCGGCGAAGGGGTATACCTGCATGCCATCCAGGTACACGTAGAGCTGGACCACGGGCAACAGCAGCACAAGGACTGCAGGCAACGCAGTCAACCAGCGATGCATTGGAGGGGGGACAGATGCAGCTACGGCGAGTGCAGGCATGCGTGGCTCCCTGCTCGATGGACGACATCACCCGAAGATGGTGGATTGACGAATGGCTACGTGCGTGAGGCGGTGAATACGAACCTGGCGTCGAGCCAGTACTTGGCCAGATAACCGATGGTCAGGCCGATTATTCCTCCGACATAGCGCATGCTGTCGCTGGCGAACAGGAAATGGAAGGCGTACTCCGTACCCCAGAAAATTGCGGTAGTGGCCAACCCCATCACCGTGTAGAGCGCGAAGGTCGTAGCTTCCTGGCGCCTGTCGCGGGACTGATGCTCGAAAATATAACGCTTGTCGAGGATGTACTTGCAGACCAGCCCGGCCCCTGTGCCGAACACCATGGAAATGAAGATGGCCCCGGGACCACCGTAAAGTGACATGACCACTGCCTGCGTCCCTATGTTCACGGCGATCGAAAGCGCCGCGAAGGCGGCATAGGCCAGCACGCGCGCTTTCGGCTTCAAAGCTTGATCCTCCGGAAGATCGGCTCAGGGATGTTCTTGATGACCTGCATGATGAACCACCAGAAGCCTGGCACATAGGCGACCGCGCGCCTGCGATCAATGGCGCGGACGATACCCGCCGCTACCTTGTCCGCGGAGGCCCACAGGGGGCCTTTCTTGAACGCTGCGGTCATGGGCGTGTCGACGAACCCAGGCTTGATCACCAGGACGTTGATCCTTGCCGCCCGCAGCTGCTGCCCCAGCCCGCTCATGTAGGCGGTGACTGCTGACTTCGCGCTGCCGTAAAGAAAGTTGCTTGCACGGCCACGGTCACCGGCGACCGACGAAATCACCGCCAGCGTTGATTCGGGTCCAAGACGCGGAGCCAGGCCGGCAGCCAGGGCGATGGTCGCCGTTCCATTGACGTGAAACTCGGCAAGTGCACGTCCCAGGTCTTCATCGCAGGCAGCCTGGAGGGGAAGGGTCCCGTGGGCCAGCAGTACCACGTCGATATTGCCCAATGATGATGCCGCTTCGTCCAGGATGGCACGGTGGGCGGTGAGATCGGCCACATCCAGTGTCCCGATCGTTACCCGTGAAGCACCGCGCGTTGACAGGTCGCTGGCGATCGACTGGAGGCGCTGCACGTCGCGAGCGACCAGGTGGAGCGCGCTGGCTCGCTGCGCGTAGCGTCGCGCAACGGCCTCGGCGATGGCCGAAGTCGCGCCGATGATGAGGATCTTCTGCATTACTGGTCCTTCATGCGTCGCCAGAAACCTGACGACATTCTTGGGTCGATGTGGGCGCTGAATTCGTTGATATGTGCATCGTAGCCCTGCCTGAAAAGGCAGGGCGACATGCGCGCATCCTTGGCCGGGTAGAGAGTTCCGCCCGCCTCGGCGACGATGTGGTCGAGTCTGTCCAGCAGCGCGAAAACGTCGGAACCTGTGTTCGGGAAATCCAATGCCAGGGTGGTGCCGGGACGGGCAAACGACATCAGGCCAGGGGAGGGCCTGTCGCCAAACTCTTTCAGGACGGCAAGGAAGGAGCCTTGGCCGGATCGGGATATTTCGCCGAGCAGGGCGGCTGAGGCATCGCGGGCATTCCTGGGAGGAAGAACGCATTGATGCTGCAGGAAACCCCGCGGACCATACATGCGGTTCCAATGACCGATGCCGTCCAGTGGATAGAAATATTTTCCATAATGCTGCTGGCCACGAACCCGTCGCGCGGGTTGGCGCCAGTAGTAGGCTGAGTTGAACGGACGTAACGTAAGCCGGTTGACCAGTGAAATCGGTGGGGTGAAGGGAAACGCAAGCGGGCTGCCACTGCCGGGGACCGGCGAAGTGGGTTCACCCGGCGCGTGGTCGCTGCGGATGAAATGCCCGCGGCCCAGGTGCCTGCCTGATGCGAGGCAGTCGATCCACGCTACGGTGTACTCATGGCTGGAGGCGGATGACGCTGACAACGCGTAGAAATCAGCAAGGCCGTCAAATCGAATCGTTTCCGTGTCCAACCATGGCCCCGGTACGCGCCTGAGCTGAATCTCGCACCAGGTAATCAGTCCCGTCAGGCCAAGGCCGCCAATGGTCGCCCGGAAGCGGCCGGTGTGGTCGCCTGCATCCAGAATTTCCCTGCTGCCATCGGAGCGCAGCAACTCGAAGGCCAGTACGTGATGTCCGAACGTACCTGCCACATGATGATTCTTCCCGTGCACATCGTTGCCGATCGCACCGCCCAGGGTGGCCCACCGGGTTCCTGGTGTAACGGGAAGGAACCACCCGTGGGGGAGGGCGATGGCAATGACGTCCGAGAGACTTACGCCGGCTTCCGCGCGAAGGATACCGGTACCAGGATCAAAACTGATGAAATGATCCAGGGCCTGGGTCGAGATCAATGAACCGCCGGGATCAAGGCAACTGTCACCGTAGCTGCGGCCGTTGCCACGTGGCAATCCATGGCCTTCGAAGGAGGGGAGCGTGGTGTGGCGATCCCGGATCGCCAGCCACTGCTGATCGGTGACGACCGGGTAACGTCCCCAGGAGCCGTGGTCGCGACTCATATGGAGGCAAGCAGGACCAGCAGGCCGAGTACGCCGACTGCCTGGCTGGCGCGGTCGGTTGCTGCGAACACGATCGGGTCATCGTGCATATCACCACGATGGGCTACCACCCACACCCGGCTCACCCAGTACAGCAGGATCGGGCAGAGCAGCCAGAGCAGTTTCGGATGGCCGTACAGTTCCAGGCTGGCAGGGCTGTTGATGTACAGCGCGAACACAGCCACCGCAATGTAACCAGCACTGGTGCCCAGGGACTGGATGAGCGGAAGGTCCGATACGTGGTAGCCACGGCCGATCGCAGTGCCTTTGCCGCTGCTCAGCGCTGACTCCAGCTCAGCATAGCGTTTGACCAACGCCAGGCTGAGGAACACGAACATGGAAAATGCAAGCAGCCAGAACGACAATTCGGCACCAATGGCAACAGAGCCACCGATGATGCGCACGGTGTAGAGGGCGGCCAGCAGCACGACATCGATCATGACCACCCGCTTGAGCTTCAATGAGTAGCTCAGCGTCATCACGTAGTAACCTACGAGCACGGCCGCGAACTCCCAGCGGCATGCAAGCGCCAGCGTAAAGCCGGCAAGCGCAAGCAGAGGGGCTACCAACAGGCCCTGTACAATCGGCAGACGCCCAGATGCGAAGGGACGCTTGCGCTTTCTTTCGTGAAGGCGATCCGGGGTGAGATCCAGCAGGTCGTTCAATACATAGACGCCTGAGGCGCACAGTCCAAAGGCCAGGAACGCCAGCAATGTCTGGCCGATTGCCTCGGTATTGAAGAACTGGTGCGCAGTCAGCAGGGGAACGAAAACAAGAAGGTTCTTCAGCCACTGATAGACGCGCAGCGCTTTGATCCAGGTGCCCAAGCCCTCGCGAGAGGGGGGGATGACCTGGCTGACGTTGCCGAGACGCTGGGCTGCGGTGACCACCGATCCAGGCGCGTTGACCACGATCGCTGACGCGGCGCGCGACCATACGTGCAGGTCGATCTTTCCATTGCCAACGTAGTCGAAGCCTTTCTCTCCAAACCGCTCGGCCAGCGCATCCGCTTTACGATGGCCTGCAAGGTTGCGCTCGCCGTTGCTGCATAGGACCTCCTCGAACAATCCCAGGTGCCCGGCTATGGGGAGCACCAGGAGTTCGTCCGATGCCGTACACAGCACGCGGGGGCGCTGCGTCGTGGTGCGCAGCATTTCAACGACGCGATCGTCGTAAGGCAGGGTTTCTGGCGGCAGCGTCACCCGCTTGGCCAGTTCTCGTTTAACGAATGCCTTGCCCCGCATCAACCAGAACGGGATGAGAAAGATGGAGAGAGGGTTGCTTGCCAGCAGCGCCAGCAGTGATTCGTAGAGGACGTCCGTACGCAATAACGTGCCATCGAGATCAATGCATAACGCGCGCTTTTCAGTTTTCACGGGAAACGACCCCTCTGTGCAGATGCCAACTTGACTGCATGATTTCCCTATCCAGGCGCGAAAGACGGGCAAGTATATCCACCAACCCGTCGGCGGTGTCCGGCGCGTTCAGCGCCGGACACCGTTCATCAAAGAGCAGCTTCCAGCTCCGGCAGCAGCGCAAACAGATCCCCCACCAGCCCGATATCAGCGATCTCGAAGATCGGTGAATCCGGATCCTTGTTGATCGCGACAATCGTGCCCGCATCCTTGATGCCGGTCAGGTGCTGGATCGCACCGCTGATGCCCACCGCCACATACAGCTCCGGGGCGATGATCTTGCCGGTCTGGCCGACCTGCAGTTCATTGGGCACATAGCCGGCATCCACCGCCGCGCGCGAGGCGCCGACGGCGGCGCCGAGCTTGTCGGCCAGCTGGTAGATCACCTTGAAGTTCTCTTCCGAGCCGACACCGCGGCCACCGGACACCACGCGCCTGGCGCTCTGCAGGTCCGGGCGGTCGCTGCTGGCAGCGGCCAGGCCAACGAAGCGGGTATGGGTCGGCAGGGAAGCGTCCACGGCCAGCGCTTCGACGCTGGCGCTGCCGCCCTGCGCCGCTTCGGGCCAGGACGCGGTGCGCACGGTGGCGACCACGGTCTGGTCGGCGGGGGCCTCCACGGTGATGATCGCGTTGCCTGCGTAGATGGGGCGCTTGAAGACATGGCTGCCTTCCACGGCCATCAGGTCGGACACCTGGGCAACACCCAGCAGGGCCGCCACGCACGGCATGAGGTCCTTGCCGAAGGTGGTGGATGGGCCGAACACATGGCTGTAGCCTTCGGCCGCCCTGGCGATCTGCGGCGCCAGTACCTGCGCGATCGGGTTGGCATTGGCGGCATTGGCCACGGTGAGGACCTTGCCCACACCGTTGATCTTCGCTGCTTCGGCAGCCACCGCGGCCGGATCCGCAGCCAGCACCAGCACGTCGATCTGCGCGCCGGAAATCGCTGCGGCGGCGCTGACGGTCTTGGCGGTGGCAGCGTTGAGCCTGCCGTCGTGATGCTCGGCGATGACGAGTACCTTGCTCATTACAGCAACCCCTTCTGCTTGAGTGCGGCCACCAGTTCGGCGGCGTCCTTGACCATCACGCCCTTGCTGCGCTTGCCCGGCGCGGCATGGTGGGTCGTCTTCAGCGTATCGGCGGCTTCAACGCCCAGGTCGGCCAGCTGCAGGGTCTCCAGCGGCTTGGCCTTGGCCTTCATGATGTCGGGCAGCTTGATGAAGCGCGGCTCGTTCAGGCGCAGATCGGTGGTGACCACGGCCGGCAGATCGACTTCCAGGGTCTCCAGGCCGGCGTCCACTTCACGCACGACCGTGGCCTTGCCGTCGGCAATGTCCAGCTTGCCGGCAAACGTCGCCTGCGGACGGCCCCAGATCGTGGCCAGCATCTGGCCGGTCTGGTTGGCATCATCGTCGATGGCCTGCTTGCCGAGGATCACCAGGTCCGGCTGCTCCTTCTCGACCAGCTTCAACAGGGTGCGGGCAGCGGTCAGTGGCTGGATGGCCTGGTCGGTGACCACATGGATGGCGCGGTTCGCACCCATGGCCAGGCCATTGCGCAGGTGGGCCTGGGCGTCGGCCGGAGCGATGGTGGCAACGATGACTTCGCTGGCGATGCCCTTGTCGCGCAGGCGCAGGGCTTCTTCCAGGGCGATTTCATCGAAGGGATTGGGGGACAGCTTGACGCCATCGGTCACCACGCCGGAACCGTCCGGCTTGACCTGGATGCGGACGTTGTAGTCCACCACGCGCTTGTACGCGACGAGGATCTTCATCTGGTACGGGGTCCTTGTAGTGCCGGCCGCTGGCCGGCTCGCATTTGCAGGGGTTTCTCCGGTTCTGGCGCAGCAACCGGTTCGGAGGTGGGACGTCGATTCTAACTGCCCTTGGGTGACCATGCGAATGCGTATGGTCGGTCATCGAAGGCTTCAGTCCTTCCGCCGCCGGCGTGGCTTCGGCGGCGGGCCGGGTGCGGTCTCCGGCAGGGGAGCCAACAGCGCCTCCAGATCTTCCGTGGCGAAGCGCGGGGCCGCAGTCCCGCCTTCCCCCAGGATCGCATCGGCCAGTGCGGCCTTGCGCTCCTGCAGCGCCACGATGCGTTCCTCGATGCTGCCGGCGGCGATCAGCTTGTAGACGAAGACCGGTTTGTCCTGGCCGATGCGGTGTGCGCGGTCGCTGGCCTGTTCTTCGGCGGCCGGGTTCCACCAGGGGTCGTAGTGGATGACGGTGTCGGCGGCCGTGAGGTTCAGGCCGACGCCGCCGGCCTTGAGGCTGATCAGGAACAACGGAACATCACCCTGGGTGAAGGCATTGATCGGCGTGCTGCGGTCGCGTGTGTCGCCGGTCAGTGTCACGTGGGGAATGCCAGCGGCATCAAGCGCCTGGCCGATCAGATCGAGCATGCTGGTGAACTGCGAGAACAGCAGGATCCGCCGGCCTTCTTCAATCATCTCCGGCAGCATGTCCATCAACATGTCCAGCTTGGCAGAAGGTGGGCTGCGCCCGGTCGTGACGCCGGGCAGCAGGCGGGGGTCGCAACAGGCCTGGCGGAGCTTCAGCAGGGCATCCAGCACCACGATGTGACTCCTGGCCAGTCCCTTGCTGGAAAGGGCTTCGCGAACCCTGGTTTCCATCGACGTGCGTACCGTTTCGTACAGGTCGCGTTGTCCGCCTTCCAGCGCGATGCTGCGGACGATCACGGTCTTGGGTGGCAATTCGGTGGCCACGTCCTGCTTGCGGCGGCGCAGGATGAAGGGACGCAGCCGCTGTGCCAGCAGGCGCGCGCGCAGGGGATCCGGACCACGTTCGATGGGGTGGCGCCAGTGCTGGTTGAAGGATTTCTCGTCGCCCAGCAGGCCCGGAAGCAGGAAGTCGAAATGGGCCCACAGTTCGCCGAGATGGTTTTCCAGCGGCGTGCCACTCAGGCAGAGGCGGTGACGGCTGTCCAGGCGGCGCAGCGCGATCGCGGAACGGCCCCTGGCGTTCTTCACATGCTGCGCTTCGTCCAGCGCAAGCAGGTGGTAGTTGAATGCCGCAAGTGCCTCCTCGTCCCGCCACACCAGCGGGTAGGTGGTCAGTACCACGTCATGCAGGGGAATCTGTTCAAACAGCGCCTGTCGTTGTGGACCATGCAGCACCAGCACCCGCAGCGACGGGGTGAAGCGAGTCGCCTCGGCCTGCCAGTTGTGCAGCAGCGTGGTCGGCATCACCAGCAGTGCCGGACGGTCCAGGCGACCGGCTTCCTTCTCCAGCAGGATGTGCGACAGGGTCTGCAAGGTCTTGCCCAGGCCCATGTCGTCGGCCAGCACGCCGGCCAGCTTCTGTGCGCGCAGGAACTGCAGCCAGGCAAGGCCATGGCGCTGGTACTCGCGCAGGCTTGCTTTCAGGCCCTCCGGTGGCTGCACCTCCAGCACGCCGGGTCCGGCAAGCAGGCGTTCGACCATGGCCCGGGTATCGTCACTGCTGCGGAACTGCAGGCGCGCGCTGTCCTGCAATGCCTGCAGTCGTCCGGCATCGTGTGCGGCTACCCGCAGCCGTCCGCGCCCACCAGCGAACAGGTCGCCCAGCAGTGCCACCACCGGCTTCAGGCGGCCCGCCTGGAACAGCAGGGCCTCGCTGCCTTCGCCACGCACGATGATGGCTTCGTCATCGCCGATGGCGTCCAGGTTGCCGCGCGACCACCGGGCATCCTCGGCCAGCAATCGTTCCAGCAGGGGAGCGAGGGCAAGCGTCCGTCCTTCCACTTCGATATCCATCGCGAGGTCGAACCAGCCCTCGCCACCGGGCGTCACGTCGATGGAAATGTCATCAACGACCGCGATCTGATGGCGGAAGTCGGGTTCGATCACCACCTCCCAGCCGTCGCTGCGCAGGTGCGGAAGTACCGTCGTGACCACGGCCTGCCAGCTGGTGGCGCGTGGCTGGAACCACGGTCCGGGAATACCCACCTCGCGCAGCGGCCGCACGTCCGTCCGCAGTCCGTGCGTGAACAACTGTTGCTTCCACCGCGCCTCCTGGACCCTGTCACGCCGTATCAGCTGGAACTGTCCATCGGCGCCGCGGTGGAATATCCGCGGATCCTCGGCGGCGATCAGCTCATCGCCGTACTGAAAGGCCAGGGTGGCGAAATCCACCCAGCTGGAGGGATCGTCACGGCCGGCCCAGGTGGGGCGGTACTCGACGCTGTGCAACATCAGTACCGGGTGCGGCGGGCGGTCTGCAGCGCCGCCGTCGCCATCGTCATACGTGCCGGCTGGCGTCGGCGGCAGGGGCAGGGCAGGGTCGATGTGGTGCAGCGTCTTCGCGATGAGGGTGTACTCGTGTTCGCCGAGAACGGGCAGGCTGAGGAAGGCATCGGCGTCATGGGCGGCAACCGGCAGCTGCAGTAAACCGACTTCGCCTGTCACACGGTCCAGGTAACAGGCGCTGTCACCCGAGATCACCGCGTATGAGGCCCCGTCCAGTACCAGTGAAGGCACCAGGCCCGGGGCGACGTCTGCATCGGCCGGTTGCTCTTCCCAGCACAGGGTCGCGCTGCGGCTCGCACCCGGGATCGCCGGGACGCGCGTGCCGTGCCGGTGGTCGAGTACCCAGCCACGCCCGGTGGCCACGATCGCATCCAGCAGCGGCGCAAGCGCGACCCGGCGCGATTCCTTTCCGTCATCCTGCAGGATCCGTAGCTGCGCAAGGATGGCAAGGTCCGCCGAGGCCACATAACCCGGTGGGGAAAGGTACAGGCCCGGGTCGACGGCGATGAAATCCAGGATCTGCAGGATGCCGTCAGGCCCGCGCCTGGTCTTGTGGACATGGATGCCGGGGCGATGCCTGCTGGAGGAAAGGACATAGGCAAGTCCGTTCTCATGCGGAGGACGCACCCTGTGCATTTCCGGAATCCGCGCCGCATGCTCCGCGTGCCAGGCAGAGAGTCGCTGCAGCAGCTCGCCGGCCGGTAGATGCTGGTTCCCGGGCATGTCGGCGCTTCCTTTTCGTGGCTCGCCGCGTGCCGCCAACGCCTGCTCCATCGCGACCAGCAGCAGTGCGGCGATATGCGTGCAGGCACGGTCCATCGGGCAACTGCACTGGTTGAGCAGGGGAATGGCCGCGCTCCGCAGGCTCGATGCGACATCGATCTTCACGCGATAGGGGCGCGCCCGGGTGCCCTGGACGAGCCCATGCAGGACGCCGTCAGCCCAGTGCAGGTCGCTGACGTTCTCGACATGGTGAATGCCCTTGCGCAGGGTGGACGCCGACAGCCAGCGCTCCATGTCATCGACGGTGAACAGGACAGGCGTATTTCTGGGCACGGGGCGAAGGCAGGTTGCGGCGCCCTTCGGCGCCAGGCGAGACGGGCTGGACAGGCACTCTAGCGCGTACCGGTCGGTGCCCGCCTGCAATTCAGGAAGTGGAGACAGGAGCTGCGCGGGAGGATGTATCCTCTGCTTCTGATCTGGCCGGTCCACGGAGGCATCGGCCCGGAAGCCCACAACAGGAGAACAGGTAGTGCCCACATGGCTTGTCACCGGCGGAGCCGGATTCATTGGCGGTAATTTCGTCCTCGAAGCGGTCGCCCGCGGCGTGAAGGTCATCAACCTTGACGCCCTGACCTACGCCGGCAACCTGAAGACCCTGTCCAGCCTGGAAGGCAATCCGGACCACGTGTTCGTTGAAGGCGACATCGGCGACCGCGCGCTGGTGTCGCGCCTGCTGGCCGAGCACCAGCCGGATGCCGTGCTGAATTTCGCTGCCGAAAGCCATGTGGACCGTTCCATCGACGGCCCCGGCGCGTTCATCCAGACTAACGTGGTCGGCACGCTGGGCCTGCTGGAAGCGGTGCGTGACCATTGGAAGGCGCTGCCGGCCGACAAGGGCGCGGCGTTCCGCTTCCTGCATGTGTCCACCGACGAGGTGTACGGCACCCTGGGCGAGACCGGCAAGTTCACCGAAACCACGCCGTATGCGCCCAATTCGCCGTATTCGGCCTCCAAGGCGGCCTCGGACCACCTGGTGCGTGCGTTCCACCACACCTACGGGCTGCCGGTGCTGACCACCAACTGCTCCAACAACTATGGCCCGTACCATTTCCCGGAAAAGCTCATCCCGCTGGTGATCGCCAAGGCGCTGGCCGGCGAGCCGCTGCCGGTCTATGGCGATGGCAGGCAGGTGCGCGACTGGCTGTTCGTGAGCGACCATTGCGAAGCGATCCGCACCGTGCTGGCCAAGGGCCGGGTCGGCGAGACCTACAACGTCGGCGGAAACTCGGAAAAACAGAACATCGAAGTGGTGCAGGCGATCTGCGCGCTGCTGGACGCGCGCCGTCCGCGCGAGGATGGGCAGCCGCGCAGCCGCCAGATCACCCATGTCACCGATCGTCCCGGCCATGACCGACGCTACGCGATCGACGCCTCCAGGCTGAAGGACGAACTGGGCTGGGAACCGGCCTACACCTTCGAGCAGGGCATCGCTTCTACCGTGGACTGGTACCTGGACAACCAGGAATGGGTCAATGGCGTGCTCGATGGCAGCTACCGCCTGCAGCGCATCGGCACCTCGGCCTGATCTTTCACGGAAGACGAACCTCATGACCCAACGCAAAGGCATCATCCTGGCCGGTGGCTCCGGCACGCGGCTGTATCCCATCACCAAGGGCGTCAGCAAGCAGCTGCTGCCGGTGTACGACAAGCCGATGATCTATTACCCGCTCAGCGTGCTGATGCTGGCCGGTATCCGCGAAGTGCTGATCATCAACACCCCGCACGAACAGGCGTTGTTCCAGCAACTGCTGGGCGACGGTTCGCAGTGGGGCATGGACATCCAGTACGCCGTGCAGCCCAGCCCGGATGGCCTGGCGCAGGCTTACCTGATCGGTCGCGATTTCCTGGCCGGCAAGCCCAGCTGCCTGGTGCTCGGCGACAACCTGTTCCACGGCCATGGCCTGACCGAGGTGCTCAAGCGCGCCGACGCGCGTGAAACGGGCGCCACCGTGTTCGGCTACTGGGTCAACGATCCGGAGCGTTATGGCGTGGCCGAATTCGACGACAACGGCAAGGTGATCGGCCTGGTGGAAAAGCCGTCCCAGCCGCGTTCGAACTACGCCGTCACCGGCCTGTATTTCTACGATGGCAAGGCCAGCGACCATGCCGCTGAGCTGAAGCCTTCGCCGCGCGGCGAGCTGGAAATCACCGATCTCAACCAGCGTTACCTGGACGATGGCGCGCTGCACCTGGAAGCACTGGGCCGTGGTTACGCCTGGCTGGATACGGGCACGCACCAGTCGCTGCTGGAAGCATCCAACTTCATCGAAACCATCCAGACCCGCCAGGGCCTGCAGGTGTGTTGTCCGGAGGAAATCGCCTTCGGTAATGGCTGGATCGACGCTGCGCAGCTGGAGGCGCTGGCCGCGCCGCTGATCAAGAACGGCTACGGCCAGTACCTGCATGCCCTGGCCCTGAGAGGAGTGGTTCCGTGAAAGTGATTGAAACCAGGCTGCCCGGCTGCGTGGTGATCGAGCCGGCGGTATTCGGCGATGCGCGCGGTTATTTCTTCGAGACCTGGAACGCCGAGCGTTTCGGCCAGCACGGCCTGCCGACGATGTTCGTGCAGAGCAATGTTTCCACGTCTGCCAGGGGCGTGCTGCGCGGCCTGCATTACCAGTGGCCGCGGCCGCAGGGCAAGCTGGTCAGCGTGCTGGAGGGCGAGGTCTACGACGTCGCGCTGGATATCCGTCGTGGCTCGCCGACCTTCGGGCAGTGGGAGGCGGTGGTGCTGAGCGGGGACAACAAGAAGCAGTTCTGGATCCCGGAAGGCTTCGCGCATGGCTTTGCGGTGCTGTCCGAACGGGCGGTCTTCAGCTACCTGTGCACCGATGTGTACGTGAAGGAAGCCGACGCCGGCGTGCGCTGGAACGATGCCGGCATTGCCGTGGACTGGCCGATCAGCGCGCCGACGTTGTCGGCCAAGGATGAGAATGCGCCGTTCCTGAAGGACATCGCCGAAGACCGCCTGCCGGTCTACGTGCCATGACCGTGCTGGTGTTCGGCGGCAACGGCCAGGTCGGCCAGGAGCTGCTGCGCGCGCTGGCACCGCTGGGCACCGTGGTGGCCACCACGCGCAGCGGCACGTTGCCGGACGGCACGGCCTGCGAGGTGGCCGACTTCGGCCAGCCCGG
>Ga0160468_100229_pt1 | contig 32485 bp, 30 predicted proteins | sample HID1972K_E11MG_FD_108234 | JGI IMG/M metagenome (GOLD analysis project Ga0160468, IMG submission 108234) | Enriched pill bug-associated microbial communities from UW Madison campus, WI, USA - HID1972K_E11 MG | ecosystem: Host-associated > Arthropoda: Insects > Digestive system > Unclassified ... | reverse complement strand
ATGATGGTGACGATGCCGCAGCAGAACAGGTCGGCGGCGATGAGGAAGGCGATGTCGTCCTTGGGCAGCTTCAGCGCGCCGCCGATGATGAGCGGCACGGCGATGGCGCCGGCGTACATCACCAGCACGTGCTGCAGCCCCAGGGCCGTCAGCTTGTGCAGCGGCAGGATCTCGTCGACCGGATGCGCCTTGCGCGCATCCCTCGTCGACCTCGTGGCGATGGTCATCGATCTTGTCTCCGGTTGTGTTCTTGCGAGGCCGGCGGGCGTCTGGCGCGCCCGTCCGGCCCGATGATGCCGCGATTCAGGCGCGTGCCAGCAGCGCGGCGGCGCGTTCCATGGCGGCCTCGTCGATGCGCGCGCGCACGCCGTCGAAGTTCGGCCCTCGCGTGGCGTCCAGCCCCATGCGCGAGGTGGTGCCCGCGCCCGAGGCCGACGGGTCGAGCGCGCTGCCGGGCAGGCCCTCGACGATCACCACGTCCAGGTGCGGCTGGAAGTGCGTGGCCATGGCCCACAGCACTTCCTCGTCGCGCGTCACGTCCACGTCCTCGTCCACGGCGATCACGGTCTTGAGGTAGGGGTCCCAGCCCAGCAGCCCCAGCATCACCTGCCGCGCCTCGCCCGGCCGGCTCTGCCGCAGCGCCACGTAGGCATGGAAGTGGGTGCCGGAGCTGGGGTAGTGCACCGCGGTCACGCCGGGGAAGCGCTCCCTGAGCTTCTCCACCATCTCCGATTCGCGCGGGATGCGGCCGAGGTTCAGGTGCTCGGCCGAGTTGCCGCCCACCACGTCCAGCAGCCACGCATCGCGGCGGCGCATCAGCGTCTGCACGCGCAGCAGGTTGTTGGTGGAGCGGTCCGAGGAATAGCCGGTGAACTCGCCGAAGGGGCCTTCCTCCGCGCGCGCCTCGGGCTCGATCACGCCCTCCAGCACGAACTCAGCATGCGCCGGCACCGCGATGCCGTGGCGCGGCGTGCGCACCACTTCCATCGGCGCGCCGAACAGGCCGCCCGCCACGTGCCGCTCGTCCACCCCGTAGGGCAGGCGCGCGGCGGCGGCGAGCATGAACAGCGGGTGGGCGCCGATCACCATCGCCACCGGCAGCGGTCTGCCGCGCGCGGCCGAGGCCTGCAGCATGCGCCACAGGTGCCCGCGCGAATGCAGGCTGGTGGCGATCGCCTCGCGCGAATGCAGCATGGAGCGGTGGTAGCTCATGTTGCCGATGCCGCCGTCCTCGGCAATGACCACCGCGTTGGTGATGTAGGGCCCGCGGTCGGTGGCGAAGTGCCGGATGGTCGGCACCTCGGCCAGGTCGATGCCCTCGGTCTTCACCACCTGGGTGACCGCGCCCTCGCCCACCTCGCGCGGCGCCACCATGCGCCGGCTGCGCGCCTGGTACTCGGCGTGGATGCCGGCCGCCGGCACGCCGCCGAGCATGCGCCCCACCCGCTCGCGCGAGGCGAACAGGTTGGTGACCAGCGGCGTGCCCAGGCCCTGCACCTGCTCGAACACCAGCGCCGGATGGCGCCCCTGCGCGGCCAGCGCCCACACCGCGGCGGTCACGTCCTGGTCGGCGCTCGCGGGCTCGCGCACCGTGAGCACGTCCTCGGGGAAGTGCTCGCGGTAGGCGGCCATGAAGCGGTGCAGGTCCTGCCCCGTGTCGGCCAAGGGGTCGGGGCGATGGCTCATCGCTTGAGCGAGGCGTAGCTGTCGGTCAGGCGCAGCTTGGCCTCGTCCAGGTTGCGCGGCGGCGGCGAGGTCTCGATGCCCGCCAGCCGGGCGATGTTGTTGCCCAGGTAGTCCTCCAGCGTGTCCTCGTCGATGCCGATGCCGTGCGGCGCCGGGCGGCACAGCATCTCCAGCTCGCGCAGCCACATGCCGGGCTCGTTGGGCGGGCTGTCGGTGCCGAACACCAGCTTGTGACGCGGCAGCTCCTTGGCGAACTCGGCGATGCGCGCCTGGAAGCACCAGCCCGACTCGACGTACACGTTGGGCGTGTCCATCGCCATCCAGAAGGTCTCGAAGGAATAGTTGCCGCCGGTCTGGATGCCGAAGTGCGCGATGACGAAGTTCACCATCGGGAACTCGCGGATGATCGGATAGAACATCGTCGGGATGGTGAAGGGCCCGTCGCCGGTGTGGATCAGCACCACGATGTTGTACTTGGCGCACACCTTCATCGCCGGGCGCAGCCAGTCCAGCGCGCGGTCGGGCCGGTAGCCGTGCATGTTGGCATGCAGCTTGATCATCTTGAAGCCGTATTCCCTGTGGTGGAACTCGATCTCCGCCGCACCGTTCTCCGGGCCCCAGCGCGGGTTGTAGGTGAAGTTGCCGATGAAGCGGTCGGGGTACTTCTGCGTCAGCTCGGCGATGTAGGCCATGTAGTCGCGGATGCCGTCGCGCCCGCGCCGGTTGCCGTCGCGGTAGCCGGTGTTGCCCGGCGGCGGCTGGATGAAACCCATGTCGATGCGGCGCGGCTTGCCGTTGATCATGTAGGGGCCGTCCATCAGCTTGAGCATGCGCTCGCCGTTGAAAGGCGTGCCGGTGTGGCGCCAGGCCTCGTCGACCAGGTTGGTGGGGTGCAGGTGGGTGTCGATGATCATGTTCTTGGTCTCCGAAGGTTCAGTACAGGCCGATCACGGGCTGCGGCTCGAGCTGGCGGCCCAGCTGCTGCGCGGCCTCCTCGAAGCTCCTGGGCACGGGCGTGGGTTCGAGGCCGATCATCCGGGCGATGTTGTTGCCCAGGTAGTCCTCCAGCGTGTCCTCGTCCAGGTTCAGGCCCTGCGGCGGGTTGGTGCACAGCACCTCCAGCAGGCGCAGCCACATGCCGGGCTCGTTGGGCGGCGTGTCGGTGCCGAAGAGGATCTTGTGCTTGGGCAGCGTCTTGGCGAACTCGACGATGCGCGACTGCAGGCACCAGCCCGACTCGCAGTACACGTTGGGCAGCTCCATCGCCCACTGGTAGGGCTCGAAGCAGTACACGCCGCCGGTCTGCACGCCGAAGTGGGCCATGATGAAGTCCACGTTCGGGAACTCCTTGATCATCGGCACCCACTCGGTCGGGATGCTGTAGGGCCCGTCGCCGGTGTGCAGCTTGACCGGCACGCCCAGCTCGGCGCACTTCTCGAAGGCCGGGCGCACCCAGTCGAGCGCGCGGTCGGGCCGGTAGGCGTGCATGTTGGCCTGCATCTGCACCATCTTGAAGCCGTGCTCCCTGACGTAGCGCTCGATCGCCTCCACGCCGTTCTGCACCCCGCAGCGCGGGTTGTAGACGAAGCAGCCGAGGAGGCGGTCGGGGTGCTGCTGCACACACTGGAGCGTGTAGGCCATGTACTCGTCGATCGACTCGCGGCCGGACTTCTCGCCGTCGGTCCAGGTGTAGATGGTGTTGCCTTGCGGCGGCTGGATGAAGGCCTTGTCGATGCGGCGCGGCTTGCCGTTGACCCAGTAGGGGCCGTCCATCGTCTCCAGCAGGCGGTCCACGGTGTAGGCCTCGCCGTCGTGCCACCAGGCCAGGTCGACCTGGTCGGTGGGGTAGCAGCTGATGTCGATGATCATGAGTGGAATCTCCTTGGGATGCAGGGTTGAAGCGCTTCAGGCGGCTTCCAGGGCCTCGTGGAATGCGGGTTCGGCGGCCAGGCAGGCCTGCAGGCGCTCGCGCAGCGTCTCGGCCTGCAGGTGGCGGCCGATGAAGACCAGCTTGCTGGCGGGCGTCTCGTCCCACCAGGGCATGGAGGGCTTGAGCTCCAGCAGGCGGTGCACGCCCTGCAGCACGTGGCGGCGCTCGTCGCCCTGCACCTGCAGGATGCCCTTGACGCGGAAGATGTCGTCGCCGCGCAGGGCCAGCAGTTCGTCCAGCGAGCGCTTCAGGCGCTCGGCGTCGAAGGGGCGGTCGAAGGTGAACGAGACCGAGGTGACCGAGGGGTCGTGGCTGTGCGGCGGGAGCACGGCGGCATGCGCGTGCTCGCAGTGCGCATCGCACACGTGATCGTGGCCGTGCGCCTGCGCATCCTCGAGAAAGTGCGGATCGGTCATCGACAGCGCATCGGCCTCGAAGGACTGCAGGCCCAGGATCTGCGACAGGTCCACCCGGGCCTGCACCGTGCGCAGGATGGGGGCGCTGCCGTTGAGCGAACGGATGCGGCGCTCCAGCGCGTCGAGCTGCGCCGCGTCCACCAGGTCGGACTTGTTCAGCAGGATGCGGTCGGCCACCACGATCTGGGTCACGGCCTGGTTGTCGTGCTCGGCCAGGGCCGGGTCGTCCAGGTGCGGCTGCACGTGCAGCGCGTCGACCAGCGCGACCACGCCGTCCAGCACCACCTTCTTCGCGACCTCGTTGTCCATGAAGAAGGTGGCGGCCACCGGGGCCGGGTCGGCCAGGCCGCTGGTCTCCACCAGGATGTGGTCGAACTGGTCCTGGCGCGCCAGGAGCTTCTGCAGGATCTTCACCAGGTCGTTGCGCACGTCGACCACGCAGCAGATGCAGCCGTTGGCCACCTGGAAGATCTCCTCCTCCGAGGCCAGCACCAGGTCGGAGTCCACGTCCACCTCGCCGAACTCGTTCTCGATCACCGCGATGCGGTGGCCGTGCCGCTCGGTCAGGATGTGGTTGAGCAGCGTGGTCTTGCCGGCGCCCAGGAAGCCGGTGAGGATGGTGACGGGCACCGGGCGTTGCGGGTCTCGGGTCATGCGGGAACTCCTTCTTCGGTCTCGGGTTGGGTCTGCTTCTCGCGCAGGGCCTGCAGCACCTGCTCGGGCTTGATCGGGTAGTGGCGGAAGCGCACGCCGATGGCGTCGTGGATCGCGTTGGCGATGGCGGGGCCGACGGCGACGATCGGGTCCTCGCCCACGCCCTTGGCGCCGAAGGGCCCGCCGGGGTCGGGCGCGGTCTCCAGCAGCACGGTGCGGATGGGCGGCATGTCCATCGACAGCGGCATCTTGTAGTCCACGAAGTTGGCGTTCAGCGAGCGGCCGGTCTTCATGTCGATCTGGTAGTCCTCGTACAGCGTGTGGCCGATGCCCTGCTGGATGCCGCCCTCGATCTGGCCCGCGGCGCCCACCGGGTGGATCACCTTGCCGATCTCGTGCACCGGCACCACCTGGCGCACGCCGATGCGGCCGGTCTCGGTGTCGACCTCCACCTCCACGAAGTGCGCGGCGAAGGAATAGGACTTGGTCGGGTGGTAGGTGGCGCTGCCCACGAACTGCGCCGCCGGGATGCCCTTGCGCGCGCCGACCACCTCCTTCACGCTCATGCGCCGCTGCGGCTGGCCGCGCACGAAGACGTGGTTGTCGCGCACCTCGAGCTGGTCGGCCGGCGCCTCCATCAGCGCGGCGGCGCGCTCGAGCAGCTGCGCCTTCACCTTGGCCGCCGCCATCTGCGCGGCGCGCCCGCCCATGTAGGTGGTGTGGCTGGCGAAGGCGCCGATGTCCCAGGGCACCACGTCGGTGTCGCCGTGCACGCAGGACACGCGCTCGAAGCCCAGGCCCAGTTCCTCGGCCACGATCTGCGACAGCGCGGTGTGCGCGCCGGTGCCCAGGCCGGCGGTGCCGGTCAGCAGCACCACGGTGCCGTCCTCGTTCATCTTGACGATGGCGTTGCCCTGCTCCTTGATGCCGGGGTAGGCGCTGCTGCCGTGCATCTCGCAGCCGATGCCCCAGCCGGTCTTGACCACGCCCTTGTCGCGGCCGCGCCGGCGCACCGCGGGCCAGCCGACCAGCTCGCGGCCGTGGCGGATGCAGTCCTCCAGGCCGTGGCCGACCAGCGGATGGTTCGACGGCGCGATGTCGCCCTCGCGCACCGCGTTCTTCAGCTTCAGCTCGGCGGGGTCCATGCCCAGCGCTTCGGCCGCCTCGTCCATCTGGATGTCCAGCGCGTAGTAGGCCTGCACCACGCCGTAGCCGCGGAAGGCGCCGGCGATCGGGCTGTTGGTGTAGACGCAGCGCCCTTCCAGGTGCACGTTGTCGCAGCGGTACAGCGACACCAGCGAGGAGGTGCCGACGATGGTCACGCCCGGCCCGTGCGAGCCGTAGGCGCCGGAGTTGTAGACCACGCGCGCCTGGCGGGCGGTGAGGGTGCCGTCCTTGCGGAAGCCCTGCTTGAGCCAGATGCGCGCCGGGTGGCGCGTGCGCCCGCCCAGGAAGGTCTCCTCGCGCGTGTATTCCATCCGCACCGGCCGGCGCGTCTGCTTCGCCAGCAGCGCGCACAGGAACTCGTGCTGGAACAGGTCCTGCTTGGCGCCGAAGCCGCCGCCCATGTGGTCCACCAGCACCCGCACCTTCGACAGCGGCAGGCCCAGCACCTCGGCCATGATGCCGCGCACCATGAAGGCGGTCTGGGTCGAGATCCACACCGTGAGGTTGCCGTTGCCGTCCCACTGGCAGGCGCACACGTTGGGCTCCATGTAGGCCGGGGTCGGGCGGCCGCCCTCGTACTCGCCCTCGATCACGAAGTCGGCCTCGGCGAAGCCCTGCGCGACGTCGCCGCGCTCGAAGACCTGCGGCGCCAGCACCAGGTTGTGGCCGAAGCCGCGGTCGTGGATCAGCGGCGCGTCGGGGCGCTGCGCGGCCTCGACGTCGAACACCGCGGGCAGTGCCTCGTACTCGACCTCGATCAGGTCCAGCGCCGCCTCGGCGATCTCCTCCGTGGTCGCGGCCACCGCGGCCACGCCCTCGCCCCAGTAGCGCACCCGGTCGTCCAGGATGTACTGGTCGCAGGTGACCGAGGCCGAGCGCGGGTGCGGCGAGCCGGCGTGCAGCACGCGCGGCACGTTCTGGTGCGTCAGCACCGCCTTCACGCCGGGCAGCGCGAGCGCGCGGCTGGCGTCGATGCGGCGGATGAGCGCATGCGCCACGTCGGCGCGCTTGATGCGCCCGTAGAGCAGGCCGGGCCAGATGAAGTCGCCGGCGTACCGGGCGTTGCCGGTCACCTTGTCCAGCAGGTCGGTGCGCTTGACGCTGCGGCCGATGACGTCGTGCTCGGGCTTGCGCTGGCTCATGGCTGGGCCTCCACGGTGCCGGCGGTGCGGCCGATGGCCTCGATGATCTTGGTGTAGCCGGTGCAGCGGCAGATGTTGCCGGCGATGGCGAAGCGGATCTCGTCCGTGGTGGGCTTCGGGTTCTCGTCCAGCAGCGCCTTGGCCATCATGATGATGCCCGGCGTGCAGAAGCCGCACTGCGCGGCGCCGCACTGCATGAAGTTCTCCTGCAGCGGATGCGGCTCCTCGGCCGAGCACTGCACGCCCTCGATGGTGGTGAGCGTGGCGCCCTGCGCCTCCATCGCCAGCACCAGGCAGGCGTTGACCGGCTTGCCGTCCATGATCACGGTGCACGAGCCGCACTCGCCCACGTCGCAGCCCTTCTTGGTGCCCGTGAGGCCGGCCTCGGTGCGCAGCGCGTCCAGCAGGCTGCGGTTGGGTTCGACGGCGATCTCGCGCTCCTCGCCGTTGACGGTGAATGCAACGAGCTGCTTCATGCGGCCTCCTCGATGGCTTGTTCGATCGCGCGGCGGGTGAGCACCCGCACCATCTCGCGCCGGTAGTCGGCGCTGCCGCGCACGTCGCCGATGGGCCGCGCCTCCTGGCTGGCGGCCTGCGCGGCGGCGGCGATCAGCGCGCTGGTGAGCGGCTGGCCGCGCAGCACGGCCTCGGCCTGGCGCGCGCGCAGCGGCGTCGGCGCCACCGCGGCCAGCACGATGGAGACCGCCTGGCAGTCGCCGCCGGCCAGCGTGAGGCTGACCGCCACGCCCACGGTGGCCAGCTCCATCTGCGCGCGGCGGCCGTGCTTGATGTAGACCTTGCCGGTGCCCGGCGCGGGCGGCGGGATGACGATGTGGGTGACGATCTCCTCCGACCCCAGCGCGGTGCGGCCCGGGCCGGTGCAGAAGTCCTCCACAGCGCACAGGCGCCGGCCGTTCGGCCCGTGGATGCGCAGCACCGCGCCGTCGGCGATCAGCGCCGGCAGGGTGTCGGCCGAGGGCGAGGCGCGGCACACGTTGCCCACGACGGTGGCGCGGTTGCGCACCTGGATCGAAGCGAAGTCGGTCGCGGCGCGCGCCAGGCTGGCGTAGTGCCGCTGCGTGACCGGCGAGGTCTCGACCTGCCGCGTGGTGACCAGCGCCCCCAGCGTCAGGCCGCCCTGCGGGTCGTACGCGAAGTCGTCCATGCCGGGGATCTTCTTGATGTTGATCACGCGCGCCGGCTGGCGCACGTGCTCCTTCATCTGCACCATCAGGTCGGTGCCGCCTGCGATGAGGCTGGCCTGCCCGGCACCGTCGCGCAGCAGCGCGACGGCCTCCTGCAGCGTGGCCGGCTCGGAATACTCGAAGTACTTCATGGCTCGAGAGTGGTTGGCTTGGCTTCGTCGATGGAACGCCCCGAAGCGGGCCCCGTCCAGCGCCTGACTGCGCCGACGTCGATGTCGAACAGGTCGAGCACGCGCCCCAGCGTGTGGTCCACCATCTGTTCGAGGTTGCGGGGTTGGGCATAGAAGGCCGGCACCGGCGGCGCGACGATGGCGCCCATCTCGGTCACGGTGAGCATGTTGCGCAGGTGCACCAGCGTCAGCGGCGTCTCGCGCGCCAGCAGCACCAGGCGGCGGCGCTCCTTGAGCATCACGTCGGCCGCGCGCGCCACCAGGGTGCCGCCGGTGCCGGCGGCGATCTCGGCCAGCGTCTTCATCGAGCAGGGCGCCACCACCATGCCCAGCGTGCGGTACGAGCCGCTGGCCACGCAGGCGCCGATGTCCTCGTTCTTGTGGTAGCGGTCGGCCAGTGCCGTCACGTCGGCCAGGTGCAGCGCGGTCTCGCAGGCCATGGTGAGCTGCGCCGCGCGGCTGACGATCAGGTGCACCTCGATCTCCAGCGGGCGCAGCAGCGCCAGCAGCCGGTGGCCGTAGACGAAGCCGGAGGCACCGGTGATGGCGACGATGAGGCGGCGCGGCGCGTTCATGGCATCCGCTCCTCAGGCCGCCTGCGCCTCGCGCAGCACGCGCTGCGGCACGCCGGCCAGGCGCGCGACGGCGGCCTGCGCCTGGTCGCGCAGCGCGTCCATGTCCAGGCCGGGCACGGCGTCGTCCTGCACCACTACGCGGCCGTCGACCAGCAGCCACTTCAGGTGCGGGCGCGCGCCGCAGGCCACCGGACCGATGGCGCGGTCGTGCAGGCCCATGTAGCGCGGTTCGTCCAGGCGGTAGACCGCGAAGTCCGCGGCCTGGCCCACGGCCAGCGTGCCCACGCCCTCGAAGCCCAGCACGCGCGCGCCGCCGGCGCTGCCCCAGTGCACGATGTCCTCCACCGTCACGGTGTCGGCGCCCTCCTCGCCCCGCCCTTCGGGCCTTGCGCGCGAGGCGGCGCCCGCATGGGCGCGGTGCAGCAGCCAGCACTGGTGCGCCTCGCTCATCATGTCGGCCGCCTCGTTGGAGGCGGCGCCGTCCACACCCAGCGACACCGGCACGCCCATGCGTGCGAGCTGCGGCGCCGGCGCCACGCCGCTGCCCAGCCGGCCGTTGCTCTGCGGGCAGTGCGCCATGCCGGTGCCGGTGCGCGCGAGGATCGCGCGCTCGGCCGGCAGCAGGTGCACCAGGTGCGCGAACCACACGTCCGACCCCACCCATTCGTGGCGCTCCGCGTACTCCAGCGGCAGGCAGCCGAAGGCCTCGCGGCAGTGCTCGATGTAGCTCACCGTCTCCGACAGGTGCGAGTGCAGCGGCACGCCCATGCCGCGCGCGGCGCGCGCCACCGGCGCGAGCTCGTCGGTGCGCAGCGAGATGGTGATGGTGGTCGGCGCCATCGCCACCCGCGTCATCGGCCGCGCGCCGCGCCCGTGCCAGCGACTGGCGGTGCGCGCCACGTCGGCGAGCATGTCGTCCAGCGTCTCGGGGCGCAGGTAGGCGGGCTCGCCCTCCTGCGCCGCGCGGGTCTGCGTCGCGCCGCCGCGCAATAGCATGAAGCGCAGGCCGAACTGCTGCGCCTCGTCGAACAGCGCCGCCGAGGGGTCGAAGCCCATGCGCGGGTAGTACACGTAGTGGTGGTCGGCCACCGTGCTGCAGCCCGACAGCAGCAGCTCCACCATGCCGATGCGCGCGGCCAGGCGCAGCGTCTGCTCGTCGAAGCCGCCGAGGTGCGCATAGGGCACGGCCTTGAGCCAGGGCGTGAGCGTGGCGTCGATGCCGGCCGGCACGCCCTTGAGCAGCGACTGGAACAGGTGGTGGTGCGTATTGACCCAGCCGGGGTAGACCACGCAGTCGCTCGCGTCGAGCACCCGCTCGCCGGGCAGCGGCGCGAGGCCTCGGCCCATCTCGGTGATGATGCCGCCGGCCACGCGGATGTCGCAGGCCGTGCTGCGCGCCGGGGCGCCCGGCAGGCCGGTGAGCACGGCGTGCGCGTTGCGCACCAGCAGGGTCTCGGCGGAAGAGGTCGTAGGCAGGGTCATGGCCGTGTCCGGTTTCGGTCTTTCATCGTGCGTCGCGCCGCCCACGACGCATGAACCCCAAGGGCCGGCCCAGCCAGGCCCGTTCGGGAGCACCCGCGGAACTGGCTCTGCCAGGCCGCTGGGTGCGCCCCCTCGAGGGGGTGCAGAGCCACACGAAGTGGGCGAGGCTGGGGGTGGTTTTCACTTCAGCTCATCTCGCTCTCGTGCCAGCCGCCCAGCGCCCACTTCGACAGCATCGCCATCACGGTGAACAGCAGGATGCCGGTGAAGGTGATGAGCACCAGGGCCGCGAAAAGGCGCGGGATATTGAGCTGAAAGCCCGCCTGCAGGATCTGATACGCCAGCCCGGAAGACGTGCCGCCGGTGCCCGCGACGAACTCCGCCACCACCGCGCCGATCAGCGCCAGCCCGCTGGAGATGCGCAGCCCGCCGAAGAAGTACGGCAGCGCGCTGGGAATGCGCAGGCGCCGCAGCACCTGCCAGCGGTTGGCGCGGTTCAGCCGGAACAGGTTCAGCAGGCCCGGGTTGACGCTGCGCAACCCCAGGATGGTGTTGGAGATGATCGGGAACAACGCCACCAGCGTGGCGCAGATCACCATGGCGAAGGTCGGGTTCTTGACCCAGATGATGATCAGCGGCGCGATGGCGACGATCGGCGTGACCTGCAGCACGATCGCGTAGGGGAACAGGCTCACCTCCATCAGCCGGCTCTGCACGAACAGGAAGGCCGCCGCCACGCCCAGCACCACCGCCAGGCAGAAGGCCAGGAAGGTGATCTTGAGCGTGACCATCAGCGAGGAGACGAGCAGGTTCCAGTCGGCCACCAGGGTGGCGACGATGTCCGACGGCGCGGGCACCAGGAAGACCGGCACGTCGAGCAGCTCGCACAGGAGCTGCCAGACGGCCAGCATCAGCACGCCGAGCGCCAGGGGCGCGCTGACGCGCACGGCGGCGGGGCTGCGGAGAATGGCGGTGTTCATCGTGGGTTCTCCTTCGCGGCGCTCAGTGCACGGCCTCGCGCTCGCCGCGGTTGGCGCGCACCAGGTGTTCGGACAGCACGCGGCAGTAGTCGATGAACTCCGACGAGACGCGGAAGTCGTCGCCGCGCTGCGCCGGCCCGTCGATGGCCACGTCGGCGATCACGCGGCCCGGGCGCGCGGCCATCACCACCACGCGGCTGGACAGGAACACCGCCTCGTAGATGCTGTGGGTGACGAACACCACCGTGAAGCCGCGCTGCTCCCACAGGCGGTGCAGGTCGGTGTCGAGCCGGTTGCGGGTGAATTCGTCGAGCGCGCCGAAAGGCTCGTCCATCAGCAGCACGCTGGGGCGCACCGCCAGCGCGCGGGCGATGGAGGCGCGCATCTGCATGCCGCCCGAGAGCTCGCGCGGATAGCAGTTGCCGAACTGCGACAGGCCCACCATCTCCAGCGCCTCGTCGATGCGCGGCTGGCTCTGGCTGCGCGGCACGTGGGCCAGGTCCAGCGGCAGGCGCACGTTCTCGGTGACGCGCGCCCAGGGCATGAGCGTGGCTTCCTGGAACACCATCGCCATGTCGCGGCCGTCGGAACGCTCGGCTTCCGCCTGCATCGCGATGGTGCCCGAGGACGGCTGCTCCAGCCCGGCGAACATCTTGAGCAGGGTGCTCTTGCCGCAGCCCGAGGGGCCGAGCAGCGAGACGAACTCCCCCTTGCGGATGGCCACGTCGGCGCGGTCGAGCGCATGCGTGCCGTTCGGGTACGTCTTCTCCACCCCCTGCGCCTGGATCACCACTTCGCGCCCGCACAGCGGGCCGGCATGGGGGCCGGGCATCATCATTTCGAGTTCACGCTTCACTGTCTTGTCTCCTGAGTTGTCTCCCAGTGGATATCCGGGGCATAGTTGTGTGGAAGCGCTGCTGCCCCGCGCTCGTGGCGTGCCCGTCGGGGCACGCTGCATTCAGACCTTCGGAATCGAGCACCTCCCATCGCCATGGATCACGACCACGCCTGGAACTGGATCGCGGCCGCCTACGCCGAGCCCGGCATTGCGCAGGAGCTGCTGCGGCGCCAGGACGAGGAAGGGCTCGACGTGGTGCTGCACCTGTTCGCCCGCTGGGCGGCGGAGGACGGCGGCATCGCGCTGGATGCCGCGGCGCTGCGCGAGGCCGATGCGCTGGTGCATCCCTGGCGTACGCAGGTGGTGCAGCCGCTGCGCGCATTGCGCCGCGCGATGAAGGCCCTGGACGAGGCCGGCGGGCGGCGCGACCGGGTGCGCCGGCAGGTGCAGGCCGCCGAACTCGCAGCCGAGCGGGCGCAGCTGGAGATGCTGTGCGACTGGCTGCAGGCGCGACGAGGCTTGGCGCTGCATGGCTGACGCTCCTTGGAACAGGCCGACGGTGAAGAAGGGCGTGGCGGCGCGGCGCCTCAGGGCATGATCTTCAGATCGCGCACGAACTGCGTCGTGTAGGCCTTGCGCCAGTCGGTGGTCGGCTTGAGCAGCCCGGCCTCGACCATGAACTCGGCGGTCTTCTTCCAGCGCTCGTCGGTCATGGTGCCGATGCCCAGGGTCGCGGCGTCGCCGCCGGTCACCACCTGCAGCTCCTTCAGGCGCTGCACCCCGAAGGCGATCTGCCCGTCGGTCATGTTGGGGTTGTCCTTCTTGATCAGCGCGGCCGCCGGCGCGGGGTCCTTCATGAAGCTCTGCCAGCCTTCCAGCGTGGCGCGCACGAAGCGCGCGACCACGTCCGGCTTGTTCGCGACGATCTCCTGCGTGGTGGTGATCGCCTGCGTGTACGGCGGGTAGCCGTGCTGCGAGAACAGGAAGAAGTTGGTCTTCACGCCCTGCAGCTGCGCCTGGTAGGGCTCCGACGAGGGGAAGGCCTGCTGCGCGATCTTGCGGTCGGCGAAGAAGGGCTGCAGGTTGAAGGTGTAGGGGCGCATCTGCGCGTCGGTGTAGCCGTACTTCTGCTTGAACCACGGCCACCAGTAGGTGGTGCCGGTGCCGGCCACGAGGATCGTCCTGTCCTTGAGCGAGGCCAGGTCGGGCACGTCGTCATGCGTCATCAGGCCCTGCATGTCGAACTGGAAGGGCGCGGCCACGGTGACCAGCGGAAAGCCCCGCTCCACGCCCTGCAGGATCGCGAAGTCGTAGTTCATGATGAAGTCGGCCTGCTTGGCCAGCAGCAGCTGCACGCCGTTGACCTGCGGGCCGCCCATCTTGATGGTCACGTCCAGGCCGTGCTTCTTGAACAGGCCGGTGGCCTGCGCCTGGTAGAGGCCGCCGTGCTCGGCCTGGGCAAACCAGGTGGTGATGACGGTCAGCTTGTCCTGCGCCTGGGCCGGCGCGAGCGCAGCGGCGGCCAGGGCCCCCGCGATGATCATGGCCCGAAGGCCTCGAAAGAACGAGAAGGCTGGGGACATCGTGGGCTCCTGAGAACGTGGAACACCAACCCGGCGAAACCTGCTTCGCCACGGGCATGGCACGCATGGTGGCACCCGGCATCCATTTGATAAACGGCAAAACCTGTATATATTCATCGCACTTTTCCATGAATGTCACCCTGCGTCAGTTGCGTGCCTTCATCGCCGTCGCCGAGGCGCAGCACTTCACGCGCGCGGGCGACGCGCTGAACCTGTCGCAATCCACCGTGAGCACGCTGGTGCGCGAGCTGGAGACCAACCTCGGCCTGCGCCTGTTCGACCGCCACACGCGCATGCTGCGTCTCACCGAGGCGGGCGCCGAGATCCTTCCCCTGGCGCGCAAGGCCGTGGCCGACCTCGACAGCGTGGTCGGCAGCTCGAACCAGCTCAAGACCCTGGGGCGCGGCCGCGTGTCGCTGGCCGTCTCCTCGGTGCAGGCCGCGCTGGTCATGCCGCGCATGATCCAGGCCTTCACCGAGCGCAACCCGGGCGTCAAGGTGGTGATGCACGACGTGGCGCAGGACAGGGTGCTGGACATGGTGCGCGCCGGCGAAGTGGACTTCGGCCTGGGCACCGCCTTCGGCAGCCGCCACGACCTGGGCATGCGCCTGCTGTGGACCGAAACCTTCCACGCGATCCTGCCGACCGACCACCCGCTGGCACGCGCCCGCGAGCTGAGCTGGAAGGACCTGAAGAACGTGCCGGTGATCGGCCCGCGCCCGGACAACCCGGTGCGCGAGCAGCTGGACTTCGCGCTCGCGCGCGAAGGCATCTCGCTCACGCTGAGCTACGAGGTCTCGCTGCCGCTGAGCATCGTCGGCATGGTCGAGGGCGGCCTCGGCGTGGGCGTGATGACCACCTCCATGCGCCGCGTGGTGCACGCGCTGGGCCTGACCTTCCGGCCGATCGTGCGGCCGGTGGTCAAGCGCGAGGTGGTGCTGGTCTTCCACACCGACCGCTCGCTGTCGCCGGCGGCGCAGAAGTTTCGCGATCTGTTGCTGGAGCGGCGCGCGGAGTTGGGCGAAACCTGAGCGGCGCTGCCTACACTCTCGGCATGTCCTGGCACGCCCGACTCGAACTCGACTACCGACTCGCCGCCCGACGCAGCGTCGCGCGCTTCGTCCACAGCGGCCCGCTGCGCATCCTGCAGAGCCTCTATCCCGAAGGCGATGCGATCTGCCACAACGTGCTCGTGCATCCCCCGGGCGGACTGGTGGGCGGCGACACGCTGGCGATCGACGTGCGCGCGCATGCCGGCAGCCATGGCCTCGTCACCACGCCCGGTGCCGCGCGCTTCTACCGCAGCGATGGCGAGGCCGCGGTGCAGCGCACGCGCATCGCGGTGGAGGACGGCGCACGCCTCGAATGGCTGCCGCTGGAGGCGATCTGCTACAGCGGCTGCCGTGCCGAGAACCATCTTGAGATGGACATCGCACCGGGCGGCGAGCTGATCGGCTGGGACCTGGCGGCGCTGGGCCTGCCCGGCGCCAACCTGCCCTTCGCGCAGGGCAGCCTGCTGCAGCACATCGAGGCGCCCGGCGTGTGGCTCGAGCGCGGGCACATCGACGCGGCCGACCACCGGCTGCTGGACGGCCCACTGGGCCTGGCCGGCCAGCGCTGCATGGCCTCGCTGTTCTTCGTCGCCGGCGCACCCCTGGCGCGCGCGCGGCGCGAAGCCGCGCTCGACGCCGCCCGCGCGCTGGCCGAGGCCCACTCCCTGTGCGGGAGCGCGGGCGCCACCAGTCCGCGGCCCGAAGTGATCGTGCTGCGCGTGCTGGCGCCCGTGGTCGAGCCGGCGATGGCGCTGCTGCGCGCGACCTGGCAGGCCTGGCGCGCCGCGCTGTGGCAACTGCCGGCCACGCCGCCGCGCATCTGGTCGACGTAGAGGGAACAACGGAGGCGCCGCTCGCGCTGGCCGGGTCAGCGCGGACGCACGGCGTGCGTCCGCGGCGTGACCGCGCCTGGCTCACCGGCAGCCATCGCCTCAATCTTCCGGCTCGCGCCCGCGCTCCCGGCCCAGCTCGTCCATCATCTTCTCGCCCACCGGATCCTTGCCATCGGAAGGCACGGATTCTTCCTGCGTGATCTCCGGCTCTTCGCGCACGCCGGGATCGCCCGGATGCGGCGGCGGGGATGTCTTCTTCGGATCGTTCATGGCAGCTCCAGTTGAGCGCTCAGGCTCGCCCGGCTGCACGCCGCGGCGGCTCGGCCGAGTGCGCCATCCGTTGTCGGTGAAAGCCGACGTTACAGCGCCCCTCGCGTTTGCCGCTAGACTGGTCATGAGACCCTTGCCGGAGACGGAGACCTCCGCGCGCACCTTTGCACCCGTTTTGACTCGCCTGCCAAGCTTCCGCATCCTTCGCGCCATCGCCCTTGCAGCGACTGCCGCAGTGTGCCTCGCGCTCGCCCTGCGACCGGCCCACGCGCAGGCCGTGGAGGTCTCGATCTCCTGCGGCGCCGTCGGACAGGAGCTCGAGCTGTGCCGCGACGGCGCCCAGGCCTGGGCGCAGCGCACCGGGCACCGCGTGCGCATCGTCTCCACGCCCAACTCGGCCACCGAGCGCCTCGCGCTCTACCAGCAGCTTCTGGCTGGCGGCAGCACGGCGATCGACATCTACCAGGTCGACGTGGTCTGGCCCGGCATCCTGGCGCGCAACTTCATCGACCTGGCGCCCTACGCGAACGGCGCGCAGAAGGAACACTTCGCCGCGATCATCGAGAACAACACCATCGACGGCCGGCTGGTGGCGATGCCGCTGTACACCGACGCCGGGGTGCTCTACTACCGCCGCGACCTGCTCGAGAAGCACGGCGTGCCGGTGCCCGAGACCTGGCAGCAGATGACCGAGGCCGCGCAGCGCATCCAGGCGGCCGAGCGCCGCGAGGGCCAGACCGGGCTGTGGGGCTTCGTGTTCCAGGGGCGGGCCTACGAGGGCCTCACCGTCAATGCGCTGGAATGGATCGACAGCTTCGGCGGCGGCCACGTGGTCGAGGACGACGGCTCGATCTCCGTGCGCAACCCGCAGGTCGAGGCCGCGCTGGCGCTGGCGCGCGGCTGGATCAAGGACATCGCGCCCGAGGGCGTGCTCAACTACGGCGAAGAGGAAGCGCGCGGCGTGTTCCAGTCGGGCCATGCCGTGTTCATGCGCAACTGGCCCTACGCCTGGGCGCTGGCCAACGGCGAGAACAGCCCGGTGCGCGGCAAGGTCGGCGTGGTCGCGCTGCCGCGCGGCGCCACGGCGCAGGGGCCGGGCAAGCACACCGGCGTGCTGGGCGGCTGGAACCTGGCGGTGTCGCGGCATTCGCCCCACGCCGCCGAGGCGGCGGACCTGGTGATGTACCTCACGAGCCGCGCCGAGCAGAAGCGGCGCGCCGTGACCGCTGCCTACAATCCCACCATGCCTGCGCTCTACGACGACGCACAGGTGCTCGCGGCCAATCCCTTCTTCCGGACCCTGTATCCGACCTTCTCCGAGGCGGTGGCCCGGCCCTCGCGGCCCACGGGACGAAAGTACAACCGCGTGTCCAGTGCCTTCTGGAATGCCGTCCACGGCGTGCTGATCGGCGCGGCCGAGCCCGGCCCGGCACTGGCCGACCTGGAGCACGAACTCCAGCGGATGAAGCGGCGTGGCTGGTGAACGCACACGCCCACGGGCCGGCCGCGGCCTGGCGCAGATGCGCGTGCGGGCGGCCTGGCAGTTCCTGGCGCCGACGCTGATCGTGCTCGCGCTGGTGGCCGGCTGGCCGCTGCTGCGCACGCTGTGGTTCGGCTTCACCGACGCCACCCTGGACGACCTCGCGGACTACCGCTTCGTCGGGCTGGCCAACTACCTCGAGTACGACGACGGCGAGTGGTACGGCGTGCTGGCCGACCCCGACTGGTGGAGCGCCGTGTGGCGCACGCTCTGGTTCGCGGCGGTGTCGGTGTCGCTCGAGACGGTGCTGGGCCTCGTCGTGGCGCTGGCCCTCAACGTGCGCTTTCCATTGCGCGGGCTGCTGCGCGCGGCCATCCTGATTCCCTGGGCCATCCCCACGGTGGTCTCGGCCAAGATGTGGGGCTGGATGCTGAACGACCAGTTCGGCGTGCTCAACCACGTGTTCATGGGCCTGCGCCTGATCGACCAGCCGGTCGCATGGACGGCGAACCCCGACCTGGCCATGTGGGCCGTCATCATGGTCGACGTGTGGAAGGCCACGCCCTTCATGGCGCTGCTGATCCTGGCGGCGCTGCAGATGCTGCCCGGCGACTGCTACGAGGCGGCGCGCGTCGACGGCATCCACCCGGTGCGGGTGTTCTTCCGCGTCACGCTGCCGCTGATCCGCCCCGCGCTGATGGTGGCGGTGGTCTTCCGCGCACTCGACGCGCTGCGCGTGTTCGATCTGATCTACGTGCTGACCTCGAACGCGCGCAGCACGATGTCGATGTCGGTCTACGCGCGCCAGCAGCTGGTGGACTTCCAGGAGGTAGGCTACGGCTCGGCCGCCTCGATGCTGCTGTTCCTGGTGATCGCCATGCTCACCATCTCCGCGATCGCGCTCGGGCGGCTGCGCCAGCAGGAGCCCGGGCGATGACGTGGAACTGGCGCCGCCTCGCACTGCGCACCGGCTTCGCGCTGCTGGTGCTGGCGATCCTCGTCGTCGCGGTGTTCCCCTTCTACTACGCGGTGGTGTCCTCGCTGCACTCCGGCTCGGCGCTGTTCGTGCCGGCGCTGTGGCCCGAGCGGCTGGACCTGGCGAACTACCGGCAGATCTTCGTGCAGCAGGCCTTCGGCAAGAACATCCTGAACTCGCTCGCGGTGGCCGGCGGCGTGGTGCTGCTCTCGCTGTTCCTGGGCGTCACGGCCGCCTACGCGCTGGGGCGGGTCGCCTTCCGCGGACGCGGCCTGCTGCTGATGACCATCCTCGGCGTCTCGATGTTCCCGCAGGTGGCGGTGCTGTCGGGCATGTTCGAGCTGATCCGCGCGCTGGGGCTGTACGACACGCTGCCGGGGCTGGGCCTGGCGAACATGATCCTCACGCTGCCCTTCACCGTCTGGGTGCTGACCACCTTCATGCGCGAGCTGCCCAAGGAGCTGGAAGAAGCCGCCTTCGTCGACGGTGCCAGCCCCTGGCTGGTGGTGCGCCGCGTGTTCCTGCCGCTGCTGTGGCCGGCGATGGTGCCGGCCGGGCTGCTGGCCTTCATCGTCGCCTGGAACGAGTTCCTGTTCGCCCTCACCTTCGCGCTGTCGCCCGGCACGCGCACCGTGCCGGTGGCCATCGCGCTGCTGAGCGGCGGCAGCACGCAGGAGCTGCCCTGGGGGCCGATCATGGCCGCCTCGGTGGTGGTCACGGTGCCGGTCATCGCGCTGGTGCTGGTGTTCCAGCGCCGCATCGTGGCCGGACTGACGGCCGGAGCGGTGAAAGGATGAATGCATGAGCGCAGCGCCGGGCCGCTCCCAAGCAAGCGCGCACCGCAGTGCGAAGCACGAAGGTACTCCAATGCCCCCTGAATCAACGCCCCTCGGCGAAGGCCGCATCGAATGGTGGCGCGACGGCGTGATCTACCAGATCTACCCGCGCTCCTTCCTCGACACCAACGGCGACGGCACCGGCGACCTGGCCGGCATCACCGACCGGCTGGACCACGTGGCCGAGCTCGGCGTGGACGCGGTCTGGATCTCGCCCTTCTACGTCTCGCCGATGGCGGACTTCGGCTACGACGTTGCCGACCACTGCCAGGTCGCGCCGCTGTTCGGCACCATGGCCGACTTCGAGCAGTTGCTGGCCGAGGCGCATGCGCGCGGCCTGCGCGTGATGATCGACCTGGTCATCTCGCACACCTCGGAGCGCCATCCGTGGTTCGCCGAGAGCCGCGCCGCCCGCACCGGCCCCAAGGCCGACTGGTACGTCTGGGCCGACGCCAGGGACGACGGCGGGCCGCCCAACAACTGGCTGTCGCTGTTCGGCGGCAGCGCCTGGACCTGGGACACGCGGCGCTGCCAGTACTACCTGCACAACTTCCTGGCCAGCCAGCCCGACCTGAACTTCCACCACCCCGAGGTGCAGGAGGCGGTGCTGGACGTGGTGCGCTTCTGGCTGGCGCGCGGCGTCGACGGCTTCCGGCTCGACACCGCCAACTTCTACTTCCACGACCCGCTGCTGCGCGACAACCCGCCGCTGGGCCCGGGCGGGCAGACGGTCGGCGTGCACGTGACCAATCCGTACAGCTACCAGGACCACCGCTACGACAAGTCGCAGCCCGAGAACCTGGCCTTCCTGGAGCGCCTGCGCCGGCTGCTCGACGAGGTGCCCGGCACCGCCGCGGTGGGCGAGATCGGTCCCGACCGCGATCCGGCCGGCACCACGGCCGCCTACACCGAACGCGGCCGGCGGCTGCACATGGCCTACTCGTTCAACCTGCTCGGCGAGGCCTTCTCGGCCGCGCACATCCGCAAGGTGGTGGAGGACTTCGAAGCCACCATCGGCGACGGCTGGCCGAGCTGGGCGCTGTCGAACCACGACGTGGCGCGCGTGATCTCGCGCTGGCGGCTCGACGCGCACGCCGACCGCGCCGCGCCGCTGCTGCTGGCCCTGCTGCTGTCGCTGCGCGGCACGCCCTGCATCTACCAGGGCGAGGAGCTGGGGCTGAGCGAGGCCGAGATTCCCTACGAGCTGCTGCAGGACCCCTTCGGTCGCCAGTTCTGGCCGAACTTCGTCGGGCGCGACGGCTGCCGCACGCCGATGCCCTGGACCACGGACGCCGTGCACGCCGGCTTCACCCTCGGCACGCCGTGGCTGCCGATCCCGGCGTCGCATGCACAGCGCGCCGTCTCGGCGCAGGTGGCCGACCCGGCCTCCGTGCTGTCGCGCGTGCGCCGCTTCGTCGCCTGGCGGCGGCAGCAGCCGGCCCTGCAGCGGGGAAGCATCGCCTTCGTCGACGTCCCCGAGCCGCTGCTGTGCTTCGACCGGACGCACGGCGCACAGACGGTGCGCGCCGTGTTCAACCTCGGGCCCGGCCCCATGAGCCTGGCGATGGCCGACGCGCAGGACTTCGAGGCACTCGAAGGCCACGGCTTCGCGGGCAGCCCCCAGGGCTCGAGCCTGCAGCTCGGCGGCTTCGGCGCCTTCTTCGGCCTGCGACGGCCATGATCCGGAGGATCCACGCATGAGGAACACACACGATGTCGGCCGTTGAGCTGCGCGCCGTGCGCAAGCGCTTCGAAGGCGCGGAGGTCATCCGCGGCATCGACCTGGCGATCGAGGCGGGCGAGTTCTGCGTCTTCGTCGGTCCGTCGGGGTGCGGCAAGTCCACCTTGCTGCGCATCGTCGCCGGCCTGGAGGACGTGAGCGAGGGGCAGGTGCTGATCGGCGGCGCGGATGTCACGGCACTGCCGCCGCGCGAGCGCGGCATCGCCATGGTGTTCCAGTCGTACGCGCTCTACCCGCACATGACCGTGTACGGCAACATCGCCTTCGGCCTGGAGACCGGCCGGCGCGTGGCGCGCGCGGAGATCGACCGCAAGGTGCGCGAAGCGGCCGGGAAGCTCGAGCTCGCGCACCTGCTGGACCGCCTGCCCCGCCAGCTCTCGGGCGGGCAGCGCCAGCGCGTGGCGATCGGCCGCGCGATCGTGCGCCAGCCGCAGGTGTTCCTGTTCGACGAGCCGCTGTCCAACCTCGACGCCACCCTGCGCGTGCAGATGCGCCTGGAGATCGCGCGCCTGCACCAGTCGATGCAGACCACGATGATCTACGTCACGCACGACCAGGTCGAGGCGATGACGCTGGCCGACAAGATCGTGGTGCTCAACAGCGGGCGCATCGAGCAGGTGGGCGCGCCGGTCGCGCTCTATCAGCGGCCGTGCAACCTGTTCGTGGCGGGCTTCATCGGCAGCGCGCGCATGAACTTCCTGCCGGTGCAGGTGGAAGCGTCGTCCGACGCGGGCGTCACGGTGGCCTTGCCTGGCGGCGGGCGCCTCACGGTGCCGGTGCAGCCTTCGGGCACTGCGCGGGAGCAGGCCCTGACCCTGGGCTTTCGGCCCGAGCACGTGGCGCTGGAAGGCGGCGATGCGACGCTCGACGGGCCGGTCGAGGTGATCGAGGAACTGGGCGAGGACCACCTGCTCTACCTGCGTGCGCCCGACGGCACGCTGGCGACCGGCCGCTTCGCCGGCGCTGCGCGTTTGCGCGAAGGGGAGGCGGGGCACTTCCATCTCTTTGGCGAGCGCTGCCATCTGTTTCGCGAGGACGGGACGGCGCTCGCACGGATGGGCTGATCTTTGGTGCCCGTGCATGAGTCTTGCGCGACAAAGGCGCCTTTGCTGGAGACGTCGCGCCGGTTTCTGGCCAACACCCACCCATGCGCCCCGATCAAACGCAACGCCTCCTCCGCGGCCCGGACCGCCTGCCGCGGCGTCCCAGGCTATAGCGTTTCGAAACTCGCCAGCGTATGCCTCGCCCAATGGGCAGCGTCGTATTTCTCGACGCTGCGCCACATGCGCTCCATGCGCGCCTGCTGCTCCGACAGCGGCATGTCCAGCCCCTGGTCGATCGCCGCATCCATCAGGTGCGTCGAGTAGGGATTGGCCAGCACCGCGCCGGTGAGCTCCACCGAGGCGCCCGTGAATTCCGACAGCACCAGCGCACCGCCCAGGCCGCGCCGCGCGGCGACGTATTCCTTGGCCACCAGGTTGAGGCCGTCGCGCAGCGGCGTGATCCAGCAGACGTCGGCGCAGCGGTAGTAGGCGATCAGTTCCTCGAACGGGATCGCGGAGGTCTTCAGCAGCAGCGGCTGCGAGGCCAGCGTGCCGTAGCGGCCGTTGATGCGGCCGGCGATCTGCTCGATCTCGCGCTGCACGTTGCGGTAGATGCCCATGCCCGAGGCGGCTGCGACCGAAGTCACCAGCAGCTGCAGCCGGCCGCGGAGTTCGGGGCGGCGCTCGAGCAGGCGCTCGAAGGCCAGCAGCATGTCGCGCGTGCCCTTGGTGTAGTCGGCGCCGCCCACCGAAAGGATCAGCCGGCGCTCGCCGAGTTCGCTGCGGATGCGCGCTTCGCGCTCGCGCGTGACCTCGCGGCCGGCCAGCTCGTTGATGTAGGCCACGTTGGTGCCGACCGGGAAGGCGTCGACCCGGATCTCGCGCCCCTTGTACGCAATGCGCGTCGGCAGCGTGGCCTGCGACAGCGCGAGGCCCTGCGGCGACAGGCTGTCGTCCACCGGCAGTTCCTCCAGGATCTCGGCGCCCTTGAGGTTGCGGGCCGTCGCGACGAAGCCGGAGGCGTAGCGCGGGATGTGGAAGCCCACCACGTCGCAGGCGAGCAGGCTTTCCATGATCTCGTCGCGCCAGGGCAGGATGCTGAAGATGCTCGACGAAGGAAAGGGCGTGTGGTGGAAGAAGGCGATCCGCACGTCGGGCCGAAGCTGCCGCACGTAGTGGGGCATCAGCCACAGGTTGTAGTCGTGGATCCAGATCACCGCGCCCTCGGCCGCCTGCGCCACGGCGGCCTCGGCGAACAGCCGGTTGACCTCGCGGAACATGGGCCAGTCGACCGCGTCGTAGTTGTAGCGCTCGGGGAAGGAGTGCAGGATCGGCCACAGCGCCTCCTTGGAGGTCACGTGGTAGAAGCTGCGCACCTGCTGCGCCGTCAGCGGCAGGCGCGAAACGTTGTACTCGCCGTACGAGTCCTTGATGCGCACCACGCGCTCGAAGTCCTTGTCCTTGTGCTTCGCGTCGACCTGCTTCCAGGCCACCCATGCGCCCTGCTCGACGGCGCCGAAGAAGCTCTTGAGCGTGGGCACGATGCCGTTCGGGCTGGCATGCTCGCGGTAGACCACGCGGCCGTTCTCGACGCGCTCCTCGTAGGGCTGGCGGTGATAGACGATGACCAGGCTGGAGGGTTTCATGCTGCGCTTTCCTTGGCAACGAAGCCGTGGTGGCGCACGGCATCCAGAATGCCGGCCGCGCCGGGCCTGGGGCTTTGATAGACGTTGCGCAGGCCGGCCAGGCGCTCGCGCAGGGCGGGCTCGGAATTGCCGACGGCCACGCCCGCGAGCCCGGTCTCGAACAGGGACAGGTCGTTGAGCGTGTCGCCGGCGACCAGCACGTCCTGCGGCGGCATCTGCAGATGGCCGATGAGTTGCAGCAGCGTCGGGCCCTTGGAGATGCCGCGCGGCAGCACGTCCAGATAGGTGTCGGCCGACAGCAGGCAGTCGAAGCCCGCGGCGGTGATCTTCTCGGCCGTGCGCGGCGAGAGCAGCGCAGGCTCGTAGTAGTAGCTCAGCCGGTAGCGGAACGGCGTGTCCTGCAGGCGCAGGCCCGGCTCGCCGTCGAGCATGGCGCGCACACGCGCGCCGGCATCGTTCCAGCGGCTGGCGATGTCGCGTTCCAGCTCGGCGATGGGCTCGATCGCCGGCCCGCCGGCCACCGTGGTGCCGACGTCGCCGATGACGTAGTCGGGCTGCGGCACGGCCGTGTCGCGTACCAGCGCACGGATGAAGGGCAGGTCGCGGCCGGTGACGAAGATCAGCGTGACCTGCGCGCGGTGCGCCTCCAGCCACTGGTAGAGCGCCAGGCGCTCGTCCTCGCTGCCGCCGAGGAAGGTGCCGTCCAGGTCGGTGGCCAGAACGAGCCGGCGCGTCGGCGCGGCGCGCATCATGCCCGCACCCTCGCCCGTACGGCGGCAGGCTGTGCGATCGACAGTGCGATGCCGCGCACCTCGGCGCGGAACGGCCGTGCCAGGAGCTGTGCCATGACCCGATCGACGGATGCACCCTCGGCCACGACGGCTCGCACCGCCTCGCAGATCGGCATCTCGACATCGAGCCGGCGCGCCAGGTCGGTCACCGGCACCACGTTCTCGCGGCCCTCGACCACCACCGGGCGGCCGTCGAAGATGTCGAGGTCGGAGCGCCCGGCGGCCAGCCCGGTGCCGTAGCGCATGTTGCGCGACTGCTCGCTCGAGCAGGTGAGGCTCAGGTCCCCGAGGCCTGCCAGGCCGGCCACCGTGTCGCGGCGTCCGCCGAGGGCTTCGGCCAGCCGCTGGATCTCGTCCAGTCCGCGCGTGATGAGGGCAGCGCGCGCATTCGCGCCGAAGCCCAGGCCGTTGGCGATGCCGCTGGCGATGGCCAGCACGTTCTTCACCGCACCGCCCACCTCGACGCCGATCACGTCGTCGGAGACGTAGGGCCGGAAGGTGCCGGTGCCGAGCGTCGCGGCCATGCGTGCGGCCAGCGATGCGGCCGGGTCGTCCGCGACGTCGCCCGAGGCGATGGTGACCGCGGTCGGCAGACCGAGCGCCACCTCGTGCGCGAAGGTCGGGCCGGACAGCACGGCGATCGGATGGCCCGGCAAGGCTTCTTCCACCACCTGGGCCAGCAGCAGCCCGGTGCCATGCTCGATGCCCTTGGCACAGATCACGAGCGGCAGGCCCGGCGCGATCGTGCCGGCCATCGCGCGGCAGGTGGCGCGCAGGAACTGCGAGGGCACCACCAGCAGCGCCGCATCGGCGCCGCGCAGCGCGGCGTCCAGCGCATGCTCGGCGCGGATCGCGTCGGGCAGCACGTGGCCGGGCAGGAAGACATGGTTCTCGCGGTGGCTGCGGATGCGCGCCACCACCGGGGCTTCGCGCACCCAGAGCGCGACGCGCCGGCCGGCGCGCGCGGCGGTGAGTGCCAGCGCGGTGCCCCAGGCGCCGCCGCCGATGACGGCCAGATGGGCCGCCGATGGTTGCAAGGTGTGTGCGAACGAATCGCTCGGGCGCAAAGCCATGGCGTGTGTTCCTCCTCGTCGAATGATGGGATCTATGGCCGGCGGTCGGCGCTTCGCCGCTGCTGCGAAGGCCACCGTCTCGACCGGGCCGAGCGCCGAGCTTCTCGGCGTCGGATGGGAAACAAAGAAAGAAATGCAAGAGCCGGGCCTGCGATGCAGGCCCGCGCCGATCACCCGGGCGGAGGCTCGGAGCGCCGGTTGGCGATGTAGCGGATGACGGCGAAAGGCTCGCCGAGGATCGGCGCCAGCGTGCTGCGCGACCGGATCATGCCGCAGGCGAGCGCGTCGCTCGTGCGCACCAGGCGGCGGGCCGGCTTCCTTGGGAATGGCCGGCGCGCGTCTGGATGATCCGGGAGGGGCTCTCGCAACAGTTCGTCCTTCATCGAGGGCCGGATCGACGCGCCTCAAGGGCTGCGATCCGGGGGTTTCAAGAGGTTCCGCAAGCGCGTGCGGAGAGAACGCCGTTGGTTGGCGGAGCTCTCCATTGTAATGCGCTGCAACACCATCGGGTCCGCAGCCTGCCCGATGGCCCTTCTGCCCGTCAGGCCGGCGCCTCGGCATCGGCCTTGAGCATCGCCTTGATCCCGCGCACGGCCTGCCGGATGCGCGACTCGTTTTCGATCAGCGCGAAGCGCACATGGCCGTCGCCGTGGTCGCCGAAGCCGATGCCCGGCGAGACGCAGACCTTGGCGCGTTCCAGCAGTTGCCGCGCGAACTCGAGCGAGCCCAGCGAGCGGTAGGCCGGCGGGATCGGCGCCCAGATGTACATCGACGCCTTCGGCCGCTCGACCGCCCAGCCCGCCTCGATCAGCCCCTTGTAGAGCACGTCGCGCCGGCGCTGGTACTGCGCCGCGATGTCGCGCACGCACTGCTGGTCGCCTTCCAGCGCGGTGATCGCGGCCACCTGCAGCGGCGTGAAGGTGCCGTAGTCGTGGTAGCTCTTGATGCGCGCCAGCGCGGCCACCAGGTCGGGGTTGCCGACCATGAAGCCGATGCGCCAGCCGGCCATGTTGTAGCTCTTGGACAGGGTGAAGAACTCCACCGCCACGTCCTTGGCGCCCGGCACCTGCATGATGGACGGCGCCTTCCAGCCGTCGAACACGATGTCGGCGTAGGCCAGGTCGTGCACCACGAGGATGTCGTGCTTCTTCGCCAGCGCGATCACGCGCGCGAAGAAGTCCAGCTCCACGCACTGCGCCGTCGGATTGGAGGGAAAGCCCAGCACGATCATCTTCGGCTTGGGATAGCTGCCGCGGATGGTCTTCTCCAGCTCGGCGAAGAAGTCCACGTCGGGCGCCACGGGCACGCTGCGGATGTCGGCGCCGGCGATCACCGCGCCGTAGATGTGGATCGGGTAGCTCGGGTCGGGCACCAGCACGGTGTCGCCGCGGTCGAGCGTCGCCAGCATCAGGTGGGCCAGCCCTTCCTTGGAGCCGATGGTGACGATGGCCTCGCTGTCCGGGTCGATCGCCACCTGGTAGCGCTCCTGGTACCAGCGCGCGATCGCGCGGCGCAGGCGCGGGATGCCCTTGCTGGCCGAATAGCCGTGCGTGTCGGGCCGCTGCGACACCTCGTTGAGCTTGGCCACGATGTGCGCGGGCGTCGCGCCGTCGGGATTGCCCATGCTCATGTCGATGATGTCCTCGCCACGCCGGCGCGCCGCGAGCTTGAGCTCGGCCGTGATGTTGAAGACGTAGGGGGGAAGGCGGTCGATGCGCGCGAAGCGGCGCTTGACCGACGAAGCGGTCATGTGTGGAACTTTCACGTCAGCGCACGGAACCGTCCGAGCGACGTGGCCTGCGAAGGTGCGGGCCGGCTGGATCGTAGCCGAAGTTCTTCAGGGGCGCGCGCGGCAAAGGCGCCTGCGCGCCGCGAGGAACGGTCAGATCGCCACGAGCTGCCGCACGCCCTGCGCCTCCATGTCCCGGCCCAGCCCGCGCGCGATGACCTCGCCGCGCTCCATCACCAGGTAGTCGTCGGCCAGTTCCTGCGCGAAGTCGTAGTACTGCTCGCACAGCACGATCGCCATGTCGCCGCGGTCGGCCAGCATGCGGATCACGCGGCCGATGTCCTTGATGATGCTGGGCTGGATGCCTTCGGTCGGCTCGTCGAGGATCAGCAGCCTGGGCCCCGGCGCGAGCGCGCGCGCGATGGCGAGCTGCTGCTGCTGCCCGCCCGACAGGTCGCCGCCGCGCCGGTGCAGCATCTGCCTGAGCACCGGGAACAGCTCGAACAGCTCGGCCGGGATCGGCGTGCCGGCGGGCTTGTACGCCAGGCCCATGCGCAGGTTCTCCTCCACCGTCAGGCGCGCGAAGATCTCGCGGCCCTGCGGCACGAAACCCATGCCGGCACGGGCGCGCTCGTAGGGCGTCTTGCGGTGGATCGGCCGGCCGTCGAACTCGATGCTGCCGCTCTTGATGGGCACCAGGCCCATGAGCGACTTGAGCAGCGTGGTCTTGCCCACGCCGTTGCGCCCCAGCAGCACCGTGACCTTGCCCTGCCGCGCCTCGAGGCTCACGTCGCGCAGGATGTGCGAGCCGCCGTAGTACTGGTGGATGTTCTTGACGGTGAGCATGTTCTAGCGCCCCAGGTAAACCTCGATGACCCGCTCGTCGGCCTGCACCTCGTCGAGCGTGCCCTGCGCCAGCACCGCCCCGTCGCACAGCACGGTGACGATCTCCGAGATGGTCTTGATGAAGCTCATGTCGTGCTCGACCACCATCAGCGAGTGCTGGCCCTTGAGCGCGAGGAACAGCTCGGCGGTGCGCGCGGTTTCCTCGTCGGTCATGCCGGCCACCGGCTCGTCGAGCAGCAGCAGCTTGGGGTCCTGCATCAGCAGCATGCCGATCTCCAGCCACTGCTTCTGCCCGTGGCTCAGGTTGCCGGCCATGCGCGCCACGCTGTCGGCCAGGTGGATGGTCTGCAGCACCTCGGCCAGGCGGTCGCTCTGCGCCGAGTCGAGGCGAAAGAGCATCGCGTGCTTCACGCCCTTGTGCGTCTTCAGGGCCAGCTCCAGGTTCTCGAACACCGTGAGCTGCTCGAACACCGTGGGCTTCTGGAACTTGCGGCCGATGCCCAGCTGGGCGATCTCCGCCTCGCGGTGCCGCAGCAGGTCGATGGTGCTGCCGAAGTACACCGTGCCCTCGTCGGGCCGCGTCTTGCCGGTGATGATGTCCATCATCGTGGTCTTGCCCGCGCCGTTGGGGCCGATGATGCAGCGCAGCTCGCCGGGTGCGATGTCGAGCGAGAGCTTGTTGATCGCCTTGAAGCCGTCGAAGCTCACGCTCACGTCCTCCAGGTAGAGGATGCGGCCGTGGGTGATGTCGACTTCGCCTGGGACGGCCGGCCGGCCGTAGCCGGCCGCGCGGCCGCCGGACTCGGTCTGTGCCGCCGATGCGATGCCGTGGCTCCTCGCGTAGCGCTGGGCGCCCGCCTCCATCAGGTCGGGCGTCATGCACTCGCCCCCTTGGTCTCGACCGCCAGCGGCGGCAGCGCGGCCGGCTCCACGCCTTCCGAGGCGGCCAGGGCGCGCTGGGCCTCGCGGCGGCCGTCGCTGACGGACTGCGGCGCCTTGCCGCGGCGCAGCCAGCGCCGCGCCAGGCCCACGATGCCGTTGGGCAGGAACAGCGTCACCGCGATGAACAGCGCGCCGAGGAAGTACAGCCAGTACTCGGGCGCCGCCACCGTGAGCCAGCTCTTCGCGCCGTTGACGATGAAGGCGCCGATGATCGGCCCGATCAGCGTCGCACGCCCCCCCACCGCGGCCCAGATGGCGATCTCGATCGAGTTGGCGGCGCTCATCTCGCCGGGGTTGATGATGCCCACCTGCGGCACGTACAGCGCGCCGGCCACGCCGCACATGACGGCGGAGATGACCCAGATGGTGAGCTTGTAGGGCAGCGGGTTGTAGCCGCAGAACATCACGCGCGACTCGGCGTCGCGGATCGCCTGCAGCACGCGGCCGAACTTGCTGCCGACCAGCCACTTGGCGAACAGGAAGAAGGCCAGCAGGGTGAGGCCGGTCAGCGCGAAGAGCGTCATGCGCATCTCCTGCGTGGCGATGGGAATGCCCAGGATGCGCTTGAAGTCGGTGAAGCCGTTGTTGCCGCCGAAGCCGGTCTCGTTGCGGAAGAACAGCAGCATCGCCGCGAAGGTCATGGCCTGCGTGATGATCGAGAAATACACGCCCTTGATGCGCGAGCGGAAGGCGAAGTAGCCGAACACGAAGGCGATCAGCCCCGGCACCGCGACGATGAGGAACAGGGTGGCGACGAAGCTGTCGGACAGCCACCAGTGCCAGGGCAGTTCCTTCCAGTCCAGGAAGACCATGAAGTCCGGCAGGTCGCTCTGGTAGTTGCCGTCGCGGCCGATCTGGCGCATGAGGTACATGCCCATCATGTAGCCGCCCAGCGCGAAGAACAGGCCATGGCCCAGCGACAGGATGCCGGTGTAGCCCCAGATCAGGTCCATGGCCAGCGCGCAGATGGCGTAGCACATGATCTTGCCGAGCAGCGCCACCGCGTAGTCGCTCAGGTGGAAGGCGCTGCCGGGCGGTACGGCCATGTTGAGCACCGGCGCCAGCGCGCACACGGCGATCAGCGCGATGAAGAAGGCCGTCCAGCCCTTGCCGCCGAGCAGCGGCGCCTTGGAGGGTAGCGCGACCTGGCTCATGCTTCCGCGCTCCTGCCCTTGATGGCGAAGATGCCCTGCGGGCGCTTCTGGATGAAGATGATGATGAAGACCAGCACGGCGATCTTGGCCAGCACCGCGCCGGCCCAGCCTTCGATGAACTTGTTGAGGATGCCCAGGCCCAGCGCGGCGTACACGGTGCCGGCGAGCTGGCCGACGCCGCCCATCACCACCACCATGAACGAATCGACGATGTAGCTCTGGCCCAGGTCCGGCCCGACGTTGCCGATCTGCGAGAGCGCGCAGCCGGCCAGCCCGGCGATGCCCGAGCCGAGCGCGAAGGCGTAGGTGTCCACGCGCGCCGTGTTCACACCCATGCACGAGGCGATCGGCCGGTTCTGCGTGACGCCGCGCACGAACAGGCCCAGGCGCGTGCGCGCGATCAGCCAGCCCATGCCCGCGAGCACCAGGCCGGCGAAGACGATGATGCAGATGCGGTTCCAGGGCAGCGTGACGTTGCTCATGAGCTGCAGGCCGCCGCTCATCCAGGCGGGGTTCTCCACGCCGACGTTCTGCGCGCCGAAGAGCGAGCGCACCAGCTGCTGCAGGATCAGGCTGATGCCCCAGGTGGCCAGCAGCGTCTCCAGCGGCCGGCCATAGAGGAAGCGGATCACGCCGCGCTCCAGCACCGCGCCCACCAGCGCCGAGGCCAGGAAGGCGACCGGGATCGCCGCGACCAGGTAGGCACCGAAGGCGGCTTCGGGCAGGTAGCGCTGGAACACGCCCTGCGTCACGTAGGTGGCGTAGGCGCCGATCATCATCAGCTCGCCGTGCGCCATGTTGATCACGCCCATGAGGCCGTAGGTGATCGCCAGCCCCAGCGCGGCCAGCAGCAGCACCGAGCCCAGGCTCACGCCGGTGAAGATCGCGCCCAGACGCTCGCCCCAGACCAGCGCCTCGTCGATGGCCTGGATCGCCTCCTGGATCGCGGTGCGCACCTGCGGATCCTCCTCGTCGGCCAGGCGCTGGTTCAGCAGCAGCTTGGTGGACGGGCTCTTGCTTTCGGCCAATGCGTGCACGGCGCTCAGGCGCCGCTGCGCGTCGTCGCTGCTCAGCAGGGAGGCGGCGCGCACCTGCTCCAGCTGTGCGCGCACGCGCTCGCTGGTCTCGGCCGCCAGCGCTCTGTCCACCAGCGGCAGGCGCGCGTCGTCGGGATCGCGCATCAGCGCAGCGGCCGCGGCCAGGCGCTGCGACTCGTCGGGGCTGGACAGTTTCAGCGCCGCCTGCGCCGCATCGAGCGCCGAGCGCATGCGGTTGTTGTTGACCGGATCCTCCGCCGTGTCGGGCACCGCCTGCTCGGCGCCCGTGACCGGGTCGTAGCCCTTGCCGCCGCGGATGACGAACACCGCCTCGCCGGTGAAGCGCACCGCGTCGTCGGCCATCGCCTGGATGAAGGCCGCCGTGCGCTCGTCGGCATGGGCGACCGCTTCGTTGAGCGCGGCGATGCGCTCGCCGGTGTCGCCGGAGGCGATGGCGAGCGCCTCGGCGGTGGTCAGCGCATGCGCCGGCACGGGCAGCAGGAAAACGGCGAACAGGAGAGAAAGAACGTGCCGGAGCATGGGCGAGCTTGCCTTCGATCAGAGCTTCGACTTGCCGTCGGGTTCGTCCTTCTTGGTGTCGTTGCCCTCGATGTACGGGCTCCACGGCTTGGCCTTGACCGGCTCCTTGGTCTTCCACACCACGTTGAACTGGCCGTCGGCCTTGATCTCGCCGATGAACACGCTCTTGTGCAGGTGGTGGTTCTTCTCGTCCATCTTGCTGACGATGCCCGAGGGTGCGGTGAAGGTCTGGCCGGCCATGGCGGCGATCACCTTGTCGGTGTCGGTGCTCTGGGCCTTTTCCACGGCCTGCTTCCACATGTTCACGCCGATGTAGGTGGCTTCCATCGGGTCGTTGGTCAGCGGCCGGTCCTTGTGGCCGGCGATGTTCTTGGCCTTGGCGTAGTCGCTCCACTTCTTGATGAACTCGTTGTTGGCCGGGCTCTTGATACTCATGAAGTAGTTCCACGCGGCGAGGTGGCCCACCAGCGGCTTGGTGTCCACGCCGCGCAGTTCCTCCTCGCCCACCGAGAAGGCGACCACCGGCACGTCCTTGGCCTTCAGGCCGGCGTTGCCCAGCTCCTTGTAGAAGGGCACGTTGGAATCGCCGTTGATGGTGGAAACCACCGCGGTCTTGCCGCCCTGGCTGAACTTCTTGATGTCGGCCACGATGGTCTGGTAGTCGCTGT
>Ga0160468_100191_pt1 | contig 41142 bp, 42 predicted proteins | sample HID1972K_E11MG_FD_108234 | JGI IMG/M metagenome (GOLD analysis project Ga0160468, IMG submission 108234) | Enriched pill bug-associated microbial communities from UW Madison campus, WI, USA - HID1972K_E11 MG | ecosystem: Host-associated > Arthropoda: Insects > Digestive system > Unclassified ... | reverse complement strand
TGGGCGCCGAGCGCACCATGCCAAACTACAACGTCATGGGCATGGCCAAGGCTTCGCTGGAAGCTGGCGTGCGTTACCTGGCCGGCTCCCTGGGCCCGGACGGTACCCGCGTCAACTGCGTATCGGCTGGCCCGATCCGTACCCTGGCAGCCTCGGGCATCAAGAACTTCCGCAAGATGCTGGCCGCCAACGAAGCGCAAACCCCGCTGCGTCGCAACGTCACCATCGACGAAGTCGGCAACGCCGGCGCCTTCCTGTGCTCCGACCTGGCGTCGGGCATCAGCGGTGAAATCATGTACGTCGACGGCGGCTTCAACACCACCGCCATGGGCAACATCGAAGAGTGATCTTCGCTTAGCCAATAAAAAACCCGCCTGTTCAGGCGGGTTTTTTTATGCCTGCAACACTGTCCCCTGTGGGAGTGAGCCTGCTCGCGATGGCGTCCATTCAGTCACCTGTTCATTGCCTGACCCAACGCTTTCGCGAGCAGGCTCGCTCCCACAGGGATTTGTGGTGAACCGGGATTTTGAAAACACCCGACACCATTGTAGGAGTGAGCCTGCTCGCGATGGCGGTGGGTCAGCCGATGACGATGTTGAATGTGCGGACGCCATCGCTGGCAAGCCAGCTCCCACAGGTTTCTCGGGTGTTCACAAAATCCCGGTTCACTGCAGATCCCTGTGGGAGCTGGCTTGCCAGCGATGAGGCCCGAACTAACAACCCTTCAGTGCCTGCTTGTGCGCATACATCGCCCCATCCGCATCCGCCAGCAAGCGATCCACGGTCTCATGGCGTTTGGCGTCGTATTCAATCTGCCCGACGCTGAAGCGAATCGCATAGCCCCGGTGCAGCGTGGCATTACGCTCTTCGAGGATTTCCTTGAGCCGCGCCATGATCGTCGTGGTTTCGATATGGCTCGACCCCGTCAGCAGCGCAACAAACTCATCCCCGCCCAAACGCCCGACCACATCGCTTTCACGAAAGGCAATGCGCAGCACGTCGGCGAAAGTCTTCAGCGCACTGTCACCCTCGGCATGCCCATACAGATCGTTGATCTGTTTGAAGTCATTGAGATCGAAAAACAGCAACGTCGCGGGCCGATCAAGCCGGGCGCAGGCGTCCAGCGCATGCTGGGCCAACTGCTTGAAACCGCGGCGATTGGACAGCAGCGTCAGCTCGTCCATGCTCGCCATCTGCACGGCGGTCAGCTCTTGCTCGGCCATTTCCGCCAGGTCGCGCAACAATGCGCGCTCTTCATCGTCGAGTTCGCGGGGTTTGGTGTCGATCAGACACAGCGTGCCCATTTTATTGCCGTTGGGCACGGTCAATGGGTAACCGGCGTAGAAGCGGATATTCGGCGCACCAGTGACCAGCGGATTGTCATGAAAGCGCACATCCTCACGGGCATCGGGCACCAGCAGGAGTTCGTTCTGCAGTATCGCGTGTCCGCAGAACGAAACATCCCGTGGCGTTTCAGTGGCATCCAGGCCGACGCAGGACTTGAACCACTGACGATCCTTGTCGACCAGCGTCACCAGTGCAATCGGCACGTTGAACAGGCGCTTGGCCAGCCGTGTCAGTCGGTCGAACCGCTCCTCCGGCGCCGAGTCAAGCAGGTCAAGGCCGTGCAGCGCTTGAAGACGTTTATCCTCATTGGCGGGTTTTCCGGGAACCAGCATTCGCACACTCCGTTGGCATCAATACTCTTCAGCGTAGCGTTAAATCCGCGTGAGTTCTTCTCATCAGATCCCCGCCACCGGACATGGCCCGCCGGCATCGGCCCACAGCTTGAATTGCGCGACGAAAATATCGTGCGGCACCGGCACGGGCGCGCGCCCTGCTCCGGGGTTCCAGCCCCACAGCACCAGTTTGTCTTCGCTGACGTGTTTGATCAGCGCGGCAAAATCGCGATCGCCGTTGCTGGAGCGATCCTTGATCATCGCGCAGAGTTTGTCCGCTGGCAGGCCGATCCAGGCCATTTTGTGCGCCGCCGGTGGCAGGCTCCAATGCGGCGCCCCCGGTGGTGCATGCGGGCCGTAACTGGCGGGCGGATTGTTTTCGGCGTGACAGGTGGCGCAGGGCAACCCGGCCGAACCTTTGCCGTCCATGCCGCGCACCACGTTCATCGCATGGGGAATGCCGGCGTCGAACTGCAGCGGCGCATCCCCGGGAATGTGGCAATTCTGGCAACGCGGGCTCTGGAAGACTTTCTGCACCGTGCCGAACGCCTTCAGCGCTTCCTGATCATCGGCAAACAGGTCCGAGGCATAACCGCCCAATCCCAGTAAAACCACCGTGCCCAACACTAGATGTCGCTTCATCTCACACCCCCGACAGTTGCAGCGGCAACTCACGCAGACGTTGCCCGGTCAGGGCGAACACGGCGTTGGCCACGGCTGGCGCGGTCGGCGGCACACCGGCCTCGCCGATGCCGCCGGGTTTGTCGCTGCTCGGCACAATATGCACCTCGACCACCGGCATCTCGTTGAGCCGCAGCACCTGATAATCGTGATAGTTGGATTGCACCACCGCGCCGTCCCTGAGCGTCAGTTTGCTGTGCAGCGCCATGCCCAGGCCGAAGGTGATGCACGACTCCATCTGCGCAGCGATGCTCTGCGGGTTCACCGCAATCCCGCAGTCCACGGCGCAAACCACCCGATGCACGCGAATCTTCAGATTGTCCTGCGACACCTCGGCGACCTGGGCGACGTAGCTGCCGAATGATTCGTGTACCGCCACGCCGAGGCTATGGCCATCCGGCAGCGGCGCTTTCCAGTTGGCTTTTTCCACCGCCAGATTGAGCACACCCAGATGCCGAGGATGATCCTTGAGCAACGTTCGTCGGTATTCGACCGGATCCTTGCCGGCCGCCGTGGCCATTTCATCGATCAGCGATTCCATGACAAACGCCGTGTGGCTATGGCCTACCGAGCGCAACCACAGCACATTGATCCCGGTCTGCGGCGAATGCAGATCGACTTGATGATTGGCCAGGCCTTTGACGTAAGGGCTGTCAGAGACGCCTTCGACCGACGTCGCGTCAACGCCGTTCTTGACCATGGTTTTTTCCAGCATGGTGCCGGCCATGATCGACTGCCCGACCAACACATGCTGCCAGCTCGACGGCAAACCATCCGCGCCCAAACCGATCTTGGCCTGATGCAGGAACATCGAGCGGTAGTAACCGCCGCGAATATCGTCTTCCCGCGACCACACGGTTTTTACCGGCATAGCGGCGGCTTTCGCCACTTGCACCGCTTCGGCGACAAAGTCTGACGTTGGATTGGCCCGGCGCCCGAAACCACCGCCCAGGAATTCGGTGTGAATCTCGACCTGCTCCGGTTTCAGCCCGGTGATCTTGCCGGCGACCATTTGATCGAGCGTCTGAAACTGCGTACCGGTCCAGATCTCGCATTTCTCGGCGCTGATCTTCACCGTGCAATTGAGCGGTTCCATCGGCGCGTGAGCCAGATATGGCACGCTGTACTCGACATCGATTTTCTTCGCCGCTTTGCCAAAACTGCCCTTGGCATCACCGGCCTGACTGGCTGAGGTGCCTTGCGTGGCGGCCAGTTTGCGGAAACTTGCCAGCAATTTTTCGCTGCTCAGATCGGCATGCGGCCCGAGATCCCAATCGACCTTCAGCGCATCACGACCCAGCTTCGCTGCCCAGTAATGCTCGGCAATCACCGCCACGCCTGTCGGCACTTGCAGCACTTTGTGCACGCCCGGCACCGCCAGCGCCTCAGCACCTTCGAAGGATTTAACGCTGGCACCGAATACCGGTGGGCGCGCAACCATCGCGGTCATCAAACCTTCAAATTGCACGTCCATGCCGAACTTGGCGCGGCCGGTGATCTTCTCCGGCGTGTCGAGGCGTTTGGTCGGTTTGCCAATGATTTTCCAGTCTTTGGCCTCCTTGAACGTGATCGACTTCGGATCCGGCACCGGCAGTTGTCCGGCGGCGTCCGCCAGCTCGCCATAAGTTGCACGTTTATCGCCCGCAATCACCACACCGGATTCGGTACGAATCGCCGATGGCGCTACCTCAAAGCGCTTCGCCGCCGCCTCCACCAGCATCTGCCGCGCCGTCGCGCCTGCCAGCCGATAACGGTCGAACTCCATCCACGTCGACGTCGAACCGCCGGTAATCTGCATGCCACCAAACCCCGGCATGCCGTAATCCGCCGCTGACGCCGGCGAGTGTTCGACGCGGATCTTCGACCAATCCGCGTCCAGTTCCTCGGCAATCAACATGGTCAGGCCGGTCCAGATGCCCTGGCCCATCTCCGAATGCCCGAGCAACACGGTGACGCTGTTGTCCGCCGCGATGCGCAAAAACGCATTCGGTGCAAACACCTTGCCTTCGTTCTCGGCGGCATAGGCAAACTTGTGGCCGCCGGGGACGACAAACGCCACCACCAGCCCGCCGCCCAACACGGCGCTGCCCTTGAGAAATCCTCGACGCGATACAGGACTGTTCATCGTCTATCTCCCCCGCAAAATCAGCCGATTTCCGAAGCACGCTTCACTGCCGCACGAATGCGCGGATAGGTGCCGCAGCGGCAGATATTGCCGGAGAGCGCCTGATCGATATCGCTGTCGGTGGGTTTGGGGATTTTCGCCAATAAGGCTGCGGCCGACATGATCTGCCCCGACTGGCAGTAACCGCACTGCACCACGTCGAGTTCCGCCCAGGCTTGCTGCACCGGGTGCGAGCCGTCGGTGGACAGGCCTTCGATGGTGAGGATTTTCTGCCCGTGGGCCACCGCTGTTGCGGGGGTGATGCAGGCGCGCAACGGCGCGCCGTCAACGTGCACGGTGCAGGCCCCGCACTGGGCCATGCCACAGCCAAATTTGGTGCCGGTCAGGTGCGCGACATCGCGCAGGACCCAGAGCAACGGCATGTCCGCGGGGACATCGAGCTCCTGATCCTTGCCATTGATATTCAAGGTCAGCATCGGGGGATTTCCTCAGACTCACGGTGTTCTGAAGGGGCGTCGCTGTGGCCATCAATGCCTACGCGCGCCTCGGCTTATCCCTTTCAGCAAAGCCTAATTTGCGCACGAAGCCAGACGTTGCGACCACCGGTCATGCAGATGTCGACTTTAATCCTACAGTTGATAACGGCTCGCACTGAGCCAGCGCAGCAGAAATCCATCATGAGCAAAACCGGTCCGCGCTTGCCGCGCGGGTTATCCATCACATTGGTCTGGAGTCGCGAACATGGGATTTGTCACCACCAAAGACGGCGTCGAAATCTTCTACAAAGACTGGGGCCCGAAAGACGCGCCGGTGATCCACTTCCACCACGGCTGGCCGCTCAGCTCGGACGATTGGGATGCGCAGATGCTGTTCTTCCTCGGCAAAGGCTTCCGGGTGGTTGCCCATGATCGCCGTGGGCACGGGCGTTCGAGCCAGGTCTGGGATGGCCACGATATGGATCATTACGCCGACGATACGCTGGCGGTGGTCAATCATTTGGGCCTGAAGAACGTCGTGCATGTCGGTCATTCGACCGGTGGTGGTGAGGTGATTCATTACATTGCCCGGCATGGTCAGGCCAGCGTCGCCAAAGGCGTGCTGATCAGTGCGGTGCCGCCGTTGATGGTGCAGACCGAGAGCAATCCGGGTGGGTTGCCGAAATCGGTGTTCGATGATTTTCAGGCGCAGTTGGCGGCTAATCGTGCGCAGTTTTATCGCGATATTCCGACAGGGCCTTTTTATGGCTACAACCGGCCCGGGGCCACGCCATCGGAAGGGATTATTGCCAACTGGTGGCGTCAGGGCATGATCGGCGGCGCAAAAGCCCATTACGATGGGATCGTGGCGTTTTCACAGACGGATTTCACCGAGGACTTGAAGAAGGTCACGGTGCCGGTGCTGGTGATGCATGGCGAGGATGATCAGATTGTGCCGTATGCGGATTCGGGGCCGTTGTCGGCCAAGTTGCTGCCCAATGGCACGCTGAAGTCATATCCGGGGTTCCCGCACGGGATGCCGACGACGGAGGCCGAAACGATCAACGCGGATCTACTGGCCTTTATTCGCGGCTGAAATCATTGGCAGCCATACACTTCCCCCCTGTGGGAGCGAGCCTGCTCGCGAATGCAATCTGTCAGTTGAACTTGAGCTGAATGACCCACCGCTTTCGCGAGCAGGCTCGCTCCCACAAGGGGGATGTGATTGGGCTCACGTCCATTATTCTTCTGTGCGACTTGTGCTTTCACGATCACGCTCGTAGTGGTGAGCCAATGGCAGCGCCGGTAGCCACGACTCGCGCCGAATGGTCCAGAGTTCGTAGGTGGGTTTGAACTGATTAGGCTCATCGAGCGATCCGACGTTGACCTCCACTTCATCTGCCGAACGCGTGAACACCGGAGAGCCGCAGCGCGGGCAGAAAAAGCGCCCGTTGTAGTCGCGGGTTTCGCCGGTGACTTTCAGCGCATCCTCGGGAAATATGGCCGAGGTGCCGAACAGCGCGCCGTGGCGCTTGCGGCAGTCGAGGCAGTGGCAAATGCCGACGCGGTAGGGCTGACCTGTCACTTCGAAACGGACATCCCCGCACAGGCAACCGCCAGTCAATCGATTCATGTCGCACCTCCTCTGCTCGACCTCAAATTACAGATCGTCCAAATCAGGAAAGGCAATCCTGCCCAGCGTCCAAGGCTCAACAATCTGGCAATGCACATTGCGCAGAAATGAGCCCCACTCGCTTCGGTTATGCGCATCCGGGCCCGTGACCGTCAGCAACAGATATTCATCCCGAAACGCGTCATAGGCATAGATCAGCCAAAAGTCATTATCAGCGTCGTCAACCAATACAGTGCGGTAATACTGACGATTTATTTTTGCCCATCGAGCTTGCAGTGACGAAGTACTGGCAAGGTGGATATGGTGCATATCGGTCAGATCGAGTCGTTCGTCACGCCCGAAAATCCCGGGTAATTCACCGCACACCTTGTAGTTATAAAAATGTGCAGCGAAGTTTTGCCAGTTAGTGATTTGTTCAAAAAGCGCAGAAATCTTGATGGCTGGCATTCAGGTCTACTTTGTAATAGGTAGCCTGCCAGTGATCACAAATTTATCGAACACTTTCTGCCCATCACGCGCGGCTTGCCGAACATCAAGGAATGTCAGCTCATCACGGACTTCCTTTTTGTCAGGTTTGTCGGTCTTTCTGGTGGTGGCCATCGGAGCCTCCGAAGGATGTGTATTCATGCTGACCAGCTTAAGTGATTAAGTTTTGACCGGCAAACGATAGGATCTTGTTTCAAGGCAGACAAGTCGGCGGATTCTTGCAGATATGTAGGTCATTACACCCAAAATTGTAGTCCGTAAAACTCCTGAATTTAGATCTCATTGCTCGGCAATGCCCATTGGTAAACATCATCCGGTTATCACGTTTAAAGCACACAAACCGTTACGCCATCCTCCCTACAACACCTTGCGCCGTTACCTACGCGTACGCCAGAATCCGCCGGCTTACACGGCTATGGGCCGGGCTATATCGTTGGCCTGTCACTGCAAAACAGTGATCGGGTTTGGTAGCCCGCTTTAAATTGTCGTTGTTGCGACACCGTCGATGCTGTCTCCTTTTTTTGAGGTATGGCTTTGTATGGTGGGCATGCGTGGGGCTCATCCGTGAGCGCCGGGTTACCCAATTTGACCGGTCTACCAACCCGCGCATGGCCGCCACCCGCCGTTTGGTAGCGAGGGTGATGGCTCCCATTTTTTCAAATTGGAGCTTTATCTATGTTCAAGATCACGCCAAATCCACCACCCACCGATCCAATCCCTCACGACCCCGCGCTCAATCCGCAAAAGGTCAAAGAGGCAACCGACCGCGCCCTCGACTACTACCTGCGACCCGAAGCACTCGGCGCTCCACCAAGCTCGCCAAAGTTTCGCCCCGTCTACCTCGTCGACCCCACGCTGGATGAAGAAACACTACTGGTCGAAGCCTGTGAGTCGCTTTCCTACGCCCACTCCATGGCCGGTAACATCGCCAACTCGATAGGCGGCCCGGAGCGCAAACCGCTGCTGGCGCTGCAACAGGTGATCATGCTGAACGAGCTGTTGGTCAACCATCTGCTGGACAAGCTGCGCATCCCGCAGTAGCCAACACACGGAATAAGTGAGGGAGTACCCCCTCACTTTCGCGTTTGCCCCCTCTGTCGATTAATGAACAACACTCATCAAGCCATCCCGTTTTACCCGTCTAGTCCTCACCAGTCACCTCGCTTACTGTACTCCCCACGCCCAACGGGAGATCAACATGCACAAGCGCACACTCGGCAACAGTTCACTCGAAGTATCCGCCCTCGGCTTTGGCTGTATGGGCCTGAGCCATGGCTACGGCCCGGCCACGGATACCCAACAAGCCATCGCACTGATCCGCTCAGCCGTTGACCGAGGCGTGACGTTCTTCGACACCGCCGAGGTCTACGGCCCTTACCTGAACGAGCAGGTGGTCGGCGAAGCGCTGGCGCCGGTTCGTGATCAAGTGGTCATCGCCACCAAGTTTGGCTTCACCTTCGGCGATGACAATAAGCAGCAGATTCTCAACAGCCGCCCCGAGCACATTCGAATGGCCGTCGAGGGTTCGTTGCGCCGACTGAAAACCGACTACATCGATTTGCTTTACCAGCACCGCGTCGATCCGGACGTGCCGATCGAGGACGTCGCCGGCGCGGTGAAAGATCTGATTGGCGAAGGCAAGGTCAAGCACTTCGGCCTGTCGGAAGCGGGTGCGCAAACCATTCGCCGTGCCCATGCAGTGCAACCGGTCACGGCGCTGCAAAGCGAATATTCGCTGTGGTGGCGCGAGCCCGAGCAGGAAATCCTGCCGACGCTTTGGGAGCTGGGCATCGGCTTCGTGCCGTTCAGCCCATTGGGCAAAGGTTTTCTCACCGGCACGGTGTCGGCCGAGGCCACTTACGGCAGCGATGACTTCCGCAGCATCGTCCCGCGTTTCAGCCAGTCGGCGCTGCAAGCCAATCAGGGGCTGGTGGTGTTGATCCGTCAGATCGCCGCGCAGAAACAAGCCACACCGGCGCAGATCGCGCTGGCCTGGCTGCTCGCGCAGGCACCGTGGATCGTACCGATTCCGGGGACGACCAAACTGCATCGCCTGGAAGAAAACCTCGGCGGCGCGGACATCACCCTCGACGCCGCCGAACTCAAGGCCATTGATACGGCGCTGGCGCAGATTCGCATCGAAGGCGAGCGTTATCCCGAGGCCCTCAAGGCGCGCGTCGGCCGATGAGTAACGATCACTATCCGCTGCGGCGCACGGTAATCGCCGCACTGGCCAGCGCCCCGCTGCTGTCGCTCGCCGACACGCAGAGTGCCAGTGAAACACCGCGCTCAGGCTCGCGGATTCTGGTCGCGTACTTCTCGCGCTCGGGTAATACCCGCGTGGTCGCTGGGCTGATTCAGCGTGGACTGGGTGCCGATCTGTTCGAGATTCGCCCGGCCCACGCCTACCCCGAGGACTATCTGCAAACCGTGGAGCAGGCACGTCAGGAGCGCGACAGCGGCTTCGAACCCGAGCTGCAAAACAGGGTTCACGCCCTCAGCGACTACGACACGATCTATCTGGGTTTTCCGATCTGGGGCGAAACCGCCCCACCGATCGTGCGTGCCTTTCTCAGCACCCACGACCTGACCGGCAAGACCCTCATCCCCTTCAACACCCATGGTGGATATGGTTTGGGCAATAGCCGCAGTGTCCTCGAACAGCACGCGCCCAATGCCAGGCTGATCGAAGGTTTTGTAATGGAGGGCGAGCAGGAGCGCAGAACCATGGAACGCGTAAACGGCTGGCTATCGGATAACCCTCTCAAGGGCTAGGCGATCACTTGCCCTGCCACGGCGATTCCCTGCACGGATCACTTCACTGTCTGACCGGAGTTCATCCAATGAATCGATTAATTGCACCATTTGTTGCCTTGTCGCTCATGACCGCGGAGGCCGGGGCCGCCAGCGAAATCCGCATTACCCCGAACGGCGCTCAGCCCTCGATCAAGGGCGCAGCGGAAAACTTTACCGGTTCCGTACGCGTCGATGGCCTGTTCAAAGGAGAACTGCCAGCGCGCATCGGTGGCGGCACGGTGACCTTTGAACCCGGCGCACGCACGGCGTGGCACACCCATCCGCTGGGCCAGACGCTGATTGTCACTGCTGGCGTCGGCTATGTGCAGCAAGAAGGTGGCCCGCGCCAGGAGATTCGCCCGGGCGACATTGTCTGGATCCCGCCGCATACCCGCCATTGGCATGGCGCCTCCGCCAGCAACGGCATGACCCACATCGCCATCGCTGAAGCCGAGGATGGCAAGACCGTCACTTGGGCAGAACAGGTTTCAGAGGCGCAATACGCAGGCCAATGAAGTTACGGAATGTGTCGAAGCATCTCGCCCGGCACTGTCCCAGAAATTGCCACACGACCTCAAAGCCCCGCAGCTGCGGGGTTACGCCGGGATTTCAGCGGTTATTGCAAAGCCCACTCATGAGTACTACTCAGGAGTCCATGCGCATTTTCGGGGTTAATCGCCTCAACCATCCTCCGTACGATCCAGCGACACCGCAGTGACCTGCAATGGATGGAGCCTTTCACGATGAACACTGACGCACGCAACCGCACTGCCCTCCCCGCACTCATGGCGCTCTGCCTGAGCGTCGGGGCGATATTCAGCGTTACCACTCAAGCAGCCGAGGCATCGCAAACCATGACCAGCACGCCAAACAACACAGCAGCACTGTCGGATAAACAACAAACCATTCCACTGATCGCCGCGTTCATGGCGACCAGCGACATGCCCAACCTCAACGCAGCCCTCAATCAAGGTCTCGATGCTGGCCTGAGCATCAGCGAAACCCGGGAGATTCTCGTACAGCTTTACGCCTACGTCGGTTTCCCGCGCAGCCTAAATGCCTTGAACGAGCTGATGACCGTGGTGCAGGCGCGCAAACAACGCGGCATCGAAGATGCGCCGGGGCGTGAGCCGAGCCGGGCAATTCCAGTCGGTGATGAGCTGCTGGCCGCCGGCACCGCGAATCAAACGAAGATCTCCGGTGCGCCGGTCAAAGGCCCGGTATTCGAGTTCGCGCCGGTGGCCAACCAGTTTCTGCAAACCCACCTGTTCGGCGATATCTTCGAGCGCGACAACCTCGACTGGCAAAGCCGCGAACTGGCCACCGTCGGCGCGCTGGCAGCGACGCCGGGCGTGGAATCGCAATTGCGCTCGCACATGGCGGCGAGCCTGCGCGTCGGGCTCAGCGCGGCACAGTTGCGCCAAGTCACCGAACTGCTGAAAAAACATGGCGATGCGCAGACAGCTGAGCGGGCCAACGCCGCGCTGACCCAGGCCGTCGCGGCCTCGGGAAAATGACATGAAATCGGCAAAACATCTGCTGGGGATCACCCTGTTCGGCGCATTGGCCGCGTGTGCGAACCATCCCGAAGGCCCGTTGCTGATTCAGAAGCAAGGCAGTTTCGCCGCTGGCGGCACGATGACCACCGCGCCGGGCACATTCGATCCACGCAAACCGATGATGCCCGACGGTCAGACCTATCACGGTGATCACGCCTACGCGTTCTACCAGATCCCGGCCGACGCGCGGAAACTGCCCATCGTCATGTGGCACGGCGCGGGTCAGTTTTCCAAGACCTGGGAAACCACCGCCGATGGCCGCGAAGGTTTTCAGAACATTTTCCTGCGTCGCCACTACGGCGTTTATCTGATCGATCAACCACGGCGTGGCGACGCCGGGCGCAGCATGGTCGAGACCACAATCAAACCGGTGCCGGACGAACAACTGTGGTTCAACCAGTTCCGCATCGGCCTGTGGCCCCGCTACTTCAACGGCGTGCAAGTGGCACAGGACGCCCAGACCCGCGAGCAGTTTTTCCGCGCGATGACGCCGAACACCGGACCGTTCGACATGGGCGTGGTCTCTGATGGTGTGGCGGCGCTGTTCGATAAAATCGGCCCCGGCATCCTGTTTACACATTCTCAGGGTGGCGGGCCGGGCTGGTTGACGGCGATCAAAAACGACAAGGTCAAAGCCATCGTGGCGTTCGAGCCGGGCAGCAGTTTCATGTTTGCCGAAGGTGAAGTGCCGGCGCCGGTCCCCAGCGCGTTCGACACGGTGCAAGGCGCAGCGGTGCCGATGGAGCAGTTCATGGCGCTGACGCGCATTCCGATTCTGATCCTCTACGGCGACAACATCCCTGAACAGGCCGTCGACCTGCCCGCGCAGGACAGTTGGCGCGCGCGCCTGAAGATGGCCCGCCTGTGGCGTGATGCGGTCAATCGCCACGGCGGCGATGTGCGCCTGATCCATCTGCCGGAGATTGGCATCCACGGCAACACCCACTTCCCCATGTCGGATCTGAACAACGTGCAGATCGCTGACCTGGTGGCGCAATTCCTCAAAGAAAAACAGCTGGATTGACCCGCCCTTCGTTTGAACTGCCGCCCTTTTTATTGCTCAGGAGCTTCACGTGAAAAACACCCTCAAAGCCACGCTCATGTCGGCACTGGTCGGCCTCTCGGGCGGCGAAGCCTTGGCCGCCGACTACAAAAAGAACCCGTTTACCCTCGCCTACGACGGCGCGATCAGCAAGAACGAAGCGGGCAAGGTCAACATCCACCCGGTCAGCTACAAGCTCAACGGTCTGGACATCGCCGCCAACGTTTACACCCCGGCCAATTACGACGCGAAAAAGACCTACCCGACCGTGGTCATCGCACACCCCAATGGCGGCGTAAAAGAACAAGTCGCCGGTCTGTATGCCCAGCGCCTGGCCGAACAGGGCTACATCACTATCACCGCCGATGCGGCCTATCAGGGCGCCAGCGGTGGTCAGCCGCGCAGCATCGATAAACCGGCATATCGCATCGAAGACATCCACGGCATGGCCGACTTCATCAGTCAGTTTGCCGGCGTCGATGACAAGCGTCTGGGCCTGCTCGGCATCTGTGGCGGCGGTGGTTATTCGTTGGCGGCGGCGCAAACCGACAAACGCTTCAAATCGCTGGCGACGGTGAGCATGTTCAACTCGGGCCGGGTACGCCGCAACGGCTACAACGACTCGCAAATCGACAGTATCCAGCAACGTCTGCAACAGGCATCAGAAGCCCGCGCGCAAGAAGCGGCCGGCGGCACGGTGTTGTATTCCGGTGATGCCAACCTCACCGATGAGCAGATCGCGAAACTGCCCTTCGAACTGTATCGCCAAGGCTACGAGTACTACTGGAAGACTCACGCGCACCCGAACTCGACCTTCAAATACACCACCAGCAGCCTGATCGACTTGATGCGGTTCGACGCTACCGATCAGATCGAGTTGATCAACCAACCGTTGCTGATGATCGCCGGCAGCAAGGCCGACAGCCTGTACATGACTCAGGATGCGTTCCCCAAAGCCACCGGCACGACCGACAAGGAAGTGTTTATCCTCGACGGCGCCACGCATATCGAAACCTATTGGGTGCCGCGTTATGTCGATGCGGCGATCGGCAAACTGAGCGAGTTCTACGCACGCACCCTGTGATGAGCGCTTTGAGGGTCGCGCATCCGTGCGCGACCTGCTTACATGGATTAATCCCGCGCCCCTCATGAGAGGTTCTCATCAATGTCCCGCGCCAACCTCAACGACCTGCAAGCCTTCGTGGTCATCACTCGCGAAGGCAGTTTTACCCGCGCTGCCGCGCAACTGGGCGTTTCGCAGTCGGCGTTGAGCCACACCATGCGTGCACTGGAAAGCCGACTGGGTGTGCGCCTGCTGACGCGAACGACGCGCAGTGTTTCCCCGACCGAGGCCGGTCAACGCTTGTATCAATCGATGGCGCCACGCTTTGACGAGATCGAACTGGAACTGGCCGCGGTCAGCGAGTTTCGTGACACCCCGGCCGGCAATGTGCGTATCCAGGCGTCGGAGCATGCGGCGAACAATATTCTCTGGCCGAAGCTGCTGAAGGTATTGCCCGATTACCCGGACATCAAAGTCGAAATCACCGTCGATTACGCCCTCGCCGACATCGTTGCGCAACGCTATGACGCCGGTGTGCGGCTGGGCGATCAGGTGGCCAAGGACATGATCGCGGTGCCCATCGGTCCGTCGTTGCGTATCGCGGTTGTCGGCTCGCCAGAGTATTTCAACGGCAGGCCAATACCCTTGGAGCCCGGTGATCTGGCCGCGCACAACTGCATCAATCTGCGTCTGCCGACGCATGGCAGCCTGATGCAATGGGATTTCGAAAAGGACGGTCACGAACTCAAGGCGCGCGTTGAAGGGCAATGGACGTTCAACAGCAGTGTGCCGATTCTGCGCGCAGCGGTGGCGGGATGCGGTCTGGGGTTTCTGCCCGAAGACATGGTCGCCGGGAATCTGGCCGACGGCAGTCTGGTGCGGGTGCTGGAGGACTGGTGCCAGCCCTTTGCCGGCTATCATCTTTATTACCCGAATCGTCGTGAGCATTCGTCGGCGTTCGGGGTTGTGGTGGATGCACTGATCTACAAGCCCTAGCGGCGCACCTGCGATCAGCGTCCATACTGGTTTTTTCAATCGTCGGGAATCCGCCATGCCCTCCCCCGAATCCAGCCTGTTGCAGAGCTGGCACGACAACGCTGATGCCTGGATCGAGGTAATCCGCAGCGGCGCCATCGAAAGCCGTCAACAGGTGACCAATCAGGCAATTCTGCTGGCGATCATGGGCCGCCAGCCGCAGCGTGTGCTGGATCTGGGCTGCGGCGAAGGCTGGTTGTTGCGGGCGCTGGCGGACCTGGGCATTGCTGCGGTGGGTGTGGACGGTGATGCGACGCTGGTTGAAGCGGCGCGTCTGGCCGGTTCTCCAACCGTGCATGTCGCCGACTACGACGCGCTGGTCGAAGCCAAGGTTGATATCGGTTGTGACTTCGATTTGATCTGCGCGAATTTCTCGCTGCTGCATCAGGACATTATTCCTCTACTGGCCGCGATGAATGTGCTGCTGGTTCCCGGTGGTGCGCTGGTGATTCAGACATTGCATCCATGGGCGGCAGCGGCAGGCGATTATCAAGATGGTTGGCGCGAAGAATCGTTCGCCGGGTTCAAAGGCCAGTGGCAGCCGATGCCGTGGTATTTCCGCACGTTGTCGAGCTGGTGCAATGCGCTGGACATGGCCGGCTTCCGCCTGATCAGCCTGCAGGAACCCCAACACCCACAAAGCCCGGTGCCGCAGGCGCTACTCATCGTCGCTGAGCGACGCTGACTCTCAAAAACATCACCATCCCATGTAGGAGTGAGCCTGCTCGCGATAGCGGTGGGTCAGGCAATACAGATTCAAACTGTGCGGACGCCATCGCGAGCAGGCGAAGGCCTACAGGGGATTTGGGTTGACCTTGGATTTTAGATATACCACCGGACAGTGTAGGAGCCGAGCTGTTCCTATAAGGTCAGGCAGCTTGCGGGATCAACCGTGGCCCGCGCAGGCGGTATTGCGCCAGCAGGCGCATGACGTAGCCGATCTTGATCAGGGTCGGGCCGAGGATGGTCAGCGCATGCATCGCTACCAGCAGGGCAATCGGCATGTGACCGTTGTAGAGGTAGGCGCCAAAGATGCCGGCCAGCAACATGATCAGGCCGACGACGAGGACTTTGCTCGACAGATGCAGAACGTGCAGCGGACTTTCGAAGAAGGTGAACATGGTGGCGTACTCCTGATCGGCTCGATGGGTACGTTAAGTACTTCAAATCCTGTGCCAGCTTTTTAAGCCAGTGAAACCGGGCACCCGCACTGCAAAGAGTCAATTTGACACAGAAAGAAACAGGTCATTTTGACTCCACACAAAGTCATTACGACCACATCTCACAAAAATCTCGTAAACGACGGCTAAAAGCAAACCAATATCATTTGCACACTATCCTGCCTTTTGTTTTAATCGCGACCCATTCCCATTTAGACCGGTCACGGTCGTTCTGGACGCTTGCTCTAATGACGGTCGCCGACTCCTCACTTGTGCAGAATCTCTACCTCAGCCACCACCGCTGGCTGCACGAGCTATTGCGTCGACGCCTGAGCAACGCAATGGATGCCGCCGACCTCGCCCATGACACCTTCATCCGCGTGCTCAAGCGCCCGCAAATCTTCATTGATGAGGTTCACGAGCGCTCACATCTGGCAACCATTGCCCGCGGTTTGTGCGTCGATCACTGGCGCCGTCGGCAACTGGAACAGACCTGGCTGGACACCCTCGCCAGCCGCCCGCCAGCCTTGCAGCCCTCCCCCGAGCAGCAGGCGATCATCGTTGAAACCCTGCACGAGGTAGATGCCATGCTTCAGCGTCTGCCACAGCGGGTCAGTGAGGCGTTCATTCTTGCGCAGTTGCACGGCATGCCTTACCGATTGATCGCCGAACAGATCGGCGTCAGCGAGCGGATGATCAAAAAATACCTCGCCCAAGCGATGATGCATTGCGCGATTCTTGAGGCCGAACTCGACGGCCTGCTGATTGAGTAACGCCATGAACAAACTCAGCCACGCCAGCCTTGAGCAGGCGGCGCACTGGTACGTGCAATTGCATGACGCGCCGGTCGCCGATCAGGAACAGCTGCGCTGGCAGGCATGGCTGGCACAAAGCCCTGAGCATCAGGCGGCCTGGAGCTATGTCGAACGCGTCGGCCAAAGGTTCGCGCCACTGCAAAGCGACAGCGAAACTCACGCCATCAGCCACGCCTTGCGGACCAGCAGTCGCGCCTCGATCAGTCGCCGACAATCGCTCAAGGGCCTGTTGATTATTGCCGCGACCGGGCTGACCGGTTTGGCCGCCTGGCGCAGCACACCGCTGATCGAACGGCTGAGTGCCGACCTGTCGACCGGCACTGGCGAAACCCGCGAAACGACACTGAGCGATGGCAGCCGGATCTGGCTCAATGCGTTGAGCACGCTGAATGTGCATTTCGACGCGACGCGCCGCTTGCTGCTGCTGCGCGCCGGCGAAGTGCTGATCGACACCGCCAGGGATCCAGGCCGGGCTTTTCTGGTGGACACCGAACATGGCCGGATGCGTGCATTGGGCACGCGCTTCAGCGTCTGCCAGAACGATCGCAACACCCTGCTCAACGTCTATGAAGGCGCTGTCGAAGTACGCAACCAGCAAGGCCAGACTCAAGTGGTTGAGGCCGGCCAGCAATTGACATTCAGCATGGCTCGATTGGGTACCGCAACCACGGCCAGCCCGTCACGCGAAGCTTGGCGCCAAGGGCTGTTGCTGGCGGATAACCTGCCGCTGGGTGAGCTGATCGAAGAGCTCAGCCGCTACCGTCCAGGGCATTTGCATTGCGATCCGGCCGTGGCCGACTTACCAGTGATGGGTTCGTTCCCGCTCAAGGATACCGATCAGGCCTTGCGCCTGCTCGAAGCGGCATTGCCGATTCGCGTCGACAAGACTTTCAACTGGTGGGTTAGCGTCGGACCGAAAACCTGAGGTTTTTTTCACTTCACGGTTCCCTTTTCGCGCGTTCATTCGGTTAACCCATAACAGCCCGCACTTCGTTGCTCGCGCCCCGGAAAACTGCATGTTGCGCTGCCCCCTCGCCCGCCCCCGTTTCGCCTTGGCCTTGGCATTTGCCGTGCCAGGGCTGAGTGCGTCGATTGCGCAAGCAGAGGCGCAGAAGCAGCATTATTCGGTCGCTGCCGGCTCACTGGCTTCAGCGCTTAACCGCTTCGCGCAACAGAGCGGCGTGTTCATCGCCGGCCACAACGACTTGGCCGCCGACAAGCGCAGCCCCGGTCTTCACGGCGAATACTCCGCGCAACAAGCCCTGAAAATTCTTCTCAAGGGCAGCGGCCTGCAAGCCCAGCCACAAAGTGGCGGCGGTTATGTCTTGCGCAGCGCCGCCACTGCAGAACCGCTGCAACTGGACGCCACCACCATCAACGGCAAAACCCTCGGCGCCATCAGCGAAGACACCCACGCCTACACCACCGACCAGACCTCTTCCGCCACCGGCCTGGCGCTGTCCCTGCGCGAAACCCCGCAATCGGTCACCGTGATCACTCGCCAGCAACTCGACGATCAAGGCGCCACCGGCATCGCCGACGTGCTGCGCCGCGCGCCGGGCATCAGCGTGCAGAACTACGACAGCGAGCGTTGGGAGTTTTCCAGCCGTGGTGCGCCGATCACCAATTTCCAGTACGACGGGGTCAATACCGACTACGACGGCGTCTACGATTACGGCACCACCAGCACCGACATGGCGACCTTCGACCGGGTCGAAATCATCAAGGGAGCCACTGGCTTGATGACCGGTTCAGGCGATCCCTCCGCCACGGTCAATCTGATCCGCAAACGCCCGACGCAAGCTTTCAAGGCATCACTGAGCGGCAGCGTCGGCTCATGGGACAACTACCGCAGCGAGACCGACGTCTCCGGCCCGTTAACCACGAGCGGCAACCTGCGTGCGCGCTTCGTTGGCGTCCATCAGGAACGCAGCGCCCACGCCGATCATTACCAGAACAGCAAGGACATCGCCTACGCCATCGTCGAAGCCGACCTGACCCCGGACACCCTGCTGACCCTTGGTTTCGATCAGCAGAACACTCGCTCACGCGGCGCCAGCTGGACCGGTTTCCCAATGTTCTACAGCGACGGTACGCGGACGAATTTCTCGCGCTCGTTCAACCCGGCGACCGACTGGAGCCGCAGGGATTTCAGCAATCAGACGCTGTTCGCCGCCCTCACCCGGCAACTGCAAAGCGACTGGACGCTGAAGCTCAGCTACGACCGCAAACACCGCGAGCACGACACCCTGCTCGGCTCCGCCAGTGGCGGCAATCCGGATCCGCTGACGGGCGACGGCATGTTCCTGTACATGGGCAAATTCAAGGGTGACGAAGTGCAGGACAATATCGATCTCAACCTCGGCGGGCCGTTCAGCCTGTTCGGGCGCGAGCATCAGATGATCGTCGGGTTCATGTCGATGAACACCCGTCAGGACAACCCGGTGTACGGCTCGGTTTATCCGGCGCTGAACGCCAGCATTTTCGACTGGCACGGCGAGTTCGCCAAACCCGACATCCCGCAGATCGGCACCGACGCCATCAGCCAACGCCAGACCGGCGCGTACGTATCGACGCGCTTGAAGGCCAGCGACGATCTGGCGCTGATCCTCGGCGCACGTATCAGCGATTTCAGCGCCAGCGACCACCTCGACTATCACGACCCGAACACCGCCAATGTCCGCGAGGGCTATCGCCAGACCGGCGTGGTCACACCCTACGCCGGCGCGGTCTACGACCTCGACGACACGTACTCGCTGTACACCAGCTACACGCGCATCTATCAACCGCAACTGAGCAAGGACGCCGCGCGCCAGTTGCTCGACCCGGTGCAAGGCGACAGCTATGAAGCGGGGATAAAAGCCGAATACTTCGAGGGCCGGCTCAACGCCAGTCTTGCCGTGTTCCGCATCGAGCAGGACAACGTCGCCGAGCAGGTCAGCGGCTTCGACACGCAGGCCGTGTACCGCGCCGTAGAGGGTGCGACTACCAAAGGTTTCGAATTCGAAGTGGCCGGCGAAATCGCTGAGGGCTGGAACCTCTCCGCCGGCTATGCCTACAACCACACCCGCGATGCCGAGGGCAATCCGGTTTATGCATCGATCCTGCAAACCACCGCGCCGGAGCAGTTGGTGCGACTGTTCAGCAGCTATCGCCTGCCTGACGCCTGGCAAAATCTGACGCTGGGTGGCGGCGTGAGTTGGCAGAGTCAGTTCTTCGGCAATGTGTTCCAGCCTGCAGCAGGCCAGAACGTACGCATCACTCAGGACAGCTATTACCTGGTCGATGCCATGGCACGCTACCGCTTCAGCGAGCACCTGAGCACTACGCTCAATGTTAAAAACCTCTTCGACAAGACCTACTACACCGGGCTTGGCAACTTCGGCACCGGGTTCTATGGCGAACCGCGCAGCCTGCAACTGACTGCGCGCTGGGATTTCTGATGAGCCGGCAACTTGTCGATCTACGGCGCAGCCAGTCGACCAAGGACTGTCTACGCTGATAGTCCAGCGTGTCTGACCTGCCGAGGATAACTGCCATGCAACGCTTTCAAAAACTCACGCCCTGCCTGTGGTTCGATGATCAGGCCGAAGCGGCGGCGAAGTTCTACTGCTCGATCTTCGATCACTCGAAAATCACCGGACTGACCCACTACAGCAAGGTCGGTCAGGAATTTCACGGCAAGCCGGAAGGTGCGGTGATGACCGTCAGTTTCGAGCTGGATGGCCAGACTTTCACCGGGCTCAACGGTGGGCCGATGTTCAAGTTCAGCGAGGCGATCTCGTTTCAGGTCAATTGCCAGAATCAGGAAGAAGTCGACCACTTCTGGGGCAACCTGTCCGAGGGTGGCCCGGTCGAAGCCCAGCAATGCGGCTGGCTCAAGGACAAATTCGGCGTGTCGTGGCAGATCGTACCGGTGGCGTTCATGCACATGATGCTGGACGCCGACACCAGCAAGTCGCAGCGGGCGATGCAGGCCATGTTCAAGATGAAAAAACTCGACATCGCCGAACTGGAACGAGCCTTTGCCGGCCAGAGCTAATACACTCGGGCGCTGGCCTGCCGGGAATAATCACAATGAAACACGCTGCCGCCAAAAACCCTGAAAAAGCCCCGCGCTTCTGGCGCGACGACGCCCTGCCCTTCATCGAAGCGCGGGCCATCGCCGATGGCCGCGAAGTCTGTTACGCCCGCCATTCCCACGCGCACTTCTCGATTGGTGCGATTACTGCCGGGCGCAGTACTTACGTGCACGAGCATGCGCAATTCGAGGTGGCGGCAGGGACGGTGGTGTTGATGAACCCCGGCGATGTGCACGCCTGCAATCCGATTGATGATCAGCCGTGGTCGTACGTGATGTTGTATGTCGAGACGCCGTGGCTGACGGATTTGCAGCATCAGTCGGGCTTTGCCAAGGATCTGGAATTTCGACCGTTCTCTGCCACGCACCTGCAGGATGCAGCGCTGTTTCACGACTTGATCGCGCTTTACCAAGTGCTGATCGACGAGCAACAGGATGTACTACGCAAGCAGAGCGCAGCGGTGGAGTTTTTCAGCGATCTGCAACTGCACCTGAACCCTGCCGGGCAAGCGTTGCGCGAACCTAATTTCAAACTTGAGCGCGCCGCAGATTTCATCCGCGAACATTGCACCGACCTGCTCAGCCTCGATGACATCTGCGTCGCAGCGCAGCTGTCACCGTCGTACCTGATCCGCGCGTTCAAGCAGCATTACGGCATGACCCCGCATGCGTTTCTGGTCAATCAGCGCATCCAGTTCGCCCGCGAACGCCTGCGCAGCGGACAATTGATTGCCGATGTGGCGCTGGCGGCCGGGTTTGCCGATCAGGCGCACTTTCAGCGGGCCTTCAAACAGCATCTGGCCGCAACACCTGGGCAATATCGCGGCTGACCGATCCGCCACAAAGGTTGTGGCAGGTCAGGTGAACAGCAGGTAGATCGCACTGACAGCCAGCAACAGCGCCATGCTCCGATTGAACCAGCGCATCCCCGCCGCGTTGCTCAGATACCCACGCAAAAACGTCCCGGCATACACCCAGCAGCCGACCGACACATAGCAAATCACCAGATACACCGCCGCAAACTGCCAGACCAGCTGCGCCTCGCCATCCGCCACGAACGCGCCCATCCCCGCCACGCAGGCCAGCCACGCTTTCGGATTGAGCCACTGCATCACCGCGCCGTACAGCATCGACGGCGCCCGCGCGGCATCCTTGGCGTTCAATTGCCCGTCGTCAGTGGCCAGTTTCCAGGCCATGAACAGCAGAAACGCCACCCCGGCCAGTTGCACCACGCGGGTCATGAACGGCCACAGTTGCAGAACCTCGTGCAGGCCCAGGCCCATCAACACCAGCAACAACACAAACCCCAATGTTGCCCCGGCGACATGCCGCTGGCTGGCGCGGAAGCCGAACTGCGCCCCCGAACTCAACGCCACGATATTCACCGGCCCCGGCGTGATCGACGCCGCCAACGCAAACGCCGCCATCGAAACAATCAGACTCATCGCACACCTGCTTCAAATCGAGGAACAAGGTGCTCACGGTATCGAGCGCCCAATCCCCGGTATTGAAGAAAATGCCCCTGTGATCTGATCGTTCCCACGCTCTGCGTGGGAATGTAGCCCGGGACGCTCCGCGTCCCTTCCAGAGCCGAACGCAGAGCGTCCGTTGAGGCATTCCCACGCGGAGCGTGGGAACGATCAAAAGAAAATGCCCCTGTGATCCTGATCGTTCCCACGCTCTGCGTGGGAATGTAGCCCGGAACGCTCCGCGTCCCTTCCAGAGCCGAACGCAGAGCGTACGTTGAGGCATTCCCACGCGGAGCGGGGGAACGATCAGATCAACAGATCGCATCCTGCGGCAGCTCCTGCAGGGGTCAGTCGAGGCGTGGCACGGTGAAGCGGAATTCGCTGCCCTGCCCCGGCTCACTCTCGGCGACGATCCGGCCGCCGTGGGCTTCGACGATGCCTTGGGTGATGTACAAACCTAAGCCGGTGCCGTTGGGATTGCCTTCCTTTACCGTCCAGTAACGGTCGAACACGTGCGGCAGGTGCTCTTTGGGGATGCCTTCGCCGCTGTCACGCACGGTGAAAACGATTTCATCGCCGACTGATTTGGCATGCACGCCGACGGTGCCCAGGCGCGGGGTGAACTTGATCGCGTTGCCGACCAGATTCGACAGCACTTGAAACAGCCGCTCCGGATCGGCGTGAATGCGCAAATCGGGATCAGCGGCAAAGGAAATGCTGATGTCCTTGTCCAGCGCCAGCGGTGCGAGCAGCGCCTGCGCTTCCTCGAACATCTGCCCGACGTCGAGTTTCTGCGGGGTGATGGAGTAGCGCCCGGCGTCAATCTTCGAGGTGTCGAGCAAGTCTTCGAGCAGCGTGTTCATGCGCCCGGCCGCCTGCTGCATGGTGTCGATCGCGGTGGAGATGCGCCGCGAGGTGTGCGGCCCATCGGAGCTGAACGCCTTCTGCAGCATGCCGCAGAGCATCGAGATCACGGTCATCGGGTTGCGCAGGTCGTGGGAGACCACCGCCACCAGTTCATCGCGGGCTCGCACGGCTTCCTGTTCGCGGCACACCTGGCGCGCCAGATCGTTTTCCAGCGCCGAACGACGCAGGTCGTTGGCGGCGAACAGATCGCCATGGCTCCACTTGGTGGAGATGCCGGCCATCTCGACTTTCCAGATTTCAAACGAGGTGCGCGGGCGCAGGCGCAAGCCGGCGTCGGAGTTTTCCAGGTCCAGTGGCTTGCGCGGATCACCGCTCCAGTTGATGTTCTCTTTGACCTCGGGGCGGAACCACAGCACGCCGTTGTCGACCGGTTTGGGCAGGCTCATGGCAAGCACGCCACTGGCCACTTGCTGATACTCCGCGGCCGGTGGATACACGCTGGCCAGATTATGACTGGCGAACACCGGCTCGCCGCTGTCCTGCAGCCACTTGTGCAGGGCGCGGATCTGCGCAGGCTCCGGGCAGTTGCCGTAACGGTGCAATTGGTTGTCTTCAATGATCGCGATACCGCCGGCGTTGTTCAGCGCCATAAGCACTTGCGGCTGGTTGGCCAGGCCATCGAAAACGTTTTGCGGCGAATCGATCATCGCTTGATTGAGCAGAGCCAGCGCCTCGACTTTTTCTTCACGCTGACGGCTGATTTCCAGCGCTTCCATCGCGCTGATCTGCAGCGACAGTACCTGGCCGATGGTCTGGCACGCCGCGCGCAATTCATGCGGCACGTGCAGCGGCTGACGGTTGCCGCAACTGATCAGGCCCCAGAGCTTGTCGCCCTTGAGCAGCGAGATACTCATCGACGAAAGCACGCCCATGTTCTTCATGTACTGACAGTGGATCGGCGACACGCTGCGCAGGGTGGCAAAACTCAAATCCAGCGGTGTGTCGGTGTCCGGGCGCAGCTTCGGCAGCAACGGCACTGGCTGGTAATCGGCATTGGGGATGATCCGCAGCCAATTGGTCCGATACAACTCGCGGGCCTGCTCGGGAATGTCCGAGGCTGGAAAGAACAGACCGTTGAACACTTCCATCGACGGGTCGGACGCTTCGGCGATCACCTGGCCGTGTCCCTCCTCTTCGAAGCGATAGATCAGCACCCGGTCGTAACCGGTCATGGCCTGGATTTCCTTGACGCTGATGTCGTACAGCGCCTGCAACGAGGTGGCCGCGTGCAGACGCTGGAGCATGCGCCCCAGATGGGTCTGGTTGCCGGCGACATTGCGTGGCTGGAAGTTTTCGACGTGGATTTCCAGCTCCAGAATCAGCACGCCCTGATGCCGGTGCAGCAAGCCATCGAACGCCGTGTCATTGAGGCGAAAGTGCAGCGGCGGCGTGTCGGACAATGCCGGTTGCAGCAAGGCCTCGCGCACTTGCGCGGCCTCGGCGTCGCCGATCAGTTGCGCCAGTGGCTGGCCGATCAGTCCGAGCGGCTCACTTTCCAGCAGGGTTGCAACGTTGGCGCTGACCTGAACGATCTCCAGCGCAGGCTCACTCAGGGTCAGCAGCAAACCGTGGGGCTGTATCGCGCCCGGGAAGCGAATCGGCTCGTCGGCACAGTTGGCCAGCAGTTCTTCAAAGGCTTCTTTGTCTTGCGGGGTCATGCCAGTACCTCCCGGCTTTCGAGCCAGCGCTCGAAACAGCTGAATGTGGTGTGTGCGGCCGCAACCACGGCCTTGCGCTCGTCCGCATCCATCGGTCGACGGCTCAGGTATTCAATGAAATCGCGCCAGCAGCGGCCAGTGGCGGCGCCATAGATATCGAGAAACGCCGCGCCATTGTCGGCTTCCAGGCCGAGTCGGCTGGCGATTTCCCGGCGCAGGATCTGCCCGCCCAGCGTCGCACCTTCGAGCACATACAGTATGCCGAGGCAGCAAGCCGCGGAATTGATCAGGGGCAAGTCTTCACACTGTGGCAGACGTGCCAGCGCCTCGCTGCTCAAGCCCAGGGCATGCAGGTCGGCGCGCAAGGTTGGCGCCTTGAGTCGTGGCGTCAGATCAAAATCAGTGGGAATCGCGCCACTGCTCAGCAGCGCGTCTTCCAGCGGTAGATAGAAGCCGTAATAAGCCTGCATCAACTGCACAAATGCTGGGGTATCGAGAGTATCGGAGAAAAATGGAAGGCGTTTTTCCAGTGCGATGTGCAGTTCGGCAGTGCCGGCCCGCAGATCTTGCAGCACCGGTGGCACATAAACTTCACGGGCCTTTGCTTGCATGTAGATCGCTCTTGGTGGGGCCGCCTGGGGCCGTGCGGGATGTTTGAAACAGGGAGCAGAAACAGGGAGCAAATGGTACACGGCAATCGGTATTTCTGACCGGCTGGATAACTTTTTCTGACGAAACCCTCGCCCTCTGACTGTTTCAGAGTTGCGCCGTCAGCAAAAAGTTCGACGGCGTTGTCCTGCACAGCCGGGCGCTGTACCGCGACAGCGGGGCCTGACTGTATGGGTCTGGCGGCGCGTGGGCTGTGATAAAAATGGCCTTCTCGTTTCTGGAGTGCCGTCATGGATCTCGCCACCCTCAGCCTGTTTCTCCCGGCCTGCTTCGCTCTGAACATGGCCCCCGGCCCGAATAACCTGCTGTCGGTGAGCAACGCTACCCGCTACGGTTTTCGCCGCGCCTGCACGGCGGGCATCGGGCGTATTCTGGCGTTTGCCGGGATGATCGCGCTGGCCGGCGCCGGTCTGTCGGTGGTGTTGCAGACGTCGGAATGGCTGTTCCATGCGATCAAGATCATTGGCGCCGCGTACTTGCTGTATCTGGCCTGGCAACTATGGCGGGCCGATCCGCAGGCCGAGCAGCACGTGACGGGGGCGACCGTTGGCTTCTTCGCCTTGGCGCGACAGGAGTTTCTGGTGGCGGCCGGCAACCCGAAAGCGATTTTGCTGTTCACCGCATTTCTGCCGCAGTTCGTCGATCCGGCCCGACCGGTGCCGGCACAATTCGCCGTACTGGGTGTGCTGTTCCTGCTGCTGGAATGGATCGCCATCAGCGCTTATGCCTGGATGGGCCTGCACATGCGCCGCTGGTTCGCCGAGCCGCGCGGCAAACGGATATTCAATCGTTGCTGCGCGGGGCTGCTGTCGGCGGCGGCTTCGGTATTGTTGATGGCCAAACGCGCTTAAGCCTCGGGCGGCCCTTTGAGTTCGACCTGATTGCCATCCGGGTCGAAGCAATACAGCGACAAACCTTTACCCTCGGCGCCGAAGCGTGACTCGGCTTTGGCAACGCTCAGACCAAAGGACTGCAAATGTGCGCTCAGCAGCGCTTCATCGAAAGGCTCGATGCGCAGGCAGAAGTGATCGACGTTGCGCCGCTCGGCACCGGCCGCCCCGCCGCCCTTGCGGCCGAGTTCGCCTTGCAGGTCGACGAGATCAATCATCGAGCTGCCCGCGCGCAGATGGATCAGCCCCAGCGGTTCGTTGCGCTTGACCACCTCGGCACCGAACACCTGACCGTAAAACTCGATGCTGCGCTGCAGGTCTTGCACACGCAGAACAATGTGATCAATACGCTGAATGGAAAACGGATGCATAAACCCGATACCTCACAATCTCTGTAGGAGCTGCCGAAGGCTGCGATCTTTTGACTTTGATTTATACAAACAAGATCAAAAGATCGCAGCCTTCGGCAGCTCCTACACGGTAGTTCAGGGGTAATGGAAATTCACTGTCGATTTTTCGGTGGAGCCATCGAGAATCTGCTTTTACAGTCATGCCATGAACATACAAACCGCTGTCCTGCCGCCCCACGCCGAAATGGTTCGCGCCATGCTCGAACGCGACACTGCCTATGAAGGCGTGTTCTTCACGGCCGTGAAAACCACCGGGATCTTCTGCCGCCCCAGTTGCACGGCGCGCAAGCCGAAACCGGAGAACGTCGAGTTCTTTGCGCACGCCGATGAATGCCTGACCGCCGGTTATCGCGCCTGCCTGCGCTGCAAACCGCTGGACGCCGCGGCCATCGCCCCGGATTGGGTGCAGCGCCTGCTCAACGCTGTGGACGCCGACCCGGAGCTGCGCTGGAGCGATGCGCAATTGCTCGCCGCAGGCATCGAACCGCTGAAGTTGCGGCGCTGGTTCAAGCAGCATTTCGGCATGACCTTCCACGCCTGGCTGCGTACCCGGCGGCTGGGCATGGCGCTGGGCGGGATCAGACAAGGCACCTCGATTGATCACGCCGCGTTCGACTCGGGCTATGACTCGCTCAGTGGTTTTCGCGACGCTTTCCAGAAGTCGTTCCACATCACACCGGGCCGTGCCGAACAGAGCGAGCCGCTGCTGTTCACCCGGCTGACCACGCCGCTGGGGCCGATGATCGCCATGGCCGAACGCCGAGGATTGGTGTTGCTGGAGTTTCTTGATCGACCGGCGCTGACCGGCGAAGTTGAAGCATTGCAGAGCCGCTATGGCTACGCGGTCGCGCCAGGGCATAACGCACACCTGCAGCAGATCGAAAAAGAACTGACGGCCTACTTCGCCGGCAAACTGAACGTATTCACGGTGCCATTGCATTTGCCCGGCAGCGAATTTTCCCGACAGGTATGGGCGGCCCTGCTGCAAATCCCTTACGGTCACACCAGCACTTATGGCGCCATCGCCGCCGGGTTGGGCAAACCCGGCGCGAGTCGCGCGGTCGGGCTGGCCAACGGGCACAATCGGCTGTCGATTGTCGTGCCGTGTCATCGGGTGATTGGCGCGGACGGCGCGCTGACCGGCTATGGTGGAGGACAACCGCGCAAGGCATTCTTGCTGAGGCTGGAAAACGCCGCGCTGCAGCTCACTCAACCATTGGCTTTCTGACGACTTTTGCCCCATCAACAACAAGGAATTTCGATGAGCACGCTCGACACTCGCTTTCACCAGTTGCACCAGCAAGGCCTGTTGATGCTGACCAACGTCGCCGACGCCACTGGCGCGCGACTGGTCGAACAGCTCGGTGGTCAGGCCGTCGCCACCAGCAGCGCCGCCGTGGCCTGGGCCCACGGTTACCCGGACGGCAACACGCTGCCCCTCGAACGGCTGGTGTCGACGGTGGAATCCATCGCCCGGGTCATCAGCGTGCCGCTGACCGTCGACGTCGAGGCCGGGTATTCCGATGACCTCGTGCGGGTCGCCGAGGTGCTCGATGCGGTCATTGCGGCGGGCGCGGTTGGCATCAATATCGAAGACGGCGCGCAAACGCCGGAGCTGCTCGCGCGCAAGATCGAGGTGGCGCGGCAAGTCGCCGACAAACGCGCGGTCAAACTGTTCATCAACGCGCGCACCGATGTCTATCTGAAAGGCCTGGTGCCGGCTGAAGACCGCGTCGCCGAAACCCTGCGCCGTGCCGCGCTGTATCAGGCCGCCGGTGCCGATGGCTTGTTCGCCGCCGGGGTCACCTCGGGCTACGAAATCGAAGCGATCTGCAAAGGCACGACGCTGCCGGTCAACGTGCTCGGCTTCGCCTGTCTGCCCTCGCCCGCCGAACTGCAAGCCTTGGGTGTGCGCCGCCTGAGCGCCGGCTCCGGCATCGCCGAGTTCCTCTACGGTGCGATGGGCGGGCTGGTGAAAAGCTTCCTTGCCAGCGGCAAACTCGACACCCACGACCTCAAGGCCTTCACCTACGGCGAAGTCAACGGCTTGCTGAAATAGCATGCCCGACGCCTATCAAGCGGCCAGCGCATACCTCGCCAGCCTCGACTCCGACTGGCAGCGGCACATTGCAGCGGTCGGCCCGTGCCTGCACCAACCGCACCCGGCGCGCGATCCGTACGAGTCGCTGGTGCGGGCGATTGCCTATCAGCAGCTGCATGCCAAGGCCGGGGATGCGATTGTCGGGCGGCTGGTGGGGCTGTTTCCGTCGCAGTCATTTCCACGGCCGGAACAAATCCTCGCGACCGACTTTGAACGAATGCGCAGTTGTGGGTTTTCAGCAGGCAAGATTGCCACGATTCAAGGGATCGCCCAGGCGACGCTTGACGGCGTGGTGCCGGATTACGCCACGGCATTGGCGATGGACGATGAAACGCTGATCGAACGCTTGATCGGCCTGCGCGGGGTCGGCCGCTGGACCGTCGAGATGCTGTTGATCTACAGCCTTGAGCGCATGGATATCCTGCCGGCCGATGACTTTGGTGTGCGTGAAGGCTATCGGCGGCTGAAGGGGCTGGAGGTGCAGCCGACGCGCAAGCAGATGATCGAGATCGGGTTGAAGTGGAGCCCGTTCAGAACCGTCGCCGCCTGGTACCTTTGGCGCGTTGCCAAGACTTAGACCGCGTTATCGTTGATCGCTGGCAAGCCAGCTCCCACAGGTTTTTTGCTACACCGAACCCTGTAGGAGTGAGCCTGCTCGCGATGAGGCCAGTCCAGTCAACATCCCCATCGACTGAACCACCGCCATCGCGAGCAGGCTCACTCCTACAGGGTTCAGGGGTGGGTCAGATGGCATCGATTCACACTGTGCTGAAAACCCAAACATGTAGGAGCTGCCGCAGGCTGCGATCTTTTGATTTTGAGATCAAGATCAAAAGATCGCAGCCTGCGGCAGCTCCTACAGAGGCAAATGGGGGTTAGAGACCGGACTTCAACCGGCTGAAGGCGCGGATCAACGCGCGATTGAAGGCTTTGCCGTTGTCGTTTTTGCTGTACAGCGTGGCCCTGACGTCGGCCGAGGGGTAGGTCCCCGGATCATTGCGGATCGCTGCATCGACCAGACCATCCGCCGCGGTGATCGCATTGGCGTAGTGAATGGTGTCGGTGATCGGCGCCATGACTTCCGGCGTCATCAAGTAATCCATCAGCGCTAGCCCGGCCTGCGCGTGCGGGGCGTCCTTGGGAATGACCATCGCGTCAAACCAGATCAACGTGCCCTCTTTCGGAATCCGGTAACTGAGTTTGAACGGCTTGTTCGCCGCCTGCGCCTGCCCTGCCGCAATCGCCACGTTGCCGTTCCACGACATCGCCACACAGGTATTGCCGTTGGCCAGATCGCTGATGTTCAAATCATTGTCGAAGTAGCGAATGTACGGGCGGATCTTCGCCAGTTGCTGCTCGGCGAGTTTCAGGTCGTCAAGGTTCTGCCGGTTGATGTCCAGGCCCATGTACTTCATGACCGCCGCAAAAACCTCGTTCGGATCATTGAGCAGACTCACCCCGCAATCGGCAAATTTCGCCACCACCGCCGGATCGAACAACATCGCCCAGCTGTCCTTCGGCGCATCGGGCAAGCGCTTTTTGACGGCCTCCTCCTGATAGCCCACACCCGTGGTGCCCCACGCGTAGATCCCGGCGTAACGATTGCCCGGATCGAACACCGCCATGTGCTGACGGAATTCCTCACCGACGCCGGCGAAATGCGGCACCCGCGCCTTGTCCAGCGGCTGAATCGCACCGCTTTCGATGGCTCGCGACAGGTGCTGGCCTGCGGTCAGCACCAGATCGTAGCCACTGCGCCCGGTGAGCAGTTTGGTCTCGACGGTTTCCAGTGAATCAAAGTGATCGGCGACCACATGAATACCGGTTTTCGCCTCGAAGTTTTTCAAGGTATCCGGGGCCAGGTACTCGCCCCAGATGTACAAGTTGACCACCGGTTTCGCGGTGTCGGCGGCCTGCACACACAAGGGTGCAAGCACCAGCAATAACGCTTGAGTCAGTTTGTGCAGGCGCATGGTCACGCTCCCTTCTTGTGGACAGGCGTGCCGGCGTATTGCGGCATGGTGATGCACGCGACGTTACCGCCGCCGAGGAGAATTTCCCGGGAGTTTTCGATGCCGACGATCTTGTGTTGCGGGAACAGTTCGGCCAGCGTCGCCATCGCGACTTTGTCCTGACGATCGCCAAACAGCGGCACCACGATCGAGCTGTTGCCGGCGTAATAGTTGATATACGACGCGCAGATTTTCGTGCCGGCCTGACGGGTGTGGGTGCTGTCTTGCTGGTCGAGGCCTTCGGCTTCCTCGGCGGTCCATTCGAGCACGTCCGGTTGCGGCAGTTTGTGCACGGTCAACTCGCGCCCACGGCTGTCGCGGGTGCTGCGCAGAATGTCGTAGGCCTCTTGGTAGATTTCCCACTGAGGATCGTCGCGGTTGTCGGTCCATTGCAGTACCACTTCGCCGGGACGGACGAAACAGGCGAGGTCGTCGACGTGGCCATCGGTTTCGTCGAATTTGCAGCCGCGCGGCAGCCAGATGACTTGTTCGGCGCCGAGAAAATCGGTGAGCCTGCGAGTGACTTCGTCCTTGCCCAAGTGCTGGTTGCGGTTGCGGTTGAGCAGGCATTGTTCGGTGGTGAGGATGCTGCCCTGACCGTCGCTCTGAATGCCGCCAAGCTCGGCAATCAACGGTGCGCGGTAGCGGTCGAAGCGCTCGATTTCGAGGATCTTGCTGGCAATCTGGTCGTCCTTGTCCCACGGGTAGTAGAGGCCGCCGTCAAGACCGCCATAAGCATTGAACTCGAAATCGACGCCGCGTACTTCGCCGCTCTGGTCGTTGATCACAAAGCACGGGCCGCTGTCGCGGAACCAGGTGTCGTTGCAGGTCATTTCCACGACGCGCACTTGCGGCGGCAACTGCCGCCGGGCCGTGGCAAATTGCGCGGCAGAGGCGCAAACGGTGACCGGTTCGCTGTGGGAGATGGCGGTGACGATCTGCACCCAGACTTTCTGCGCCGGCTTGGCGCCGTTGCGCCAGACGTCGGTGCGCTCCGGCCAGCCGAGCCAGCAGCCGGACTTGGTTTCGAATTCGCCGGGCAGACGGAAGCCGTCGTGTTTAGGGGTGGAGTCGAGCAAACGTGCCATGGTCAAACCTCGTCTTCGCGATAGGAATGACCACAAGGTACGGGCGTTGGCGGCGGGCTCGCCAACGATGATTATTGCGGAACAGTTGAATTCAACTCATCAATCAGCCAGCTGATCGTTGAACCACTCAAGCATCTGAGCAACGGCCGGACGCTCCATCCGCACGCGTTCACACACCAGCGCGTATTGGCCGAGCGCGGTCATGCTCCAGGGGAACGGCCGCACCAACCGCCCGCTCTGCAAGTCCTCCTGCGCGGTGAGGTTGTCACCCATCGCCACGCCCTGCCCTTGCGCCGCGGCTTCCAGCGCCAGACCTGCATGGGCGAAATACAACTGACGCTGCGGGCGTTGATCGCCGGCGTGACTGGTCAGCCAGGCGGTCCAGGTCTTGCCGTCCTGGTCGTCGTGCAGCAGGCAGTGGCGGGCCAGATCCTTCGGGGTTTTCAATGTGCCCTGGTTGAACAGGCCGGGGCTGCACACCGGGAAGAACTGCAGCGCCGGCAAGGGCCGCACGAAATAAGCGCTGCTGTCGGCCGGGCCGGTGCCGTAGGTGATCGCCAGATCGATGTCTTCACCGGGGGCGCTGGCGTCGATCGGTTGTTCGTAGAGGTGCAAGGTGATGTGCGGGTAGCGCGCGTAGAAATCGCTGAGACGACTCATCAGCCATTTCTGCGCAAGCTCAGCGGTGACGGCCAGGCGCAATACCGCCAGCGAGGACGGATCGCGCAGTTCATCGCAGGCATCGCCGATCAGTTCGAAGGCTTGTTGCAGGCTCTGCATCAGGCGTCCGGCGGCGATGGTCGGGCGAATCTGCCGGCCTTCGCGGATGAACAGCGAAACGCCGAGCTGTTCTTCGAGCTGGCGGATCTGGTGGCTGACGGCGCTGTCGGTGACGCACAGTTCAGCGGCGGCCCGGCCAAAATGCGCGTGACGGGCGGCGCATTCGAAAGTGCGCAGTGCGGCCAGTGAGGGAAGTCGTCGCATGGGTTTTTGATCCCTGTTTTTAGGGGGACATGCTGACTTGGGGAAGGGTGGGCGTCCAGTGCAACCGCGTTATCGTTTATCGCGAGCAGGCTCACTCCTACAGGGGAATGCATTTCAAATTGTAGGAGTGAGCCTGCTCGCGATGGCGGCAACACATCCACCACAACTCTTCTAGGCTGAACCGAACCCATCCAGCCCATCGGAGGCCCCCGTCATGCACTTAGAAGGCTCCTGCCACTGCGGCGCTGTCACCTTCAGTCTCACCAGCGCCCACCCCTACCCTTATCAACGTTGCTACTGCTCGATCTGCCGCAAGACCCAAGGCGGTGGTGGCTACGCGATCAACCTGGGCGGTGACGCGACCTCGCTCAAGGTTCACGGTCGCAAAAACATCGCCATCTACCACGCGAAGATGAAAGACGAAGGCGACAAGCGTGCCCATCGCAGCAGCGCCGAACGGCATTTCTGCTCATTGTGCGGCAGCGGTCTGTGGCTGTTCAGCCCGCAGTGGCCGGAGCTGATCCATCCATTTGCCTCAGCCATCGATACGCCGCTGCCCGTGCCACCGGAGCACACGCACCTGATGCTTGGCTCGAAAGCGCCGTGGGTTGAGGTCGACGCCAAAGCCAAGGACAAACAATTCGACGTCTACCCCGAAGAATCCCTCGCCCAGTGGCACGAACGCCTCGGCATCAGCACCTGAAAAACGCCCCAATGCAGGAGCTGCCGAAGGCGGCGATCGGTTGATCTTGTTTTTAACAACCAACATCAAAAGATCGCAGCCTGCGGCAGCTCCTACAGGGGGGTTGTGGGGATTTTTGCCGGGGCAGTTCCCTTTTGTGTTTTTCGTTCGGTTAACCCTCAGAAGCACTTCAACGACCGATCGATTTGATGCAAAGGGATCTCCATGCCGTACGTCCGTTTTCGTTTTGCCTTGTGCCCGTTGGCACTGGCGCTGCTGAGCCTCAATGCCCAAGCCGCTGAAACCGCCGCCCTGCAACTGGGCGCCACCAATATTTCTGCCGAGGGTCTCGGCGCCACCACCGAAGACACTCACGCCTACACCACTGGCAGCATGTCCTCGGCCACCGGCCTGCCGTTGTCGATTCGCGAAACGCCGCAATCGGTCACCGTGATCACCCGTCAGCAGATGGACGATCGCGGCGTGCAAAGCGTCGGCGATGCGCTGCGCAACACGCCCGGTGTTTCGACGCAGAAATACGACAGCGACCGCAGCGAATTTTCCGCGCGTGGCCTGGCGATCACCAACTTCCAGTACGACGGCATCAACATCCCGTACGACGGTGTTTACGGCGAGAACCCGAACAACGGAGACGACGCCGCGAGCATCGACCGCGTCGAAATCATCAAGGGCGCGACCGGGTTGATGACCGGTAATGGCGACCCGTCCGCCACAGTCAACCTGATCCGCAAGAAGCCGACCAAGCAATTCAAGGCCTCGATCAGCGGCACCGTCGGCTCGTGGGATGCCTACCGCACCGTCGGCGACATCTCCGGTTCGCTGACCGATTCGGGTAACGTGCGCGGGCGTTTCGTCGGTGCCTACTCCGACCAGAACTCCTACCTTGATCACTACAGCCAGAAAAAAGACCTGTTTTACGGCATCCTCGAAGCGGATCTGAGCGACGACACGCTGCTGACGTTCGGCATCGACAAGTCCAGCACTACCCCGCGCGGCACCTCCTGGACCGGCAATCCGGTGTATTTCGCCGACGGCGGCCGAACCGACTTCCCCCGCCACTTCAATTCCGGCGCTGACTGGAGCCGTCGCGATTTCGACAACATCACCTACTTCGCCTCGCTTGAACATGCGCTGGCCAATGACTGGAAGTTCAAGGTCAGCCTCGATCAGAAAACCACCGACCACGACACACAATTGGCCTCGGCAAGCGGCGGCAATCCGGATCGCGCCAGCGGCGAAGGCATGTTTTTGTATTGGGGTCGCTGGGAAGGTCATCGTGTGCAGAACACGGCTGACGTCAACGTCTCCGGGCCGTTCACCTTGGGCGGACGTGAGCATGAGTTGATTGCCGGCGTGATGACCGCGCATTCGCGCCAGACGGGCTCGACCTACGACACCAGCGCCTTCGCCGAAGTCCCGGGGAGCATTTACGACTGGAGCGGCGACCTGCCGAAACAGGACTTCCCGAAGAATGGTAAATACCAACGTACTCAGAGCCAGAACGGCGTGTATCTGGCCACGCGCTTGCACCCGACCGATGATCTGTCGGTGATTCTCGGCAGTCGTTTGAGCACCTTCAAATACAACGAAGATTATCGTTACAACGCCGGCGCCGGCCTCGACGACACCCATGCCAGCTACAAGGAACACGGCGTGGTCACGCCGTACGCCGGGGTGATTTATGATCTGGACGACACCTATTCGCTGTACGCCAGTTACACCAGCATCTACCAGCCGCAAACCTACAAGGACAGCAACGGTTCGACCCTCGCGCCGGTCGAGGGCGACAGCTACGAGGCCGGCCTTAAAGCCGCATACTTCGACGGTCGCCTGAACGCCAGCCTGGCGTTCTTCCGCATCGAACAGGACGGCGTTGCCGAGTCGATCGGAACCAATGCGGTGACCAACGAAGGCATTTACAAAGCCATCGACGGCGCCACCACCAAAGGCGTGGAACTGGAGCTGGCCGGCGAACTGAGCGACGGCTGGAACGTCTCCGCCGGCTACACCTACGCGCGCAGCCGCGATGCCGACGAGCAGCGCATCTACGGTTATCCGCTGTCGACCACCAAGCCGGAACACGTGGTGCGCACTTTCACCACCTACCGTTTGCCCGGCGTGCTCGACAAAGTCACCGTCGGTGGCGGTGTGAGCTGGCAGAGCGCGTTCTACGGCAAGATCTACAGTGCGCCGGCCGGCGATTACACGCGCATCAAGCAAGGTGGCTACACCCTTGTCGACCTGATGAGCCGCTATCAGTACAACGAGCATCTGAGCTTTACGGTCAACGCCAACAACGTGTTCGACAAGCGCTACCTGACAGGGCTGGGCAACTTCGACACGACGTTCTACGGCGAGCCGCGCAATGTGATGCTGACGACCAAGTGGGATTTCTGATCTTCAGCTGATTTTTTACTGCCTGTGCCGGCCCCATCGCTGACAGGCCAGGCTCCCACAAGGTCTTGCGGCGTTGCCGATACAGTGGCAACACCGACCAACCCTGTGGGAGCTGGCTTGCCAGCGATGGCGGTGGGTCAGTCACAAAATACCGAGCGGACCGGCCTCATCGCTGGCAAGCCAGGCTCCCACAAGGTCTTGCGGCGTTGCCGATACAGTGGCAACACCGACCAACCCTGTGGGAGCTAGCCTGCTGGCGATGGGGCCAGCACGGCCAATATAATTCAATCCAGATGCGCCCAGCTCATCCGAAACGACGCCCCGCCCCACTCCGATTCGCCGACTTCAACCTGCCCACCATGGGACTGCGACACCCGCCGCACCAGCGCCAGGCCCAAACCAAACCCGCCGGTACGCCGATCCCGGCTGGCATCCAGCCGAGAAAATGGCTCGAAAATCTTCTCCCGCCCTTCCAGCGGCACGCCCGGTCCGTCGTCGTTGACGCGCACTTCGTAATAATCGCCGCTGCGCACCAGGGTCACTTCAACCCGCTGTTCGGCGTAGCGAATCGCGTTGCGCAGCAGATTGATCACCGCCCGCGCCATGAAGCGTGGCTCGATACGCACCGTTTCAATCCGGCAATCGCCGATCAACAATTGCACCCCCGCCGCTTCCGCCTCCAGCGCGACACTGCCGACCACACTGTCGAGCCAGTTGGCAGCCTGGATATTCTCGCGCTTGATCACCGTCGCGCCGCGTTCGAGGCTGGCGTAGGTCAACAGTTCGGACACCATTTCCTCCAACTCGCCAAGGTCGGCGTACATGTCGGCGATCAGCTCGCGGTTCTGACTGGCGTCGGGTTGTTGCTTGAGTTGATCGAGTTCAAATGACAACCGCGCAATCGGCGTGCGCAGCTCATGGGACACGGCGTTGGTCAGTTCGCGCTGATTGGCGATGAGGCCTTCGATACGCGCCGCCATCAGGTTGAAGTGCTCGGCAAGGTCGCGGATGTTCGAGCGTTTCGACAATTGAATACGCGACGACAAGTCGTTGTCGCCAAAGCGCTCGGCGGCCAGCCGCAGTTTCTCCAGATCACGCCAGTGCGGGCGCACCCAGAAGAACAGGACGATGCCGATCACCACGGCAATCATCAGGTAAGCCGCGACGATGTAAAAAGGCATCAGGCTCGGCTCGGCGGGCAAGCGAATACTCAATAGCTGCGTGCCGCCATCGATGGCTGAAATGTATTGGCTGTATTTTTCGCGGATAACCAGCAAGCCATTGCTCAGTTCCGCCTTTTCCTCGTCACTCAGGTTCAGTTGGCCGGCATCGACCAGCGTCAGGCCCAGCCCATAGTGCGGACGTATCGATTGCAGTTGGCTTTCCCGAGCAGGGCCATCGAGTTCACGCAACTGCTGGGTGAGCGTCCAGGCCTGGCCACGCACGGCTTCACGATTGTAGTCGCGCTGCTGATAATCGAGCAGAGCATCGAACGTATGCTCGACCGTCTGCAACGCCAGCACCAGTCCGACCGTCATCACCAGGAACAGCCCGAAAAATAACCGCAGCATCTACAGCTCCCAGGCGAAAGGATTGAACAGATAACCTTTGCCCCACACGGTCTTGATGCACACCGGTTCGCGGGGATTGTCCTTGAGCTTGTTGCGCAACTTGCTGATGTACACGTCGACGCTGCGATTGAGCCCATCGAACGCAATGCCGCGCATGCGATTGAGAATGTCATCGCGCGAGAGCGTCTTGCCCGCTGCACTTGCCAGCAACCACAACAGCTCGAACTCCATGGTGGTCATTTCGATGATTTCTCCGGCCAGGCGCACTTCGCGGCAACTGCGGTCGATGCGCAAGTGGCCAAACTCCAACAGACTGACCACGCTGCTGTCCGGCACCTGCCGGCGTTGCAATGCCCGCAGGCGGGCCAGCAACACCGGCGGCTTGATCGGTTTGATCACATAGTCATCGGCACCGGACTCCAGCCCGAGGATATGATCGAGATCGTCTTCCTTGGCGGTCAGAATCACGATCGGCGTATCCGACACGCTGCGAATTTCGCGGCACACGTGCAGGCCACTCTGCCCCGGCAGCATCAGGTCGAGCACCACCACTTTCGGTTTGAATTCAAGAAAGGCAGCCACCGCCAGATCGCCGCGATGCACCGAGCGGACCTCGTAGCCGTGTTGTTCGAGGAAGTGGGCGATCAGCGCGGCAAGACGCTCGTCGTCTTCCACCAGCAGGACTTTGCCAAAACCCAGATTATCCATAACGACTGTGTGCCAACCCATGTGTAAGGGCCGACATTATGGCGGCATTCAAGGGCGGCAGCCGGTTTTCGGTGATGTTTCATACTCTTAAGAGTTTTTAACATTCATGCACTGATCGCTACCTCTGTAGGAGCTGCCGAAGGCTGCGATCTTTTGATCCGGCTTTTTCAAGAGCAAAAGATCGCAGCCTTCGGCAGCTCCTACACGGAGTCATGCGGTGGCGGGCACACCGCTGTGAAAGCGGAATTCTTCATCCGGCGATTCAATCAGCTCTTGCTCGGCAGCGCGGACTCGCTCGATCACCTGCGCAACATCCTTCGCATCGCCGTACTGATAAGCCAGCTTCAGATAACCCTGAAAATGCCGCGCCTCGCTTTTCAGCAGACCAAAGTAGAACTTGCCGAGTTCTTCGTCCAGATGTGGCACCAGCGCTTCGAACCGCTCGCAACTGCGCGCTTCGATAAACGCCCCGACCACCAGCGTATCGACCAGCTTCACCGGCTCGTGGCTGCGCACCACTTTGCGCAGACTCGACGCGTAACGACCGGCATGCAGCTGGCGCAGCTCGATCTTGCGGCGCTTCATCAGGCGCATCACCTGCTCGTGGTGCACCAGTTCTTCCCGGGCCAGACGCGACATCATGTTGATCAGGTCAACGTGAGAATGGTACTTGGCGATCAGGCTCAGCGCTGTGCTGGCAGCTTTGAATTCGCAGTTCTTGTGGTCGATCAGCAGGGTTTCCTGATCGGCCAGTGCAGCCTGAACCCAGGCATCGGGGGTGCGACAGCCAAGGAATTCGTGGATTTCGGGAAGGATCATGGGGCTCACGGTAAAGGTATTCGAGCGAAAGGCGCCGATTATACCGGCCTGCCCACAGACCACCAGTCGCCCGCGTTGATATGCATCAAGTCGCAGGCGCATGAGCAGCAACTATAGTTGTGCAACGCCGTGCCTTTTCTTTGCTGGAGACTCCGCTCATGCAAGCCATTCGCAGCATTCTGGTGGTCATCGAACCCGAACATTCGGAAAGCCTTGCGCTCAAGCGCGCCAAGTTGATCGCGGGCGTGACCCAGGCCCATCTGCACCTGCTGGTGTGCGACAGGAAGCACGACCATGCCGGCATGCTCGGCGTGCTCAAAGCCGCGCTGCTGGCCGACGGCTACAGCGTGACCACCGAACAGGCGTGGAACGAGAGCCTGCACGAAACCATCATCGATGTGCAGCAGGCCGAGGGCTGCGGGCTGGTGGTCAAACAGCATTTCCCCGACAGCCCGCTGAAAAAGGCCCTGCTGACCCCGGCGGACTGGAAACTCTTGCGCCACTGCCCGACCCCGGTGCTGCTGGTGAAAACGTCCACGTCCTGGAAAGACCGCGTGATCCTGGCTGCCGTCGATGTCGGCAATGCCGATGGCGAGCACCGGCATTTGCACACGACGATCATTGATCACGGCTATGACATTGCCAGCCTGGCCAAGGCACATCTGCATGTGATCGCGGCGCATCCTTCACCGATGCTGTCGGCGGCGGACCCGACCCTGCAATTGAGCGAAACCATCGAAGCGCGTTATCGCGAGCAGTGTCGGGCGTTTCAGGCGGAATTCGATGTCGATGATGAACATCTGCACATTGAAGAAGGCCCGGCGGATGTGTTGATCCCGTTCATGGCGCACAAGCTGCAGGCGGCAGTGACGGTGATTGGCACTGTAGCGCGCACCGGGTTGTCAGGGGCGTTGATCGGCAATACCGCGGAAGTGGTGCTGGATGCGCTGGAGAGCGATGTGCTGGTGCTCAAACCGCAGGAGGTCGAGGATCATCTGGTGGAGTTGGCGGTGAAGCATTAGGGATTGCGATGTCTGAACCCGCCCCTTCGCGAGCAGGCTCGCTCCCACAGGGGGTACGCATTTCAAATGTAGGAGTGAGCCTGCTCTCGATGGCGGTGTATCGGCCGAAGACTATGTTGAATGTACAGGCCTCATCGCGAGCAGGCTCACTCCTACAGGGGTACGCATTCCAAATGTGGGAGCGAGCTTGCTCGCGAAGCTTCTAGGCGCCAAAGGCGTCTTTGAGAAATCCGGGGGCGATGTAGCGCTGGTAGTGCGCTTCCGACAGCAGGAAGAATTCCCGATCAATGGCATCGCGCAGTTCCGGCAGGTTCCACTCGCGAAACTCCGGGAGCAACACCATTCCGTACGCTTCCAGATTAATGATCACCCGTGCGCCCCGGGCGATCAGCTGATACGCCCAGCAATATTCCGACTGATGCGGCACGAAGCGGATCTTGCGTTGTTCGAGCTGCTCGCGCAGGCGCGCCGAATCGAAAATCTCGACCTTGGCCGCCATCACTTGTGACAGCAATTGTTCCAGACGCAACCACACCGCGCGTTTTTCCTCCTCGTTGTAACCATTCCAATGGATCACTTCGTGGTGGAAACGCTTGCAGCCACGGCACACCAGATCACCGTAAACAGTGGAGCAGAGGCCGACGCAGGGGGTCTTGATGGTCTGATTGGGCATAAGGTAGGCAAAGGCACTGAAACGCGGAACAGGTCGGCATGTTAGCCCTTTGTCTAACATTCATCACCCCTCAAACTTCAGGGACGAACTTACCTTTAAATTTTTTTTGCCGTAGAATCAGCCAGCCTTTTAAGGCGCCAATGTCCGTTAGAAGCTGTTTTCAAAGCGTCACGAGCACAGTCAGGGCTCTGTAACCAGAGCCTACCCCGCAGTACGGTTTGACGCAGGCTGCGCTTGCGTCCCCTCCCCCAAACCGCTCATGCAGGCGTAAAACTTTGAAAACAGCTTCTGTTGGAAATCGTCAGCTGCCTGCCCAAAGACCCAAAAAGTTTTAACGAGCACGGTTGCGGACCTTTTCTGGATGAGCGTCCCGGACACCCATTTGGGACCACTGATGAGGGTAATACTGT